>Ga0116135_1001621_pt1 | contig 11076 bp, 10 predicted proteins | sample June2015DPH_20_1_FD_89738 | JGI IMG/M metagenome (GOLD analysis project Ga0116135, IMG submission 89738) | Peatland microbial communities from SPRUCE experiment site at the Marcell Experimental Forest, Minnesota, USA - June2015DPH_20_10 | ecosystem: Environmental > Terrestrial > Soil > Wetlands... | reverse complement strand
TCACCACATCGCGCGCGAATAACTCCGGTCCGCCGACGAACTGGTCGACCGCAGGCCACTGGGTAATGGAGTTGGCGGTTCGGGCCACGCTTGCGGATAGCTCGGCTTCGAATGCCCCGCTGTCCGCGGGCTTGGCATTGAACAGCAGCGCGGCATCCACGCCGGTGGAAGCCTGCCGGAAAAGATACGCGCCGCCGCCCGCAGGGTCTCCGGAAATCCACCAGTCGGCATCTTCTCCGGACCGCTGAATCAGCCACCCCAAACCGGCGTAGCAGGGCGCCGCGGCGGGAAGCGGCGCTGGCGGCGCGATCATCGCCCGCAGGCTCTCTGGCGCGAGAAGCATCGGGGGCCGGCGGCCGTCCAGCGCGTTCACGAAGCGCAAAAGATCGGCCGCCGATGCACTCCAATTTCCGCCGGCTGCTTCCGGAGTATCCCCGATCCGCATACGGGAAATGCCCAGCGGCGCCAAGACGGCCGACTTCACGGAACCCTCGCTGGCGCAGTTCGCCGGTCCCGATGGCGGAGAAATCTTCCTTTGCTCAGCCAGCCTCAAAATGGCCGCCGCTGTAATGCTCCTCGATATGCGGCCGATGCCGAACAGCGAATCCGGCTGGACCGGACGGCCAGACTCGTCAATGCCGTACCCACGCGCGACCGCCAGACGGCCATTGTGCGAGACCGCAAGAGCCGCGCCGGGAATCCGCCACTTCGCCAACAGCCCGTTCATGAAATCGTCGAAGGCGGAAAGCTGAGGCAGGGCGGTTCCCGTCGCGCCTCGCAGCGCCATACACAGGCACAGCCATGAAACAGCCAGCTTCACTCTCAAGCCGCCCCCATTAACACTCGCCGGGCGCCACTTATGCCGGATAGCGCCCTTCGATATATCCGCTCAACTGGTCGATCGCGTGGGCCTGCGTAGAGATGATCGTGCGCACCACATCGCCAATCGAGATGATGCCCAAAATGGCATCGCCCTCCATCACCGGCAAGTGTCGGACGCGATGCGCCGTAATCACCCGCATGCAATCCTCCACCGAGTCGCCGGGAGAGATGGTGAACACCGGGCTGGTCATAATTTCCTGCACCCGCATCTCGTGAGAGTGCTTGCCCTTCAAGATGACTTTGCGGGCATAGTCGCGCTCGGAGACGATCCCGGCCAATTTGCCTCCTGAAACCACCAACAAGGCGCCCACGCTCTTGTCGGCCATCATGGCGACAGCTTCGTATACGGTAGCCTCCGGCGGCAGCGAAAAGATCTCCGAACCCTTGTGCCCCAGCATCGAACGGACGGTTTCCATGGTGTATCCCCTTGTCCGATACTACTCCAAAAATCCGCCCAAGACTTCCAGATATTCCTTAGCCCGGCTGAAGGCCGGCGCGTGTCCGGCGCCGTGGAAGGTGTACACAGGGGCTTGCGGATAAGTGTCCCGCAGCGCTTTCCGGCGCTCGGCGTTGAAGATGTCGTTGTCGGACTCGATTACGAAGATCTTCCCAGGCCAAGCGGCCAGATCGCCCGGAGTGAAGCGGTACCGTAGATGATATTCGTATTGAATGCGAAGATTCGCCATGACATCCGCCTTGGTCAGTTGGGAAGCGAATAGGTCCCGCGCATAGGACCGCCAAAACGGAAGCTGGTCCGCGGGCGCGCCCAACAGCTTCATTATGCTCTTGGCAAGAAGCACGCGAAGGATCGGCCATGGAATCGACGCGAGGATCGCGTTGGCGACCTTCCGGCTGCGCACCAGATATGCCAGCGGCACGCCCGTGTTCGACAGAATCAGCCGCTCGATCTTTTCAGGATGACGGCGGACCATGCATTGGGCGACGGCCCCGCCGAAGGACGCTCCCAGCACGCAAACGCACGGAATTTTTTCGGCATCGAGAATGGCGGCAACGCCATCCGCGAGGTCGTCGAGCGATGGCGCGCGCGGATACGCGGGGTAGACGATGCGGAATCGCGGCGCCAGCGCTGCCGCCAGATCGAACCCCATGTCATTGACCAGTTCGCCGCCGGGAAGCATCAGGAGCGTCCGTTCGCCCGCGCCGCAGATCCTGTATTTCCATTCCACGCCGGACACCGCCAGCGACTTGTTGGGATAGCTCGCGCGAAAGGCGCGCAACCTTTCTTCCTGGCTCATGACGATGAAGTCTTCGAACAACCATTGTAAGCGCGCTACTATTCGGTCTGATGAACCTGGAAGCCGTCGACCCGGCCCTGGTCCCGAAGAGAACGCTCTACACCGGCGCGGCCATGCCGGCCATCGGCCTGGGCACGTTCGGCTCGGACCACGTGCCGGCGGAAGAAATCGCCACAGCGGTCACCGGCGCGGTCTTATGCGGATATCGCCACCTGGATTGCGCCTCGGTCTACGGCAACGAAGACCGCATCGGAACCGCACTGCAGGCGCTCTACGCCGACGGAATCCGGCGCGACGAGTTGTGGATCGCCTCGAAACTCTGGAACGACAAACACGCGGCGGAGGACGTGATCCCCGCGTGCCGCAAGTCGCTGGCGGATCTGCGTCTCGACTATCTCGACATGTATCTGGTCCACTGGCCGTTCCCCAATTTCCATCCGCCGGGGTGCAGCGTGGACTCGCGGAGCCCTACCGCGAAACCGTATATCCACGACAGTTTCATGCGCACATGGCGGCAGATGGAGCGGCTGGTGGACATCGGACTGGCGCGCCACATCGGCACTTCGAACATGACCATTCCGAAGTTAACCTTGCTGCTGCGCGATGCCCGCCTCAAGCCCGCGGTTAACGAGATGGAACTGCACCCGCATTTCCAACAGCCGGAGTTGTTCGATTTCGTGCGCCGCAACGGGATCGAGCCGGTCGGCTACTGCCCCATCGGATCGCCCGGCCGGCCGGAGCGCGACCGCACACCCTACGACACGGTGGATATTGAAGATCCGGAGATCGTGCGCATCGCCGAACGGTTGGGGGTGCATCCGGCGGAAGTTTGCGTGAAGTGGGCAGTGCAGCGGGGCCAGACTCCGATTCCGCAATCGACGAAGCCGCGCAACTACATGGCGAATCTGCGCGCCGCGGCTAGCGTGGCAACCGCCCCGCTGACGAACGAAGAGATGCAAGCGATCGCGCACATCGACCGGAATTGCCGGCTGATCAAGGGGCAAGTGTTCCTATGGAAAGACAATCAGAACTGGGAAGATCTCTGGGATCCGCAAGGAGAGATTGCGACATGATGAGAGGCGCATATTTGCCGGGCGACAGCAGCGTGGTCCTGCGGGAGCTTGCAATTCCGGAGCCGGGCCATGGCGAGGTATTGCTGCGCATGAAGGCTTCGACAATTTGCGGCTCCGATATCCGGTGCATCTATCATGAGCATCTGGGTAAGGGACCCGAAGGGTACCAGGGAGTGGTGGCGGGGCACGAGCCTTCCGGCCAGATCGTGAAGATAGGACCCGGCTGCCGCCGTTTCGGCGTAGGCGACCGGGTGATCGTCTATCATATTTCGGGTTGCGGGTTATGCAACGACTGCCGGCGCGGCTATATGATCTCCTGCACCAGCGCGCGGTACCGCCGCGCCTACGGGTGGCAGCGTGATGGCGGCATGGCCGAGTATCTGCTGGCGGAGGAGAAGGACTTGCTCTATCTTCCCGGCGAGCTGACTTATGCCGACGGCGCGCAGGTAGCCTGCGGTTTCGGCACGGTGTACGAGGGCCTACAGAAGATCGGCATCAGCGGCAACGATGCCGTACTGATTACCGGTCTTGGCCCGGTAGGTCTGGCCACTGGGGCGCTTTGCCGCAAGTTGGGTGCGCGGAAAATCATCGGCATCGATGCGGTCCCTGAGCGCGTCGCTTTGGCGCGCGAACTGGGGGTGTGCGACGAAGCGCTGCCGGCGGGGCCGGATAACGTGGCGGAGGTCCTCCAACTTACTGGCGGTTGCGGAGTGGAGCGCGCCGTAGACTGTTCCGCGAATGACGCGGCGCGCGCTACGGCTATCCGCGCCACGCGCAAGTGGGGCCGCATCGTGTTTCTGGGCGAGGGCGGGAAGGTGGAGTTCAACCCTTCACCGGACATCATCCACGACCAGAAGACTATCTTTGGTTCATGGGTTACCTCGATCTGGTTGATGGAGGAGTTGGTGGAGCGGCTGGTCCATTGGAAGCTGCATCCGGCGGATTTGGTGACACACCGGTTTTCGTTGGGGCATGCGGGCGACGCGTATGCGTTGATGGCTGACGGGAGGTGCGGGAAGGTGGCAGTGTGCTTTGACGAAGAGTTGCCGGGTGCGCGCCTAAGTACTCGCAGCATCTGATACCGTACGGGAATCGACTTTCCAATGACGACCTTCATGTACCTCGGCATTCCTATATCCGTAACTTTGATCGTGCTCGCTGCAGTCTACCGCAATTGGATTTGGAGGAACACCGACACATTAACCAAATGGCTTCAGATTGCCGCTCTGATTGTCGCAGGCTACTGGGCATATACGAGGTTTTCTATTGCCGATGCACCATCGCTCGAGCGAATTGTCACCGTTGGGGGCCAGTTGGGCCGGCTGCCCAGCCCGATCCCGAACACATGCATCCTGACCTATCTAGTAGTCGTCAAGAACGAAGGTTTGGTTTCATTCGACGTTAAGAGCGTCCACATTCGAGCATGGCCGTTTGTCCTAGAAAAACCGGGGCCGGGTCAAGCAGCCTACGTCGACGTGAACGAAGCCCAGAAAGCCAGGCCGATAGTTAACGCGTCATTAGAGACTCCATATCTGGAAGGACACTACACGCCAAAGACCGTGCACGACGAGACTTTGTCGTGGATCTTGGATGCGCCAACTTCAAGCTCATATTTGTTTGCTGCCGACGTTACGGGTCCTGACGGGAAGGTTCTTGGCGGCACACGACAGTTCCAGCTTGGTATCTGCGCCGATACCGTGCCGAACGCCGCGGGATCCAGCCGCCGAACGCCGTGAATCGATGCGGACACCAGCCGCGTCAGCCCCAGCGAACCGGTCGCGCACGGTCTCGATCTGGTGGATGGAGGAGTTGGTGGAGCGGCTGTCTTGCCGACGGTTTCATTTATCAAGAGGTGGCATCGGACGTATGCCGTCGATACGGCGCGTCGAAAGCCGGCCCGCGTTGGACTTTCCGGTTCTTTGTGCGCGAGATCATATGCCTGTTCAAGCAGTTAATCCTGAAAAGGCATCCCCTAAGCTCGATCTTCTTCTCGAAGAACATCAGGTTAGAATTCGTTCCGAAAATTGTGGTAAGGGACGAACTCGATGGAGCCGAAATCTAGCCCAATCTCTTCGGCAGCTTGGTGGCGGCCGAAGGCAAATACGGCATGGGATGCACCCCGAGGATAGCGCACCGCTGCGGGTTAGGAGCCTGCTGTGGCTGCCGCGGCCGTCAATTCACTGTTCTCTGCGGCCCAGATCTGATTGACGCTAACCATCGGCCCGCTGACCAGAGCCGCGGTTGTCAACGCGACAAAAGCCAGCAACAGCACGTACTCAGTGAGATCCTGGCCTTCTTCATTGCGCCATAGTTTCTTCAATTCCGGCATGCGGCCTCCAGTAGCCCAATCGCTATACGCAACACTACACTACCGGCACGGCTAAAGCGACGCCTAAATCGGTTAACGAAAACGGGATAACGAAAGCGAATCGGGAAAACACCCAGCGTTCAATCGCCCGCACACGACGCGGTCTGGCGGCCGACGCGCCGGTATTCCGCTGTGCTATCCTCAAATCGCAGCCGCTTATGCGTCTCCGCACTGCCCTTGTCGTTGGTTTTCTGGGATTGGCCGCGTGGAGCTTCCTGCTGGCACAGGCGCCCTGGAAAGACTATCCCGCACTCGAGTACGAGAACTTCGAAGTCCCCACGGATTGGAATCAGAAAACCGAGTGGACCCGCGCACGGCTGAGATATCCGGACGTCTATGGCTATCCGTTCGTCGATCTGCGCATGCGCGACGGCAAGCCGTTCCCGGGCTACTGGACGATGGACTACCCGCGGTCGGACCGCCATCTGATGGCGGGCATACGGCGGCTGACACGCATCGAGACGCGCTCCGTGGAGCAGGTGGTGAGCCTGGACGGCACCGGGGAGGTCAATAACTGGCCTACGCTGTACGCGGTGGAAGTCGGCCACTGGCGGTTGCCGGAAGACCAAGCCGCCCAGCTTCGAGAGTTTCTGCTGCGCGGCGGGTTCCTGATGGTGGACGATTTCCACGGCACCAAAGAGTGGAATGTCTTCGTGGACAGCATGCGCAAAGTCTTTCCGGACCGGCCGATAGTGGAGATCCCCAACAGCGATCCGATCTTCCACACCGTCTACGACCTGGACGAACGGTTTCAGGTGCCGGGCGCCCAGTACTTTGACAGCGGGAAGACGTACGAGCAGGACGGATACCAACCCCGTTGGCGCGCGATATACGACGACAAGGGCCGCGTGATGGTGGCCATCTGCCACAACATGGACTTGGGCGACGCGTGGGAATGGTCCGACGATGCCCGTTACTACGAGAAGTGGGCGTCGCTGGCGTACCGCATCGCCGTAGACTATTTCGTCTACGATCTGACTCACTAGCCTTGCGACCGATCGAATTAGTTGTGGCTGCCGTCGCTCTGGCTAACGGACTGGCCGCGCAGGATGCCCGCGAAATCGTCCGCAAGTCGGTGGAACTGGATCAGGCGAACTGGCAGCGCATGAAAGACTACACTTGGATGGCGCGTTCCACGGAGCGGCACTTCGACGCGGGCGGCAAACTAAAATCCACAGAAGAGAGCGCCTGGGAGACTGTGATGCTGGATGGCGAGCCATACCGGCGCATCTATGAGCGCGACGGCCGCCCGCTCCCGGCCGCCGAACAAAAGAAGCAACAGGACAAGCTGGATAAGAGCGTTGCGAAGCTGGCGCACGAAACTCCGGAAGAGAAGCGGCGCCGGCTGTCGGACTACGAAGCGAGGCGCAGGAAGGAGCGCGAGTTCCTGCGCCAGATCCCAGACGCCTACGATTTCCACATCGATGGAGAGGAGCAGATGGATGGCCATGCCGCGTGGGTCATCTCGGGAACGCCTAAAGCCGGCTATCGCGCCCCGGACCGCGATGCCAAGGCGCTAGTGAAGATACGCGGAAAGCTCTGGGTGGATCAGTCGAGCTACGAATGGGTCCGGCTGGAAGCGGAGACTACCGAGACGATCGCGTTCGGGCTGTTTCTGGCGCGCTTGAATCCGGGCGCCAGTTTGGTCTTCGAGCAAACCCCGGTCGCCGACGGCTTGTGGTTGCCCAAGCGCATCTACATGAAGGGCGCCGGAAGACTCGGATTAATCAAGAGAATCGCGATGGATGAGGAGATCGCTTGGAGTAACTACCGCAGGTTCCAGGTGGACTCCAAGGTCGTACCGCTGGGGCCATGAGGGCGAGACAGGCCAGAGGCCCGTCCTAACTACAGCCCGTACAGTTTGCGGGCATTGTCCCGCAGCACAAGATTGGCCAATTCCAAGGCTCGGCCGCGCGAAATCTCGCCATCGCGCAGCATGGCATTGAGCGCGATAGCCAGCGCCTGGCGCGCTCTGCCGGCCGCAATCCAGCCGGATTCCTCCCATCCCATTTCGTCCGAGTAGGGATAAGCGTCCGTGGCGAACATCACCTTCTCCGGCACAAATTCCAGCCATTCGCGCAAAGTAGCTGCCAAGGTAGCGGGCGTCAACAGCAGCGATTGTGCGGAATAATCCAGGTAGGCGTTGGGCTTTGCCAGCAGTGCCGTGATTTCGCGGGTGAAGGGCCAGCCGCCGTGCAGCATTACAAAGTTAGTCTTGCGCAGCGCCGGGTCGTTGAGGACGGATTCGAGCAGCAACGGATCCGCGCCGCGCACTTCGAAGTAGCTGCCCGCGCCCGCCATGGTGTGGATGTGTACGGCCATCCCCAGGCGTCCGCACTCCTGCGAGATGTACCGGAAGATGTAATCCTGCAGGACCTTATATGGACCGTCCGGCGGCGCGGCTTTCGCGCGATATTGCGCATATACCTTAGCGGCATTGGCGCGATCCACTGGATCGAATTCGAGCGAGCGCAAATACGCGGCCTCGAACTTCTCGGCCACGGCGCCGCCTTGCTTGTGCCGCTCGAGCGTGGATGTCACAACTCGAGTAAGATACTCGTCCAGGGTGGCCGGCACGGCGCTTAGTCCCGCTTCTTTCAGGTAACTCCGCAAGAGCAAGTCCTCGTCCGCAAAGAAAGCCTTGCGATCGGAGTTGTGGGCCGCCAGTTGCGCATTATCCAACGGAAACAACAGCGCGTCTGCATAGGGTACCCATCGGAAGCGGGGCGGCTGGATGCCGCGCCCCATGCGCACCCTATTGGCGAGCATTACTTCTACTCCCATTCGATCCAGCACCCAGGCGGGATATGCGTCGCCTGCGCGTTGCATGGCGCCACGCTTAAGGTCCGCCAGTTCGCGCGCATGTTGCTCGCGCAGGTCGTTGTACGGGTATCCGAAGAGAGCGCGCCAGGCTTCCAGGATGCCCGGAGCCCCGGGCCGCAAATAGATTGGGTCGGACGAAGGCTCCATGTTATCGACCGGCAGGGCATCGAACTCCCGGTCCTGTTCTCCCGGTCCCGTTACACGCACCGGGTGCGCATGATTGTCAATGGCGCGAATGCCTGCGACATCCGCAGTAATATCCGGGGGCAAGCTCCGGCCGCAACCGGTCCATAGGGGAGCTATGCAGAGGCACACGAGTGCATGCAGTATGTAGTAGAAAGGATGACAGGGCGGATAGGCAATTGGCCCGCAGGTTGCCAACCTGTCCCACAAATCAGGCTGGCCCCGGTTGGCGCGCATCCCGTTTGATCCAGCGATATGCGGTAATGGAGTTTCTCCAGAAATACTTTTCGGCAGCAGCGGCCCCCTTTGCGTGAAAGTACTCTTCCACGATCTTCAAGACCTGCGCGTAACTCCCCAGCGGGTCGCTGTTCGGCCAGTCACTGCCATAAATGAGCCGGTCCGCTCCGAAGATGTCCCAGATTGCATCGAGCCTGTCGCGGTAGAATCCCATGTCGAAGGGCACCTTGCCGGCCACGCGGCGCAGCACTCCCGATACCTTGGCGTATACCTGGGTACGTTTGGCAAGTTCCCGTATATGGTCGATATTGGCGGTGAAGGGTTCCAGTTCCGGCAGGTGATCCATAACGATGCGCAAGCTTGGAACACGATCGGTCAGACGCGTGACATCCGCTATAAGCGCCGGAGTAGGATTAGCGGTATCGAGCACCAAACCCGCATCGGCCAATGCCTGGAGTCCGGCTATAAATTCCGGCTTCTGTAATTCCGCGCCCAAATCCCGGCCCCACAGATTGCCATAGCGGATACCGCGAAACAAGGGGTTACGCGCGAAACGGTCCAACTGAGCGCGGAACTGGCGATGCCCGGGTTCGAGGTCTCCGATAGTACCCACGATAATCGAGTCTGTGGCGGCGACGTCCAGGACCCATTGATTGTCCTCCAGCCAGGGGCTGCATTCGATCTCGATGGCGCCCACTATGCCGAGGCCTTCGGTTATCTTACGATATCTGCCTGGCAAAGCCGGCTTGTAGAGTGCAGCGTCATTCTTGTCCGGCCACGGCACGCCTTGGGGGCGGACCGTGTCGAAGAGATGAATATGCGTATCGACGATCGGGATAGATACCGCGCCGGCCAGCTTGTCTCGAATGGCTACGGGGGCGACTATACCCAGAAACCTTCTACGGTCCACCTTGGTATTGTATCGCTGCCCGTGCTACTCTGGGCTTTTGTTTTTGGGAGAAGTAACCCAAAGGTTCGACACAACGCCGGTAAGTGAGGGTATAATCAAGCTGATGCCACGACCACCCAAGCAAGACACCGAACTACTCGAAGCTGCTTTAATCGGTTTCCAGCATAAGCGGGACCAGGTTGAACAGAAGATAGCGGAGCTACGCAGCCAGATTGGAGGGACTGCGCCTTCCCGGCCGGCTCCCGCCGCGGCTTCCGGGGCGTCCGCACCTAAGAAACGCACTATGAGCGCGGCCGCGCGCCGGCGCATCGCGTTGGCCCAAAAGAAGAGATGGGCTGCTTACAAGGCAGAGCACGGAGCCAAAGCGGCCGCCCCGCCGAAAGCGAAAAAGCGGGTAATCAGCGCGGCCGGCCGGGCTCGCATCGTGGCGGCCACCAAGAAGCGTTGGGCGGCGTACCGGAAAGCTCAAGAGGCCCAGAAGGCCAGTTAGGCCGGGGATCGCTAGAGACTAACCGGTTTACCCGCCAAGGCTGCGCTGTCTGTAGGGTGCGGCTCCCACTCTACGGGTGTGCCGATCCGGACTGCGCTCCGTACTGGTACACCGCTATACTGGCTCTGTGCCCACAGCGTGGAAGACGTTTCCCTACCTCCTGCAGCGAAGCATTGTGGCGGCGGCGGACGATAACTGCTTCAGCATCGCCAAGGGCGCCGCCTACTCCGCGTTGCTCTCCTTTTTCCCGGTGCTGACGTCCGCGGCCACCATACTGATTCAGACCCACGCCCGATTCGTTTTCGATACCATAGAGACGGTTCTTGCCCAAGTTGTTCCACCCGGCACGGAGGACCTGGTCATGCGCCATTTTCAGGTCGGCGGTGCCCGTCCATGGCTGGTGCTGGTGGTGGCTGCCCTGGTTTCGCTCTGGGCGGCTTCGAGCGTTTTCAAGAGCCTCATGGAAGGCTTTCAAGCGGCGTACCGCGTGCCGCGCAACCGCAATTTCTGGCAGAATACAGGCGTTGCAGTGCTTCTGGTGGTGGTGTCCGCGGCGCCGCTGGTGGCGGCTTCCGCGCTGCTGCTGTTCGGCACACAGGTGGAACACGTAGTCCTCGATTGGATGAAGGTGGACCCTTTGTGGAATCCCTGGGCCTGGGCCTGGGAATTAGTCAGCCGCCTGGGACGCTATACGGTTGCATTCGCCACCACCATCCTGGTAACCATGCTGCTGTATTACTTCGGCCCGTATCGCCGGCAGCGCTTTGTGTCCCTGTTTCCAGGAGCGGCGCTGGCTACGGTGCTTTGGATGCTGGCCACCAATGGCTTTGGGTGGTACGTGCAGCACGTGGCGC
>Ga0116135_1001620_pt1 | contig 11076 bp, 12 predicted proteins | sample June2015DPH_20_1_FD_89738 | JGI IMG/M metagenome (GOLD analysis project Ga0116135, IMG submission 89738) | Peatland microbial communities from SPRUCE experiment site at the Marcell Experimental Forest, Minnesota, USA - June2015DPH_20_10 | ecosystem: Environmental > Terrestrial > Soil > Wetlands... | reverse complement strand
CCGGGCCGAACCCGAACGATGAAAGCATGAGGAAACGCGGCTGTATGGACGACCTGACTGGGTTGCCCAATCAGGCGATGATGCAGTCGCATTTGCGGGAGGCATTGGGAACATTCGCCGAATTACACATACCATTCGGGATCCTCTTCCTCGAGACCTGGGATCTCCCCAGGTTCCGCGCCCACTACGGCCGTGAGGCGGGCTCTTTTATGATTCGAGCTTTGTCCCGGACTCTAAGGCACACGGTATGGCCCACCGATTTCGTGGGCCGATGGAATGAACAGCAGTTTTTGGTGATTCTGGCGGGCTGCAGCGAGCGCGAATTGCTGGCGGTCGCCGAGCGCGTCGTGAAGATGATGGCCAGCACAACAATTAAGTGGTGGGGGCAGGAGTTATCGATTGCCATGACAGCTGGAACTGCCCCCGCACGCGAGGGAGACAGCGTTGAATCCATATTACAAAGGGTGACGGAAGATCTTACCTCGGAAAAGCTTTCCGCCTCCCCAGCCGCCAAGTCTCAGGGAACTTCCTAGGGCCAGGAAGTGAGCCCGAGATGAAAGCTGGGAAGGCCGATCATCGCACGACTTCTCGAAGAAAGGACTTGAGAACTCAGCGCAATCATGTTCGCTATCATCGGTATCGTCGTGGTCATCGGTTGCGTAGTAGCCGGCTATCTGATGGAGCACGGCAACCTAAAAGTTCTCATCCAGCCGGCAGAACTGGTGACCATTGGTGGGGCAGCCATTGGTACGGTTCTCATCGCCAATCCGCTGCACATCCTCAAACAGATCATCGGGGGCGTCGTCGCTGTTTTCAAAGGCTCGCCATTCAACAAGCAGGCTTATCTGGATTCCCTGAAAACTCTCTATGAGCTACTGAACAAGGCCCGCAAGGACGGTCTGATGGCGCTGGAGGGCGATGTGGAAGAACCGGATAAGAGCCCCATCTTTTCGAAAGCCCCAAAAGTCCTCAAAGATCATCACGCGCGGGATTTCGTTTGTGACTCGCTTCGCATGGCAATCACGGGCGTAGACGCGTTCGATCTCGATCAAATGTTGGACCTGGATCTTGAGGTTCATCATCACCAGGCCGCACTACCCACCGCTGCGCTCAGCAGCATGGCCGATTCCCTGCCCGGCTTGGGGATTGTGGCTGCAGTGCTGGGCGTCGTGATCACCATGGGCGCGCTGGGCGGCCCGCCGGAGGAGATCGGTAAAAAAGTTGCGGCCGCGCTCGTGGGAACGTTTCTCGGAATTCTTTTGTGTTACGGCTTTGTCGGACCGCTTGCGGCCAACATGGTGAAAATCTCCGACGATGAGCACGCCTATCTGTATGTTTTACGCGTGTTAATGATTTCATTCTTGAAAGGCAGTGCTCCCATCATGGCGGTGGAAGTTGCGCGACGCGCCGTTCCGGGGCACGTGCGGCCTTCATTCAAAGAACTCGAAGCCGCCTGCCGAGGCGGCGGAGCTGCCGCCGCTGCTGCCGCGGCACATTAGCCAGTCGCTATGGACAAGACTCGTCCCATCATCATCCTGAAAAAAAAGGGCGGCCACGGCGGCCACCACGGCGGTGCGTGGAAGGTTGCCTATGCCGATTTCGTCACCGCCATGATGGCTTTCTTCATGGTGATGTGGCTGATGAGTTCGAGCAAACCGGTGCAAGAGGCGATCAGCGGCTATTTCAAAGATCCCAGTGGTACTGCGGACAAGAAAGGATCAATCCACGTCGGGACTGCAGACAATTTCAATGTCACCAAAGACGACATGCCCAAGTTGAAAGAAGAGATTGAAAATAAAATGAAAGAGCTGAAGGATTTCGACAAGATGAAGAATCATGTCGAAATCACCATCACGTCCGAAGGCTTGCGTATCGAGCTGATGGAATCGATCTCTGGAACCTTTTTCGATAGCGGCCGTCCCGTACTCAACGCCGATGGCAGTGAACTCGTGATGAACCTGGCGCAGCAACTGGGCAAGCTGCCCAATAAGCTGTCCATAGAAGGCCACACTGATTCCAAGCCCTACGCGAATTCAGGGCCTTACGGTAACTGGGAGCTCTCCACCGATCGCGCCAATGCGGCCCGCCGTTTGATGCAGGCGAACGGAGTAGCTGCTGACCAGGTGACGCAAGTCCGCGGCTTTGCCGATCAGCGGCTTCGCAACCTGAAAGATCCCCTCGATCCCGCCAACCGCCGCATTTCTGTAATTGTCCACTATCTCGCACCCACGCCAGAGGAAGAGGCCAAGTCCGAAGCTGAAGCTCAAGGCAAAGGCGGCGAAGAAAAATCGGTCAAGCCGTCCGCAAGGTCGGAAGAGAAAAAAACAGCGCCTGCCGAAAGTCCAGCCAAGAAAGAATAGATTTGGATCCGATCAAGCGCGACCAACGCAATCAGAGTCGCGGTCATTACGCATCGGTTTTTAATTTTCTTACGGACTCTTAGTGACCTGCGCTTGCAGCTCCGCCAACGCCTGCAGAACTTCCTGGCTGTGCTTGTTAGGGTTAACGTCCATGAACTCTTTCACGATCCTGCCATCCGGGTTAATAATAAAAGTGTGGCGCGTAGAAAATTTAACCACCCAAAAATTTGTCAGTGATCCATATAGGCTCGAAACCTTGTAACCAGTATCGGCAAGCAGCTTAAAGTTCAGACCTTCCTTGGCACAGAACTGCTTGTGAGAGCCCGCGCTATCGACACTCACACCCAGCACGACGGCATCTTTCTGCTGATATTGGGCCTGATCTCGTTGAAAGTTGTGCGCTTCAACCGTGCAACCGCTGGTAAAGTCTTTCGGATAGAAATACAGGACCACCCATTTGCCGCGATAATCCTTCAAACTAACCGGAGTTCCCTCTTGCGAGGTCAGCGTGAACTCTGGCGCGACGCTCCCTACCGGGGGTGGGGATTCTGCGAACAGCGCAAAGAGCACAGTTCCGGCCATCAAAAATCCCGCTAGCGCGGCGGATTCTTCCGAAATCATGGTTTTTGTGAGCGCAAAATGGCGCGCTCGTCGAGTCTAACAGTGAGACGGTGGGTTTCATGGATGGTGCCCGGATGGCGGGGGTCGCAAATTTTTGCGACGTATCTTCCGCCGCTTGCGAGGCATTTTCTGCCAACTGCACACAACCAACATCGCCGGGAGAAAGGCAGGCAATGTTAGTTGTTTTGCTGCAATAGAACATGGGAGCCAGCGCTGGTAACTGGCTCGCCCGAACTAAATCCCCTGCCGCCTGGGGCTGGAAATCTGCCACAGGGCAGCCAGCGAATCTGCCGCCGCCGTGATGGCCGCCTTGTAATCGCTCTCCGGTGTCACGTTAGGCCGCTTAACGCGGCAAATCGGTTGCTGCGAGGCCGGCACCTCGCGCCCGTTTAATCGGTTCAAAGATCCCTCAAATAGCTGCTTCCACTTCTTCTCGTCAGTCTGCTTGGGAATTTCGATGCGGTTCATGTTCTGGTCGCCTCTGTTGATCTGTGACTCTCTCTTTTTATCCGCATCTCTTTGGTCCGAACATACTGTGATCTACCGACCAGCTAGCATTTCGTTTCCCTAAAGTGCCCAAAATAAGTACTCATCGGCCCTTTGCGTCTCCAGTAAACGAGGCTTTAGAAAAGCCGGGGGCAGGAAGTGTAAGCTTCCTTTATGCCTCTGCTCCGCTCTCGCTTCCGCAGGTTTTTTCCGCTATGCCTATCCGCGGCCTTACTGGCGTGCTTCTGCTGTAACCGATCATCCAGCGCACAATCGAATTCCGTTGACCTGCAAACCAAAGTCGATATTCCCTTCCGTTTCGTGGCTTATGGCGATACCCGCTTCCACGATCCGAAAGATGAGGATATTGCAAACCCCATGGCGCGCCGGGCTCTGGTGCAAGCCATAGCAGAAGCGAACCCAGCCTTTATCTGCTTCACCGGCGACATTGTCTTTAACGGATACGACTCGGACGACTGGAAAGTTTGGGACAGTGAAACCGGCATCTGGCGCGATAGGAAAATTACGGTCTATCCCGCCCTGGGGAACCATGATCTTCGCGGCGACCTAAAAGCCGACTTAGCCAATTATTTCCAGCGCTTCCCCGACCTCAAGAACAGCCGCTACTACTCCGTGCGGGCCGCCAATACGTTACTGCTGGTTCTCGACAGCTCTCAGGACGAAGTTTCTGGCAGCCAGGGCAAATGGCTTGTGGGCAAGCTGGATAATCTTCCGCCCGATGTAGACTTTGTCTTGCTCATGCTGCATCACCCGCCCTACACCAGTGCCCCTGGCGGAATAATCCTCGGTATGAGCCACACCGCTCGACCCTCTGAGAAAAAACTTGCCGAGATGCTGGAGAGTCGTCAGCCCCATACTCGGGCCCGGTTTATCGTCTTCGCGGGGCACGTTCACAATTACGAGCGGCACGAACATGGCGGAGTTACTTATTTCGTTTCCGGTGGAGGCGGAGCTAAGCCTCTGCTCTTCGAGCGCCCATCTACTGACCTGTTCCAGAGCAACGAAATCAACTATCACTATTTGCTGGTTGAAGTCGACCGGCTACAACTCAAAGTCACCATGAATCGGCTGGATCTAACAAACGGAAAAGCGGAATTTACTCAGTCCGATATAGTGAAAATCGGCGCTCCAGCTCCCTCGACAGCGCCGAATCGTTGACCCGCAAAATACCCTAAAATCGAATGTACTTCTGTGTTGGAATTGGCGATATTTTTCCAGCTCAGGCCTTCACAACTAACGTACCGCTGGCTATACTGATCTCACTGTACCTCCCCGAAATTAGACCTAGTAGGGCTCCGCAAGTTAACCCGGATGTGAGTCTACGGTTGGAGCAGTATTCCGCGCCGCAATTGAACGTCTGCAAAGGTGCCGCAAGAATCCGCACCGATGTGGCCTAAATCCTGGCAGCGACTATCTGGTGGGCTCCTGCTTTGCCGGATAGATCGAGAACGCTTCTGCGCGCGTTCTCGCAAATTCCTTTGTAGAGGTGAGCGATGTTCTGTTTGTTATCCGATGGCGCGCACAAAACGTTCCTGGCGGGACACCGATTCTCGCAGTTTGCCGCGCTAACCACAATCCTGTGCGCCGGTCTCTTCTTCAGCTCTTGCGGCTCGGCTCCCGGCAACTCAAGCGCCGCAACGGCTAGCAATTCTGCTGCTGGCCTTTCCGTCACTGCCACTCTGCCAACGGCAACTGTCGGTGCGGCATACAGTGGAGAGCTCACCGCGAGCGGCGGCACTCCCCCTTACACGTTTTCGACCTCGTCAGGCGACCTCCCGCAAGGTGTTACGCTCAATAGCTCTACGGGGACTATCTCAGGAGCTCCCGCTGCCAGCGGCATTTCTAGTTTCAGCGTGTTGGTGTCAGATTCCAAGGGACTTTCCAAGCGACAGCCTCTACAGATAACGGTGGCGAATGCCACCGATGTTGCCGTCTCCGTAACACCTTCCGCCGCGACGGTTTCCGCCAGTGGCTCCGCTCAGCTCACCGCGCAGGTCAGCAACACCTCCGATACCGCCGTAACCTGGACGGCCTCGCAGGGAACAATTTCGAGCACCGGCCTATACAGCGCTCCCCAGGTAACCAGCGATACGACCGTCAACATTTCCGCTACCAGCGTGGCCGATCCATCCGCCTCAGCATCGGCATCGATCACAATAACTCCGCCCTCGAATTCGGTAAGCGCGCAGGCTTCGACCGGAGGCAATTCCTTCTCCAACCTTCAGCGCAGCGGCGGCTGGGGCGAGTACGGCCAGCAGGGTCCCAACTACGTCGATTGCTCACCTTCACCTTGTGATGGCATTGCTTTCTGGATGAATCAGGGTGTCAGCTCTCCCTCGATGAGCGGAGACGCCACCGAATATGACCTCGGCGGCACGGCGGGATTTTCGGACGCCTTGTGGAACAACCACCTGATCGGCCCTTCCTCGTCGCAAGGCATGTCGGATGGCAATCAGAGCATCGTACCTTCCCTCCACAACTTTACTTACGACGTCTATTTCTTTGGATATGACCTGGGATCGTCGCAAGCGCTGGAGTTCGATATCAACCAGTTCTTCGGCAACATGGGATTCATCTTCGGTCACGAATGCCGCATCGCCGGCGGCAACCAATGGGACGTTTGGGATGACCAGAGTGCCCACTGGATACCAACCGGAATTCCCTGCTATCCCAAGAGCAATGCCTGGAATCATCTCACCATCAAAGTGCAGCGGACTTCCAATAACCAGTTAACCTATCAATCCATCACTTTGAACGGCGTCACCAGCAACCTCAACTGGACCTACAACCACGGTTCCACTGCGGGCTGGTACGGCCTGACCATCAACTATCAAATGGACGGGAACCAAAAGCAGAGTTCCTACAATGTCTACCTCGATAATCTGACTTTCTCTTACGACTAGGAGCGTTTGTTTGGCGCTCAACCAGTCTCGATCGTCATTATCGGACGACTCGAATCGATCAAGACAAAGTCTTCCCCAAAAACGAAAGGGCGGCGCACGCCGCCCTTCCTGTTGACCGGAATATCGTTACATCATCTTTGCGCTGTCCACGTGGATCGAATCGCCCATGACGTGTCCGGTCACCGCCACATGGTGACCCACATGAGCCTCAAGCGCGTCGGGATTGTCGACGATCAGGACTTGTTGGTCTTTATCAGTGACGATCACCATTTTGGCGCCCTTGGCCAGGCACTTTTTCGTGCATGCCTCGGCCTTATCGTTTGCGCCTTTGGCTCCGCACTGGCTATCGCTCACCCATCCGTTCACGGTTGTCGCCTTTCCCATGTCGTCAAACGCCAACGCCGTGAGCGCGAAAAGAAAACACATCGCAAGACAAATCACTAGGAATTTCTTCATGGCCGGTATTCTCCTTTGATCGCAGCCTTCGGCGGCTGGTTATGGAAGGAACTTAATCGTTCGCTCGGCAGACAGTGCATGTTCCGCACTGGCGCTCGATTGCCGAACTATACCATAGCCGGACAATGCTGGTGTCAACCAACCAGGCAGCGCAGGTAAGGTTATCGTTTGGCCGAATGAGTTGCCGGGGGAGGCACATTCACGGGCGCCGGCGGCACATATACAAATTCTCCCGGACGGGCATAGTGCAACTGCTCGCGCGCTTCTTTCTCTATTGCTTTTTCGTCGCTCTTCAATCCCTGAATCTGCTGCGTGTAAAGCTCATTTTCCTTTTGCTCGGAAAGAATCTTTTTCTGCAGAGATTCGTATTCGGCACGCTTCTGCTTATAGACGACCATACCGTTCGCGCCAAACATTACGTGGAGGAATAAAAGACCCGCAAGTAACGCGACAGTAAATGTAGCCACTTTTCGCCGCAAGGCGTAGAGCCCGGCAAAAAATGGCCGCACACGACCGATGCAGGACGCAGCCAGAGCCTCAGCTCTGGGCGCATGCTCTGCAACAAGGCGCAGCCCATCCTGCTTCAGAGGAAAACTTTGAAATTTTGGAAAGCGCCTTAGTCGAAAATCCATTGCTTGGCCGCTGTGGCTAACTTCTCCAGATCCCCCTCGCTGCGCGCTTCCGAATAGACTCGCACTACCGGCTCGGTTCCGGAAAGCCGGTAGCATACCCATGAGCCATCCTCGAAGATCAGCTTCAACCCGTCCGTGCGCACCACTTCACCGACTTTGCGTCCGGAGAACTCGCTGGGATCTGACTTCAACTTCCCAGTGAACTTCTCCTTCACCTCATGCGTCAAGCGGAAGTTCTCGCGCCTGGGATAATACGAACCAACTTGGTTACTCAACTCCTTCAATTGTTCGCCCAGCGGCTTCTTTCGTCTGGCGACCATTTCGCAGCACAGCAAACCGGCCAGCACCCCGTCTTTTTCAGGAACGTGGTGCCGGATCGAAAGCCCCGCGCTCTCTTCGCCGCCGATGGCGATCTTATCCTGCATAATCAGCTCGCCAATGTACTTGAATCCCACCGGCGTTTCGAAAAGCTCGATTCCGCGCGCTTTTGCGATGGCGTTAATCAGATTCGTGGTAGCGACCGACTTGGCAACGCCATTCTTCCAGCCGCGGCTCTCGACCAGGTAGTCGAACAACAGTGCGATCACATAGTTCGGCTGAAGAAACGTTCCGGCTGCATCTACAATTCCAAAGCGGTCGGCGTCACCATCGGTCGCGATTCCGAGGTTCGCGTCAGTCGCCTTCATTTTGCCCCGCAGGTCATCCAACAGATGATCGTCCGGCTCCGGCGCATGTCCGCCAAAAAGCACATCGCGATAGTCGTGCACCGTGGCAACGGCTACTCCTGCCTGGCGTAAGAGTTCGTCGGAATATCCCCGCGCTGCGCCCCACATCGGATCAAAACAAACTTTCAGATTCGCCTTGCGAATGGCCTCCAGGTCCACAATTTCAGCCAACCTCTTTAAGTAGCTTGTCTTTACATCCAGCGATTCGGAAGCTTGCGATTTTGCGTGCCCTCTTGTTGCCGTCTTGTGGTCCTCTCGATCGGCTGCCTCAATCTCCGCTTCAATTTTCTTCGTAACCTCGGGCAGCGCCGGGCAGCCATCGGGCGTTGAGAACTTGATCCCGTTATATTGTGGTGGATTGTGCGAAGCGGTGAAGTTGATCACTCCATCTGCCTTGGTTTGCGTTACGGCGAAAGCAAATGCCGGAGTGGGAGCCGGATCTTCGACCACCACGGGCGTGATGCCGTGACCCCGAAGAATATCTGCGGCCATCGCACAAAAAGTTTCGCCCAGAAATCGGGGATCGCGTCCCACGATTACTCGCGCTTTTGCTGCCTGCGGCTTTTGCCCCGCCACATAACGTGCAATACCTTCTACGGCACGGCGAACATTCGCAAAAGTAAAATCCTCTGCCATTACCGCCCGCCAGCCGGATGTGCCAAACTTGATCTGCGTTAGCATGTTTAAGCTCCCAAGGTTTCGTTGCCACTCCTGCAACAACTGTTGGCTGAGTGCAAAGCGCCGAATGCCAAGGCTGATCTTATTATGACCGACAAACGAATCGTCCTCACCACGGCAGGATCTGAAGAGGAAGCCCACAAGATCGCCCATCACTTAGTTCAGGCTCGCCTTGCCGCCTGCGTCAATATTGTTCCGCGTATCACCTCGGTTTACCGCTGGAAGGATAGCCTCGAAGAATCTGCTGAGTGGTTGTTACTTATCAAGACGACCGCTGACGCATTCGCCCAGGTGAGTCAAGCGATCTCTCAGTTACATTCCTATGACCTTCCAGAATGCATCTGTCTGACCATCGAAGACGGCTCCCCGAACTACCTGCAGTGGATCGCCGATTCTGTCTCAATTGATTGCTAGGGCGGCCAGACGTTCAGCTCCGGACATGAACGGCTGATCGATCAAATGCAAGAAGGAACCCGCCTACTCTGCTACAATCCATCGGATTGACTACCTGGAGCTCAACATGCGCCGATCGTTGCTCGTTCTGACTGGGCTTATTTTCGCAGGATTTGCTTCTTTCTCAGTAGCTGCTTCATCCGCTAAGCCCCAGGAAGAACTAAGCGGCGCCTACCGGCTTCCCGAGAAGAACGGATGGACGTTCGTCCATTTGCAGGGATCTCCGCACGATATCGGCTTCCAGAATGGCTATCTGTTGGCCCCCGAAATTGAAGAAGCTCTAAAAGTCACCATGCTCGAACAAACGCATTCCAGCAAAAAAGACTGGAAATTCTTTCGCGACGCCGCCCAAAACATGATGTGGCCGAAGATCGAGCCGGAGTATCGCGAGGAACTGCAAGGAATCAGCGACGGCGCGACTGCACACGGCGTGAAGATCGATCTGTGGGATGTGGTGGCTTTGAATGCGGCGGAGGAATGGGACTATTACGTGAAGCAATACGATAAGGAACACGGAATCAAGACCACAGCTTCGCGTTCTGTTCCAGAACACTGCAGTGCGTTCGTTGCAACCGGCAGCTATACCAAAGATGGCAAGATTGTAATCGCCCACAACAATTGGACAGAATACCTGGACGGCGAGCGCTGGACCATTATTTATGACATCGTTCCGGCCAACGGCAAGCGCATGCTCATGGACGGCCTGCCGGGCGTCATCCACAGCGCCGACGACTTTGTGATGAATTCGGCTGGCATCGTAATTACCGAAACCACCATCGGCAATTTTTCCGGATACGATCCGGATGGAATTCCGGAGTTTATTCGCGCCCGCAAGGCCGCGCAGTATTCCACTTCCATCGACGATTTCACCCGCATTATGAAGGAAGGCAATAACGGCGGCTATGCCAACACCTGGCTGCTCGCTGACACTGAGAGAAACGAAATCGGCCGCCTGGAACTGGGACTGAAGAACGTCACGCTGGAGCGCAAGAGCGACGGTTATTTCGTCGGATCAAACTTCCCCATCAGCCCGAAACTCATTCGCGAAGAAACCGACTTTGATCCCCATGACATGAGCGCCAGCAATAACGCCCGTCACGTGCGCTGGGAGCAACTGATGGCCGAATACAAGGGCAAGATCGATGTCGCCGCGGCGCAGCGCTTTATGGCAGACCACTACGACACTTTCGAAAACAAAGAAGATCCGGACGAACGCACGCTCGACGGCCACATCGACCTCTCTGCCCGAGGATCCGGAGGCTGGCAGCCGCCCTACGGAATCGCTGGAGCGGTCCAGAACAAGGCCGCCGACGCGAACATGACCAAAGAAATGACCTTCACCGCGGCCGCCGGTCACGCTTGCGGCATGGACTTCAAGGCCACAACCCATTTAAGCGAGCACCCGGAGTTCGATTGGCAGAAACCCCTTCTGCGCGACATGAACTCATATCCGTGGACCACTTTCAGCGTGGCGAAGTAGTTGGGTGTCGTTCCGGTTATCAAGCTAAGTTCCTCGATCTTCTCGTCCCGCAAGCTGATGCACTCGAAGCCCTCGCTTCCGAGGATCGCAAACCACCTTTCGAAGGGATTGGTCAGTTTCTTCAGCTGTGCTTCTTCCGCGGGCTCTAATCCCGCCTCGGGCATTATGAGATGACCTCGCCTAGGGTTGGTACCCGTCCGCCATCCACTTTGCGAATAGCTCAATGCGAGCCTGAGGCCAGGGACCTTCCCCTCTCGGGGG
>Ga0116135_1001615_pt1 | contig 11100 bp, 8 predicted proteins | sample June2015DPH_20_1_FD_89738 | JGI IMG/M metagenome (GOLD analysis project Ga0116135, IMG submission 89738) | Peatland microbial communities from SPRUCE experiment site at the Marcell Experimental Forest, Minnesota, USA - June2015DPH_20_10 | ecosystem: Environmental > Terrestrial > Soil > Wetlands >... | reverse complement strand
GGGTTTTGCCGCCACGCCTCCCAGCCACGCTTGATCGCCTCCACGGGATCGCCCTCCGCAAGATGCAGCATCGCCCGGCCAGCCAGCGCAAACGATCTGCGCGGATGCCTGCAGAGCGCTTCGTCAAAATGCGCGCGCGCCTGCCGCCATTTGTGCTCGTGCAGCATGTTCAGCCATGCCGTACAGCACTTCAGGCCGGCATCGTCGGCGTCAATCCGCGCCGCCCGCCGCAGTGTCTCTCTCGCGCAGGGGTATGCCAGAGAATTGTCCATCGCGCCCAATAGAGCGGATGCGATTATTACGTCTGCCAGTCCCGTCAAGGCCCGCGTGTTGCCCGGATCAAGCTCGCTTGCCTTGCGGTAGAGGCCCGCAATCGTATTCAGGTTATCTTCCGAGCGCGTCTCCCACATCTCCATGGCCCGCTCCGTGAGTTCACGCGCTCTGCGCTTCGCCTCATCCACGGCTTCGGCCTCGTCCGCATCGGCCGGTCGCGGATCGCTCGCCAACTTCACTAGCCAACGGTCAATATCGTCCGCGAAGGCAAACACCGAACCCTTCGCACCGCCAAAATGGTGGACAGGCAAACCCTGATAAGCATGCCACCGCTGCACGGTTCGAGAACTTCGTTCCAGATAACTCGCAATCGACTTCCAGGAATCCAACCGATGCTTGCTCACAATTCTGTCCACTTTCCGGGGAAGCAGGCTGTTGCAAATCGCGGAAGGCAGAGCAGTGAAAGCGAGCTACAAGAGGGTGCGAAGGTTGCTTCTTAGGAAATGTACGAGCAACGACTGACTGATTGTAGGGCGGACAAACTCAGCGCTGCAATCGAAGAACAGCCATCAAAGTAATTTGCTGCGAGTCTAAATCCTGATTCGGAACCGGGAGCAAATGCTGCCAGTTTTTGTCCCGAAATGGCATAGCTTGTCGGCCAAAGTCTTGGATTGGCGCTTGATGTCGTTGTTGGTCGCACCCGGAAAGGGAATATGCGCTTACTCGTTCGCGGCCCGCCTCTGCCACTTCGAGGTCATCGCGGCGCCGGCTCACCGGTCGCCAGAAATGCCACCCCATCCATTCGCTCTCCCGAAGCCAGCACGTCTCTCAATGTTTCAGGATTGGCCCCGCTGCGCGACTCGGCCATCACGAGCACGCGCAGTGCCGTTGCCGGCTTCGTCTCCGGAGCCATGCGAAATATCCATGGAACATTGGTCGACGTCAGCGTCTTGTCGGCGCTCAACGCCAACACCGGCAAGAAGCTCTTGAGCGCGAGTTGTTCCGCAAGATGGGCCGTGTTGCGATCGAGCGCGATGATCGCGAGCGCGTGTTCGTCCATCAGCGCGTGCACCAGCGCCGTGGAAGCTGCGCCCCAGTTCTGACCGCTCTCGACCGGCAGCAGCTTCCATGGCCGCCCTTCTGCAGCGGATGCATTCAACTCCGCCAGCATCTCCTGCGATGCCGCCACCTGGGCCGCATTCGGGCCAAAAAGCACGACGTTCACCGGGCCCGCCGGTACGTCGGGAAGCCGCGGCCCGTTGTACGACGCACCATCCTGACTCGTCTGCGAAACATGCGGTGCCTGGCCTGCAGGCTCGTTCATTGGCAGGCTCGCTGCCCCGCTCGCTTGCTTCTTTTCCATCAATGCCGCGCGGTACGTGATAGCCCCGTTGTGCACCGTGCCCAGGTACATGGGCGCGACATTCTTCTGATTGGGATCGAAGACCATGTGCCCCGTCACGCCGTCATACGAGTCGATGCCGGCCAGCGCATCATGGATCCGCGCGCGATTCAGCCCAGCCTTGCAGATCGAATCCAGCAGCATATTCATCGCGTCGTAAGCAAGCGATGCAAACTGTTCCGGCTTCTCTTTGAAGCGTCCTTCGAAGCGGCTATTGAAGTCGATCCAACGCGCATCCTGCCTCGCAGGATCATAGGGAAACACGGCTTCAAATCCTTCCGCCGCATCACCCGCCTCCGCAAGAAGCGTAGGCCCCAGCGTGCGATAAGCGCCAAACACGCGCTGTTTCATGCCCGCTGACCGCATCTGTTTCAGAACGGTGGCCGCATCCGCCTCATCGGCCCACAACACGATCGCGTCCGCGCGCGAGCCCTGGATTACTTTGAGTTGCCGGGTAAAGTCGGAGTCGCCTGGAAAAAAGATCTGTTCCATCACTACCGGGTGGCTCAGGCGCCGCGAAACGTCGACGAACTTGCTCACGCCAAATCGTCCATATCGATTGTTTACCCGGAGCAGCGCCACCCGTTTCAATCCAAGCTCTGTGTAAATGCGACGCGCCAGCGTAAACCCCTGCACGCGATCGTCCTGCAAGTCGGTAAAGTACCACGGGATGTACGTCTCCGGAATCGTGGGATCGGTCGAAGCGGAGTTGACAATGGGAATCTCCGCACGCAGAGCCACGCGCAGAGCAATGTGCGTCGACTCGGAGTTGATCGATCCAAAGATCGCCCAGTCCTGATCGTCGTATATCATCTTAACCGCTTCATTGGAGGCCGAGCCCCAGATCGTCGGGTCCGTCGGCCGGTCCTCTCCATACACGGCTTTCGCCTGCCAGTTGTCGTAGTCGTTGTGAAGCAACAGGCGAAATGGTTTGCCTCCATAGCCGCCGCGCGCATTGGCCTCATCGATCGCCAACTGCGCGCCATGCAACATCCGCACTCCAAAAACAGAATCAGGATTGTGCTCGATGGGCCCGAAAAACCCGATGCGCACCTCGCCCAGATTCTTCGGCTCGGGCACATCGCGCGCGGCCCCTGAGTAGACATTTGGATGAGTGTAGTTGGTGTCATACGGCGCAGCGAACTTCGCATAGGGGCTCATGTCCGCGGGCTCGCCGGCATAGGGTGCAACCACGCGATCCTTCGGCGGGCCCGGCGGATGCGCGCCGCACTCGCAGACATGCGCAGCCTCGTCCTGCTTGACCGCCGGCGCCTGCGCGGCAACCACACATGCGCCTGCCGCCACCATGCTTCCCGCAACCAGCCACCATCCCCTGCGCATCGCAGCTACTCCTTGCTCTCGCCGACCTTGTCGACGCGGAACATGGCGATGGCCTCAATCTCCACCAACAACTCCGGCCGGCATAGATGCGCCTGAATGCCGGTTGAAGCCGGCAGCGGATCGAGCCCCTGCTCCTTGAAGAACGCTGTGCGCTCGCGATTGAAAACGTCATAGTCGCGATCAATGTCGCGCAGGTAGCAACTGGTTCGCACAATGTCATGCCAGGTGCAGCCCTCGCTCTTGAGCAGGCCGGTGATGTTGTCGAATGTGCGCCGCAATTGTGCCGTGAAGTCGCCCACATGCACGCTGACGCCGTTCTCATCAATCGATGCGGTGCCGGAAATCAACAGAATCGTAACCCCTCCGATATCGATCCGCATTCCGCGCGAAAATGAACTCGGCTTGGCATACGCGTAGGCCTCGTTGAGCACTCCGTGGTTGGTCATCGCACGCTTCTTGATCGGCGCGTGCGCAATGGTCTCCAGAATCTCCGCAAATTCAATCATGGTGGTTCCTCCTTGTGCCTTTCGTTACTTGTTGTCGAATTCCGTGGCTCAATCCCCTGGCTGTGGCGACCCATATGTCATCGCCCTCGAAGTCGATACCGAGAACATAGTTATGCGCGGGAGCGGATGTAACTGCGACGGGAGTTACCTTCCCCTGCCCGTCCCGCACCGTCATTTCCGGTTTACCGTCAATGAGGGAAGACCGATAGACCGCCCAGTCGACGCCGTCGTAATAGGCCAGCCCCTTGTCGGTGCAGAACCACGCGCGCTTCCCATCCACGCCCTTCACAAAGTTGGTGAAGTTGGAAGGCAGCCCGCTGTCCTTGGTGAGGAAGTTATGCCAGTACCGGCCATCGTATTGGCTGTCCCCAAAGTAGGTCGCAGCCCAAAGAATGTTATCGACATAACTCACTGAAGTTACGATCTCGTGGATGAGGCCCTGGTCCTTGAACAGCACGATTTCGTTCTCGCCGTCCGGGTCGTCGTACTTGTCCCAGCGCTCCGTCTTCTGGTCGTATTCCAAAACGCCGCTTCCCCACACGCCGTAGTAGACCTTGGTTGGTGTCGCTGACACCGCGTAAGTCCATATCTCCACCATCGGCGTGTTGCGCTCGTTGTAGAGCGACCACTGGCCGGTATGCAGGTCAAGCCTGCAACCTCCCGCTGCGGTAGCCACCCACACGTTTTCACCCTCGACGGAAACACCATAGACCACGTCGTTGCTCAGGCCGGAATTCAACTGCGTAAAGCTGTCAATGCGCCCGCCGGAGATACGGCTCAGTCCGCCCATGGTCCCCGCCCACACATCGCCCGTGCGCTTGTCGAGCGCCAGCGAGAGAACCGCGCGATGCGCCAATCCATCTTTGGTGGTGTAGGTTTTCCATGTGTGATTCTCGTAAACTGCCAGCCCATCATCGGTTCCCGCCCACACGCGATCGCCATCCACGAGCACGGCAAACACGTGGTCATTCGGCAGCCCGTTGGCCGTGGTGAAGTTCTCAAATCGAAAGCGCGGCAGCACCTGCGCCCCGGACGCCTGCACTGCGGCATGAGACTGTTGCGCTCCAGACTGAGGCTGCGCGGAAGCCCACGGTGCACACAGCATCACCATTCCGGCAATCAGCAGCAGTACATTTTGGCGAGCTTTCTTCATCGCGTCCTCAAGTACTCAATCAAGTCGTTGAGTTCATCCTTGGTTAGATCGTTAGTCCGGCCGTGCTTGTCGTCCGGGTTGTAGATCGTCCAAATCTCTTCAAGCGTCCTCGCCGATCCGTCATGCAGATAAGGCGCGGTCAGTGCAATGTTGGTCAGCGGCGCGGACTTCAGCAGGCCCGCATTGTCATTGGCCCTGTGCGTTCCCACATTGAAAAGCTTCTGATTCGTCCCCTTCGGCCCGCTGTGGCAATACGCACAGCGATTGCTCTCCGGGATCGGATTCTTGAACTTGTCTACAGCGCGCTCAAAAAGTGCCTTGCCGCGCTCCTGCGCGGACGTGAGTTGATACCCGGGAAGCTTCCATCGGCTCGGCCGCGGCTCAATACTGCGAACGTATGTGGCTAAATCGGCGAGCGTCGTGTTGTCGTAGTTTTCCGAGCGCCAGAAGTACTTCTCCGTGCGTGGGCCGCACTCGGTTGGAATGTTGGGATTCGTCCCCGTCCACTTGTAGGGCTCCGTGTCTTTCACGCCTTCGAGCAGCTTGTTGTCGACAATGTTGCGGCCAAAGCCATCCGGTTCGAGGTTCCATGTAATGCCATCAAAGGTGGAATCAATGTGACAGTTTGCGCAGCCGATCTGTCCCTGGAAGGAATACCGCGCCGAGTAAAAGGTCTGCTCTCCGTGTCTCAACGCGGAGACAGTTTTCGGTCCATCGAGCCTGATGGTCGTCCTCACCTGATCGGTGCGCGTGTCAATCACGCTGATGGAATCGTCGAGGCGGTTGGCCACCAGCAGCGTGCCGCCATCGCGCGTGAGCGTAAGGCCGCGCGGATTCAGTCCCACTGTTATGCGCGCCACAACATAATTCGCGCTCGCCGAAAGATCTTGTACAAATGACGCGGCGTGCGCATGAATAAAGCGTAAGAGCCGCGGCACATCGATCACCGTCACCGTCTCCGAACCGCCGCTGCTCACGTAAATGCGCGATTTGTCCGGCGCAATCGCCACGCCGAATGGTTGCGAAACATAGCGCTCCAGTTCGTCGAGCGGCACTTCAACGGTTCCGCCCACATCCGCGCCGAACACCGCGATCGTATCTTCGAAGGCGCCACCGTGTTCGAGGTGCGCCAGGGGAATCATGTTTTTGGGATGGTACTCGGCCACCACACCCAGCCGCCCGTCATTCGACAATGCCACATGGAAGACGCCGGCAATGCGATGCAACGGCATGCGGTCGACGACAACTGCGCGTGCCGCGTCGATGACTGTGATCTCGGATTCCGGGGGCGTTCGATTCTCGAGCCCCGTCCGGCGGGCGTCAGGATTCGGATAAACGTGCGTCACATAGATGCGGCTTCCATCCGGCGACAGCGCCAGGTAGCTTGACCCGCGCCCTGCAAGCAGCCGTTTCTCTTCCACGCCGGTCTGCGCGTCGAGCACGGCCACATCGCTGCTGATGCGATTCGCGACAAACAGACGCCTGCCAGCGTGATCCTGCACCACGCTCGAAGGCTCCGCGCCAACGGGCCATGTCGCCGTCACCGTCAGGGTATGTGTATCAATGACGCTCAGCGTGTCATCCCGCGAGTTGGCGACAAAAAGGCGGCTGCCGTCGGGCGACAACGAAAGCCCGCGCGGCAAATGCCCGACGGTAATTTTCGCGGTCACCGCATAACTCGCCGCATCCAGCACTCTTATCTCGTCGCTACCCTGGCACAGCACGTAAATGCGCGCACCATCCGGAGAGAACAGGACTTCAAGGGGAGACGCATACGGCACGTTCTCATCTATCCGCCGCTCCTCGCCGGCGCATGCGGAACGCGCGCCCGAAAGCATAACCGCAATCAACATGAGCAGCGCGAGCGACAGGCTCATCGCACCGGCCCAGCTTCCGCGTTGATTGCCTCCGATCACTTCGGCTCCTCGACCGTCAGCACGCGATCGGTGGTGAGGTTTTCAAGAGTCTGCTCGCGACCGCTCGGCCAATGCACGATCAGTTTGTCCACCGTCGCCGTCGCGCCCAATCCAAAATGCAAACGACTGTCGTCCTGCGACAGGTAGCCCGAACCGGCGACGCGTTCCGCGGTGTGCCGCTTGCCGCCGGCGAAGACCTCGACCCGCGCGCCAATCCCATCCCGGTTGCTCTTTGTCCCTACCAGCTTGATGGCGATCCAGTGGCCGGTGTTGGTCGAAACGTTGTGCACCAGCGTCCCCTTGCCGCCCAGGTTCACAACAAACGCGTCCATTTTGCCATCGTTGTTGTAATCGGCGAAGCAGGCGCCGCGTGCTGTCGTGCGCTGGCTCAGCACCGACCCTGCCTCGCGCGAAACATCCTCAAACTTCCCATTTCCGGTGCCGCGAAACAGCGTGTGCTCCTGCGGGATCAAGTGAATCAGGCCGCCGTGAAAGATGAGAATGTCCAACAGGCCGTCGTTATCGAAGTCGTAAATTCCCGTGCCCCAACTCACGTATTGCGCATTCGTCTGCGAGACGCCTGTCTGCGCGCCAATGTCTTCAAACGACAGCTTGCCGGTGTTGTGCAGCAGCCTGTTGTAGTGCCCGTCGGTGACCCACAGGTCAAGTACGCCTCGCCCTTCAAGATCGGCAAACACCGGTCCCATGGATGAAGTCGATTCGCCGTTCTGCCCGTAGGCCGTGCCTGAATCACTGCCGATCTCTTCAAACGTTCCGTCATGCTTGTTGTGAAAGAGAAAGTTTTCGGTGCGATCGTTGGCGACGTAGATGTCGTCCCAGCCATCGTTGTCGAAATCTGCCGCGGTCACGCCCATGGTTCGTCCCACATAAGCGCCGATGCCCGACTTCTCCGTAACATCGGTGAACGTACCGTCACAGTTGTTATGGAACAGCATGTTGGTCTCGCCCTCGTAGTCCAGAGGGCCGGGATAATTGGTCGGCGCATAGAAGGCGCGATACTTGGGATCGAACTTCACATAGCGGCCAACGAACAGATCTAGGCAGCCGTCCTTGTCGTAATCCAGCCAGGTTGAACTGATCGCCCAGCCATCTACTTTTATGCCGGCCTTCTCCGTCACGTCGGTGAAGTGTCCGTTGCCGTCGTTGTGATAAAGAATTACCTTCCCGTATCCGGTAACAAGCAGATCCTCATTGCCGTCGTTGTCGTAATCGGCCGCGGCGACGGCCATTCCATACATGTCCGGATTGAGACCGGCCTTCTCCGTCACGTCGGTAAAATGTCCGTTCCCGTTGTTGCGATAGAGATGATTGTGCGGCGGCGTTGCCGGCTTTTCCTTCAATGGATAGGGGTGCATCGAGTCATCGAGCGGCCGTCCATTTACCACGTAGAGCGACATCAATCCAGAATTGTTGTAGTCAAACCACACGCAGCCCGCGCCTGTACCCTCGAGTAATGATCCCAATTGCTGTGACCCGAAGCTATGCGTAAAATCGATTCCCGCCTCATCGCTCGCATCCTCAAACCGAATAACCGGCTCCGCCTTCGCCGTCGCAGACGGTGCTGTCGCAGCCACCTGCGTTGCGGAAGGCGTTGCTTGCACGCCAGGAGTGGTCTGTGCCCCAGCATGGCTCTGCCAGGCAGTCAAAGTGATCGCGGTGAAAAGCAGAAGAACGCGAGTTCTCATTTCAATTGCCTCCTGGAGCCGCGGCGGTTTTTGTTGCCAGAGTTTTCGCGCCGGTCAGATCAACGGGAATCGTTGTGTGCAGCAAAACCTGCGGCATCGTGTTCTCCGAAGCTCGCTCCGGCCCTGTGTGGCAACCCACGCAGATGCGCTGCTCACCCTTGCGAATCCAAAACCAGCCATGCTCCTGCCGCGCGACAGCCCCTTTTTGATCGAGCAGCACAAAACGAATTGGCTTGTCCGCCGGCACTCTGACATAAAAGGAGCCATCCGATTCCACCGGCGCCGTGCCCATGGCAACCGCGTGCCCTGCGTTGTCCATCGCGTCCAGGCGCACCAGTGCCGGCGCAACCTTCAGATCGCCTTCGCGCGACTGCCGCGCATCGAGGGCCATCATGTTTGCGTAGTCCCAGTTGTGCAATCCGGAGGGATGACGCTTCGGCCGTGTGCGCGGAGCAATCTGCACCGGCTCCACAATGTCCTGGCCGCTCACCGCCAGCATGGTCTGAAGCGCAGTTACTCCACTGTGCGTTGTCGAAGGAGACTCATATACCTTCAGCGCGTAATGCGCGCCTGATCCAGAGCGTTCGCTCACCAGCCAGTCGCCCGATCCAGTCTCAGCAATCCCGCCCGCATATTCGCCGCGCGGCATAGATACGCGAACCTCGTGCGCCAGCGGCGAAGTAAATCGCGCCAGCGAAGTCCCGTGCGTGAACACCACATCGCCCGACGCCAGTTGCCTGCCGCCCCAGCGCGCCGCGCCATGATCGCAGCGGTACGACTCCACTCCCGAGCCATCGGAGTAGGTAAGGTACATCTCCGGCGCCGTCCCGGAACCGAGCGGAAAGCCGGACTCAAACAGGATTCGCCCATCGAGTAGTACATCATCAGGAATCGTGCTACCAGGCACATAGCTCAACGGGAGCACAGTTGCACCCGCCAGGTTATCCACGGGCTCATTGACATCGAGGCCATCTTTTCCTGCAGCCTCCAGGCGGAAACCCAGTGCGGTTTTGCGTGCGTAAACCAGCCGTCCACCGGGCAGATACAGCGGCCGAATCGCATCCCCATCGCCTGCAATCAACCTGCGCAGCGAATGATTCGCCAGCGTCTGTTCCCAAATCTGCCATGGATCGCTTGCGTTCTGCTTGCCGGCGAAAAGAACACGGGTTCCATCGAAGGAAATATCCGCGTCCGCGCTTGCCGCAAAGCCCGTTACGAGCGGCTCCGCGTTGCCCTCATGCACCAGCAATAACTGCGCGCCCTTGGGAAAGCGCTCGCCGCCGCGCAGCGCAGCCAGCGGATCGTAAACCGGTGCGGCTGTCACGACAAGGTCAACGTGGATGGCCGCGCCCGCACTGATTACCGGATGTGATTGGAACCCGCAAAGAGCAGTCAGAAACGCAACCGGCAAAGACCGCGCAAGCAATCGGGCAGCGGCACTCATCCCACTGCCTCCATCGGCCGTGCGCCCGGCAACTCGCGCCGCTCCAGTTCCAGAGCGCGTGCTGCGAGCCAGGGCTCCAGACCTTCCATCATTTCGTCGAAGCCCGCAAAATCGAGCGACTGTTCGCCATCGCTCCAGGCCCTCTCAGGATGAGGATGCACCTCAACCAGCAGGCCGTCTGCTCCACCTGCAACCGCAATCCGCGCCAGCGCAGGAACCAGTTCGCGATGCCCGGCCGCATGGCTCGGATCGGCAATGACCGGAAGATGCGAGATCTGCTTGAGCAGCGCAATTGCGGCCACATCGAAGGTGTTCCGCATCGCCGTTTCAAAGGTGCGAATACCGCGTTCGCAGAGAATAACGTGCGGATTTCCGTTGTCGAGGATGCACTGCGCCGAGCGAAGAAACTCCGCGATCGTGGCCACCATGCCGCGCTTGAGCAGCACCGGACGGCCCGAACGCGCAGCCGCCTCCAACAGCGAATAGTTTTCCATGTTGCGCGTGCCGATCTGCAAGATGTCCGCGTACTCGGCCACTAGGGCAACGTCGTCTTCCTGCATCACTTCCGTGATGATGGCCAGGCCACTCTCATCGCGGGCGCGCGCCAGCATCCGCAGGCCCTCGAGGCCCAGGCCTTGAAATGCATAGGGAGAACTGCGTGGTTTGAATGCGCCGCCGCGAAGAATGCGGGCTCCCGCGCGCCGCACATGATTGGCAGTGGCCATCAGCTGGAACTCGGTCTCGACCGAGCACGGCCCAGCCATGGTGATGAATTCGTCCCCGCCTATCTCCAGATCGAGCACCGGCACCACCGTTTGTTGGCGCCGCGTGCTCTTCAGAACATCGGGACTCTCGGCAAATCGTTCGTGCCAGCTTGCGCGCACCCGGTGCGCTCCGTTTCTGGGGAAGCGGAAGCTTCAGACTAACGCCCGCTTGGAGGCTCTACCTCCACCGAAAGGTGGAGGTTTGGCGTACGCGATCACCATCTGTGACGCAGCGCACAAACCGGCTCAATCCAGCCGTCATTGCTCGGAAGAAATCCAGGGTGCAGGTAGGTTTTTGCGGTAATCGGGAACAGGATGCAGCGTTCAGGCGTAAGGGCCGACCTCGATAGGCTGCTCGGACTCAATCGCACGCAGGCGCTGAGCCCATTGATCAAGCCATTGTTGGCGCAGGCTGGGCTCGACGCGGGCCGGCCCGTAATAGATGGCCGGCGCCAGGACGCTGAATCCCGTGAACTGAAAGATGCCGCGATGGATGGGGCGGAGGATGCCGAGGATATCGCCCTCTTCGCCACCATCGATATAGCTGGACTGAAATCCGCCCGTGGTGAGCGAGAGAATGGCGCGCTTACCGCGG
>Ga0116135_1001613_pt1 | contig 11102 bp, 8 predicted proteins | sample June2015DPH_20_1_FD_89738 | JGI IMG/M metagenome (GOLD analysis project Ga0116135, IMG submission 89738) | Peatland microbial communities from SPRUCE experiment site at the Marcell Experimental Forest, Minnesota, USA - June2015DPH_20_10 | ecosystem: Environmental > Terrestrial > Soil > Wetlands >... | reverse complement strand
TGAAATGTGTGCCGGGTGGTTGCGTAGTTGTGCCTGCGGCCAATTTCCTGCTCCAACAATTCCACTTCACGCGAGAAAAACTCGACGGAACTGCCGCACTCGGTACAAACCATGTGGTGATGGCTGCGCCGGTTGTATTGGTGTTCGTAGCGTGCGATGCCGTCGTGAAAAGCCACTTCGCTGGCCAATCCACATTCGGCCAGCAACTTCAGGGTGCGGTAGACCGTCGTGTAACCGATTCCAGCGTCTTTTTTCTGCACCAGCCGGTGCAGTTCATCCGTAGAAAGATGGTCGCGCGTATCGAGAAATGTGCGCAAAATCGTGTCCCGCTGCGCTGTCTGCTTCAGCCCAACCCGCTTGAGATGACGATGGAGAATGTCCTGCGCCTCGTGCATCATCTCGCGCGAGATGGAGGGCTGGTCATCGATGCGCTTCTGCAGCATGAAAGGCCAGAATAGCATCGACAAGTTGAAAATGAAATTCATTTTCAGAAACGAAAAGCTTCCGCGCGACAGTAAATCGGAAGTTGAAATCGATGATTCCGCGGCGTTGTTGTACGAATAATCTTTCCCATTTGTCTCACTGGCAGGACTACTCCTACAATCGACTTGCTCATGAGCACGCTTACCGCAACCGGCATTCCTGCTTCCCGGCGCTCTGCCGGTTGGCGAATTTTGATTTGGCTGATCACGATTTTGATAGTGTTGCTTCTCGGCCTGATTGCATTCGCCTACTTCGCCGCCCGCTCTGCTCTGCCCCAACTGGATGGGAACCTCGCCGTGAAAGGTCTCTCCGCACCCGTTAAGGTAACGCGCGATCGGCAGGGTGTGCCGGCGATCGAGGCCGCCACTCTGGAAGATTTGTTTTTTGCTCAAGGTTATGTCACAGCGCAGGACCGGCTCTGGCAAATGGATGTGATGCGCCGCTTTGGAGCCGGGGAGCTATCGGAAATTCTCGGCGAAGACACGCTCAAAATCGATCGCGAGCAGCGCATTCTGGGCCTTCGCGCAGCGGCAACAAAATCTCTAACTCTCGCAGCTCAGAGTAATCAGTCCTACTTTGCCGCCTATGCGCGCGGAGTCAATGCATTTATTGAAGCTCATCAAAACTCTCTTCCCATCGAATTTCGCATCCTGCGCTATTCCCCCAAACCGTGGCAGCCCGAGGATTCCATCGTGATTGCGAATCAGATGGTGAAGGACCTCAACTATTACACGTTCGGCGATGCGCTCGCGCGGGAAAAAATTTTGGCTAAACTAGGTCCCGATCTGACTGCCGATCTGTATGCGAATCGCTCGTGGCATGACCGCCCGCCGACCGTAATGCGAGAGAGCGCAGACGATCAGCAGAACCAGAGCGATTCCGGCGATCAGGACGATGACGACGATGACGATGATTCCGGTCCGGATAATGCGGTAACGCAACGCAGCGGCGCTTTACCCATGTGGGCGCGGCATGCGCCGGAGGCAGTGAATGGCTCGAACGACTGGGTCGTTTCCGGTGCACATACCGTGACGGGCAAGCCGCTACTTTCGAACGATATGCACCTTGGCCATCAGATGCCCAACCTGTGGTACGAAGCTCATCTCAAGTCAGGTGCGCTCGATGTTGCCGGGGTAACCCTGCCGGGATTGCCGTTCGTGATTGTTGGCCACAATCAGCGTATTGCGTGGGGTTTTACCAACGTCGGGCCGACGGTGGCGGATGCGTTTATCGAAAACTTTAATGCGCAAGGCGCTTATCAGACTCCGCAAGGCTGGCAGCAACCGGAGCATCGCGAAGAGGTAATTCACGTCAAAGGCAAACCCGATGTTGTGGTCGATGTAAAACTCACGCGCCACGGTCCGGTTGTCAGTGAATTGATTCCCGGTGAAACGCGGCAAATCGCTTTGCGCTGGACGCTCTACGACGGACTTCACATGCCTTTCTTCGATGTCGACAGCGCGCAAAACTGGGAGGACTTCCGCAAAGCGTTCTCGCAGCTCGATGCCCCGGGACAGAATGTTGTTTACGCCGATGTAGACGGCAACATCGGTTATCAGACAACAGGACGTGTTCCGATTCGCGCTGCCGGGGATGGCAGCTTGCCGGTGAACGGCACGGACGATGCTCATGCATGGACGGGCTACATTCCCTTCGACAAGCTGCCCAGTATCTACAACCCGCTCTCGGGTGTAATCGCGACCGCGAATGGGCGTATCACTCCCGATGATTATCCTTATTCCATCAGCGCGGAGTGGGAAGCGCCGTGGCGCACGGCGCGGATCTATCACGTTCTCGAATCAGGACGGAAGTTCGCGCCTTCCGACATGCTCGCGCTCGAAAACGATGTGCAATCGGAAAACGACCTCTATGTCGCCGAACGCTTTGTCTACGCCGTCGATCATGCGGCGAAACCCTCAACACGCGCCAGGCAAGCCGCCGATCTCATGCGCAACTGGGATGGACGCATGCAGGCCTCATCGGCCGCCGCGACGATCTCAGTGCGATCGGCACAACAACTGACGCGCTTGCTTCTGGAACCTCGCCTGGGAGCCGCTCCGGATGATCCGAAGCAACAGGAAACGACGCTGAGTTGGAAGTCTTATGCCTGGGAGATGCGCACTATGTGGCTGCAAAACGTCATGCTGCATCAACCCAAGCGCTGGCTGCCGGAAAAATATCTTAACTTCGACGAATTGTTAAATGCCGCAGTGGAAGCGGCGGTGAATGGTCCAGATGCACCGAAAGATTTAAATTCATGGCGCTGGGGCGCCGTGAATGCAATCGATATCGAGCATCCAGTGCTCGGGAAAATTCCGTTGATGGGCCGATGGACTGCACCGGGAGTTAAGGAACAATCGGGAAGCGGGTATACCGTAAAAGCGGTAACGCGCCATCACGGCCCATCGGAGCGCTTTACGGCGAATCTTGCCGACCTCGATCAATCGACTTTGAATACTGTTACAGGCCAGGGCGGGAACTTTCTCAGCCCTTATTACATGGATCAATGGCAGGCGTGGTATCAGGGCTCAACCTTCACGTTGCCCTTCACTCAAACAGCGGTGGAAGCGAACGGCGCGCATCGGCTGGTGTTAGAGCCGGCGAAATAATTGGATTAGCGCCGCAGTGAATCGGTTCCATCGGCAGCTAAGGCCGACGTCGACAATAAGCCGCTTATCGCAGCGATAAATCGCAGCGCGACCCGGAAGCTCAACCCGCTCCTAGAAGAAGTCGACGGCTTTTACGTCCGTGATTACGCCGGTGATGATGATCGTTCCGGTCGAAATGTACTGGTTTTCCAGCAAAGTGTCGGTCAAGGTATCGTAAACGCGCAGGTTGCCGCCTTCGGCAACATACTCCACCTCACGCGATGAAAAACTCTGAAGTCCGGTTACATCTCCATTATCGGATGGAATGAGCACGCTGTTATTTAGCGTATTAAAAATCGACAAACATCCCCGCACCTCGCCGGTCACATTGTTGACGTTACCAATATTGGTGCAGTCCATCGATCCGATGAAGAGTTGGCCGCCCATGCTCAAGTCGATGCGGTTGTGATAACCGTCGGTGATCACAAGGGTGCTGGTAACCGTCATCGAACCTGTGTCCACAATGCTGAGGCGTCCGCAGGTTGTGGCTGCCGTGGTTTCGCCGGTGCAGGCATTGTTCAGGGGAGGCGTGCCGGCCACGTACAGAGTCGTACCGTTAAGAAATCCGATCGTCGCCGCAGCCACAGGCACAGGTACGCCGGGAGTGGGTGGAGTCGTGGTCACATCCAGAGGCTGCACACTGGCCTGCGTGCCGCCGCATTGCGGACCGCAGTTCAAGACGTAAGCGGTACTGCCGTCGCTGCTGTAAACCGCATACACCGGGCGGTCAAACCCCGGCACTGAAACCGTGACCGGGCTGCCGCTGTTCAGCAATAGCGGCGAGACCACGGTGACCGCATCGGAGTCATTGCTGAAAGCCAGAACCTGCGTTCCCGTGGAATTCGATACCACGGTTTGCGCATTAGGCACGCTAATAACGGCCGTCACACTCGGCGATGTAAGATTCACGGCCACGACCGCTCCGGGTGAAACTCCGCCGGAAAATGGAGCCGAAGGGACAGCCACATAACCCGCGCTGGGCAGGGGCGCAACCATGCTGGTGGTTGAGCCCGGAAGCTGGACGACCCCGGTCACAGCTTCGCTCTTGGTGCTTACTACGTCCACCTTGTTGGTGGCCATATCAAAAACCATTACGATCGATCTTTCCGGAGAAATTGCCATTAGACCGGGCGAAGTGCCGGCGCTGACTTCACCCCGTCCCAGCGTGTCATATTCACCGTCGATGATGACAAGAGCACCCGGAATCGTGGTGCCGGAAGCGCTCTGCGAGGCGAAAATGCGCTCGGTTAGCTTGCTCGGAGGTAAAGCTGGGTGCGGTCCACCATTGCAAGAGACGGTTCCTAAGCAGGCGGCCAGAATTACAGCGAAAAGCAGAGCGGATTTCTTCAAACGTCAGGCTCCTAACTACAGGAAAACCAGAGATTTAAGTGCGAAATAGCGGATTATAGCAGAGCTTGCCTCGGGCATTTTGTATCCCGCTGGTTCTAAAGACATTCGTCCCTTGTATTGCAGCGCCAGATGCGCGAATCCGCGCTCCTCTTGTATTCTTTAATCTATGCCCGACAATATTCTTGAGCGGATCAAGAAGAGCCCTGTTCTCTGCGACGGCGCAATGGGAACGTTGCTTTACTCCAAAGGCATCTTCATCAACCGCTGCTACGACGAACTGAATCTTTCCCAGCCCGATCTCATTCGCGGCATTCACCACGAATACCTTCAAGCTGGGGCTGAGATTATTGAAACCAATACCTTTGGGGCAAACAGCTTCCGCCTGGCGCGCCACAGCCTCGCGGATAAAGTACGTGACGTGAACCGGATGGGTACGCGGCTTGCCCGTGAAGCCGCCAAAAGCTTCGATGTTTGGGTGGCGGGATCGGTTGGCCCGCTGGGTACAAGAATCGAACCTTTGGGAAAAACCTCGTTTGAAGAGGCTCGCCAGGCTTTCCGCGAGCAAATCGCCGCGCTGGCGGAGGCTGGCGTCGATCTGCTGATGTTCGAAACCTTCGGATATCTCGAGGAGTTGCATCAGGCCATGTTGGCCGCGAAAGACGTTGGAGCAAATCTCCCGTTAATCGTGCATGTCACAATCGATGAAGACGGTAACTGCCTCGACGGTTCCGATCCGGAAACGTTTGTGCCCCGGCTCGAAGATTGGGGGGCGGATGTGATCGGATGCAATTGCAGCGTAGGTCCGGTGGCCATGCTGGACGCCATGGAACGAGTGCGCGCCGCGACTTCCCTGCCGCTTTCCGCGCAGCCGAATGCAGGCATACCGCGGTCCGTGGAAGGCCGGAACATTTATTTATGCTCCCCGGAGTACATGGCAAGTTATGCGCGCAAATTCGTCGCCGCCGGCGTGCGAATTGTTGGCGGGTGCTGCGGAACCACTCCCGATCATATCCGCGTAATGAAGTCGGCTCTGCGCGTGGGTGAGGCCCGAGTTAAGGCGTCTGCCACGCCGACCGCAGCAACCGCAACGCATCCTTCTGCCGCGCCCGTGCAGCCTTTGGAGGAGCGTTCGCTCATCGGCGCGAAGCTGGCGCGGGGCGAGTTCGTCACCATGGTAGAAGTTGTACCTCCCAAGGGCACCGATGTTCAGAAAGAAATTGACGGCTGCCGGTTCGTGAAATCGGTGGGCGTGGATGCGGTCAATATTCCGGATAGTCCGCGAGCTTCCGCTCGCATGAGCAATCAGGCGCCTTCGTTGTTGGTGCAGCGCGACGTGGGCATCGAGCCCATTCTCCACTACACCTGCCGCGACCGGAATGTTTTGTGCATTCAAAGCGATTTACTGGGTGCGGCAGCGGTTGGGATCAAGAATTTAATCTGCATTACCGGCGATCCACCAAAGATGGGGAACTATCCAGACGCAACGGCGGTATTTGACGTCGATGCCATTGGCCTGGTCAACATTGTGCACAACTTGAATCGCGGCCTTGATCTTGGCGGCAATCCCATCGGCGCGGGCACTGGATTTGTTATCGGCGTAGGCGCGAATCCGGGGCTTACCGATCTGGATGAAGAGATCCGGCGTTTCGAATATAAAGTGGCGGCGGGCGCCGAATACGTGGTCACGCAACCGGTTTTCGATCTTCGATTGCTGGAGAACTTTCTGCGCCGCATCGAGCACTGCCGGATTCCGGTGATCGCGGGAATCTGGCCGCTGGTCAGCGTGCGTAACGCCGAATTCATGAAGAATGAATTGAGAGTTTCGGTGCCGGATTCGATCCTGGAACGCATGGCTCGGGCGCAGACGCCGGAAGCGGCGCGCGCCGAGGGCGTGGCCATTGCGCGGGAGATGCTGCTGGCGGTTCGCGATACCGTGCAGGGAGCGCAAATCAGCGCACCCCAGGGACGGTATAGTTCGGCAGTGGATGTGCTGGAGGCGCTGGGAAGTAACCCTCAAGCGCCAGCTTAGAATTCCATTTGCGAAATGGATGGTTCAAATTTCACCATTGTGTACAAAAAATTACTGGACATTCCGCGCTGATCGCTGCATCAATATGAACAGGAGCAAAGCCCTTGGCAAAATTTGAAGAGTGCCTTCAGCGACTGGAAAAAATTGTTCAGGAACTGGAAAAGGGGGATGTACCTTTGGAGAACTCCCTCACTCTTTTCGAAGAGGGTATGAATCTCTCCTCAGCCTGCCGGAAAGAACTGGAACAGGCGGAAGGCAAGGTTGAGATTCTGCTGAAGAAAAATGGCAAGCTCCAGGCCGAACCGTTTGAACCGGAAAGTGGATTGGCTCGCAAATAACGCGGCTATTTGCTTCTGGTGATTTGATTTGAAATGTCTGTGGAGTAAAGGTACCAACCTTCCCCCCGCAGCCCGAGTCCGCTGTTGCTGACAGTGTTTCAGTCAGGAGGATTTATGGGCTTTAGTGTGGTGGTTCTGGAAAGCGATCCTCGGATCGCCAAGTCTCTGGCGGGTCAACTCTCTTCCCATTTTCGTGCAGTTCATCTGGCTCATTCAGGCGAGGAATTGCGCGAGCGGGTCACCCATAGCCATCCCGAAGCGGTGGTTCTTAACATGGAATCCTCCCGGCTTACGGATGTGCGCAATTTGCGCAGCGATTTTCCCTCTCTACCCATTGTGTGTACGCACCGCATTCCCGATGAAGAGTTGTGGATTGCCGCGCTGGAAGCCGGGGCCAGCGATGTATGCGCGGCCGATGACGTTCAGAACGTTCTGAGTTCAGTCCTGCAAAATGTGGCCTTCGCAAAACGCGCGACGGCTTAAATTTATCGAAGCGAACGGAAAACATAAGGGGCGCTTAGGCGCCCCTTAAATTATTTGGCTGATTATTTTGGCATCACCACTACTTCATCCTTCGGCATGGCGTCGAGCGTTGCCTTATTGAGGCCTAAATGCGCCATCACAAGCTCTGGAGGCGTGTGCGTGAGCCATTCGGAGAGCGCGAGATCCTGATAGGAGCTGCTTTTGAACATCTCCAGGAATTTCAGGTCGGTATTGCCGGTATTTTCCACGTAGTGCGGAAGCGTCTTCTGTACGTAACCAACATCTCCGGCTTGAAAATCCATGGTTCGTGCCCGGCCGCCCGTTGCGAAAACAGTCATTTTTCCCTGCCCGCTCATGTAGTACTGCCATTCGTCGGCATTGGGATGCCAGTGCAGTTCGCGAATACCTCCCGGATGCACGGTAACGATGGCTGTCGCAATGGTGGTGGATATTTTAAAACTGCTGGAATCCACGATGCGCACTTCTCCGCCCTTGGTACGTTTCGTAACCGCTTTCTGCGAAGCGCGAAAAGCGAAGTCTACTGGCGATAGACCCATTGACCCGCTAGTGGCTTTCAAGTCCGCCGCCAGCGGCCCCGGCACCGGCGCCTGAAAAATGAATTTCTCACGCCGTGGCAGCGGCTGCATCGCTTCCGGGCTTACTCCGAAATTTTTCGCCAGCACGTCGTGAGGCGTGTGCGCCATCCAATCGGTGAGCAATACGGTTTCATATTCCGAGAAATTACCGTCGTCGAATACCAGCAGGAACTCACAGCCATCCGGCCCCAGCCCTTGAATCGAGTGTGGAATTCCCGTGGGGAAATACCATAAGTCGCCCTCGGCCACATCGCTGACAAAACTTTTTCCCTCGGCATCCAGGCCCGTGATACGCGCGTTTCCGTAGAGCATGATGGACCATTCACCGGCAGTGTGCCAGTGCAGTTCCCGTATGCCTCCCGCAGTCAATCGCATGTCCACACCGGCGATCGATTTGGAAACGGCCAACTCCCGAATGGTAACTTCACGCGACCATCCGCCCTCTTGCATGCGTTTGTGGGCGAGTCCGAAGGGATACTTAAATGTTTGCACGCCTCCCGCATCGGTTGGCGGCGGAAGGAACGAGTCGGGGTTCTGATTATCTATTTCGGGATTGCCGGGTCCCGGCGCGCTGGCGCTGCGGTCGTTCCTGGTGGGATATGGAGCCTGATCTTGAGCCACGGCGTCTGTGGACGCAATCATGCCGGCGGCCGCCAAGGCAGCGGCAGATCCCATTCCCAGAAAACCACGTCTTGAATAAGTGTCTTTCTTAGTGCTTTCATCCATGACTAACTCCTTGAGTAACTGTTGGAGAGAACTCGTAGTTTTTTATCTGCGGCAGCGCATAGAACCTATACAAAAAGCTGTAAGATTCTTTTTTAACCGACAATGAGGAATAAGCAAATGACTTCCGATGTTCTGCCCCTGGAAATCGTCCCACGCCGACGCGATTTCCCAATTCGGCCCTTTGCTATACTCACTGCTCAATGCTGCAAGAAACTCTTGAGCAAGGTCGATCCTTAACCGACGCGGCGCTGGACCGGCTGATCCCGCTGGAAAACCAGCATCCCGAATCCATTCACAAAGCCATGCGGCACAGCGTTTTCGCCGGGGGTAAACGTCTGCGGCCCGTGTTGTGCATGGAAGCCGGCCGTATGATCGCAGGCTCTCTGCCGAAAAAGATTGAAGAACTGGGCGCTGCGCTTGAAATGCTGCATACCTACTCGCTAATCCACGACGATCTCCCCGCGCTCGATAACGATGATCTACGCCGCGGACGCCCTACCTGCCACAAAGTTTTCGGCGACGCGATCGCCATCCTCGCGGGAGACGCTTTGCAGACGCAGGCCTATGAAGTTCTCGCCCGGCTGGAATGTCCCGCTGAATCCCGCGTGCGCATCATCGAAGAGATTGCACGCGGCACGGGAACGATTGATGGGATGATCGGCGGACAAGTTGTCGATCTCGAAGCCGAGCAGACCCAGCCGACGGCGGAGATGCTGGAGTACATCCATCGCTCGAAAACCGCGGCACTCATAACTGCCAGCCTGGTTAGCGGCGGACTGTATGCAGGCGCGAAAGACAACGAGGTTAAAAAATTGCGCGGCTTTGGCCAATCAATCGGTTTGGCCTTCCAGATTGTGGATGACGTGCTCGATGTGACGCAAACTTCCGAGCAGCTTGGCAAAACTGCGGGTAAAGATACGGCGGCGCAGAAAGCCACGTATCCGGCGCTATTTGGGGTTGAAGAATCGCTGCGCAAAGCCGATTCGCTGGTGAATGCCGCGCTAAGCGAGTTGGACAGCTTTGGCGAACGAGCGGAGACGTTGAAAGAGCTGGCCAGGTTTTTGGTAGAGCGGAAGAAGTAATTCAGACGAATTCCTCATAACCGTGCTGCTCTAGCGCTTATAGATGACGCAGAAAAATCTCTCACCCGACCGAACATGAACTTGCTCCCGACACTTGAAACCGCAAGGCTCCGGCTGCGGCCCTATCGCGAAACTGACATTGCCGAATTGCTGCCATTGATCGGCACGCGCGAAGTGGCCGCCACCACGCTGCGGATTGCCCATCCCTACACCGAACAGAATGCGCGGGATTTCCTCGCCCTTATCAGTGAGGCTCACAGGCTCTGGCTGGCAATCACGCTGCGCAACGACGGGCGGCAGATCGGCGGCATCGGCCTGACCGTGGACGAACAACATAAACATGCGGAATTAGGTTATTGGCTGGGAGTCGAATATTGGGGAAAGGGTTACGCAACCGAGGCGGCCGGAGAAATGTTGCGCTACGGTTTTGAGTCGTTGCAGCTGCATCGCATTTTCGCTTCGCACTTTAAACACAATCCCGCTTCCGGCAAAATCTTGAAGAAGCTCGGCATGCGTTACGAAGGCTGCCAGCGTGAACATCTGCGCAAATGGGACCAGTTGTTGATTCCGAGTTGTACGGCATACTGCGGCAGGAATGAGAAGCAGGCGAGTACAATGCCTAATGCCGCAGCCAATTTTACGGTGGATGAAGTTCCGGTCAATATTTAACTGACATGCCTTCGGATTCTCTCGACATCCTCGCCATAGCCGCCCACCGCGACGACGTAGAACAAACCTGTGGCGGCACGATGCTGAAAGCCGCGCAGCGCGGGCAGCGCACCGGCATCCTCGATCTGACGCAGGGCGAAATGGGCACGCGCGGCACGGCCGAAGACCGCGCCCGCGAGGCGGCGGATGCGGCAAAGATTCTCGGCGCAGGATGGCGTCGCGCCCTCGACATCCCCGATGGCCGCGTGGAAAATACCTGGGAGAATCGGCTTAAAGTTGCCGGCGTGATTCGCGAGATGCGCCCGCGCGTGGTGATTTTGCCGTATTGGAAGGGACGCCATCCCGATCACTACACCTGCTCGATACTGGGATACGAAGCGTGCTTTCTGGCAGGACTGGCAAAGCTGGATAGCAATACCGCTCCTCACCGCCCTTACAAGATCATCTACGCCACGCTTTACTACGATGTGCGCCCCACGTTCGTCGTCGACATCAGCGCTCAGTTTGAACAGAAGCTGGCTTCCATCTTCGCCTACACATCGCAATTCAGCGATCAGGAAGCCGGCAAAGACCTCTTCCCTGCTCACAACGAAATTCGCGCGCGCGTGGAGTCGATGGCGCGCTACTACGGCGCTTTAGGCGGCGTGACCTATGGCGAGCCTTTTCTACAGAAAGAAGTGGGGCTGGTGGAAGATTTG
>Ga0116135_1001611_pt1 | contig 11110 bp, 6 predicted proteins | sample June2015DPH_20_1_FD_89738 | JGI IMG/M metagenome (GOLD analysis project Ga0116135, IMG submission 89738) | Peatland microbial communities from SPRUCE experiment site at the Marcell Experimental Forest, Minnesota, USA - June2015DPH_20_10 | ecosystem: Environmental > Terrestrial > Soil > Wetlands >... | reverse complement strand
CCATTGCGCGAGCGGGACCGATGTCTTCTTGATCACGCAGCGTCGCTCGACAGTGTAGACTCCGTTCGCGAAGGCGTACGTTGCGTGGTACTCCGCCCAATCATCCACAACGTCGACATTCTTCGGCGGAGTCATGGTCCAGCCGTCAGGCAGTTTGATCGATGACCGATAAAAAGTTTCGCCCGTGGCGCCGAGGTCGGGATCATCGGCGGGCTTCTTTACCTTGATGCCGGGAGGCAATTCGCCTCCGAGGGGCATCATAGGCGCGTTAATCCAGTGAGAGGTTTCGTTGTCGTCCCACTTGTAATACTTCTCTCGCGAATAATCGAATTCGAAGTGAAACGGGTCGTCGATCTTCTCGACGTCTGAAGCCTGCGGATTGGAAACCTCTCCACCGAAGCCCATTGAACGCGCAAATCGTTCGACAAGCTCCTTCCACTGGGACTGCGGGACCCGGCGAAAGGCTGCACGCGTGCGTGCGCCGATATCACCGTCAGTGGTTTCGGAAATTTTGCCGGTAAAGAGTCCCTGGTCGGATAAGGAGCCATGAATCTCGACGCGAATTGTCCGGGGTGAGGGCAGATCGGCTGGCGTCCGCTCAAGATACGCCGGCTTTGCAACAGGAATAGCAAGCACCTGCTTGTCGCGCAACGCGCCTGCGAGAAGACCAATCGGCGCAACCTCTTCCGTAGAGTCCATCCAAAGAAGTTTGCCCTGCATCGGCACCAAGGTGATGACATGGTCGAACTGGGCAGGTGAAGGAGTAGCTGGATCGAGGTAATGCCTGGACGAGATGAGCACCGGCCACGCCTCGATGCCGGCGGCTTTGAGGAGGGCTGCGAGAAGCGTGTGCTTGTCTTTGCAGTCGCCGTATTCGTTGGCGAGAACGTCGTCAGCGGGATGCGGTTGATAGCGACCGATGCCGAATTCGAGGCCAACGTAGTGGACGTGCAGAGCCACGTCGTTGAAGATGGCGCGGAGCTTGTCCTGATCTGAGGTCAACCCTTTTGTCAGCTTATCGGCGCGCGCCTGGATCGCCGGAGTGATGGCAAGTGAGTCTTTCTGAAGCGAGGCGTACCACGCGCCCACTTGTTCCCACGTGGTGAAAGTCGTTACCTGGACGGTGGGTTTCCAGTTCTTTTCCGATTTTGGAGGTGCATCGGGATCAGGCTGTGACAGGTTGGAACCGGCCCAGTGATAGAGTTTGCGGCCTCCAGCTGTGGTGACGGTAGGCCGCAGGTCGGCACTCGCCACGGTGACTGGTTTGTCGGCCGGAACATCGAGATCGAGTTCCTCGTCGAGGACGATTTGATCCTTCGCAAAGTCGAAATCAAACCAGAAGTGGCCGGGAACCTCCGGCCTGAAGGTGTTGAGGGTGATTTCGTATTCCAGGGTGTCGCCCACACCTAATCCCCTCACGGCGATATGTTTCTGGTGGATATCGGAGTACATGGGGGCTTCGCGTGAAACGTCGGCCGGCATGTCCTGAATGTTGTAGGGCGGCGTAGTCACCACGGACCCGTCGGGCTTGATGACGCGGACATAGGCAACGTCGATTTGCTGGCTCGACTCTGTATACGCGAATGTGAGCACCGCCAGCGACTTGACGCCGGCGTCTGCCTGAATACGGACACGCGCAGTGACCTGGCGCGTGCCGGTGCCATCCGCCTCTTCGTGGACTCGGGTGTAGAGCTTCTCGAAGACCAGAGCTTCCTTGGAGTAGTCGGGTGGCTTTACGGGTCCGATAAAGGGAGTTGCGGTCTGGTTCTGAGAGGATGTGGCGCCAGCCGGTGGCGCGGTTGCGGTCTTGTCCTGCGCAGACATAGACGCAGAAATCAGCGCGATCAAAGAGAAGGTCGCAGCCCAAAGCAGCAGGCGCAGACAATCCATGGCTCGCGAGGACGGCAGAGTTGAAGAAGCTAGAGGCCCATGCATGAAAGAGATTTTCCGGTACATGGAACAATAGCAGAGATTTGATTTGAGGCAAGTGCGGAGATCACCGCTCACAGTGGACGTGGTTAGCCTAGTCGCGAAGACAACATCATCCAATTCGAAAAAATCGCTACAACTCCATCGACTGCATCTCGACAAGTGCGGTGGCTTTGCTGATGAAGTCGGCCAACGGCATGGAGCCCTGGTCGCCTCTGCCGCGGGTGCGGACGCTGACTGCTCCGGCGCCTTCTTCCTTGTCGCCGAAGACGAGGATGTATGGCACTTTCTGATTGGCAAAGTCGCGGATCTTGGCGTTCATCTTTTCGTTGCGAACGTCCACTTCCACGCGGAAACCCGCGTCTTTGAGCGCGGCTTCTACCTTGGCTGCGTAGGCCGTGTGCTTTTCGCTGATTGGCACCAGGCCGATCTGCACGGGCGCGAGCCACAGCGGAAAAGCTCCGGCGTAGTGCTCGATGAGCACGCCGAAAAAGCGCTCGACGGACCCGAAGAGAGCGCGATGCACCATGACGGGCTGATGGCGCTCGCCGTCTTCGCCGACGTATTCGAGCTCGAACCGCGCGGGAAGGTTGAAGTCGAACTGCACCGTCGAGAGCTGCCAAAGGCGGCCGAGAACGTCGACGAGCTTGATGTCGATCTTGGGGCCGTAAAAGGCGGCTTCACCGGGAAAGGTTTTGAAGGGGAGCCCGCGATCGGTGAGCACCTTTTTCAGCGCGCCTTCGGCGTGCGCCCAGTTCTCCGCAGTGCCCATGAAATCGCCGCTCTTCAGAGGGTCGCGCGTGGAGAGCTCGACACGATACTCCTTGAATCCGAAAGTCTTGAGCACCGCCTCTGCAAAGTCGAGGCACGCAATCACTTCGCCCTCAATCTGTTGCGGCGTGCAGAAGATGTGTGCGTCGTCCTGCGTAAAGCCGCGCACGCGCAGCAGCCCATGCATGGTTCCGGAACGCTCGTAGCGGTAGACATTGCCGAATTCGGCGTAACGCTGCGGCAGATCGCGGTAGCTCTTGGGCGAATTCTTGTAGATGAGAACGTGGCCAGGACAGTTCATCGGCTTGAGCCGGTACTCAGCGTCGTCCAGCTTCATCGGCGGAAACATGTCTTTGGAGTAAACGCCGTCGTGGCCCGAAACCTTCCATAGGTCGCGGCGCATCACGTGCGGCGTGTAGACGAGCAGGTAGCCGCGGCGCAGGCACTCGTCGCGCATCCAGTCTTCCATCAGCTTGCGAATGATGGCGCCCTTGGGATGCCAGAAAATGAGGCCCGCGCCGGCGAGCTCCTGAATGCTGAAGAGGTCGAGTTGTTTGCCCAGGACGCGATGGTCGCGACGCGCGGCTTCTTCCAGGCGCGCGAAGTGCTCGTCGAGGTCTTTCTTTGAGAAGAAAGCTGTGCCGTAGACGCGCTGCAGCTGCGGATTCTTTTCGTCGCCGAGCCAGTAAGCGCCGGCGAGGCTGGTGACCTTGAAGGCCTTGACGCGGCCGGTTGAAGGCACGTGCGGCCCGCGGCAGAAGTCAATGAATGTACCGTTGCGATAAAAGCTGACCTCGGAGCCGGGCGCTGTGAACTTCGTGACGAAGTGCGTCTTCATGAAGTCGCCGTCTTTGGCGAATTCTTCGAGAGCCTTTTCGCGGGGCTCGTATTCACGGATGAATGGTTCATTGCGCGCGACTACCCCGGCCATTTTGGCTTCGATGGCGGCTAGGTCTTCCGGCGTGAAGGGCTTCTCGCGATAGAAGTCGTAGAAAAAGCCGGAGTCGGTGGCGGGGCCGTGGCCGAGCTTGGTTTCAGGGAAGAGTTCGAGGACAGCCGTGGCCAGCACGTGCGCGGCGGAGTGGCGCAGGACCTTCAGCGCCTCGGGATCCTTCTCCGTGACCAGCTCTAGCTTGATGTCGGAGGCGAGCGGAGCAGAGAGATCGACCAGGCGTGGCGCGGCAGCGTCTTCCGCGGCGTACATGGCGGCTTCTTCGGAACTCTCCGGCGGCTGGCCGTCGCGGGCGGAGCTTTGGTCTGATTCTGCGGCAATCGGCGTGAGGCGCGCGGCGACGCTGGCAGCGGCCAGACGCGGAGAGATGGAGTTGGCGATGTCCAGAGGCGTTGTGCCCGAAGGCACTTCGCGGATGGACCCGTCGGGCAGGTGTACGGCGATCATGTTCGTGCTCATGTGTGATGGAACCCTTTTGGCGGCCGCGGGATAAGAAAAAATGCGGCCAACTTTTGAGGATAGAAGGTTGCAGGGTGCGAAGTCGAGCGAAGATGAGCGGAGTTGGAAAACCGTTCCCAAGTCAGCAAGCCGGCGGGTCTGAGTAAAGTTTCGGTTTGTTGTCTCTTGCGCTAAGTGCGAGTAGCGGCGATGAGGATGGGGCGACTGTTCAAAGAGGGGTAAAAAAACGCAAAAAGCCAGGAAGGCCTCTGGCTTTCACCAGAAGCGCTCCCAGCTCTTTGCTGTTTCGAGCTAGATTCTGCCGGAATCCGGCTAATCAGGTTTAGAGAGGCTGAACGTCGGCAGCCTGCCAGCCTTTGGGGCCCTTCACGACGTTAAATTGCACGGCTTGACCCTCTTGCAGACTCTTGAAACCACTCGAGTTGATTGCAGAGTAGTGCACGAAGACATCTTCGCCGTTCTGGCGCGAAATAAAGCCAAAACCTTTCGCGTCATTGAACCACTTCACAGTACCTTGTTCCATAACTTGTTCGTATTTCCTGGATTGGATTGCGCTGGATGAATCGGAGCGACCACTGGCAGAATCTTGCTTGGTTGGGCGAGTACTGCTCACGCCCGAATCGGTTCTAACGCTGACCACAGTGTATCATCAACGTCAAAAAAAGCATGCAAGAAAAGTGCGACTTAGGTGTGAGGCGCTTTTCCCGTTCTGAAGCCTCTGATTCATAATGGCTTAGTATCGGATTTAAGTTTGGAATCGGGACCTGTGATAAGGTGAGGGGTCGCGATGCCGCACGATCCTTTCCTCTCGTTAGTAGCCCACGCCGCCGAGGTCCTGGAGGCGGAGTTTGCTTCTCTGCCAGGGTTTGAGCCGCAACCGGGCGCGAGCGCGGAGGCCATGGCGCAGGTTCTCGATGAGGCCGCGCACCGGCTGGGCGATAACTACCCTTATTTCCATCCCTTATATGCCGGGCAGATGCTGAAACCACCGCATCCGGTAGCGCGGGCGGCGTATGCCCTGGCGATGAAGATCAATCCGAACAATCATGCGCGTGATGGTGGACGAGCGAGCTCGGAGATGGAGATTGAGGCCGTCGCCGAGATCGCGCGGATGTTCGGATACAGGCGAGATGAGAAAGCCAGAGGGCAAGGCTCATACCTGGGTCATCTCACCTCGAGTGGAACGATCGCAAATCTTGAGGGCCTATGGGTGGCCGGACAACTGGCTCCGGGAAAGAGGATTGTTGCGTCGGGGCAAGCGCACTATACACATGGCCGCATCTCGGCGGTTTTGAAGCTTGGCTTTGGGGTGATCGCGGCGGACGCGCGAGGACGCATGGACCTGGAAGCGCTCGAGGCCGAACTGCGCAAGGGCGATGTGGGGACAGTGGTCGCGACGATGGGTACAACGTCCATGGGTGCCGTCGATCCGCTGCCAGAGATTCTTGCGCTGCGCGAGCGCTATGGATTTCGCGTGCACGCCGATGGGGCCTATGGCGGCTACTTCAGGCTGATTCCCGATGCACTCGACGAACCGGCGCGGCGCGCCTTCGCGGTCATCGACCAAGCCGATTCGATTGTGGTCGATCCGCATAAGCATGGACTGCAGCCATATGGATGCGGCTGCATTCTGTTTCGCGACCGGGCGATCGAGCGGTTCTATAAGCACGACTCGCCGGCGACGTATTTCACGGCGAAGGAGCTCCTGCATCTCGGCGAGATCAGCCTGGAGTGCTCGCGTGCGGGCGCGGCGGCGGTCGCGCTGTGGGCGACGCAACGTCTGCTGCCGCTTACGAAAGACGGAGCCTTTGCTCAGGGGTTAAGACGCGGACGGCGGGCGGCGCTCGAACTGGACCGGAGAGTACGCGGGGATCAACGCTTCGAAGCGCTTGCGGCAGGAGCGCCCGAACTAGATATTGTGGTGTGGGCGCTGGCATCGGCATTGCATGCAGCGAACTCCGGAGAAGCTTCGAAGCAGGCCCACGAGGTTTTCGATGCGTGCGCCGAACGAGGGTTGCATCTGGCTTTAGTACAATTGCCGGGATCGTGGTTTGGGACGCGCAAAAGCGCGCAGAGTGAGCCCGGCGCCCTGACCTGCCTGCGCTCTGTTTTGATGAAGCCAGAGCACGAAGCATGGATGGGTGAAATCTGGGAGCGGCTGAGCGCGGCATGCGACGAAGTGGCGAGCGGGTAAGAAGGCCGTAGCGGATTCGTAGCGTGGTTGGAAAAGAAAACGTTGTCAAAGAGTAGTTCGTAGTTCACAGTTTGCAGTTCAGGATGAGGTTGAAGAGTATGCACGATGCGAAGGTATTTCGTTCCATGCACCGGGAGCGGTTCAAGGCGGAGCCGGCGGTTTTTGTCGGGCCGGGGCGCGTGAACCTGATTGGCGAACACACTGATTATGCCGAGGGCTTTGTGATGCCGGCAGCGATCAACTTTGCCACGTTGGCCGGGATTTCGCCGCGCACGGACGGTAAGATCGCGATCTACTCAGAAAACCTGGGCGAAGAAAAGGTCTTTGACGGGGTGCAGTCGACGCGAATCCAGCATTGGACCGACTACCCGATGGGCGTCACGGCGATTCTTGCCGGAGAGGGACACAAGATTCCCGGGTTTAGTTTGAGCATCTGGTCCGATGTGCCTCTGTCGTCGGGCCTGTCGAGCTCGGCGGCTCTGGAAGTGGCCACGGCGCTGGCGGTTTTGTCGCTGGTAGGCGCAAGTTATCCGGGACCGGTGCTGGCGAGGCTTTGCCAGAGGGCGGAAAACGAGTTTGTGGGCGCGAACTGCGGCATCATGGACCAGTTCATCAGCCTCAATGCCAAAAAAGATCACGCGCTGCTGCTCGATTGCCGCGATTTGAGCTTCAAGCTGGCGCCGATTCCCGACCACGTGGCGCTGGTGATTGCCAACACCATGGTCAAACACTCTGTCGCGGGCGGCGACTATCCGACGCGCCGGCGCGAGTCAGAAGCGGCGTGCGCGGTGATTGCGGGCCACAAGCCGGGTGTGAAGTTCCTGCGCGACTGCACGCTTGAGGACCTGGAGAAGTGGCGCGACGAGATGGAGCCCAAGAGCTACCTGCGCGCCAAGCACGTGATCAGTGAGAATTTGCGCACGGTGGCGGCCTGCGAAGCGCTGCTCGCGGGCAATATGAAGGAACTGGGCCGCCTGATGGCCGAGGCACATCGCAGCTACAGCCAGGACTTTGAAGGCAGCTGTGTCGAGGCCGATGCTATGGTCGCGCTGGCCCAGGATTTGCCGGGGCTGATCGGGGCGCGGCTGACGGGCGGCGGCTTTGGCGGCTGCACGATCAACCTGGTGGAGCAGACCGAGGCCCTGGCATTTGCTGAAGCGCTGGGCGCGCGCTACGCGGAGCAAACGGGGATCGTTCCTCAGATTCACGTGTGCCATGCCTCGGGAGGGGCGCACGGGTTGGATTAGCGAGTCACCGACCTGGATCGTGGTTCGTGAACCGTGGCTAACGAGCCGGGGGACACCCAACCTAAAATTCGTCGGAGTGCATCGAAGTTTAGGATGAGGTACCCTGCGCGGGACGATCCGTTTTGGGACCGAGAACCCGGTATCTTGTCTGTCCCACGAAATTACCATTACCAGCCCCGGTTGGGAATCTTGCTGGGGACGGGTTCCTTGTTAAACTTGGGAGGTATTTGCCCCGATGAAGGCATTGGGGAGTCGTGTACTGAGGCCCGGCAGGCCGAATATTCTGGGGGCTGAAGCGGCACGAAAAAGAAAACGTATATGGAATCTACAACCTCGAAACCCTTTTTTTCCGAAACACTTCCCGATAACGGCCTGGTGGCCTACTTTTCGATGGAGATCGCCATCCAGCCATCGATGCCGACCTACTCAGGCGGCCTGGGCATGCTGGCCGGAGACACGCTGCGCTCGGCAGCCGACCTGGGCGTGCCGCTGGCGGCGTTCACCCTGGTGCATCGCAAGGGATATTTCGAGCAGCACCTGAGTCCGACGGGCATGCAGAGCGAGGAAGTGCAGCCTTGGAACCCGGCGGACTTTTGCACGGAAGAAACGGCGCGGGTCACGGTGCAGGTAGAAGGCCGGGTGGTGACGGTGCGCGCGTGGCGCTATGACATGCGCGGGCAGTCAGGTCATGTGGTGCCGATTTATCTGCTCGACACCGACCTCGACGAGAATTCTGGATGGGACCGCGGATTGACGGACCACCTGTACGGCGGGGATACGAATTACCGGCTGCAGCAGGAGATCGTGCTGGGAATGGGCGGCGTGCGCATGGCCCATGCGCTGGGCTTGCGCGTGAACGTGTACCACATGAACGAAGGACACGCGGCGCTGCTGACGCTGGCACTGCTCGAGAGCGAACTGGGCGGAGGGCCGCAGAACGGGGCCACCGAGACAGATATCGAGCAAGTGCGGCGCAAATGCGTGTTCACCACGCACACGCCGGTGCCCGCGGGGCACGACCGCTTCTCCACCGAGCAGGCGATTCGCATTCTGGGCGGCGATCGGACGGCGCGGCTTGAAAAGTTGGGATGCTTCCGCGACGGATTGCTGAACATGACGTTGCTGGCGTTGCGCTTTTCGCGTCACGCAAACGCCGTGGCCATGCAGCATGGCAAGGTATCGCAGGCCATGTTTCCGGAATTCAAAATCGACTCCATCACCAACGGCGTGCACGCGCCCACGTGGATCTCGGAGCCTGTCGCGCGCGTGCTGGACGAGCATGTGCCCTCGTGGCGGCGTGACAACCTTTATTTGCGCAACACCATCGATGTGCCCGAGGCGGCGATGCTGGCGGCGCACGACCGCGCCAAGGAAGAGTTGCTGGCCGAGGTGGGAGCGCGCACGGGATGGGTGCTCAATCCCAAGGTGCTGACCCTGGGCTTTGCGCGGCGTGCGGCTACGTACAAGCGGGCGACGTTGTTGTTCAGCGATCCCGAGCGGCTGAAGGAGATTGCGGAGCAGGCCGGCGGATTGCAGATTCTCTATGCTGGCAAGGCGCATCCCCAGGACGAGCCGGGCAAGGCGCTGATCCAGCAGGTGGTGGAGGAAGCGGCCAAGCTCTCGAACGACAAGCTGCGGATTATCTATCTCGAAAACTACGCGTGGGACTTGGGCGCGCGGCTGACAGCGGGCGTGGATGTGTGGGTGAATACGCCACGGCGGCCGTATGAAGCGTCGGGCACCAGCGGCATGAAGGCGGCCATGAACGGCGTGCCCAGCCTGTCGATTCTGGATGGATGGTGGATCGAGGGTTGCATTGAAGGCTTCACCGGATGGGCGATTGAAGACGGCGCCAACGATGCGGAAGAGGCGCATTCTCTTTACACCAAGTTGGAGACGGCGGTGGTTCCGCTTTACCGCGACGCGCAGGAAGAGTGGGCGCGCCTGATGCGGACGACGCTGGCCTACAATGGCTCGTACTTCAACACCAATCGCATGGTGAAGCAATACGTACGCAACGCGTACTACCCGGAAAAGCTGATCGAGACGGCGAAGGTAGAAGAAGGCCAGGTGGTAGTTCTTAGTTCGTAGCGATCAGTGAATCATTGAAGAAGTGAATGGGTGAACGGCGGCCGACGGCCGCCGTTTTCAGTTTTGCCACCCCTACAATTTGTGGCGCAGGTACTCGAACATCACATAGCCGATGAGAGCGCTGACGAGCGCGATGAGGAAGTTCATGGGCGTCGCGATGTCATGGAGGGCGAAGGCAAGGGTCTTGCCATTGCCGTTGACGCCGGTGAACTCACCCATGAGCAGATTCGAGTAAAAGAGAAAGACGATAAAGGCGACTTCGATGATCACGCGCCAGATGGGCTTGAGACGGGGTGGGGGAGTGAGCGGCGACATGGTGCGATGATAACGGCGAAGATGCGAGCGGCCAAGCGAAATCGGACGCATAGGCAGGCCGCGCCGATGAAAGCGGCGAGAAAAGTCATAGGGCCTATAATCGACCTGTTGTGATAGCAAAAATTCAAGTGCGATGGTGGCAGATGCGACGGCTTGCGGCGGGCGCGATGCTGGCGGTTTTGTGTGTGCTGGCGGCAGCAGTCGGCGCGCAGGAGCAGCCGGGCGCGGGCGGAGAGGCGCGGTCTTCCGGCGGCGGACGCGTACTGCTGATCCTTCCCTTTGACAATCGCACGGGGCAGCCGAGCCTGGAGTGGATGCGCGAAGCGGCGGCGGAGATTTTGAGCATGCGCTTCGCTTCGGCGGGATTCCAGCCGACCAGCCGCACGGACCGCGTGTATGCGCTGGACCATCTGGGACTGCCGCAGGGATTTCAGCCCTCGCGGGCGAGCGCGTTGAAGCTGGCGCAGACGCTGGACGCGGATTCGATTGTGGTGGGCAGCTACAACACCGAAGGTACCAGCATTGTGGCCCAGGCTTCGTTGGTGGATGTGACGAACCTGCGCATGTTGCCGGCGGTGAGCGTGCGCGGAGAGATGCGCGACATGATGGGCGTCTTCAGCGCCCTGGCGTGGCAACTGACGCGGGAACTCGATCCTGCATTCAGCGGGTCCGAGGAGACATTTGTCGCTGCGGGTAGAGAGATCCGGCTGGATGCATTCGAGCAGTATATTCGCGGCATCACGGAGCCGGACCAGGCGGAAAGGCAGCGGCACCTGGAGCAGGCAGTGAAACTGAGCCCGGGATTCGGTCCGGCGTGGATGGCGCTGGGCCGCGAGGATTACAACCAGCAGCAATACGGCGAAGCGGCCGAGGCTTTTGCCAAGGTGGATCATGGCGGCGCAGATGGGTTGGAAGCAGGATTCTACCGCGGGCTTTCGCTGCTGTTTTCAGGCGAATACGCGCCCGCGGCAGAGGCGTTCGCCGACGTGGCGCGTGTGCTGCCGCTGGCCGAGGTGGTGAACAACGAGGGCGTGGCCATGAGCCGGCAAGGGAAAGACGGCACGACGCTGTTTATTCAGGCGGCTGCGGCCGATCCCAATGCGGCGGACTACCACTTCAACCTGGCGCTGAGCCTGAAGCGGCACGGAAATG
>Ga0116135_1001608_pt1 | contig 11134 bp, 4 predicted proteins | sample June2015DPH_20_1_FD_89738 | JGI IMG/M metagenome (GOLD analysis project Ga0116135, IMG submission 89738) | Peatland microbial communities from SPRUCE experiment site at the Marcell Experimental Forest, Minnesota, USA - June2015DPH_20_10 | ecosystem: Environmental > Terrestrial > Soil > Wetlands >... | reverse complement strand
TTGTTTTTCTGATGTGTACGAAGAGTCTGTTGCTGAGGAAAGCTCGTTCGCTGAAACGAATGACAAAAAAAGCGCGGCGGCCGAAGCCGCCGCACAGGTTGTCGAGTCAATGTTGAGTTAGAAAACGAGCTTTGCAGCGATTTCAACTTCACGCGGGGTGAACAGGAAACCGCTGTTGTTGGAACTGGTGGGTATCTTGAAGGTGTTGTTGGACGGGTTGGAGGTTCCCTGTCCCTGGAAAGTGGCCGTTGTGCCTGACAGTTTGTAGGCGGTGGTGCCCAAGCCGTCGACGTTCTGGTGATTGGCAACGTTGAAGATGTTGCACATGAGTTGGAGGCTACGTCCCTCCGTGATGTCGATCGACTTCTGCACGCGAACGTCGTCGACCTCGTGCCGCGGATAGCGACCTGTGTTTGGACCGATTCCGGGAATCAAAGTCGATCCCGAAGCACCGTTCCAGTCACTCAGAATGCCAGCGCTGAAGAACCCGCTGACACCGACGGTATACGGCAATCCGTTCATCATCTGGAAGCTGTCGTCAATCGACCAGCCGTTGGTCACGTACTTGGCATAGCTGTTTGTGTGGAGGTTGGGCACGCTGTAAAGCGCATAGGCTATGAAGCGATTGGGCGTGTTCCAGCTTGAATCGCCGTAGTTGACGCGCGGGTTCTTGTAGGGATCGTACCAACTGTTGCCGGCGGTAGTTGTTGTATTGGCATTCTGTGAAAAATCGAGAGAGTGCGACCACGTGTAATTCACGTCGAACTGCACGCTCTTGAGTGAGCGGTTGAGAATCTCGGCAACGAACGCGTTGTAGTTCGAGTTGACATTGCTGATCATCTCACTGATGGCCTGGAAGTTCGAAGCCACTGAGCCAAACAGGGCAGTGTTGCCATAGCCGGTGAACTGCCCCACACTCTGGACGATGGATCCATTCGGACCCAGAGGCCCGCAGGTTGTGGTGCAACTTGGGTTATCTGCAACCGTAACATTGATGAATGTCTGGGTTGGGTTGAGGTTGACGTCAAGGAAGTTGGGCAGTTCGCGGCCTTGCGAGCCGAGGTAGCTCAACGCAAAGAAGGTGCCATGGCTGAGGTCCTGCTGGAGTTCCAGATCGTATTCCTGAACCTCGGGATTGCGCAGATTGGCGGCCAGGAAGTTGGAGGTCGGTGTAGCTGCAGCAGTACCGGCGCCGGCCACGATGTTGGGCAGAGTGGGATAGCCGGCTTGAGTGACCTTCCATTGCGTGTTGTACTGGCTCATCGGGCTGCCGGTATTGAAACGGATATTGAGCAATTCGCCGTTGTTGATGCGGCCGTAGTAGACGCCGTACCCGCCGCGCAGGATGGTTTTGCCTTGACCGTACAGGTCGTATGAGAATCCGATGCGCGGACCGAAATTCCTCTTGTCGCTCGGATTGTTGTTCAACTGCGCATAGGGAACGAAGGTGCCCGATGCGGCGGTCAGGTTAGGATCGGCGGGCGGAAGTTTCTCGTAATCCCAGCGCAGACCGAGTTCGAAGGTCAGGCGCGGGCGAAACTTCCAGTTGTCCTGGACGAACACGCCGCTGTCCATGGTGCTGATGCCATAGACATGTGGTCCAAACGTCTGCGTAAACGTTGCATAGCACGGGAAAGTGCCAACCGCGGAGACCGTAGCCGTTCCGTTTCGAGGTACGGTGCTTGCGCAGTTGCCGGGCTTTCCAGAGAGGGCGTTGATCTGATCGCTGATGTAGTTGCCGACGTAGTTGTACACGTAATAGCCGTTGCCGTCTCCGCCGTAGGTGTTATTGAAGTCGTAGTTGTGCAACTCATCCACGCCGAACTTAAGGCTGTGATTGCCCTTGTTCCAGTAAAAGATGTCGCCGACCTGCCACTTCCACTCTTCGGGGTTGGCAAGGCGATAGGAGTAGTACGGCGAGCCGAGATTGAAGCCCTCGGCAGTGTCCATGGCAACTTCGGCAATGGAGTTATTGACAGTGACACCATTGCCGAGCAGGTTGGCATTGGTGTATGGGGTATTGGCCTGGCGAGTCTCGGGGAGTATCTCGCGACCATATTGATAGAGAACTTCGTTGCTCATGGTGCTGCTTACGAAGCTGGTGAGCTTTGCGACGCCGTAGTCGAGCTTGACGAAGTCGTTGCCGAACGTGTCGCGCGCATAGTCAGCGGCGGTCGAGGTCTGAACGCCACCCGGCGAGTCCCAGCGCAAGCGATGAGCCAGGACGCTTAAGTGCTCCTTGGAATTGATTTGCCAGTCGAGCTTGGGGGTGTTGATTTCCTGGAATCCAAAGCGCGGCACGGTGCCGAGGTCGGAATTCAGGTTGCCGATCCAGGTGTCGTATAAGGTAGCACCTGCGCCGTAGGAAGATAGGCCCTGACGCGCTGCCAGCGTGCAAGCATCGGCGTCGAGTGCGTTGCTATCACCAGACAAGTAACCAGTGGTCAGGTTGCAAGTGCCGGTTGTTGTAGCGTTGGGCAGGGTGTAAAACGAGGTCGCGTTGTTGGCGATGGCCTCGGCCGGAAAGACGTGGGTGTGCTGATCGTAGGTGTAGATCCAGAACAGCTTGTCCTTGATTATGGCTCCGCCCACGGTGAAGCCGTAAATCTTGCGCAGATCTTCAGGCTTGATGTGAGTTAAGGGATAGGTGTTGTTGGTAGCGTTATAGACGGCCACCTGGGTGTAGTCATTGAAAGCGTTCCAGTTGCTTTCGCGATCCCAGAAGTAGGCTTGGCCGTGGATTTGATTGGAACCGCTCTTGGTGACCGACGTGATGACGCCGCCTGCGGCGCGACCATATTCAGCCGAGTAGACTCCGGTGTTCACCGCGAATTCGCGGACGGCGCTGCCGGAAGTGGAGTAGGCCTCACGCGTACGTCCGCGCTCCTCAGAGTAATAGGCATCGTTATCATCGGCGCCGTCGATCTCAACGTTGTTAAGCACTGTGCTGATGCCACGGATGCTGACCAGTCCGAAGCCGCTCGTGTCAGCAACCACGCCGGGGGTGGTCATGGCCAGAGCGGACCAGCGGCGATTATTAATGGGAATGTTCTGAATCGCCTTCTGACTCAGGGTCTCGCTGAAATCGGGCGACTCCGTATTCATTACCGGCGTCTGCTCCGTAACGATGACCTCGGCTTGCGCGGAAGCAAGCGCAAGATGCGGCAGGATGCTTGTAACCTGGCCGACGACGACCAGCACGCTGTTGGCGGTGTAGCCGGCAAAGCCCTGCGCGGCGATTACGACCTTATAGGTGCCTGGCTCGAGCAGCGGAAATACGAAGTAGCCGCTACTGTCGGCGGTCGTCTTGAGTTCCGCGTTGGTCGATGAATTGGTCGCGTCAACTGAAGCGCCGCTAACGACCGCACCGCTGGGATCTGTAACGGTGCCGGCAATTGAGCCCTGCGTAGTGGACTGAGCGTGCAAGGCGACCGTGGTGAAACACAGAGCAACTGATAGAATCGCCAAGCATAGAACACACAGGCGAATTCGAATGAATCTCATAACTGCCCTCCAAAGTGGTGGTTTGCGTTCAATAGAAAGCTAGGTAAATAGAAAGCTGCGCTGCCGATGCGATCTTGCTGCACGGTGGCTAGCGCGCCAGGCGCGGGGAAGTGATCGTTCAAATTCACACTCACTCGAGACACTGCGTGTGTCTCAGCTAGCGGAAATGCTGCGATGTTCCCAACTTGCAAGCGTACAAGCTCTTGATGAAGACAATGTGAAGGACGAGCGAACGATGCGTAAACGCAAGATTTCCCATTTGCGCCGCGATAGGTCCGCGGTTTCGCCAGGTGGTTCGGTGGCAGATATCGATTTACTGATGGCCGATCTAGAAGCTCAGCTGTCATGCCCTCACGCAAATCCAAAACTCTTTCAGAAACACAAATGCCCTGGATGCAAATCAGCGCAGTGGCTTTTGGAAAGGCCTATCGCAATCGCTCATAGCTTGATTGCTGCGCCTGATTGCATCCATTTCTTATACTTCAGCTGCGCAAACTGCACGAACTGAAGAACCCCTCGATGCAGAGTCTCAGGGGTACGGCTATCTCAGGAGAAGTCATTGTAGGACAGGGGAACCCGGTTTTCCAAGGGCGAAATGCACAATATCTTTTGATTTCCGTGCGAAACAGGGCGGTTACGCGAGCGCTTTGTGGAAAACGGGCCTCAAACCACGAAGAAAGCACCGATCAGGTAAATAAATCAGCAAGATAGGTGTGTCCCGATGAGTGAATCGGCTCTCCCCCCCTTTTCATATTCCAAGGGGTGAGAGAGCAGCATGCGAGACGGAAGTGCGAGTGCTTCCTGGACGAGCTGTATCAGTGGCTGCTCCCGGGACCCCAGCGCAGACGCAGCCCGGTGCGGATCGTGAAAGGAAGACTGGGATAGCCGATGGGGGCGATGTGCTGATTATTCAGCAAGTTTTCCGCCTGAGCATAGAAATCCATCCAGGAAAGCACTTGGTAACTTCCGCCCATATCGAGTTTGGCGTAACCGTAATCGAGATTGCGGTTGGGCAAGAGCAGACTATTGCCGCCGAATGCATCCTCACCCTCGAGATAGGTCGAATCATCGGAGCGGCTGGCAAAGGCGGAGGTGAAGACGCCGGTGAAACGCTTGTCGGTATATGTGGCAGTCAAGTAGCCGGTATGCGGCGCGCGGCGAAACGGACGAGCTCCTTCGAGCGGCGCATAAGGGCCGACCGGAATGCCATTGAAGGTCGGAATAGGACCGAGCAGTGCCTGATCGTCGTTGGTGAAGGATCGCTGAATCACAGCATCCAGATAGGTGTAGCCGCCGCGCAGGAAGATGTTGCGTCCGATTCCGCCTTCGACCGAAGTCTCCACTCCTTGCGCGCGAAATGCTTCGGAGTTGATCGTCAGCTCATACGCAAAATTCGCCTGCAGGATCGCTTCGAGCGTTGCCTGCTGGGTGGGCGTCAGATTGGGAAGCAGCGCGGGAACGAGATCCAGGCCGACGTATTCGATCTCCTTGCCGAACTCATTGTGAAAGTAGCTGGCCTTGAAGATGATGTGCTGGCTCAGAAATGCCTGTTCAACGCCGCCTTCGTATGTGCGCATGGTGGGCGCGGCCAGAGGGCTGATGTGCAGCGACTGGATCGTAGGTTGCGCGCCATTGTTCGCCAGGAAGTTGTAGAGCGAATCGTCCTGATCAGTCAGCTTGGGCTCGCGGATCGCCTTGCCGAAGTTGAAGAGGATGCGTGTGCCGCTGAAAGCGCCGCTGTGCGGGCGAAATAAGTAATAGTTGAGACCGGCGCGCGGCGAGGTCTGAAAACCAAACAGAGAGTAATGCTCCACGCTGCCGCCGAGCGTGTAGAAGAAGCGCTGCTTGAAGTCTCCGTGCACCCCAAGCGGGACGAAGTAGTTGGTCCGCGCAACGGGCTTGTAATAGCTGCTACCGGGTTCCGCGCCACGCTCGTCCTCATATTGGAAGCCGGCGAGACCGGACAAGTGCGGCGTGATGGTGATGTCGCCCTGGTAGCCGGCTTGATCGCGATTGTTGACGTATTGCACGCGGAAGGTGCTGCAATCGAGGGCGGCCTGCCCCGTGGCGGAGTAGCCGTTGGCGCCGGTGATGGTGACGGTGTTGCCGAGCGTTCCGGGTCCGAAGCAATAGTCTGTGTAGGACTCCGGATTCCCCGATAGCGTCCAGAGGGACACCTGCTCGCGCTTGCGAGTCAGTCCGTAGCGGACGGTGTTGTTCAGGCTGGCGTTGGTTCGATTAACAATCGAGGCGCTCAGGAAAATGTCCTGATCTTTTCCGGTGGCGTCATCAGCGACATGGTAGAAGTCCCACGCGTTGGGATCGCCGCTGGCAGCGACTCCGTAGTGAAGAGTGGCGCGAACTTGCGTATCACTGTTGAGAGCCCAGCCCAGATTGGCTGCCGACGTGGCCACGTGGTACTCGTCGTTCGGCAATTCGTTGGCGGTTTGCAGCCAACTGAAGGCGCCCAGGTAGTCGAGTTTCCTTTGTGCGCCCGCCACCTGCAGCTCTTCGCGCGAAGTGGAGAGACGTCCGGCGTCGCCCTCAAAGAGCAGGGAAGGGAAGTTGGTGGTGCCATGAGGCGTGGTCAGGCTGACCACGCTCGAGTCTGCGCCTGCGCCGTAGAGGCTCGAATCCGGTCCTCGATAAACCTCCGCGCTTTCGACCGCAGTGGTGGAAAGTGGACCAAAATCGAATTGACTTCCCAGATCGCCGGCGTCGACTCCGTCGAGAAGGATTTTGTTGTCGTCGGAATCGCCGCCGCGGACAAAGAGGGATGTCTGCGACCCCATTTGCCCCGCTTGCACAACTTCAGCTCCCGGCATCAGCCGCAGAACGCTGGCGAAATCCGTGCGCAGTGCAAGATCGAGCGGAGAGAGCACGGTGGTCGCCGCGCTGGTTTGCGGTTGCGGCGTAGGCACGCCGGTCGCCGTCACCACGATGGATTCATGAACCCAGGCTGGCTCAAGCACCAGGTCCCGCTCGATCGAATCGAATGAGCCGGCGTAGAAATCCGGCGTCTGCAACTGGCGAAAGCTTTTGGCTGTGACCACGAGGAAGAAACGGCCCGCGGTTCCAATCGTGAGTTGGAAGCTGCCATCGGACGAGGAAACCGCCGAAGCTACGACCTTTCCATCGCTGACGAGAGAGACGCTTGCGTCCGTTACCTTGGCGCCCGATGTATCGGTGACCACGCCGCGGATGGAAGCGGCATGACTAACGCTGGCGAGAAGGACAAAGAGAATGGCTGCGACGGCATGTCGCATCACACGGCAGGAAACTGCGGACAAGAAATCGAGAGTCTGCATGACGGCTCCTTCGTTCCCCTCGGAACGCGAAAGCGAGTGCGTACGCCATAGGACCGGTCTCCTGACTTGCGCGATTCAGCGGTTTCAGAATTGCCTTACCCAGAAGCCTGGATGCCAAGCGGCGTTTTCCCCAAGGAAACGCCACCTTTCACCGAGCTAAGCGGGGCACGAAGGTTCTGAAACCGCTCTGGCCGCCTTCCCAAAGCCGAACCCTATCGGTCCGACTCCAGTGGCTGAAAGGGCAGATCCGCGAAGTGCGGAAGGCCCTGGCTCAAATCCTCCTTCGTCCCCATTTCACAAAAATGACGGGAAGCAAAGCAGGTGCGCTCACAGTTGCGGGGCAGTGGCGGACTTTCACCGCCTTCCCGAGCATCCTGGCGATTGCTGTGATGTGTGGTGCGGCAGCATAGGACTGCAGCAGTGATGTCATGGAATCGATTTCCATGACATCAACTTTTATAGCTGGAAAGGAAGTTGAAGTCAAAGGCGGGATTTCATGTAGCGAATAAGGAATTTGACGGCGTCCGGCGCGGGGATCAAAGAACAGAATGGTGACCCCGGGAAGATTCGAACTTCCGACACGCAGTTTAGGAAACTGCTGCTCTATCCACCTGAGCTACGGGGCCACGCGCTTTGCGGATCACGTTGCATCTTTGATTTTACTAGGATTTGCGCGCAGCAGTTTCGGAAACTGCTGGACGTTTCACGATCCGGCCCTTGCGCCGCGCAAGAGCCGCCGCATGGTTCGTTGGCTATGGGCCGCTGCAATGAGTCATGCCCGGAGCAAAGGGAAAGGGCACCTTTCGATGCCCTTTCTGCCTTGGTGAACAAGAAGAACAAGCTAACTAAACGCTCAAGATCTGGCCGGACGACTTGGCCTTCCGAAAGGCTAAGAATGCCAAGCCGAGGAGACCGGTGCCAAGCAGAAGCAGGGAGGAGGGCTCCGGAGTTACAAAGTCACCGCTGGGATCGTTGGCGCTACCGATTAGATAGTTGCCCTCAAACAGCGTGTAATTGTTTGGCCCGTTGGCCCAAATATTGAGATCGTCGTTCATGCTCAATCCATTGAACTGGAAGAGAAGGCCGTTACCGTCTATTAAAGGGTTAGAGCCCGGCAACACCAGATTGTCGTATATCAGATCAGTTCCTCCCGCTACTCGAATGGAATCCGTTCCAGGTGAGTCAGGGTTCGGAACCAATGTTCCGATCGCTGCCAGGACTCCGTTGTTATAGACGGAGATGGTACCGGCGGTGGCCAAGTACTCTCCGGGACTAATTGGAGCGCTGGAGTCATAGGTAAGTGTTGCTTGGACGGTAATTGGGCCTTGGGTGGCGTCAAAGTTAAAGGAATCAGCCAAGGCAGCCGGCGCGATCGCAAGGGCCACTGCCATTGTGAATAATGCCAGGCAAAATCTCTTCATTTATTCCTCCTGAAATCGCCCTCGCGGGCATTTGTGCTGCATTTGCCCCCTGCAGAGGGCTGGCCAAGGATCGAATTGCGGATCACAGGCCTACACGATGAAGTTCGAACAGCATGCGATGCCGGTTACACTTGCACCAGCCGCACCCGCTCCTTCCTATGCACATCGCAAGCCAAAGAATGCGCTTTTAGATACAGCGACTTGCGCTCGCAGTCCTCAGAGGATGTGCAACATCTTGCGCACCCGTGTACCAAAAAGGTTCTCTTTTGCCGGGGTAGCTCGAATTTGAGAATGAGATGCCGGCGGGCGGACGCACGAGGCGTTGAAGCGTTTCGCTGTGTGGTTTGTGCAGCACTTCTGCGTGGGGCTCAATCGGACGGCGTATCCTGATCACAACTTTCAAAACCAATCGGACCGTTCGCAATGGGATTCGTCCTCAGCATTCTCTACTTTGTTACGTCCTATCTCACTCCGCCTACCTTGTTCGGGCCGCTCGCGGCCTACCGCATTGAGCTGATTCTTGCCGTGCTGATCTTGCTTGTATCCCTGCCCAAGCTGATAGGGTCCTTCATTCTAAAGACGCCGCAGTCTCTGGCCCTGATCGGGTTGGCGATTGCGACTATGTTGTCAGTGCTTTTCGGGGAGCATTGGGCCGGTGGCGCGTTGCACGCGTTCCTGGATTTCATTCCGAATGCCTTTGCGTTCTTCCTTGTGTGCCTGCACTGCAACTCGAAGAGGAAGTTGCAGGGTGTAGTCCTGACGCTGCTGTTCGTCTGTCTGTTTGTGATTGCACAGGGGGGCATCGATCTGCTTCTTCATGGAGACCAGCGAGCCGAGCATTATTTACCAACTGACGTGTACAGCTCCAACGCAGGTGCATGGCAGATGGAACACCCATATCTTCTTCCAAAGCCCAACGATCGGGAGGAGCCGAATCGGCTGAAGGGACTGGGGGTGATCAACGACCCGAATGACTTCGGCCAACTTACCGTCTGCGTGATTCCGTTGATGTTCATCTTCTGGCGGACGAAGAAGATCATTTGGAACATCGGGATCGTCATCGTTCCTGCGTGCGCCTTGCTATTGGGTGTCTATCTTACGCACTCGCGTGGGGCCTTGCTGGCCTTGATTGCGATGGCGATTGTGGCGGCTCGGCGGCGCATTGGCACGCTGCCCGCGTTGCTGCTGGCGGGCGCGCTGTTCGCTTCTGCAATGGCCTTGCAGTTCACCGGCGGAAGGGCGATATCGGCGGAGTCAGGCTCAGACCGCACGTCCCTTTGGGGTCAGGGGCTGGAAATCTTCAGGGCTCATCCGTTGTTCGGAGTTGGTTTCGGCAATATGCCGGACTATACCGAGGACCATCACACCGCGCATAACTCGGCAGTGGTTTGTGCGGCGGAGCTTGGCTTGTTCGGATTGTACTTCTGGTCTCTGTTCCTGTTCACCACCGCGAGAGACGCTTTGACGATCGCTTCGCCAACGAAGGTGACTGAAGGAGAGCCCATCGTGTCCGAGGGGTCGCGCTTCCCGCAAGCGGTCTGGAAGGTCGAGGCATCCGACAAGGCAGAGATCAACCGCCTTGGGCGATTGATGGTTTTGACGCTCGCGGGCTTTCTGGTTGCGGCGTGGTTTCTGTCGCGTGCGTATGTGATGACCTTTTTTCTGTTGGGCGGCATGGTTGAGGTCATCTTCCAGATGGCTCTCGACCGAGGGATGATTGCTCCCCGTCTGGCGCTGGCACGTGCCCTGATGTATGCAGGCGGGTTGGCGATCTCTCTGCTGCTGGCTATGTACGTCCTGCTCCGAATCGTGAACCTGGCGCACTTGTCCTGATCCGGGTGGCTCAATGGCTTGTTCGCAACTTCGAGAAACGCCGAAGGCCCCAGCGCCGGGCTGCTGGGCATCCAGGCAGGCTTTATGAAAATTGCGCACGTTGTCGATTCCCTTGAGATCGGTGGCGCAGAGATGCTCGTGTCGCAGATGTGCCGTCTGCAGCGGGGGCAGGGGCACGACCCGTGCGTTTATGCAGTTGCAGCTCTTGGCGCGCTCGGCGAGCGGATGCAGAAAGAAGGCTTCTTTTTGCAGCCGAACGTGGGCCGTCACTTGCTGGACGCCACACGGAATTTCTTTCGCATCTTCAAAGAGTCCGGACCTGACGTGGTTCATGTTCATAATCCGACGCCCACAATCTATGCGGCAATCGCCGCAAGAATGGCCGGGGTTCCCAGTATTGTTTCCACTCGACATAGCCTGGTGTCCCCGCCTCGCAAGACCGTTGAGGAGTTGAAGTATGCCATGGCAGCTCGCTCTTGCGACTGGATCGTTGGCATCTGCGAGGCAACGGTCGCCAACTTGAAGAGCATGCACACTGTGTCGGCGCGAAAGATCGTGCACGTTTACAACGGCGCAACGCCGCTCAAGCGGAAAGCGAAAGACGACTGGCCGCGGAAGAACGGGTTCACTCTGGTCTACGTCGGCCGGCTCGAGCCTGTGAAGAACCACGCGCTGCTGCTGAATGCATTCCGCGGGGCGCTTGCGTCCATGCCGGATCTGCGGCTTTGGATGGTGGGCGATGGCAGCGAGCGCGGGGCGATGGAGCGCCTGGCCGCGGAGTTGGGCATCGTTAATCAGGTGACCTTCTGGGGACAACAACTCGACGTGGCGACCTTCTTCTCCGCGGCCGATGCCTTCATCATGTCGTCGAAGTCGGAGGGATTGCCCGTCTCGCTCCTGGAGGCCTTCTCGCTTGGCCTGCCCGCTATTGTGACCGATGTTGGCGGAATGGCGGAAGTTGTGCGGCTGGCGGAGGCTGGGCTTATTGTGTCGGCAACAGATCCTGCGAAGATGGGCGCGGCGATTTTGCGGCTGGCGGGCAGCGATGCGGCGCGCGAAAGATTCTCG
>Ga0116135_1001607_pt1 | contig 11136 bp, 11 predicted proteins | sample June2015DPH_20_1_FD_89738 | JGI IMG/M metagenome (GOLD analysis project Ga0116135, IMG submission 89738) | Peatland microbial communities from SPRUCE experiment site at the Marcell Experimental Forest, Minnesota, USA - June2015DPH_20_10 | ecosystem: Environmental > Terrestrial > Soil > Wetlands... | reverse complement strand
GCGTCCTTCAACTGCCAGATGGTCCTTTGTCCGGGGTGGCGGTATCGCATGAACAGCTGGTTGACGCCGAGCGGCGCGCCGCTCTGCAACAGCCCGCATTTGGAAACAAATCCGGACAGGCTGCGTGCGGTGTAGGCGCCGCGGCTGAAACCAAAGATGAAGATCTCGTCGTCCGGCGCATAATTGTCGATCAGCCATTCATAGGCGCTGGTGATGGCGGTATCGATGCCGGCCCCGAACAGGCCGCCGCTGATCCGTTCGCCGAACTTGGTGCCGAGGCCGGTCGAGTAGTAGGCGCGCTGCTCGCAGCCATCGGCGCTGACTGGCGAGAACAGCGCGCGAAAGCGCCAGATGTTGGTGTTGTCGCTGACCTGATTCCAGGTGCCGTCCAGATACAGCGCGAGGCGCTTCTTGGGCGCAGGTGATGACGGATTTGGCATGTCGGCTTCCTCGGAAATTTCAGGAGATCTGATGAATATGTTTCATGTTGCGGCGGCGGCGGGCTTGATTGGTCTGGGCGGTGGCATCGTGGTCGTGAATTTCGTTCCAACGCCCCGCGCGGCCCAGATTGGCATGACCATGGTCGGGTGTGGAGTCGTATTGCTCGTTTTGATTGCCATAAAAGAACTGCTCGCCTGATCTCCGTGTCAGCCAGCGCCCGTCAGAATCGGGCCCCTCGCTCAATTTGACACGTCGGGCAAAATCACCAGCATAATTTCAACATCGCAAGACTTCCAAAGCCCGCGCCGGGAAACCGGCCGCGGGCTTTTTGTATCTGATGGCGTTCGCAGCGGAATAACGATCCTGCGTGAATGATCTGAGAGAAAACCCCATGTCAAAAATGTCGATGCTCGATCTCAAGGCCTTGCTCGCCGCGGAAAAGTCCGACGCGCTGGCGGCGGTCTCGGCGGCGCGGCTGGCGGAAGAGCGCGCCGATGCGATGGATTATTATCTCGGCGATATGCGCAAGGACATGCCGGCACAGGATGGCCGCTCGCGCGCGGTCTCCTCCGATGTCGCCGACACCATCGAAGGGTTGATGCCGAACCTGATGGACATCTTCGCCGGCTCCGATGAAGTGGTGCGGTTCGAGCCGGTCGGACCCGAGGACGAGGCAGCGGCGAGCCAGGAGACCGATTACGTCAATCACGTCTTCATGCAGCAGAATCCTGGCTTCATGATCCTGTATTCCCTGATCAAGGACGCGCTGCTCTCGTCACCGGATTTGTCGGGGCGGTATGGCTCGGCGCCAAGGTCATGCTCGGCAAATGATCCGCACATTTCTGGTTGTTGCCGCGCTGCTGACCCCATGTCCCGCGCAGGCCTTTCCGTGCTGGGCCGTGAAGAAAGCCGTCGCGCAATATGGCGAGGCGGCGGTAGAGTCCTGGGCGCGGGCCAAAGGCATTTCCGACAAGGAAATCGAGAAGGCGAAGCGATGCCTCCGCTAGTCCGGTCAATCGGCATCGCGAACTTTCATTTCGATATCATTCAACAGCTTTTATAAACCGGCAACAGGTGCGGGATGAAAAGTGCTGGCCTGTCATTGGCTGAGAGTCCCGCCTACAGGGTCCGCGAGGTCGACGGGCAAGACGAGGAAGTTGCCGATACGCTTGCAGATCTGCATCGACTGACGTTCTTCAACGGCGCCTGCCTTCCGGATTTCGACCGGGGGCAGTGGTGGCTCACCTGTCATGAAGCGAGACCGGTCGCTTTTGCCGGCCTCTTGCCATCGACGCATGCCTGCAACGCAGGATACATCTGCCGCGTTGGGGTGTTGAAAAAGCACCGGGGAAGGCGGCTTCAGCTGCGTCTGATGCGCGCGATGGAAGCGCGGGCGCGGCACAATGGCTGGAATTGCGTGGTTTCCGATACCACCGATAATCCAGCCTCGGCCAACAACTTCATCCTGGCCGGCTATCGGCTGTATCTGCCGCTAACGCCGTGGGCGTATTCGAATACGCTGTATTGGCGCAAGATTATCGCGTAATCGTCGATCTCGCCGATGGCGCGGCAGGGTTCGTTTCATGCTTCTACGCCACCCATTCAAAAAGGCTGTAACCCCCCTTCGATTTTGACGGCACAACTCTTTTGGGCGGAGCCATAAAGGGCTGTATATGGGTTCACCGGCGGGTGAAATATCCGCTTGCCGGCCCAATAATCGGCCCTCAAGGGCCATCCATCGATGCAGGGAAGGGATTAGCCTATCATGACTGCCAGGCCACAATTGCCGGATCGGACGCCACGAGAAAAGGTCGCTCCGACCGCCCTCGATGGTTTGCTGGTCGTGGATTTCACCCGGGTCGTTGCCGGTCCGGCCTGTACGCAGACGCTGGCCGATTTCGGCGCCGAAGTCATCAAGATTGAAAACCCCGATGGCGGGGATGATACGCGGCATTATGAACACGCCGATCTTGCCGGCGAAAGTGCCGCCTATATCAGCTTGAATCGCGGCAAGCGCGGCATCACGCTCGATCTCACCAAACCCGCGGCGTGTGAGGTCGCGCGCGAATTGATCGCGCAGGCAGATGTGGTAGTGGAGAATTTCTCCTCCGGCGTGATGAGGAAGTATGGCCTCGATTATGCCGCTGTCGCGCCAACCAATCCCCGCCTGGTCTATTGTTCGATCTCGGCCTATGGCCGCCAGGGACCGTTCGCCGCACGTCCCGGCTTCGATCCGATCACGCAGGCCGAAAGCGGATTCATGTCGCTCAACGGCTTTCCGGACGGGCCGCCGGTGCGGACCGGACCGCCCGCGATCGACATGGTGACGGGCATGGCAGCCTGCAACGCGATCCTGCTGGCGCTGTTTGCCCGCGATCGGCTCGACCGCGGTCAGCATGTCGAGGTGGCGCTGTTCGACATCGCGACCGCGATGACCGGGTTTTATGGCATGGCCTATTTGATGACCGGAAAGAATCCGAGCCGGCAGGGTAATTCTCCGAACGGATCGCCCTCCGTCGGTCTCTACGAGGCCTCCGATGCGCCATTTTATATCGCCTGCGCCAATGACCGGCTGTACCGCCGCCTTGTCATCGACGTGCTGGGCCGACCTGATCTTGCCAGCGGCGAATTCGCCGACCGGCGCTCGCGCACCGCCAACAAGGATAAACTGCGTGCGATCCTCACCGGAATTTTTGCGCAAGACCAGCGCGAAAACTGGGTGACAAGGATGAAGTCGGCCAACATCCCCGTCGGCTATCTTCGCACCGTTGAGGAAGCCTTCAACTCGCCGGAAGTCCGCGCGCGCCATCGCGTCAGCCAGATTCCGCACCCGGCCGCGGGCTTCGTCCCCAATATTGAATCGCCGATCCATCTCGGGCTGACGCCGGCGTCGGATCCCGTGGCTGCGCCTATGCTGGGCGAGCACACCAGGGAGATTCTCCGCAAGACACTCGGCTATGACGATGGTCGCATCGCGGCACTTGCCGAGAGCGGGGTTTTTGGAGCGCGTGCGATGATCGATATCGCGCGAGCCGGTGCGCCGTAACTAGGTCGATGATGCGCAAACATTGAAACTGATATCGTGGAGCTACGATGCGATGAAGTGAGCGTTTGAACCGCGCCCTCGCAGGGTCGTGTCGCCAGTTCCGAGATTACAACACCCGCCCGGTGGCCTTACGGCCACCGGGCTTTTTTTTGTTTTTGGAGACTATCGGCGCGCCGCCGCAGCGCGGTTCCGGCGTTCTTCGATCAACGGGTCGGGCCCGTAGGTGTTCGCTCCGGCGGTACCGCGCAGGCAACCGATCTCGACAAATCCCCACATCGTGAGTGCAAAAGCTGCCAGAGCCAGCATGGAGTGCAATACTGTGCCAATCCCCCCGGGAAACCAGGCGAGCTTTGCGATCTGGCCGAGCACACCCGGCAGCAGGAGGAACACCACGAGCCACCATGCGCTCTTGTCGCGGTCGTGCAAGCGCTCGGTGTGGATGGCGAAGCCCCACATCAGCCAAGGAATAAAGACCAGGACGACCATGACGATGAAGAGCGGCGTGGCGATACCAAAGGCCGCGGACAGGATAACCGCGACGAACAGTCCCGCGATGCAATAGATCAGGACCGAGCGCCAGTATTTAGCGCGGCTGATGCGCCCGCTGGCGCCGAACAGGAATTCGAACAGGCCTTCCACGATACCCCTGCATACGAAAAGCGCCGGCAGGCAGGTCCGACAGGACTATGTCGCGCGCCGGCGGGCGGGGGTTCAAATGCGACAGATATAGCCGCCGTCAGGCGCATATTGTAGATATGGCCGCCGGTAGCCGGTTCGGCTGCGACGTTTGCAGTTTTGTCATCTCACGTGAGGAGTAGTTCCATGACGCACGCCATCCGCTTTCACAAAACCGGCGGGCCCGAAGTTCTGGTCTGGGAGGAGGTCGCGCTGGGCAAGCCCGGTGCCGGCGAGGCGCGCATCCGCCACACCGCCGTGGGATTGAACTTCGTCGACATCTACAATCGCTCGGGGCTCTATCCCGGCCAGTTGCCGAGCGGTCTGGGCAGCGAGGCGGCCGGCGTGGTCGAGGAAATCGGACCCGGCGTCACCGATCTGAAACCGGGCGATCGCGTCGCCTATGGCAGCGCGTCGGCTGGCGCCTATTCCGAAGCGCGGCTGATCCCGGCCGATCGCCTGCTCAAGCTGCCCGATGGCATCGATGACAAGACCGCCGCGGCGATGATGCTCAAGGGCCTGACGGTGCAATATCTGATCCGTCAGACCTACCGCGTCAAAGCCGGCGACACCATCCTGCTCCATGCCGCCGCCGGCGGCGTCGGCCTGATTCTCGGTCAGTGGGCCAAGCATCTCGGCGCCACTGTCATCGGAACCGTCGGCAACGATGAGAAGGCCACGCTCGCGAGAGCCCATGGGTGTGCGCACACCATCGTCTATTCGCGCGAGGATTTCGTCAAACGCGTCGACGAGATCACGGCCGGCAAGAAAGTGCCTGTGGTTTACGATTCCGTCGGCAAGGACACGTTCCTGAAATCGCTCGATTGCCTGGCCCCGCTCGGGGTCGCCGCCTTGTTCGGACAGTCTTCCGGTAGCGTCGAGCCGCTTAACCTTGGTCTGCTGGCCCAAAAAGGCTCGCTTTACGTCACCCGCCCGACGCTGAACACCTATGCGGCCAAGCGCGAGAGCCTTGTCGCGATGGCAAAGGAGCTGTTCGAGGTCGTGCTGTCGGGCGCCGTGAAGATCGAGGTTCACCAGACCTATCCGCTGAAGGACGCGGCCAAGGCCCATGCCGATCTCGCCGCGCGCAAGACCACGGGATCGACGGTACTGCTGGTCTGAGGCCCCGCCGGTGGCGCGTGTTCTTTTCCTGTTGCCGGTGCGGGATTTCGATCCGAGCGAAGCGGCGGTGAGTTGGCGCGTACTTGTGAACGCCGGCCACGTCGTCGAATTTGCCACGCCGGACGGACGGCCCGCCGTGGCCGACGACATCATGGTGACGGGAAAGGGTCTTGATCCCTGGGGGGCGATTCCGCTGTTGCGGAATTGGCCTCTCGTCGGACTTCTGTTGCGGGCCAATCGCGATGCGCGCGAGGCCTATGCCGGGATGATCGCCGATCCCAACTATGTCGCGCCACAGCGCTGGGATGCCGTCGATCCATCCGCGTTCGATGCGCTGCTGCTGCCTGGCGGGCATCGCGCGCGCGGCATGCGTGATTATCTCGAGAGCGACATTCTGCAGCGCCACGTCATCGGGTTTTTCGACCAGAACAAGCCGGTGGCGGCGATCTGTCACGGCGTGCTGCTGGCTGCGCGCAGCATCTCGAAACAAACCGGCCGTTCGGTGCTTTACGGATACAAAACGACCGCCTTGACCTGGGCGCTGGAACGCAGCGCCTGGTCGCTGGCCCGCGTCACGCGGTTTTGGGATCCGAATTATTACCGCACTTATCTAGAGCAGGACGGCCAGCCCGATGGTTTCATGTCGGTGCAGCAGGAAGTGACGCGCGCGCTCGCCCGCGCGGAAGATTTTCAGGACGTTCCCGCGACGGATCCGGATTACCGCCGCAAGACGTCCGGGCTGCAACGCGATACCATCGACAACGCGAGGCCGGCCTTTGTGGTCCGGGATCGCAACTACGTTTCGGCGCGATGGCCGGGCGACGCGCATACCTTCGCGAAGACATTTGCCGACATGCTGAGCGAGCCAGCGTAAGTCCGGCCGATCTGGCGTGCGGGGCAGCATTTCCGGCTGTGTTTTATTCTCGCATTGAGCAACTTAAGGGTGTAAATTTTTCATTGCTGTCGCTGTATTGGCGATGGATTTCAGCGTCGGGTGGCAGACGGCGCCACCGCGGGCCCGGCTCGCACCCGAGCCCGGCGGCCAAATCGTTATGATGGCCGGAGCAAACGTCGTAGTGGCAGAAGGAATCAGGCAATGGCGAAGAAGAGCACTGCATCGCGAAAGCACACTGTTCTAACCTCGACCGATCTACAGGCGCATCACCAGAGTTTGCCGAAGTCACAGCATGGACATTCCTTCGCACCGAACAAGGTACCTGAGGGATTCCATACGCTAATCGATCCCGACAAAAATCCCCCTCAATCATGGCGGGACCTGCCAACCCCGCCCGGCTTGCCGCCATATCGGATGGGTCTCGATACGATCCTTGACGCTGGAACCATGGCAACGATCCAAAAGTCCGGCAAGCTCGTGTTTCATTCCGTCGGAGACACCGGAGGCGTGAACACGTCAACCTACATAGACGGCGTGACGCGGTTCATGGAATGCGATTTTACCTACAATGCCGATGCCGCGGATCGACCGTCCTTCTTCTATCATCTCGGCGACGTCGTCTATTATGACGGCGAGGGCGCCAACTACTGGCCGGAATTTTACGAACCCTATCTGCAATATCCTGCACCCATCGTCGCCATTCCGGGAAACCACGATGGCGATGTCAATCCAACTACCGGCGAGACGAGCTTGCAGGCCTTTGTGCGGAATTTCTGTTCCCAATCCGCCGTCATCAGCCCCGATAACCGCGATGCGCCACGCCGTACGATGACGCAGCCCAACGTGTTCTGGACCCTCAACACGCCACTGGTCACGATCATTGGCATGTATAGTAATTGCCCGGAGGGCGGCCAGGTCGGTGAGACACAAAGACAGTGGTTCGTCTCTGAACTAAAGGCAGCCTCGGCTTCGCTTCCGATCATTCTGGCGATTCATCACCCCATCTATTCCGCGTACGGTTCGCATCCGGGCAGCACCCGTTTGAAGCAGTTTCTGGAAGATTGCTGCACCAATGCGAAGCGGGCGCCTGACGTCGTCCTGACCGGACATGTTCACGACTACCAGCGCTTCTCTGCCCCACTCTACAACAAGAAGAATGTTCCGTTCATCGTCGCCGGCGCCGGCGGCTACAACAAGCGGCTGCACGTTCTCGGCAAAGTATTTCAGGAGGCGAAGTCGGCGCGGAAGCTTCCGGTTCAGATTCAGAACGAACCTGAAATGCTGGAGAACTTCAATGACTCCGAGCACGGCTATTTGAGGATTACGGTGACGAAAAAGGACATCACTCTCGATTACGTGACGGTGCCTGACCCGAGCACCAATCCCAAAGATGGTGTTTTGAAACCATACGACTCGGTGAAGGTGGTGTTGCCGTAGCGGCAGTCTCGCAGCTGATCGCTCGTGGTCCCTGATCCCGGCCGCGCGGCCGATATGCCGAGTCCGGGTGTCGGGTGTTTTTCTGCCGGCCACCAGTTCGCCCAGGTCGATCGGCGACCCGCAGCGGACGCGGTCTCCCGCTTGGCTGTCATCCTCCCAGGCACTAGCCTAACAGCCGGCTGTTATGCTTTGATGTCGCTAAAGGCTGGGGCCTACGGACGCCCTTGAATATCAAGCCGTGCGAAACGGCTGGCAGCGGATAACGCCGTTGGCCGCAGAAGCCAAAAGGGAGGATATGCTGTTGGAAAAGGCAGGCCGAACGCTGCTGGCCAAGATCTGGGACCAGCACGTCATTGCCCAAATCAGCGGCGACACCGATTTGCTGCACGTCGATCGTCATCTGCTGCACGATCTCGGCGGCTCGCGGGGCCTGCTCGATCTCAAAAGCCGCGACCTCACGGTCCACAATCCGGAGCTGACATTCGCGACGCCGGATCACGCGATTTCTTCGGCGCCGGGACGGGCGGGCACCAGCAAGGTAGGACAGGAACTGCTGGCGGGCCTGCGGGCAGAAACATCGGCCAGCGGCATTACGATGTTCGATATCGACCAACCCGGGCAGGGCATCGTCCATGTCATCGGACCTGAACTGGGCCTCAGCCTTCCCGGCAGCCTGATCGTGTGCGGCGATAGCCATACCTGCACCCATGGCGGGTTGGGCGCGCTGGCTTTCGGCATCGGCTCGAGCGAACTAACCCACGTGCTGGCGACCCAGGCCCTGATTCAGCGTCGTCCGAAAACGATGCGCGTCAGGTTCGAGGGCAGGCTGTCCTCGGGCGTAACCGCCAAGGACATGATCCTTGCGCTGATCGGTCATGTCGGAGCCGCAGGCGGCACCGGCTACGCCGTCGAATATGCCGGCAGTGCCATCCGTGATCTGCCGATCGAAGGGCGGCTGACCATCTGCAATCTGTCGATCGAGCTCGGCGCCAAGATGGGCCTGATCGCGCCGGATCAGAAAACCTACGATTATCTCCGCGGCCGAATCTACGCCCCGCAGGGCGATATGTGGCAGCAGGCGGTCGAAGCCTGGCGTCAGCTGCCAAGCGATACGGATGCGGTGTTCGACCGCGAAGTGGTCATCGATGTCGAGAACATCATTCCGCAGGTGACCTGGGGCATCAGCCCCGAGCATGTCGTCGGCGTCGATGGCCGCGTGCCCGATCCGAAGGACATTGCCGATCCGGCGCGCCGCGCCGCGATCGAGACCGCGATCGACTATATGGGCCTCAGGCCAGGCGCGCCGATCCTCGGCACGCCGGTCGATTGGGTCTTCATCGGATCATGCACCAATAGCCGGCTGAGCGATTTGCGCGCCGCCGCCGCCATCGTGCGTGGCCGCAAGGTCGCGCCAGGCGTGCGCGCCTGGGTGGTGCCGGGTTCCGAGACGGTCAAGCGCGAAGCGGTTGCGGAGGGGCTCGACAGGCTCTTCACCGATGCCGGGTTTGAGTGGCGCGAGCCGGGATGCTCGATGTGTCTCGCCGCCAATGGCGAAGTTGTGGCGCCCGGTCAGCGCTCGGTATCGACCTCGAACCGCAATTTCATCGGCCGTCAGGGCCCGCGCGCCCGCACCCATCTGGCGAGCCCGGCGATGGCGGCGGCCGCCGCGATATCGGGTGCCATCGCCGACGTGCGGACCATGGAGCGATAGATGCCGAAACCCTTCACCAAACTGAATGCGGTTGCAGCTCCGATCATGCGCAGCAACATCGATACCGATGTCGTCATTCGTATCGAGCGTCTGGTCGGCAACTCGGTTCGTGGAACTCTCGGCAAATGGGCGTTCGGTTCGCTGCGTTATCTGCCGGATGGTTCGGAAAATCCGGAATTCATTCTCAACCGCGAGCCCTATCGGCAGGCGGAAATCCTGGTGACCGGCCCGAATTTCGGGTGCGGCTCCTCGCGCGAAGGAGCGGTGTGGTCGCTGCAGGAAATGGGTATTCGCGCCATCATCGGTTCGGGCTTTGGCGATATCTTCTTTGCCAACTGCTTTCAGAATGGAATCCTCCCCATCATCGTCGACAAAGAGATCGTCGACGGCCTTGCCGCGGAGGTCGAGCACACCCAGGGCGCCGGACGCATTGGTATTGACCTCGAAGCGCAGACGATCACGTCGCCGTCCGGCAAGCAGCATCGCTTCGAAATCGACCTGCGTCGCCGCGCCGGCCTGCTCGAAGGCCTCGACGAGGTCGCACTGACATTGCAGCGCGACGATGAAATCCGCGCCTTTCAGGCGGCTGACCGTGCCGCGCGGCCATGGATACATCTCGCAAGGAAATCGGCAGGAAAATCGGCATGAACAACCGGTCCAACATGATCAAGGTGGCCGTGGTCGGCGGCGAAGGCATTGGCCCCGAGGTCACGGCGCAGTCGCATCGGGTGCTGAACTGGTTCGTGACCAGACGAAATGTTCCGGTCGAACTGCGTGAGGCGCAGTTCGGCCTCATTCCCTATCGGGCGACCGGCAAGGTGTTGCCGCCGGATACCGCCGAGGCGATGGATCAGGCTGACGCGATTTTGTGGGGTGCGACCGGTGGCCCGGAAACTACCGAGGTGCCGGCGGAAGCACGCAAGGCCGGAAGCCTGCTGTCGATGCGCCGCAAATACGATCTCTACGCTAACCTTCGGCCGATCGTCGCCAACCCGGCGCTGGCCGAGGCGGCGCCGCTGAAGGCCCGGGTACTGAAGGACGTCGATTTCGTCATCATCCGCGAACTCACCAGCGGCATCTATTTCGGTGAGCCACGCGGCATCGAAACGCTGGCCGATGGACAACGCCGCGGCTTCAACACCGAGCAATACACCACCAGCCAGGTTCGCCGCGTCGCGCGCGCCGCGTTTGAGCTGGCGCGTACCCGCAAGGGCCGGGTCTGTTCGGTGGACAAGGCCAATGTGCTGGAGACCAGCGTATTGTGGCGCGAGGAAGTGATCGCGCTGCACGCCGAGGAATTTTCCGACGTCGAACTCAGTCATCTCTATGTCGACAACGCGGCGATGCAGATCGTCCGCGAACCCTCGCAGTTCGACGTGATGGTAACCGGCAATATCTTCGGCGACATTCTGTCCGATTGCGCGGCGATGGCGTCGGGCTCGCTCGGTATGCTGCCGTCGGCATCGCTGGGTCCGCTCGACCGGTTCGGTCGCCGCAAGGCGCTGTACGAACCCGTTCACGGCAGCGCGCCGGATATCGCAGGCAAAGGCATCGCCAATCCGCTCGGCTCCATTCTCAGCGTCGCCATGATGCTGCGTCTGTCGCTTGATCGGCCGCAGGATGCCGATTTGCTCGAAAAGGCCGTCGATCTCGCGCTGGCAGGGGGTGCGCGAACCGCCGATATCGCCGAGCCCGGCGCGGCCAGACTTTCGACGGAGCAAATGGGCGATGCGGTGCTCAATGCGCTGGATAAAGTTGCCGGCAAGGAGAGGGTGCCCGCGTGACCGCAACCGGCTTCACCAGACGCTC
>Ga0116135_1001603_pt1 | contig 11147 bp, 14 predicted proteins | sample June2015DPH_20_1_FD_89738 | JGI IMG/M metagenome (GOLD analysis project Ga0116135, IMG submission 89738) | Peatland microbial communities from SPRUCE experiment site at the Marcell Experimental Forest, Minnesota, USA - June2015DPH_20_10 | ecosystem: Environmental > Terrestrial > Soil > Wetlands... | reverse complement strand
CCGTGGCGTTGGCGCTGTCGCCTGATCCGGCACCCAACGCAGCAGCCGCGATCTGCTTGGGATCGGTCATGACCACGCTCATGTTGGCCGCGCTGCCGGCGACTGCCGTGGGCTGGTTGAAGATGTAGAGCGGGCTGGCCGCGGTCCCGGTGACGCCATCGAGATCGGTCCCCGTATTGTTCAGGGCGTTGACCGAGGTCGAGACGCTGTAGGCCAGCTGATCGAGCGAAGAAAGCGCGTTGGGAATGTCCTGGTCGCGCGCCATAAGATCACCGCCGAGTTGGCCGCCGCCGCTGGTCAATCCGGAAGTAATGTCGGAGCCACAGAGAAAGAAGTCGGTCACTCCGTTCACTGAGCCGGTGGTCAACTGGAAGTTTGACCCGCCGGCGACCAGCAACTGGCCGGATGTAGTGGTTATCGAGAGGCCATTCTTCTCGGTGGTGACCTGGTTGATGCCAATCAACTGCGAAAGCTGGCTGATGTCTTGGTCGCGCTGGTCCTCAAGAGTTCCGGCATCGGCGTCGGGCGAGGTGGCCTGAATCTGCAGGTTCAACTGGGAGATGGCAGTGGTGAGCGAATTCACCTGGCTGGTTACACCGGAGGCTTCCTGATCGAGAGCAGAACGCTGCGAAGCGAGACTCGCCGCAGCGTTCGAGACGTCGCCTGCAAGGGTTGTGGCGGACGAAAGCACCTGCTGGCGCAAGGCATCGTCTCCAGGATCGGCTTCGAGAGATGAGAAGGAGTTAAAGAAGCTCGTGATGTCGCTGCCAATGTCTCCGGCCGTGGAGCTGGAAGAGCCGGAGTCGGGCGTAAACAGGGCCTGGACGCTGTCGAGCGCCGTGAGCCGCGCGCCTGAAGCGGAAGCCAGTTGCTGCTGCTGATCGAGGCGTGCCTCGAGCACGCTGTCGCGCAAAGAGGTGGCGCCGGTTTCCGAAACTCCGTCGCCAAGCGAAACCCCGTTGATGTCGATCGGCGCATTCTGCTGCCAGTTGGGGATTTTCTGCGTGTATCCGGGGGTGTTGGCGTTCGCCACGTTGTTGGCGACGATGCTGAGCGCCGCCTGGTCGGCGTCCAGGGCTCCGGACATTATCGTAAACGCGGAACTAATTGTCCCCATGGCGTTTCTCCGTCGATGCCCATCCCTGACCCCGCAGTTCGCCGTACTCCAGGCGCCCGGCCCGCAGGTCGCGCAGACGCTCCATCACGTTCAGGTTCGCGCGCGTGGCATCGAGAACCCGGGCAAATACAGCCATCTCGGACGCTGCGTCCTTCGCCTCGTGCGCGAGGTTCGCGTGGGTATTGGGGTGCACAGGAAGGAGTTCGCGATTCAGCGCGCTGCAGGAGAGTGCGAGTTCTTCGAGGTGGTCCGCGTCGAGACAGGCAAGCGCCCTGGAGGCCTCGACCAACAGAGCCTTCAGGGACGGACGGGCATCGTCCCGGGCCGGTGGTTTTAGAAGCTGCGGCCCCTTGGATCTCGCCGGAATAATCTCTTTGATCATTTGAATTTGCTCATCTTGAACTCACTCATTTTGAATTCACTCGTTCATGCCTGGGACTCACCACCCAGCATGGAATCCACAAGCTTCGACGCCACGGCCGAAGGAGCCACGTTGTAGGTTCCGGCGGCTAGCGCTGCCTGCACGCTGGCTACCTTGTCGGCGCGAACGGCCGGGTCGGCGGCGGAGAGCGAGGCTTCGCTCCCGGCAGAACTGAAGGTTGCCCGGTCGGCCGAGAGGCCGCCGCCCGTGGTTGCCGGGTTGGCCTTCTGCCGGGTTGGGGCGGTGTTTGGCGGCGTAACTCCCAAAAGCGATTTCAATCCATCCAGACTGCTACGAATGTCCATGGTCATTGCTCCTTGCAGCGTGTATCGGCGAAGCCGCTAATCACTTTAGTCATTGAGACATTTTCATGACGGTATTCAAGTGACTTCTTCTGGTTACTTAGCCGCTCCATGTTTGCTACCAGAAGGGGTGAGCTCCTTCACAATCTGGTTTGCAATCCCGAAGCCTCCCTGGTCGCTAAGTGCGCGGCCAAGAGCCTCGGAGGCAAACTCGCCCAGAGCGCCGCCGGCGCCGGAACTGGAATCATCGTCATCGCCGGTCAGCGCACCGCCATTGGTCATTGGCTTCAAAAGCTCTTTCATCATCTGCGCCTCAAATTCGTGGGCCGCGCGGACCAGCCGTGGCTGGGGCGTTGCCGGATTGCTGGAAGCGGCTTGGGCCGCCGTTACCGCTGATGGCTGCATTCGAGCTTCCTCATAAAACTTCCAGGTCGGCCTCGAGAGCGCCGGCCTCCTTCATCGCCTGCAGGATCGAGATCACATCCCGCGCCCCTGCCCCGGTTCGTTGCAATTCCTGGACCAGATCCTCGACCGTGGCGCCCTCTTTTAGATCGATGCGGTTCACCGGCTTGTCCTGGGCCTGAATGCTGGTTTGCTGGACCACCTGCGTGGTCCCGACCGAGCCGGGATTGGGCTGGGAGACGAGGGATTCAGAGATCACGTTCACGCTCAATCCGCCATGCAGGATAGAGACAGGTTGGAGACGAACCGTGCCGCCGATGACCACGGTGCCCGTGCGCTCGTTGACCACCACGCGGGCGCGGGGATAGACCTCAACCTCGACGGCTTCGATGCGGTCGAGCAGGGCCGCCATGTCTTCGTCCGGCGCAAGGGTGATCTCGACGCGGCGGCTGTCGACGGCATGCGCCCGAAGCGATCCAAGAGTCGTATTGACCGCGGCGGCCATGCGTTCGGCGGTATGGAAGTCGGCGTCGTTCAGGAGCACGCTCACCACTCGCATCTGCTTCAGGTCGAATGGCACGGGTCGTTCGACGAGGGCTCCACCGGGAATCCGCGCCGTGGTGGGATGGTTGAGCTGCTTGCTGTTGCCTCCCGAAGCGGCCATGTATCCGCCCAGAACCAGGGCACCCTGGGCCTGTGCGTAGATCTGCCCGTCGGGACCGTAGAGCGGTGTCATCAGCAGAATGCCGCCTTCGAGAGAACGCGCGTCTCCGGCCGAAGAGGCGGTGATGTCGAGCTTGTAGCCGGGACGGCTGAAGGGCGGCAGCGTAGCCACCACGAAAACCGCGGCCATGTTTTTGACCTGCATGTTGCTGGCACTATTGGAACCGGTTTGCGGAACGGTAATCCCCATGCGCTCGAGGGCCGAGATCAGCGTCTGGGCCGGAAAAACAGTTTGCGAACTGTCGCCGGTTCCGCGCAGGCCAACGACAAGGCCGTATCCGACAAGCTGGTTGTCGCGAATTCCCTCGATGGTTGCCACGTCCTTGATGCGCGCCAACTGCGAGGCCGGCTTGGCATAGGAAATGAATGAGAGGAACGAACCGAGGAGCACCAGAGCCCATGCGTAGACTCGCCGCTGGCTTGCAACTGGCTCAACTCTCGTACTCGGCATGAGGCCCTTACTCCGCATCAGCAACCCAGTTCCCTTTTTCTAATCCTTGTTCCCTAATCCCTGTTCCCTGCTTCTAGAACACCAGCAGCCTCTCCAGAAAGCGCACCAGCGGGTTCTGCCGGTAGGTGGAGTCATTCACGATTCCCTTGCCCGTCACTTCAAGTTCGAGGTCGGTCATGGCCGTAGAGAGCACCTGATTCTGCGCGCTCACATCTTCCGGCCGCACCAGCCCGCGCAGCTTGATCAGCTGCGTCTGCTGCGAAAACGTCAACTGGCGCGTGGCCTGCACTACCAGCATCCCGTTCGGCAGCACATCCACTACTTCGCCGCCAAACGTTGTGGCGAGGCTGGAGTTGGTGGTGCTCTGACCTTGTGCGGTCAGGCCGGAAGAAGCCGTCATGCCGATGAGGTTCTGCAGGGCGTTGGAAGACTTGAGCGCTCCGAAGAGCGAAGTCAGGCCGGAGTTTGCATTCGACGCACGGGAGTTTTTGACCTGGCCGTCCGTCGAGGCTGCCAGGCTCTCGGTCACCACGATCGAAACCACGTCATGGAGCCGAACCGCCTTGGCGTCGGTGCCCAGGCGGACGAGACGGCCCTCCGGACTCCAGATCGAGCCGGGCGTCAGGACCTCGGCGGCCTGCTGGGCGCGCACGCGCTCGATGTACGCATGAAGGGCTGCCTCGGGCGGAGTCGGCTTGGCCGCCGGCAAAAGTGATTTATGCTTTTGCGTCTGACCAGACAACAGCGGGAGTGGAAGCGCCATCCATAGGCAGAGGAGAATCGGGCGCAGGCACTTGCCATTCATGGCCGCACCCCGTTCTCCGGTTGCAGCGCGACGCGGCCTGGTCCAAGGGCTACCGCGCGAACCACGAGGCCGCCAATTCTAAGACGGGCCGCCAAAATGGAGCCCGCTCTAGCCGGACCCAGTGCGACTGCTTCCAGGCGGGCTTCCACGATCGGAGAGCTCTCTTCGACAATCACCCGATCGCCAGCGTGTATCACGGGCTGAAGCGCGCTGGCGGTTGCTTCGGAGACCGGGCCGCCCAATTGACGGGGATTCGGCGTCGGCCGAGGCTGAGAAACCATGACCAACCTGCCCGGGCCGCCGGGATGATTGGGATCGTGCATGAGCAGCCAGCGGGTGCCCAGTAGCGGATCGTCGATCTCGCGGAATATCGTTGAAGGGTTGTTCGCAGAGCCCGAGGCATCCCCCGAGGAGAGGATCGCGCTGCGCGCGCCTGGACCGGCAACCTGAGCGCTGATTGTGAACGCAATCCCCGGCGCCAGCAACGCGATCATCATCCCAGCTTTCCATCCGGCTTGCATCCGACCCAGTCTCCGTGTGGCTGTTTCAGCCGTATTTCTCTCAATGAAACAGCGAACTTCAATACCTCGGGAACTACTTGAGATTTAGCGGGTCATGTTGTTGACCTGCGAATACATGTCGTCGGCAGCTTTGATGACCTTGGAGTTCGATTCATAGGCGCGCTGCGCCAACACCATCTGCACAAACATGGTGACCACGTCGACATTTGAGTTCTCGAGATACCCCTGTTGCAAAGTGCCCAATCCCTCCGTTCCGCCGGGATTGCCGAGAACCGGATCGCCGGAGCTGAGCGTGGTTTGGAGCAGGTTCGAGCCCATGCTTTCAAGGCCGCCAGGATTGGGAAATGTGGCCAGCTGCAACTGGCCCAACTGTGAGGGATTTTGCTGGCCCGCAAGAGTCGCATTCACCACGCCGTACTGTGTGATGGTGACTGCAGTCGCGTTGGAAGGGATGGTGATGGTGGGAATCACCGGATCGCCATCGGTAGTCACCAGGGTTCCCTGGTTGTTGAGCTGAAACTGGCCGGCGCGGGTGTAGGCGATGGTGCCATCGGGGCGCTGTACCTGGAAAAAGCCGGTTCCTTCAATTGCCACGTCGAGCGGGTTCGAGGTCTGGTTGAGCGAGCCCTGGGTCATGATGACCTCAGTAGCCGCCGACTTGGTGCCGAGGCCAATCTGCAATCCTGCGGAAACTGTGGACTGGCTCTGCGCAGCGCCTGGCGTCACCAGGTTCTGGTAAACCATGTCCTGAAACTCGAGGCGCAGCTGGCGAAAGCCGGTGGTTGAGGAGTTGGCCAGGTTGTTGGCGATGGTGTCGAGATTCAACTGCTGCGCGCTCATGCCGCTGGCTGCTGTGTACAAGGCTCGAATCATGGTGGCTCCTTCTATTCGCCAGTGGTCAGTTTTCAGTGATCAGTGGCCCGTGAGCGTGATCGGAAATGTTGTTTTATTGCTTCCAATCTGGATTTGGGATCCTCGATACTCGGAGCTGACGACTGACAACTGATTACTGATTACTGACAACTGCCTTTCACACGCGGGGCAGGTCCTCGGTGGCGAACTTGTTGAAGTCGGTGTGGAAGATGGTGAGCGCCTTCTGCATCATCTCTGCCTCGCGCTGGATGATGATCAGGTTCAGCGTTCCCGGAATCATGCCCTGATTGGCGGACTCAAGCGCTCCCTGGTGCACAGAAGCGTTCTTCGAGGCCGTTGGCTGCACCTCTTCCGGCGCGACATAGCGATTGGTGCCCTCGGCGGTGAGCTCGGTGCCTTTCGGAAATGTGAAAACGCCCACCCTGGCCACCACGCCGCCCGCTACGGAAACCACGCCATCGACGCCAATGGTGATCTGGCCAGGTGGCACGGGAATCGGCTGGCCGGCGGTTGACAGCACGGGATCGCCCGCAGCCGTCACCAGCTGTCCGTTCGGAGCGCGATGAAAACCACCATCGCGTGTGTAGCGCAGACCATTGGGAGTTTGAATCTGAAAGAAGCCTTCGCCCTCGATTGCCAGATCAAGTGGATTGCCGGTGGGATCGAGCGCGCCCTGGCCCATGTTGAGATGGTCGCCACCCAGCAGGCCGAAGTTGTTGACAGTGCGCCCCAGCTGCGAATCCGCGGCATCGGGGCCCACCAGCGCGGAGCGGAAAAACTCCTGCTCGGCGCGGTAGCCAGGGGTCTGCGCATTGGCAAGGTTAGTGGCTGCAATATCCAGCGCCTGGGTGCGGGCAATCAGCCCGGTCATCGCTGCATAGTATCCGCTGTCCATCTGCGCTCCTCCTGTTGAGATGGAGGATGCAGATGGAGGACCGAAAGGTAGGGCGGAGGATTAGAACAAATTAGGTATTTTGTCGGATGGGAACCCCTTCAGCGGGAACGGCTGGGCGCAAGGCTCAGACCAAGGCCCTGCCTAAAGCTGCAACGTGTCCCGCTGCCCTGCCCTTCTGCCTGCCCCGGATTACTGGATACCGTCGCAGATAATGGTGACTTCGAAGCCGGCGCCTTCAAACTGGTAGGTGTGGTGGAGCTGGAACTCGGGCGCCTGAACGTGCAGATTGTAATCCCGGCCGGTGATCACTGCAGGAACCGACAGACCGCAGTTGGCGGCCAGATTCGGCACTTTGCCCTTCCAGGCCCCTGCCAGCATGTTGCAGATCTCGCCGATGCCGTCCTTGACGGTGTCGTCGATGTCCTCAAACTCCATGCCGGTCATGCGCTCGGCAATCTTCAGGGCAGACGATCCGCCGGTGCGGAAGACGCATGCGCCGCTCAGCAATCCGCCAAAACCAACCACTGCGGTCACCGACTCGGGTTCGATCTTTACGGGTCCCGGAAAGCGCTGGCAGTTGACCCCCAGCATCATGTGAAACACCTCTTCCACACTCGCATCCAGGTTTCCGGGATCGGAAACCAGCTGCACGGATTCACGCAATGAGACGCTCATCGTCCGCTCCATTCCGTTGATGCCGCTCGCGCTCGATCGAGCAATTGCGGCCGCCCGCACCCCGTTCAACAGCATGGGAATGCCTCCTGGCTACGTACTAAGGTTACGCGTTAGAGCTATGCCGCATTGAGCAACGGCAGCACCCGCTCCTTCACCTGTTCGGCCGTGAACGGTTTGCGAATATAGCCCTGCGCTCCCGACAGAATGGCCTGCTTTACATGCTCTTCGCTCGATTCGGTGGTAATCATCACAACCGGGACGCCGGGAGCCAGATTCTGCGCGCGAAGCTGACGCAGGAACTCCAGGCCATCCATGGAGGGCATGTTGATGTCGGAGAGAATAAGGTCCACCTGTTTGCCCTTCAACATTTCCAGTCCTTCGCTCCCACTGCCGGCCTCATGGACCGAAACCAGGTCCAGACCCGCCTGGCGCAACGAACGCTCTACGATCTTCCGCATTACCGAGGAATCGTCAACGATCAAGGCTCGAATTCCACTCATGCCCGGGCTCCTCTGTTGTTGTGCTTATCGGCTCGACTCAAAAATCCATGAGGGCGCGGAGAACGATGATTTTCGACCTCAATGTGCGTTGCCTGATGTGCAGGGCTTAATGTGATTCCTCAATGTGCATTCACGGAACAGATCAGGTCCTCGACCGAACCAATCTCCGGCAACGGACCTTGCTGAGGGCGCACCCACATGCGCAGCCAGAGGCAATCGTGAGTTCGGACCAGCCGCGACTCTGCCGGCCGAACCCGTTCGATGGCCCGGGCAAGTGCATGGACCAGCGCCGGCTCCGAACTGGCCTCGATCAGCTCGACCGAAGGAAATTTTGCGCCGAGCAGCCGCGTGTGCGCCGAGCGAAACGCCGAGCCGGCTACCAGGCCGCTCTCGACGCGCAACCCCGCCATGCGCTCGATGGCCAGCGCCAGCACCGGGTCAAGACGTTCTTCAAAGCCCAGATAGAGTAGCTTGCCTGCGGCCAGGCGCAGCGGCAGTGCGCCGAAGGCATCCACAAAGAGGCGTGGAACCAGCGGGGTGAGGGCTTCCGCCTCGTGATACTGCACCGGCAGCACCGGGCAGCTCCACTGCAACCCCAGGGCACGGGTGACAAGCTGCTCGCTCACCCCTTGTTGCCGTACCAGCCAGTGGCCCAGACGGCCGGCGCCCGCACCTTTCTGCGCTTCGAGCGCCTGGCGAAGCTGGCTGGAGTTGATCCAGCCCTTCTCAAGCATCAGCAACCCCAGCGGAATGCGATGACGGTAACCAGGCTCGACCGACGCGGCGCCTTCCATCTCCCGCCAAACCGCGGCCTGAAGGCGGGCGAGCGTACAGGCCGCCGAGCAGTTCCATCCGCCTTCAAAGACCGGCGTCGAGCGGCTGCGAAGAAGATGAAGCCAGCCCGAGCCGCAACCGGGATTGGCGCAGGTGGCCAACAGGCTTCTGCGCGGGTTCGGCTGCATGGAATTCGGCACGAGACGATCGAGGGAACCGGGCGCTTCCTGCCGGTTCTCACGGCCCGAACCGGGTACAGGCTGTTGGGAAGGCTTGGATCTCAGAACAGGCATCGGATGCTCTCCAGACGCTTTCTGGGCGCGGCCACATCGGTGACGCGGAGGCCGAAGTTGCCGTTGACCAGGACAACTTCGCCTCGGGCAACAATCTTGTCGCCAACGATCAGATCGACGGGATCGGTCACATGGCGGTCGAGCTGCACCACATCGCCGGGGCCGAGGTCGAGGATCTCACCGAGGGGCATCTCGCGGCAGCCGAAGCGCAGAGTTGCTTCAAGCTCGACATCGAGCAAAAGCTCCAACCCCGGACTCAAGGCCGGGCTGGAGTTCATGGGAGGTGTGGAAGCAGCGGGCGGGACAGGGTTCACTGGAACGGAAGCGCCAGGCACCGGCGGCGTGGCGGCTGCCGGCTTGGAAGCTTCTGCCCTGGAAGGCTCGGCCCTGGCGGGCTTGGGAGCGCGCACCTCGTCAAGGACTAGAATTGTCCAGGAGCGTTCGGAACCATTTAGCTGGAAGGCCAGCGAGACCTTGCTCTCCGCCGATGTTTCTTCGAACTTCTCGACGCGGCACTTTTTTCCGGTCTTGGCGAGCAATTCTCCGCCAGCGGCATCGGCCACTTCGCGCAATAGCTCGCTCCAACCCGCCCGCTGGTCAACGCCTTCGCCTACCAGCGGCGACTCGAGGATGGCAGCGTCGAGCAGCACGGCAAAACGGCCTTCAACTTCACCGGAAACCGTGGCCGCAAAGCCAAAAGCGCCATTAGCGAGCGGCTTGGGCAGGGACTCGACCAGCTTCGGCTCTCCGGCCAGGGCTTGCGAAAACAGTGCCTCCGCAACGCCGATCCAACACTCCAGGTAGGTCTTCATGCCTCTGCCTCGGTGAAGGCGCGCTCGATGCGTGCCGCGCGGTGCGGACCCTGACGAATGGCCTGGGCCTGGGAGAGCGGCTGGCCGCCGACCCGCCACTCGGGGACTGTGTTTGCGGGAATATCGAGGCGCAGGATGCTGCCGGGCTCAAGATTCTCGATCTCACTGGCGGCAAGGCGCACCGTGGGAAGCTGGAGCGAGCCGCCAAAACGGATGCGGCGGGCAGCCGATTCCATCCGCTCACGGTTCTCGCGCCCGTGGCGGCGGCGGCGGCTCCAGTCCGAGGTCAAACGCCGCAGAATCGTGTTGGCCACCACGGCCGGGAATGCCAGGTTGAGCAGACCGGCGCTGTGGGGCATGCGGATTTCGAAGCTCAGGCAGAGGGTCTTTTCGGTTACGGACATGATGCGCGCCACCTGGGTCTGCATCTGGCGGCGCTCGAAGTTGAAGCTGAGGCCAACCGGCTGCCACGCCACTGTCAGCTCGCGGCAGATGATCTCGACCACGCTGCCAAGAATCGACTCTTCAATATCGGTCAGCTCGCGCAGAGGGCCATCCTTGCCATCGCCGCCGAGGAGCAGATCGATCACCGGAGGAGCCAGGGCTAGGTCGAGTTGGAGAACCGAAAGCGCACCCAGAGGTTCCAGCCGCACCGAAGCAACGTAGCTGATCTCCGGAATTCTGAGAACAAACTCATTGAACTGAATCTGCTCAGCGGAGACCAGGTTGACCTGAAAGCGGGTGCGCAGCCAGGCGGCGAGATTATGGGTCAGATTGCGGGCAAACAGGTCGTTCAACATGCTGATGGCGCGCAGCTGGTCGTTGGAAATCTGGCCGGCCGAGGAGAAGTTGTAAGGCACCACGCGGGCCCGCACCTCGGGACGCGAGGCTTCCGGAATCGAGGTTCTTGCCGCCTCAAAGAGAGCGTCAATCTCGTCCTGCTTGAGCATCTTTTCAGCCAATCTCAATCTCCCTCAATCCCTCAGACTCACCCGTTTTTGCCGCGCCGGCTTCCAGGCTTTAATGGCCCGGGCATTTCTCAAAAACGCGCCGGAGGCTTGCGCGCCTGGCTTCGGTCAAAGACGCTGCGCGCAGCCAGATCCTTGAGCGCAGCGCGCAGATGCACCACGGCCGAGGCATGCACCTGCGAGACGCGCGACTCAACCACGCCCAGCGCCAGGCCGATCTCGCGCATGGTCATCTCCTCGTAGTAGTAAAGGGTCATTACCAGACGCTCGCGGTCGGGCAGGTTGGCGATAGCTTCGTTGAGCCGCTCTTCGAGCTCGCCGCGCAGGCAGCGGAAGAGCGGATCCTCTTCCGGGTTGCCGGGCACATAGGCCAGCTGCTCCTCGCCCGAGTCCTCATTGCGCTCCAGATGCAGAGTGCCGATCTCCAGGCCCTTCAGATCGCCCAGCAGCTGCTGGTACTCGTCGAGGCCAATCGCCATTTCGTCGGCAACCTCGGCCTCGCCCGGCGGGCGGCCCATCCGCGCCGTAGCACCCGGATCGCCTCCTCGACCGCGCGGCCCTTGCGGCGCAGCTCGCGCGGGCTCCAGTCAAGAGTGCGCAGACTGTCAAGAATTG
>Ga0116135_1001602_pt1 | contig 11148 bp, 8 predicted proteins | sample June2015DPH_20_1_FD_89738 | JGI IMG/M metagenome (GOLD analysis project Ga0116135, IMG submission 89738) | Peatland microbial communities from SPRUCE experiment site at the Marcell Experimental Forest, Minnesota, USA - June2015DPH_20_10 | ecosystem: Environmental > Terrestrial > Soil > Wetlands >... | reverse complement strand
TCCTTTCGCGTTGTCCCACAACACCGCGTCTAGAGAATCCCCGATGCCTTTGACTATCCAATTCGTGCACTATGCACGTAAGTGATCGACATCACTCGAGAAATAAAGATCCTACCTATGTAGCCGCGTTAGCTCGTCTTCAACGATCCTGAGGCGACTCCGACGGCGGCACCGGCCCGAAGAGTCGAACGACATCCGCAGGCGACCGCAGAGCAAGCGTGCGATCGCCGTTCTGCGGCTCACGGAAACGGAAAAGACGGCAAACGCCGAGCGAGTACGCGATGAGCTTGAGTGGAGTCGGCCAGGGCCCGACGGCCCAAGAAAAAGAGACCGCTCGCTCTGCCTGGCGACCCCTTCTATGATCGTATTTGCCATGACTTCCAGCCGCGCGGCCCGTTGGATACTCGGTTCTCTGGCTCTCGGCCTTGGTTTGCCCTCCCCGGCGCTCGCGGCCCTCGGCGACGACACGGCGTCCATCGCCGCCGACAGTGCCGCGCTCGGCGGCACACGAAAGATTACGCTCGTGAAGAGCTGGGAGGTGCACGAGTTGCGACTGCCGTCGGGCGCTCTCGTGCGCGAATACTTGCGCAGCGGCAAAGTGTTCGCCCTCGCGTGGGGAGGGCCCGTGATTCCAGACCTGCGACGACTACTCGGGTCGTACTTCGAACCCTATGCGAACAGTCCCCGCGATCGGCCAGCGGCACACCATCTGCGCGTCGTCGTCACCCCCGATTGGGCGGTCCAGTCGGCCGGACATCACGGCGGGTTTATCGGGCGCGCCTGGCTTCCGACGCACGTACCCGACGGTTTCGACCTCGGCACGGTGCGGGCATGGTGATTGCCGGACGCACCCTCGTGGCGCTCGTCGGGTCGCTCGCCGTCGCCTGCGGCGGGTCGCACGCGGCCCAGGACAAGAACGTCGACGTCGCGACCGACGTGCAGGACGCGGCCAACGCAACCGACGACGCCACGACCGACGCGGACGGGGGGCCGGCCATGAACGTCGCGCCCCTCGTCGTAGACAACGGTCCAACCGGCGTTCAGGCGATCAACACGCTCTACACCACCGTAACCCTATGCCGACCCGGAACGACCGTCTGCCAAACGATCGATCACATCGAAGTCGACACGGGCTCGAGCGGGCTACGCGTGGTGGCTTCGGTGCTCGACCCCGCCCTGATGCTTCCGCAACAGATGGCCGCCGACGGCAACCCCCTCATCGAGTGCTACCAGTACTCGGAAGGCTACAACTGGGGGCCCGTTGCAACCGCGGACGTGCACCTCGGAGGCGAGCTCGGCGCCGCGGTGCCTATCCAGATTGCCGGGGGGGCGGCGGCCATCAGCGTTCCGTCCGATTGTTCGAGCGTCGGCAGTGAGGAAGACACGGTCACCGAATTTGGTGGCAACGGCCTCATCGGCATCGGATTCGAACAGGCCGACTGCGGTACCGTGTGTGCCAGCACGACCCCACAGACCGGAAGTTATTATTCCTGCACGAGCACGGCGTGCACGCCCGCCTCCGTGTTCATTCCCGATCAGGTTCAAAACCCCGTCGGGCTGTTTGCGCACGACCACAACGGCACGGCGGTGCATCTGCCCGCCATCGATCCGTCGGGCGCGGCCACGGCCACCGGTTCGCTGATCTTCGGCATCGGCACCGCGTCCAACAACGGGCTCGGCGCGGCGCAGGTCATCACGATTGACCCCGGCTCCGGCTATTTCACCACGGCTTTCGACGGCCAAGATCTCCCCGCGAGCTTCATCGACTCGGGTTCGCTCTCGTACGCCTTCCCCGACGCAAGCATCGCGCAGTGCTCGGGAACCCTCATGGGCTACTTCTGCCCGCCGATGAGTCTCAGCCTCATGGCGACGAACACCGGCCTGAACGCCGTGAGCATCGGAACGCCATTCAGCGTGGCGGCCGCCGACGGGCTCTCCGGCAGCGGCAATACTGCGTTCAACGACCTTGCGATCACGGCTTTTGGGCTTCCGAGTTATTTCGATTGGGGCCTCTCGTTTTTTTACGGCCGCACCGTGTTCACGGCAATCACGGACGCGACGACACCTGCGGGCGCGGGACCGTATTTCGCATATTGAACGAACCGCCCTCTGCTCCCGGCCCACCGAAAGCCGTGGCGGCCAAGGGTGGCGGAGATGCGTCTACGGATGCGTCGGGCGCGGGCGCGCATCGTGCAAAATGCAGAGTGCAAAACTCGGGGGGTCGATTCCTCGCCTTGCCAAAATCCTACGCTGGTGGATGATGGCCACGTGGCGGGTCGTTTGCGAGTGGGGCCGATTGCGCCGGGTTGCGTGCGAGGCAGCGCGCCCGAGCACGGGGATGCGCGGGGCGCTGACGATCCCCCAGATCCGGTGCCGCCGCCGTCTGTCGGCACGCGTCGAAGAGGAGTGGCGGCCGCGTTCCGGATGGTTGTGCTCGCCGCGTTGGCGCTTGCTCCAGCCGTCGTCGTTTCTGTTCTTGGCTTCGAGCGGCGCTGGATGGATGAAGATGCGTTCATCAATCTTCGGATTGTCCGTAACCTTCTTCAGGGCCACGGGCCCGTGTTCAATTTCGACGAACGCGTGGAAGCGGTCACGAGTCCGTTGTGGGTCCTCATTCTTGTGGTTTTCGGCAAATTGAACATTGGCCTGGAGCGCGTCGCAGTGGGCGGCGGTATTGCCCTGACCGTCGTGGGCATCCTTTTCGCCCAAGATGGCGCCTACCGATCGATGGGGTGTGGGCCGCAACGCGTTTGGGTGCGATGGACTCGGCCAACGATTCCCCTGGGCGCAGCGATTGTGGCAGCCTTGCCGCCGATTTGGGACTACGCGTCGTCGGGTCTCGAGACCGGGCTCGGGCTCGCGTGGCTTGGCATCGCGTACGACGTGAGCGCGCGACGGGTCCTGGCTGCGCCGCGGCGAACGGTGCCGGTGGAGAAGGGTCTGACGGCCGCGCTCCTGGGTGGGGGCTCGCTCATCCGTCCGGAGTTCGCGCTCTACAGCCTCGCCTTCGTGATGTCACTGGCAGTGGCCGTCGTGAGCGAGAGCGAAGGACGGATCCAGGGCCGCCGAGTCGCCTCCGCGCTCGCGCAGGTGGCCATCGGTGCGGGCTTTCTGCCTTGCACGATGCAGCTTCTGCGGATGGGTTACTTCGCCAGTGCTGTTCCCAATACGGCCATTGCGAAAGAGGCATTTGCGTCCAATTGGACCCAAGGCCTGTGTTACTTCGATAACTTTTTTGGCACGTACAAACTGGCTTGGCCATTGATCGGCGCCGCAGTGTTCTGGGTCGCCACTCTCTATGGGCACGCGGTAAAGCAACGTTGGGCGGCGCTCCTGTTGACTGCAACGCTCGTTTTGGCAGCGATCGCGCACGTCGTCTACCTGGTGCGGATGGGCGGCGACTACATGCACGGCCGGCTGCTGGTGTCGCCGTTGTTTGCTGCCCTTTTGCCCGTGATGGGGGTGCCGGTTCGCGTTCCGGGCCGCCCCGTCGCGACGGCTTTCGCGGCAGCGACCGCAGTGGCGGTCACGACTTGGGTTGGGGTTTGCGGTTGGGTTCTTCGCGTCGGCCCAGAAAATGTGTGCAATATCGGCGACGAACGAGCATGGTACAGTCGCATTGCGGCGGTCCAGAACCCAGTCGATCTCGAAGATTTCCGCAAGCACTTCTTCTACGCGAGCGGCCAGCAATGGCTCGGGCGCATCGAATCCTCGTGTCCAAGCATCGGCAGGGCCCAAGGCAACGCCGGAGGACCTGGTTGCCGTGTGGTGTACCTGGAGGACAACAGTCCGCGAATTGTTCCTGCGCCGCCCGCGTCGGCGCTGTCCGACGAAGTGAAGAAGGGCGTGGGGGCCGTCGTCACGGTCGGCGCCATCGGAGTCGTCGGCGACATCCTGCCGTCGGACGTGCACGTGCTGGATTTCAACGGATTGTCCGATCCCGTGGTGGCGCGATTCGAGCTCAGTAGTCGCGGGCGGCCTGGGCACGAAAAGGAGGCGACCGATGCGTGGATCCTCGGCCGCTTCGCGACGCCAGCCGCGGGCGAGGACCAGGCCGTCACCGCAGCGCGACACGCACTCCACTGCGGCGATCTCGCGTCGATGATCCGAGCCATCACCGCGCCGTTGACGCTTCGAGTCTTCTTTGAAAACGTAAGACACGCATGGTCGTATTCTCATTTGCACGTACCGCGCGACGCATTCGAAGCCGAACAGCGATTTTGTCGCCTGACTCCCTTGCCTGAGCAAGTGCGGGGCGGAAGCGGTGGCTCGGCGTTCCGATGGCTGTGCCCATCCGGGGATGCACTCTTCGGGCTGCGCGGAGCGTACAGCGTCTCCGATCATGCGGTCGGGCGGCTGCAGGCGCTCTGCGGAGACCGGCAAGCCGTTGAGGCGGATGACTCGCTTGTGATCGGCCCTGTGTTCGGTGAAAACTCGGAAGAGACGTTTGAAGTCGCGTGTCCGCCGGGAAGCTGGGCTACGGGCGTTCACGGGACGGCGGACGAACGGGTGCGTTCCGTAGGGCTTGTGTGTCGCCGGGGGGCTGCCGAACTGGCCACCCCGACCGGAGGAATCGACCAGGGTCAAGCCTTTTCACTGGTATGCCCGGGCCAACGTGCGGCCGTCGGCTTCCTCGGCCGTTCGGGGGCTCTCATCGATGCAGTGGGCATTTCTTGCGGGCGAACGATGCCCTGAGGGATCGGGGTCGGGGTAGTCGCGGTCGGGGTCGGGGTCGATGCGGAAGACCGGATCGCGGTGCGCCCTTCAAGGCTCCTGATTCGGTGGCGGCAGCGTCAGCGTGGAGGCTTGAGGGGCGAACTGGTGGAGGAACCCCCGGAGCTGCGACCGCAGGCGAACGACCTCCGGGGATCGAGCTTCGTCCTCGTAGAGCTCGTGATGCTCGGAGTAGTCGGTCGTCCAATCGAACAGCTCGAACGTCCCGGATGCCCGATTGAGCACCAGGTTGTACCGAGCGTTGCGGGCTGAGATCATCTGGAGGGGATCCTTGCCCTGGAATCCGCGCTCCGGCAGGTAAAACTGGCTGAACACCACACGGTTCGGATCCTGCGTGCCCGTCAGCATCTCGGGCAGGAGGCTCGTGCCCTCGAACGTCGATCCGGACGAATGCAACGTGTACAGACGCAATAAGTCGGTGATCGTCGGTGCAATGTCCATCGTCGTCACGACGCCGTCGGCGCGGCCGACGGGAATGCCGGGCCCTTCGATGATCAGGGGCACGTGAAGCGTTTCGGTGTAGAGGTCGTACCCGTAGTGGCCCTTGCGGGTCGGATCTGTGCTGAACACCGTTCCGTGGTCGGCCGTGACGATGAGGTAGGTGGGCTGCGACCGCGCTTCGATCGCATCGATGAGCCGGCCGATCTCGTGATCGATGTAGGTCAATTCGCCCTCGTAGAGCAGCTCCTCCGTACGATTGGCATACGCCACGCCCGGGATGGCGACGTAGGGCCCGTGTGCATCGTAGTAGTGCACCCAGAGGTATTGCGGCCGGTCCTTCGCGGACAAGAACACACGCAGCGCGGCATCGGTCACCCGCGGCGCATTGTTCTTGCCGGCCGCGACGGCTGAGTCGTCCACCTGCTGGAAACCGCGCGTGAGGCTCGCCCATCGACCGCGACCGAAGTAGCTCGCGGGAACCACCGCCTCCGTCGCGTAGCCGGCGTCGTCGAGCATCTCTTGAAGCTCGCGGTCCGAAGGCCCGGTCGAGTAGGGCATCCGGGTCGAGTACACGTGGGTCAGCTGCGAGTCCCAGCGCGACGTGAAGATCGACGGAAACGACAGGCGCGTCGAGGGTCCTTGCGAAAAACAGTGCGTGAACACCATCCCGCGTGCCGCGAGAGCGTCCAAGTGCGGCATGAGCTCCTTGGCGCTGCCCAGGGCCATGAGCCGGTGCGCCGCGAGCGCGTCGATCGTCACGAGAACGATGTCGGGATGCAGGGGCAGCGCCTCCTGCCCCACCTGCATTCGGGGCCTTGGCCGGATCAGTTGCGCCGGCAGGTCCGTGCCATCGCAGTCCTCGTCGACGCCGTTGCCGGGGATCTCGACCGCGCCCCGATGCCGCCTCGGGTCGAAGGGAGCGCAGTCGCCCCCGCCCAACACGCTGATTTGTCCGTCGCCGTCGAAGTCCAGGGCTTGGGTCCACGCGGCGTATCCGATGCGGCCGCTCAGCGCGGCGTCGAACGCGAGTCGCCGCGCCGTGGTCGATTCAGGACGCAGCTGCGCGCCCGCGACGATGGCGCCGACGAGGCCCAGCGCCAGGGCCACCGCCCCCGCGCGTGCCAAGCGCCGCTTCCGCGGCGGGCGCATCCGCGCCATGGCCACGGCGCACGCACCCCCGACGAGGGCGCCCGGACAGGACGCGATGCCGTGCCACGGGTAAGCCGCGAGCTCTGCCCCGTGCGCCCTGAAGAGCCACCATCCCCCCGCCATGACCCAGCCCAGCATCACGCAGGGGACTCCCCAAGGGCGCGCAATCAGCCAGCGAAGCCCGCGGACGTGCGACGCGCCTTCCACCAGGGCGCGTGCCAAACCGACTGCCGCAGGACTCGCGAGCGCGACCGCGGCGGCCACCAGGATCCCGGACGCCACCAAGGCCGCGGCAATCGAATCGGGACGCGCAAACGCCAGCTGGGCGCTCAATGCGAGCTCATACCCCGCGCCCGCCCAAAGCGAGGCGAGCCCGATCGCCGCCAGCCACCCAGTCGCCAGCGCGTGTTGCGCCTCTCGATCCCCGCGGGCGAGCCGCGCGCGCAGCGTCCTTGCCGCCTGGGCGATGAGCGGCATCGCCGGGCCGAACACGGGAGCGAGCAACGCTCCCACCAGCACGGCCGTCGTCAGCGAAACCAAGAAGGCGGCCCCCATGCCGATGAGCCAGCGACGCCAGCCCGCGGCGTGCAGCACGGGGGCGAGCAACACGACGTCGCAGCACCAGACTCCGACCGCCGCTCCGGCGCCGATGCGCGCCCCGTCGCCCATCGTTCGAAGCAGTCGGATCACGCCCGACGCTCGCCGAGCAGCCGTCGCCCCGGCATCGCCCGGCGAATCGGCACGACCCTCCTCGTCGTCGCCACGGCGCGGGGCACGAGGTGTCTCATCCCCGATCACGGAATCGTCGGGCTCGCGGCTCATTTTCGTTGGATCCATCCGTCTCGTTGGATCGATAAGTGCCTAGGCAGTGAAAAAATAAGGCGCCACCACCTCGCGGGAGCTCTCGCCTTGGGGGAGGGGCGCGGCACTCGACCGGGAGGGGGTGGCAGGAATCATGAAAGCATACGGCGACCGAGGCGGGGACACGCCTCGTCGGCTCGGAGGCCGGTCTCGTCGGATGAATCCGACCGGCTCCCGGTCCAACGCGTACCGCTCAACTCAACGGAGACGTTTGCAAGACGCCCCTGGGCTCTCGGCCCCGTCCAAAGTAGAGAGAAGCAAAGCGTGGCGCAGAGCGATTCCAACTGGACGGCGGGCGTCCGCGAGGGGGACGTGCTCGCGGGAAAGTACCGCGTCGAACGCGTGCTCGGAATCGGCGGGACGGGCGTGGTCGTGGTGGTCGGCCAGAATATCCAGGTTCACGAGAAAATTGCACTCAAGTTTATTTTGCCTGGAATGCTCGGCAATTCTGAGGCCGTGACCCGGTTTATTCGTGAATCACGCGCGATGATGAAGATCACGAGCGATCACGTCGCTCGGGTCACCGACGTCGGCACGTTCCCGAACGGCGGCCCCTACATGGTCACGGAGTACCTGGAGGGCGAAGATCTCGCGAATTGGGTCGAACATCGGGGGGTTCTTCCGGTCGAGCAAGCGGTCGAGTTCCTCCTTCAAGCATGCCTCGCCGTCGCCGACGCGCACTCCGTCGGGATCGTGCACCGGGACCTCAAGCCCTCGAATCTGCTCTGCATCCGCCGCCCCGGTGGCGATCTGTCGATCAAAGTGCTCGATTTCGGGATCTCGAAAGCCCTCCGCGCGAGCGTGTTGGCTCCGGCCAGTGCCCATCGCGCGTCGTCGTTGCTCGGATCGCCGCCCTACATGTCGCCTGAGCAGCTGCGAGCACACGCGGACATCGATGCGCGGACGGACATCTGGGCCCTGGGCGTCATCCTCTTCGAGTTGATGGCCGGGCGTCCGCCGTTCGCGGCCGATTCGGTGACGGAGCTGACCATCCGGGTGGCCGGCGTACGGGCCCCCGCGATTCGCAGCATCCGTTCCGACGTACCCCGCGGGCTCGAAGCCGCCATCCTCAAGTGCCTTCAAAAGGACCGCGAAGACCGTTACTCGAGTGTCGCCGCGTTGGCTCGCGATCTGTTGCCGTTTGCCCCGCTTGGCGCCAAGGCGACGGTGGAGCGGGTGGCCGGGATCCTCGCGGAGGCCGATCGATCGGCCGACGGGACAGGTCCGAGCCGCTCGTCGCACAGCGCTCCGCCACCGGCCTCCGCGAGGACGGTTCCGCCTGCCCAACGAGCGACGGTGGGAGGGTCGTTCCGCAGCGCGGTATTCGCGGGAGCCGGACTGTCGGTGGCGGTCGTGGTCGTCGCCATCGTTGGCAGTCGGATCTGGGTTCACGAGACCAAGCTGCACCGGGATGTTTCGCACGCCGCCGCCTCCAGCGTCCCGATCCCTTCGGCCGACTCGGTGGCTGCCGCCCCGCCGGTCCCGCCCCCAGACGAGACGCCGGCGGCGGCCTCCCCCCGGCCAAGTGCGGCGCTCTCGGCATCCCCCCCTTCGGTGCCTCTTGCGGTCTCGGCGATCGCGCCGCCCCGATCGGAGCCGCTGAGGCGACCGCCGGGTGCTCCTCATGCCGCGCCGCGGCAAGCCCGCCCGCCCGCCTCACCCTCGACACCCTCGACGGCCGCACCCAAGGTACACTGCCATCCACCGTACGTCATCGATTCGGAAGGTTACCGCCAGTACAAGCCAGAGTGCCTTTGAACAAGAACCGCCCATGAACGCTCGATTGATTTGGGGCCTCCTCGTGCCGGCAACGCTTTTTGTGGCGCCCGCACGCGCGGACGACAAAGCGGCATGTCTCGACGCGGCCTCCAAGGGTCAGAGGCTTCGCGCGACGCACAAGCTCGTCGAGGCGCGCGAGCAGCTACGGGCATGCGCTGCGGCCCAGTGCCCCGCAGTCGTGCAGAGCGATTGCGCTCACTGGCTCGGCGACGTCGAGACTGCGCTCCCCACCCTCATATTCGCGGCCGAGGATGTGACGGGGGCAGACGTCGTCGACGTGGCGGTGAGCGCGGACGGGCGGCGGCTCACGTCCAAGCTCGACGGTCAGGCGGTGGCATTGAATCCCGGATCGTACACGTTTCATTTCGAGTCGAGTGGTCGTCCAAGCGTCGACCGACAGGTGCTGGTCCAAGAAGGGGAGAAGAACGAAGGGGTGGCCGTCGTTTTCGAGGCGGCCGTTTCCGCGCTGGCTGTCCCGGCGCCAGCCGTCCCGGCGGCAGCCGTCTCGGCGGCAGCTGTCCCGGCACTCGCCGTCGCGCGGGCTGCCAGTGCAGAGGCGATCGAGCCGTTGGGCCCCTGGAAGACGCTGGGCTGGGTGCTCGGGGGCGCCGGGGTCGTGGGGCTTGCCGTGGGAGCCGCTTCCGGCGTCGTTGCGTTGAAGGACAAGAGCGCCGCGCAATGCGATGCGAACGGCGTGTGCAACCAGGGAAGTGTAGGCGGCATCAAGAGCGCGGCGCGGGTGTCGGATGTCGGCTGGATTGCGGGAGGCATTTTGCTGGCCGGCGGCGCGGCGCTGGTGCTGTTTGCGCCGGGCGCGAGCCCGGGCGCGACCGCAGCGGCGACGGTCACCGTGGTGCCTGTGGTGGGGCTGACCGGGGGGGCGCTCATGGCACAAACGAGCTTTTAGATGGGCCGATCGATCGGGGCAAAGGCCACCTGCTCTCTCGTCGGAGGCGGCGTGCTTCTTTATGGACTGTGCAGCTGCGAAGCGCTGCTGGACGTCGGCAGCTTGACCGAACGCCGCATCGACGCCATCGATGCCGGCAATGGTCAGGGTGAAGTCGACAGTTCCGCCGCGGCCCAGGGCAATCCGATCGCGAGTGAAGCCCATCCCGGGCAAGAATCGTCCTCGGAAGACGACGATGCCCAACCCCACGCCGAAGACGGGCCCAATATGGAGCCGACCGTCGCGGACTCGGAGTCTGCGCCTGCCGAAGACGGGGCACCGACCGATGCGGGCGGCCCGGACTCGTCGTTGCCCACGGATACGGGGCCGGGCTCAATCGCCGACGCCGCCGACACGGGCATCTCCGCGGACTCGTCGAACCTACCCACGGACTCGGGCGAGGCTCTCGACGGCTCCGGGGTCGTGGCGCCATCATCTGGGTGCGACGCGGGATACACCGTCCTTACGATGTCCAAACTCGACCGCGCGGTCATATTCGATACGACCGGACCCGTTTGCATTACGTACAAGGGCGACATCGGCGGTTGGACCGCAGCCAACGTATCCGGGCGCAAGGTCACGGTCGTGGGAAGCACGACACAAACGCTGAACACCATCGCCACCGGCAACCAGCCTGGTCTCAAGGCGGGGCCCGACGGGTACATTTACTGGAACTTCACGGCAGGCGTGGACTCCTACGCCTCACTGACCGCTTTCTCCGACTGAACGTACCGCCCGCTCGAGCTAAGGCGCAGCCGGCAGCCACGTGAATGCCCGACGACGCATTCGGGACGCTAGGCGGTTTTCTTGCGGTCCAGGTTGGACGACGCGGGCACGGTCTGCTGCGCGCGCCGGATGGCTTGGGCTATTTCGACGATGCGATCGACGCTCGATCGAGCATCGTCCAATGCAGGGATGCTTTCCCCACCGACTCGCTCGGATACGAACTCCAAGTCCACGACTAGGGCCGCGGCCGCGCTGACGATCTCGTCGCAGTGGCGCACGACGTCGATGCATGGGATGGGCACGACAGCGCTTTCACGTTTCGGCTCCATGCACCGTGACGGTACGCCTCGCGGCAGGAAGTGCAAGAGCCGGAGCCCCATCCGGTTGAGCTGTCCATCGCTCCGGCTAGCGTAGGTCGATTCCGAGGTCGAGGTCGAGGTCGAGGTCGAGGTCGAGGTCGAGGTCGAGGTCGGGGTCGAGGTCGGGGTCGGGGTCGGGGTCGAGGTCGGGGT
>Ga0116135_1001596_pt1 | contig 11190 bp, 10 predicted proteins | sample June2015DPH_20_1_FD_89738 | JGI IMG/M metagenome (GOLD analysis project Ga0116135, IMG submission 89738) | Peatland microbial communities from SPRUCE experiment site at the Marcell Experimental Forest, Minnesota, USA - June2015DPH_20_10 | ecosystem: Environmental > Terrestrial > Soil > Wetlands... | reverse complement strand
GTGTGCGGCAAAATCGAGAAGCTGCGGCGTACTGGATGCCCCGCTTTCGCGGAGCATGACAACCTCTTCTGGGACGGCGCGCCTAAATCAAATCGGTTTCCCCGCATAGGGCATCGAGGCGGTGAGGCCGCCGTCGACCGGGAACGCCTGGCCGTTGACGTAGGACGCGTCGTCGCTGGCGAGGAACAATCCCATCGCCGCCAATTCATGCGGCTGGCCGGCGCGCTTCAAGGGATTGAGCTGGCCGATCTTGCCGTCGGTGCCGCGCTCGCGTGCATTGTCGAAGATCGGCTTGGTCATTCCCGTTTCGATCAAGCCCGGACATACCGCATTGATCCGCACGCCGGTGCCCGACAGCGAATAGGCCGTGGTCTGCACCAGGCTGATGACGCCGGCCTTGCTCGCCGCATAGGGATGTCCGCTGGCACCGGATTTCAGGCCCGCCACCGACGCGGTGCAGACGATCGCGCCGTATTTCTGCGCGATCATGTGCGGCATGGCATATTTGATGGCGAGAAACGGGCCGATCAGATTGATGCGCAGGATTTCCTGCCAGTGATCCACGGTCTGGTCGGCGAGCGGCACCAGCCCACCGCTGATGCCGGCGTTGGCCCAGATCACGTCGAGCCTGCCGTATTTCGACACCGCCCTGGCGATGAAGGCCTTGACGTCATTTTCGGAACCGGCGTCCGCGGTGACCGCTTCGACGGTTCCGCCGGCATCACTGACGAGTTTGGCGGTTTCCTTCACGCTGTCGCTGCGGTCGACGGCAATCAGCCTGGCGCCTTCTTTGGTGAACAATAAGGAGGCTGCGCGTCCGATGCCGCTTCCAGCGCCAGTGATGATGACGGATTTGCCTTCGAGGCGGCCCATGTGTTTCTCCCTTGTCACTTATGTTCGCTATGTTCGCTGGCGTTTTGCAGCGAAAAGATTACCAGTTCGCGCCGGAAAACAGCGCATAAAAAGTACGCTTGCTGCCTCGCGGAATTTCAAACAAGATTTCAAACGTCCAAGCAGATTGCCAAGTCGCTTGCCAAGTCACTTGAGGTCATGTGTGCTCTGACGTAGGACACGCAACATTATTGAAGGGTTCTCGCGATGTCCAATCCAGCCGCCCCATTCGTCGCGCAGCATTCGGTCCCCACAGGGGTGGTCGCGACCCGATGGTGGTGGGTGCGTCACGCGCCGGTGCGGGAAGATGGCGGCTGCATCTACGGGCAGAAGGACATCGGCTGCGACACCAGCGACCGCGAGGTATTCGAGGCGGTCGGAAAAATCCTGCCGCGCCATGCGGTCTGGTATGCGAGCAATCTGAAGCGGACGCATCAGACCGCCGATGCGATCTGGTCGGCGGGATTTCCCAAACCCGCATCGATGCCGCACGAGGCGGCATTCGCCGAACAGCATCTCGGCGAATGGCAGGGGTTGAACCGTGCCGCGTTTTTCGCCAGCCGCCCGGTCGAAGTCGGCAGCTACTGGTTCGCGCCGATCGACGATCCCGCGCCGGGCGGTGAAAGCTTCATGGATCTTTATAACCGGGTGCGCGGCGCGATCGAGCGCATCAACCGCGAGCATGCCGGCCGGGACGTGATCGCGGTGGCGCATGGCGGAACCATCAAGGCGGCGCTCGGCCTGGCACTCGGCCATCAGCCGGAGAAGGGGCTCGCCTTTACCATCGACAATTGCTCGGTGACCCGGCTCGATCATCTCGCCAGCGCCGTTCACAGCGGCTGGCGCATTCCGATGGTCAATCAGCAGCCGTGGATGGCTGGGTCGCAAGTCGCCGGCGCCAGCAAATTGGGCTGACGCGGCGCCTGCATCCGGTTGTCGGACGACGCGAACGCTGCTTAGCTGATCGCAATGCAAACCGGCGCATCCGCCGCCGGATCAATGTTCGGGAGAGAGACATGACCTTGTTTGATATGTCGGGAAAAGTCGCCGTCATCACCGGTTCCTCGCGCGGCATCGGCCGCGCCATCGCCGAGCGGATGGCCGAGCACGGTGCCAAAGTGGTGATCTCCTCGCGCAAGCAGCAGGTCTGCGACGAGGTCGCCAAGGCGATCAACGACAAGGCCGGCAAGCAGGTCGCGCTGGCGGTGGCCGCCAATATCTCGACCAAGGATGACCTCAAGCATCTGGTCGAGGAAACCAATCGCGTGTTCGGCAAGATCGACACGCTGGTCTGCAATGCCGCGTCAAATCCCTATTACGGGCCGCAGGCCGGCATTTCCGACGATCAGTTTCGCAAGATTCTGGACAACAATATCGTCGCCAATCACTGGCTGATCTCGCTGGTGGTGCCGCAAATGATCGCGCGCAAGGATGGATCGATCACCATCATCTCGTCGATCGGCGGCCTCAAGGGCTCGACGGTGCTCGGCGCCTATGCGATTTCGAAAGCCGCCGACATGCAGCTCGCGCGCAACCTCGCCTGCGAATACGGCCAGCACAACATCCGCGTCAACTGCATCGCGCCGGGCCTGATCAAGACCGATTTCGCCAAGGCGTTGTGGGACAATCCGGAGACGCTAAAGGCCTCGACCGCGCGCTCGCCGCTGCTGCGGATCGGCGAGCCCGACGAAATCGCCGGCGCGGCGGTGTTTCTCGCCGCCGCGGCGGGAACGTTCATGACCGGGCAGACCATCGTGATCGACGGCGGGGCGACGATCAGCTGAGACCTTGGATCGTCACTCCACCGCCGCGTACACCAGGCTGCGCACCAGCGTGCGGAAATATTCGCGCTGGCCCGGGCCCTGCGACATGAACACGGCGAACAGCTCTTCCTTGGGATCGATCCAGAAGAAGGTTCCGGCCATTCCGCTCCAGAAGAACTGGCCGACCGAGCCCGCGAACGGCGCCATGCCGTCCTGGGTTCGCACCGCGAAGCCGAGGCCGAAGCTGTGGCCCGGCGGCACCAGATGCGATTGGAGCCCGACCTTGGGGCCGAGATGGTCCGAGGCCATCAAATGCAGCGTCTTGCGCCCGATGATCCTGATGCCCTCGAGCGTTCCGCCGTTGAGCAGCATCTGGCAGAACCGCGCATAGTCCATGGTGGTGGAAACCAGCCCGCCGCCGCCCGATTCCATTACCGGCTTCTCGAGCATGTCGAACAGCTGCACCTTTTCGCCGCTCCAGGGATCGACCGGAAATGGCTCGGCGAGACGGTCGGCGTTGTCGCTGCCGGTATGAAACGCGGTCTCGGCCATTTGCAGGGGAGCGAGAATCCGCTCGGTCAGGAACGCACCGAGCGTCTTGCCGGAGATGACTTCGATCAGGCGGCCGAGAATGTCGGTGGAGCGGCTGTAGTTCCATTCGATGCCGGGCTGGCAAATCAACGGCAGGCTTGCGACCAGGGCTGCGTGTTCGGCATTGCTGATCTTGCGGCTGCGCACCCGCGATTGCTGATACATCTGCTGCACCAGGCCATTGCCGGTATGTTCGTAAGCGATGCCCGAGGTGTGCCGCAGCAGATCCTGAACAGTGATCGGCCGCGCCAGCGGCACCAGATCGAGCTTGCCGTTGTTGTCGACGCCGACCTTCTGGTTCGAGAATTCCGGAAGGTATTTGGCGACGGGATCATTGAGCAGGAAATGGCCGTCCTCGAGCAGCATCATGATGCCGATGGAGACAATCGGCTTGGTCATCGAGAAGATGCGAAACAGGGTGTTGTGCGCCATCGGCGCGGTGCCGGCGGGGTTTTGCCGGCCCAGCGCGTCGAACCAGCCGATCTGGCCGCGGCGCGCGACCATCATGGTCACGCCGGGCGTGGTTCCCTTGTCGATGTCGCGCTGGAAGGCGTCCGACATGCGCTGCAACCGAACGGACGAGAGCCCGAGCGATTCCGGCTTGGCCTGGGGCAGCGGCGGGGTCTGCGGGGCGGCGAGGGGCTTGGCGGCGGTTTGCGCGGTCATGGTCTCTCCCTTTGCTTTTGTTATTGGCCGGGTAGGGGTATGGTGGGGATATCGCCCAAGTCTTATTGTCCAAGTCTTGTTGTCCAAGTCTTATCGCTGAAGTCTGGCGCAGAACATTGGGGTTGAACAGGGCGTTAACCGCTTCGCCCTTGCAATCCAGAACCGCTTCGCTCTTGCAATCCGGCAGTCGCCTATGCTTGAAACGGCGCGGAAAAAGCGGTGACGCTTGGTTCCCGATAGGGGTGTAGCTCAGTTGGTAGAGTACCGGTCTCCAAAACCGGTTGTCGCAGGTTCGAGCCCTGCCGCCCCTGCCAACCCCCGATTACCACTACCTTGACCTTTGGCCGGGCCCGCAGTACATAGCGGCCACCTGCTGCCGGCCCGCTTTGACGGATATCCGGCGCGGCTTTTAAATCCCCCGAACAATCGAGCCCGCTGGACGGCTCATCCTTCAAGAGAGGGCTGGGCGCTAGAGGGCTGTTCGGATTCCTTAAACCACCAATCGTCGCAACGACGGACTGGGATCACCGACGGATGGCTTTCAGCCCGTTCAAATTCCTGCAGGAAGTGCGCTCGGAGACCGCCAAGGTCACCTGGCCGACCCGCCGTGAGACGACGATCACCACCATCATGGTATTCGTGATGGTGGCTTTGGCTTCGATTTTCTTTTTCGCCGCGGATCAGATTATCCGTTACCTCGTCACCTTCTTGCTCGGCATTCACTGATGGCAAGCGCCGGAACACAAACGATGGACAAGCGCTGGTATATCGTCCACGCCTATTCGAACTTCGAAAAGAAGGTCGCGGAATCGATCCGCGAGCAGTCCAAGCAGCGCGGGCTTGATGAGCTGTTCGAGCAGGTGCTGGTGCCGACCGAAAAGGTCACCGAAGTGCGCCGCGGCCGCAAGATCGACGCCGAACGCAAGTTTTTTCCGGGCTATGTGCTGGTCAAGATGAAATTGACCGACGAAGCCTTTCATCTGATCAAGAACACCCCGAAGGTGACGGGCTTCCTTGGCGCGGAAAACAAGCCGATGCCGATCTCGGAGGCCGAGGCGATGCGGATCCTGCATCAGGTGCAGGAGGGTGTGGAACGCCCGAAGGCGTCGGTGTCGTTCGAGATCGGCGAGAATGTGCGGGTGGCCGATGGCCCGTTCGCGTCGTTCTCCGGCGTCATCGAGGAAATCGACGAGGCGCGCTCGCGCGTGAAGGTCGCGGTGTCGATCTTCGGACGCGCCACGCCGGTCGAACTGGAATTCGGTCAGGTCGAGAAGGTCTGATCGTAAGATGGAGCGCGTCTCGCGTGCGAAAGCGCGAAGCGCGTCTTCAAGAGAGAGGTCGTGGGAGGACAAGGCGGTCGCCAACCGTCTTCATCCGAACCACGAAACCTGAAACAGCCGGTTTCGATCGGCATAACAGGAGTGACAGATGGCAAAGAAAGTGACCGGATACCTGAAATTGCAGGTGCCGGCCGGTGCGGCGAATCCTTCGCCCCCGATCGGACCCGCGCTTGGTCAGCGCGGCCTCAACATCATGGAATTCTGCAAGGCGTTCAACGCGCAGACGCAGAAGGAAGAGAAGAATACCCCAATCCCGGTGGTGATCACGATCTACGCCGATCGTTCCTTCACCTTCGAGATGAAGACCCCCCCGATGTCCTTCTTCATCAAGAAGGCGGCCAAGCTCACCTCCGGCTCGAAGCTGCCGGGTCGTGACAAGGCCGGCGCGGTGACCAAAGCGCAGGTGCGCGAGATCGCCGAGGCAAAGATGAAAGATCTGAATTGCGACACCATTGAAGCGGCCATGAAGATGGTCGAGGGCTCAGCCCGTTCGATGGGCGTCGAGGTGGCGGGGTAACGGTCATGGCAATTGGAAAACGTTTGAAGAAGGCCCGCGAGGGCGTCGACCGCGAGAAGCTTTATCCGCTCGTGGACGCCATCAAGATGGTCAAGGAACGCGCCAAGTCGAAGTTCGACGAGACGGTCGAGATCGCGATCAATCTCGGCGTCGATCCGCGTCACGCCGACCAGATGGTTCGCGGCGTGGTGACGCTGCCGAACGGCACCGGCCGCACTTTGCGCGTCGGCGTGTTCGCGCGTGGTGCCAAGGCCGAGGAGGCCAAGGCCGCCGGCGCCGATGTCGTCGGTGCTGAAGACCTGGTGGAAAAAGTCCAGGGCGGCACCATCGATTTCGATCGATGTATCGCCACCCCCGACATGATGCCGCTGGTCGGCCGGCTCGGTAAGGTACTGGGACCGCGCGGCATGATGCCCAACCCGAAAATCGGCACCGTGACGATGGACGTCACTTCGGCCGTGAAGGGCGCCAAGGGCGGTTCGGTCGAATTCCGTGTCGAGAAGGCCGGCATTGTGCAGGCTGGCATCGGCAAGGCGTCGTTCTCGGAAGAGAAGCTGGTGCAGAACGTCAAGGCGCTTGCGGATGCGGTCGCCAAGGCGAAGCCCGCCGGCTCCAAGGGCACTTACATCCAGCGCGTGGCGGTTTCCTCGACCATGGGGCCGGGCGTCAAGGTTGAGCCGGGAAGCCTGCTCGGCTAGGACTCCAGGGAACGGCTAAAACAAATCAAGGGCGGAATTGGGCAACCGGTTCCGCTCTTGTTTTTTGACACGAGGAAGTAGGTCCATGCCATTCGAAGTCCTGATCTACTCGCGCTTCCCCAAGGCGATGATGGCCCGTATCGGCCAGCGCTTCGACCTGATGGATGCCGCGGGCAAACCGCCGGCTGAGGTCTTTACGGCGGAACAGCTTTCTGGCGTCCGGGCGATGATCACGGCCGGCGGGACGCCGCTGCGGGCTGAGGTCATGGATACGCTGCCGGCGCTGCGCGCCATCGTCTGCTATGGCACCGGTTATGACGGCGTCGATCTTGACGCCGCCGCCAAACGCGGGATCGCGGTCGGTCACAGTCCGGCGGCCAACGCGGCCGCGGTGGCCGATCTGGCGGTGACGCTGATGCTGGCGGCGACGCGCCACCTGCTGCCGGCGGACGAATACGTCCGCAGCGGCAACTGGGCAGCGGCGAAACCTTCGCCGCTGTTGCGTCCGCAGCCCGGCAATCCCGGCCGCCGCGTCGGCGTCTACGGCATGGGCGAGATCGGCCGCAAGATCGCAAGCCGCGTCGCGGCGTTCGAGACCGAGGTCGGCTATTTCAGCCGCAGCCGGCACGACGTACCTTATCAGTACCTGCCGAGCCTCGAGGCGCTGGCGGAATGGTGCAGCGTGCTGATGATCGCGGTTCGCGCCGGCGCGGATACCCATCACGCCGTCAATGCCGGCATCCTGCGTGAACTTGGCAAGGACGGCTATGTCGTCAACATCTCGCGCGGCTCGGTGATCGACCAGGCCGCACTGGTCACAGCGCTCACCGAGAGCACGATCGCCGGGGCCGGCCTCGACGTGTTCGAGAATGAACCGCACGCGCCGGATACCTTGACCGCATTTCCCAATGTGGTGCTGACCCCGCATATCGGCGGCCATACCACCGAATCGCATACGGCGATGCAGGACTGCGTGATCGCCAATCTCGAGGCGTTTTTCGCTGGCAAGCCGCTGCCATATGAGGTTCGGGGCGCCTGAAATCGGGGATTCCGGACTGAATTTGTGCAAATGCCGGGACCATCCGAATTACCGGAAATTAGCGCTTGGCAAGCCAGAAAAGACTCGTTAAAGAGCCGTTTCCGGGCGTGCTGGCCGTTGCTGGCACGTCTGTGCTCGCATTCCGAAAACCCGATACGATAGGAGACCATTCCTTTCAGGACATCCGCATGGATTGCTCGAAAGGAAGGGAAAGCCGTCGTTCCGGGGGATGTGGGCAGGGGTCTCCAGCATGCTGGAGTGCCTCGATCCTGTCCAAGACTGCAGGCGCCCGCGGTGAAACGCAAGTTTCTTCAACGGCTTAATTCATGGCCTGCATAGACGGGTGAAGACCGGATTTCGCTTTGCGTCGCCCTGCGACGGGCAGCGGATATGGTTCGAACCTCGACACCCCGCGCCATCAGGTTCGGGAGGGCAGGCTTTTCAAATGTCGTTCTGCCCGACGTGTCCGAAAGACTGGAATGTCTCGAGGTCAGGTTTACGGCGGGACGATGGGTGTAACCCGGCGGTCCTGCCTGTGAGGCAAAGGCCGCCAACCGGAGAGAGCTTGCTGTGGAAAGAGCGGCAAAAAAGGACGCGGTTGAGGCGCTGAACGGTCTGTTCAAGACCACCAGCGTTGCAGTCGTCGCCCACTATTCCGGCCTCACCGTGGCCCAGATGCAGAAGCTGCGCATGCAGATGAAGCAGGCGGGTGCATCGGTGAAGGTCTCGAAGAACCGTCTTGCCAAAATTGCTCTTGAAGGCACGGACGTCGTTGCCATCGGTTCCCTGTTGAAGGGGCCGACCGTGATCGCGACTTCAAACGATCCGGTAGCGGCACCGAAGGTTGCGATCGAATTCGCCAAGACGAACGAGCAGTTCGTCATTCTTGGCGGATCGATGGGTAAAACCGTCCTGGATGTTAACGGCGTCAAGGCGCTTGCCGCATTGCCGTCGCTCGATGAGTTGCGCGCAAAGATCCTCGGCCTCCTGGTGGCGCCGGCGACCAAGATCGCTCAGCTCACCACTGCGCCCGCGGCCAAGCTCGCGCGCGTCGTCCAGGCCTATGCCTCAAAGAGCGAAGCGGCCTGACCCCCTTCGCAAATCAAACCTGGTTCGAACCAATACGCTTAAGGAAATAGATCAATGGCTGACTTACAGAAGATTGTTGACGACCTCTCGAGCCTGACCGTGCTCGAAGCTGCCGAGCTCGCAAAGCTCCTTGAAGAAAAGTGGGGCGTGTCCGCCGCCGCCGCCGTTGCGGTGGCCGGCCCGGCCGCTGCTGCCGCTGCACCGGCTGAAGAGAAGACCGAGTTCACGGTCATGCTCGTCGCCGCCGGCGAGAAGAAGATCGAAGTCATCAAGGAAGTCCGTGCCATCACGGGTCTTGGCCTCAAGGAAGCCAAGGACCTCGTCGAAGGCGCCCCCAAGGCTGTCAAGGAAGGCGTCAACAAGGACGAGTCCGAGAAAATCAAGGCTCAGCTCGAGAAGGCTGGCGCCAAGGTGGAACTGAAGTAAGCGAAGCTTGCTTCGGTTTCATCCCCGGACAAGCGGAGCGCGATCCGGGGATCGGGCAACCAAGACGTGGATGGCCGGGTCAAGCCCGGCCACGACGAAGGCAAAGCGAAAGACGTGCCCCCGGGGCGACCCGGGAGCGCGTTGTACACAAGAATGTGTGGGGATTAGTGGGCTTGCCCCTCGAATCTCCACGATTGCCATCCCATATCGGGACGGCAGCACGAAAACACGGTGGGCGGCGGGAACGGCAACGTTTCTGCGCAAGCCGTTGGGAGACAGGCAATTTCGGGCTTTTTCAGTCCGTGAAGAGGCGGGGTTGGACGGGCGGGTGCGGTCAAGCGCCCCGCGCGTCGTTTTGCGTTCTCAAAGTCTGACGGCTCGATTCAGGATTTAAATCCTGAAACTGGCTTCCAGGCTTAGGAGCGAATCGAAATTCAACCCGGGGGCGATGCCAATCGCGCTCCGGAAGGTTCGCCCCTGACGGGCGAAGAAATGAGAGGCCACGATGGCGCAGCAGACGTTCACCGGTCGCAAACGCGTTCGCAAGTTCTTCGGACACATCAAGGAAGTCGCCGAGATGCCGAACCTCATCGAGGTTCAGAAGGCATCGTATGACCAGTTCCTGATGGTGGACGAGCCCACGGGCGGGCGGCTGGACGAAGGCCTGCAGGCGGTGTTCCGGTCGGTGTTCCCGATCTCGGATTTCTCGGGAACATCGATGCTGGAATTCGTCCGTTACGAGTTCGAGCCCCCGAAATACGACGTTGACGAGTGCCGTCAGCGCGGCATGACCTATGCGGCGCCGCTGAAGGTGACGCTGCGCCTGATCGTATTTGATATCGACGAAGAAACCGGCGCGAAGTCGGTCAAGGACATCAAGGAGCAGGACGTCTACATGGGCGATATCCCGCTCATGACCATGAACGGGACCTTCGTCGTCAACGGCACCGAGCGCGTCATCGTCTCGCAGATGCATCGTTCGCCCGGCGTGTTCTTCGATCACGACAAGGGCAAGACGCATTCGTCGGGCAAGCTGTTGTTTGCCGCGCGCGTGATTCCCTATCGCGGTTCCTGGCTCGATATCGAGTTCGACGCCAAGGACATCGTGTTCGCGCGCATCGATCGCCGCCGCAAGATTCCGGTGACGTCGCTGATGTTCGCGCTCGGGCTCGACGGCGAGACCATCCTGAGCACGTTCTACAAGAAGATCGGCTACAAGCGGACCAAGGATGGCTGGCGCGTGCCGTTCGACGCCACCCGTTTCCGCGGCTACAGCACCATCAACGACCTGATCGATGCCGACACCGGCAAGGTGGTGCTCGAAGCCGGCAAGAAGCTGACCGTGCGCGCCGCGCGCCAGTTCCAGGAGAAGGGCCTCAAGGCCCTGCGGCTGTCCGACGAGGAATTGGTCGGCAACTATCTGGCCGAGGATCTCGTCAATCCGAAAACCGGTGAAATCTACGCCGAGGCCGGCGAGGAAATCACCGAGAAGTCGCTCAAGGCGCTCAACGAGCACGGCTACAAGGAACTGCCGCTGCTCGACATCGACCACGTCAATGTCGGCGCCTACATCCGCAACACGCTGCACGCCGACAAGAACATGACGCGTGAAGACGCGCTGTTCGACATCTACCGCGTGATGCGTCCCGGTGAGCCGCCGACCATCGATTCGGCCCAGACCATGTTCCAGTCGCTGTTCTTCGACAGCGAGCGCTATGACCTGTCCGCGGTCGGCCGCGTCAAGATGAACATGCGCCTCGAACTCGATGCGCCCGACACCCATCGCACGCTGCGCAAGGAAGACATTCTCGCCGTCATCAAGACGCTGGTCGATCTGCGCGACGGCAAGGGCGAGATCGACGACATCGATCACCTCGGCAACCGGCGCGTGCGCTCGGTCGGCGAGTTGATGGAGAACCAGTACCGCATCGGCCTGTTGCGCATGGAGCGCGCGATCAAGGAGCGGATGTCCAGTGTCGATATCGACACCGTGATGCCGCAGGACCTGATCAACGCCAAACCGGCGGCCGCCGCGGTGCGCGAGTTCTTCGGCTCGTCGCAGCTGTCGCAGTTCATGGACCAGACCAACCCGCTCTCGGAGATCACCCACAAGCGCCGCCTGTCGGCGCTTGGGCCGGGCGGTCTCACCCGCGAGCGCGCCGGGTTCGAG
>Ga0116135_1001595_pt1 | contig 11190 bp, 9 predicted proteins | sample June2015DPH_20_1_FD_89738 | JGI IMG/M metagenome (GOLD analysis project Ga0116135, IMG submission 89738) | Peatland microbial communities from SPRUCE experiment site at the Marcell Experimental Forest, Minnesota, USA - June2015DPH_20_10 | ecosystem: Environmental > Terrestrial > Soil > Wetlands >... | reverse complement strand
TCTATCGAGTGGCGGGTGACAAGGTCACAAATCTGACAGTTCGTGATTCTATGCAGTGGGCATTCTTCTTTCGCGCAACGGACAGGACATTCTGGTTTGGAGGGAGTGGTGGCCTCTGGCATTTCATACATGGGAAGCCTTTGCCGGTCGCACTCCCTAAAGAGATGGTTGACCAGGTGCAATTCCTGCAGACCATCACCGAGGACCAGGCGGGTGGGCTGTGGATCTCGTTTGGGCGGCACGGCTTGTATCGGCTGGCAGACGGCGAGTGGACGAGTTATGGCGGCCATAAGGACTTGCCCAAGACGGGCGTGGTCATTGAGTTTACAGATAGTCTGGAGCGAGTGTGGTTTGGCTTTACCAAGAACCAGGTTGCGGTGCTCGATGGTGAGAAAGTGAGGGTGTTTGGCCGGGGCGATGGCGTTCAGGTGGGCAATGTCACGGCAATCCACGGGCGCGGTTCGGACGTCTGGATCGGCGGCGAATTCGGATTGCAGAAGTTTGACAACGGGCGGTTTCGCAGCATCCACGCGGCAGATGAGGACTGGCTGCTCGGGATCTCGGGCATTGTGGAGACGGCGGATGGAGATCTGTGGCTGAACGGTCTTACCGGGATTTTTCACATCAGCCGAGCTGAGATTGCCGAAGCTCTCAGCGATCCTTCCTATCGCGTTCGAGGGGAGCACATCGGAGCCCGGGAGGGGCTGCCTGGTTTTGCGGCGCAGCTGCGGCCGCTGCCAACGGCGATTGAGGGGAGCGACGGGCGACTCTGGTTTTCGATGTCATCGGGGGTGGTGTGGCTGGATCCAGCCCATGCGCGGCTAGAAGCAATGGTGCCTCCGCTGGCCATTCAATCGGTTTCCGCCGACGATAAGAGCTACGCAGCGGACTCTTCAATGGTGTTTCCGGCGCACACATCAAGCGTGGCGATCCGGTATTCGGCGATCAGCCTGACTGATCCGGAGGCGGTCCGGTCGCGGGTGAAATTGCGGGAGACGGATGCCGACTGGCATGAGGTGACGACGGGAGAGCCTGTGACCTACCGCAATCTTGGACCCGGCCGGTATCACTTCAGCGTCGGAGTTTCGGATACAAACGGCGTGTGGTCAGACAAGGTTGCAAACGTGGATTTCACGATTTTGCCGGCGTGGTATCAGACGTATTGGTTCTACATTTCGTGCGCAGTGGCTTTTGTGGCTTTGCTGTGGACGGTTTACCAACTGCGCCTTCGTCAAATACGGCAGCATTTTGCGACGGGATTGGAGCAACGGGTAAACGAACGCACCCGCATCGCGCGCGAATTACACGATACGCTGCTGCAATCTTTCCAAGGAGCAGTTTTTCAATTTCAGGCTGCGCGCAAACTGATGCTGCGGAATGCGGAGAACGCGATGGCGGTGGTTGATGAGGCGATTCATGCGGCGGAGGAAGGGATTGCGGAGGGGCGTGCTGCGATTCGCGACTTGCGGCCGGAGCCGGCGGCGCAGCGCGACCTGCCCGAGTTATTGAACGACGCAGGCCGTGAGGCGGCTGCGGCTCACGAACAGGATGGGGCTGCACCGAACTATCGCGTGATTGTTGAGGGTGCGCAGCGGGAGCTGAAGCCGATGCTGCAGGATGAGGTTTACAGGATCGCGCGCGAGGTCGTCCGCAATGCGTTTGCTCATGCCGCTGCGAGCCTGATCGAGGTGGAAATTCGATTTGATCAGGATCAGCTTCGCGTGCGCATTCGCGACGATGGCAAGGGGATCGAGCCAAAGATCCTTGAGGACGGCGGACGGCCCGGACACTGGGGTATTTCAGGGATGCGCGAGCGTGCTGAACGCATTGGGGCGCAGCTGGCGTTTTGGAGCGAAGCGGGCGCGGGGACTGAGGTGCAGCTTACGGTTCCCAGCGGCATCGCATATAGGAAACAAAGGCAGGATCGTCGATTGCGATGGTTGTGGAAGGCAGGTGGCGATGAGTAATGGTTCCGGCATGATTCGGATTCTCTCGGTGGACGACCATCCCCTGCTCCGCAAGGGGATTGCGGCGGTGATCAATGCGGAGCTTGACATGAAGCTGATTGCCGAGGCTTCAGGCGGTGAGGAGGCGATTGAAAAGTTCCAGGCGCATCGTCCGGACATCACGCTGATGGATATTCAGATGCCGGGGCTGAATGGGATCGAGGCAATGACCCGCATCCTGACTGAATTTCCGGACGCGCGCATCATCGTGCTGACGACGTATAGCGGAGATGTGCAGGTGCTTCGCGCGCTGCGCGCAGGCGCACGAGCTTATCTATTGAAAGGGCACGACCGGGAACTTATCGAGACAATTCATACGGTGATGGAAGGGCGGAAGAGGATTCCGCCGGAGGTTGCGGCGGAGCTGGCTGAGCACGCTACCGACGATGAGCTGAGCGAGCGGGAGATTGAGGTGCTGCAGCTGATTGCGGCCGGGAATTCAAACAAGCAGATCGCCGACCGGCTTTTCGTTGCGGAGGCGACGGTGAAGAGCCGGGTGACGAACATTCTTTCAAAGCTCAGCGCGAGCGATCGGGCGCATGCGGTGACGATTGGACTGAAGCGCGGAATTATTGAGATTTAATCCCCTTAAAGTATGAATGCGGTTCAGAGCTTCAGGCGTTCCCAAGCCGCTGCGAGTGCGATACGTTCCGTTAGGGTGTCTTCTTGCAGCGACTCTTCTCAACATTCGCGAGCGGCTGGCCTGGCCTCGGGCTGCTCATTCAACGATTGGTTTTGGGTAGTGCCCTGCTTTACCACGGGGTGGCCCTGCTGATGGGCGTGCACGCGGTTGAGCCGATGGTGGCGGAACTGATTGGAAGCGCGCTGGGATTGTTTATCCTCACAGGCCTGTGGACTCCAGCGGTGGGAACACTTGTCGCGGTAGTCGAGGTGTGGATAGCCGTGACGGGCGCGGGCGATGCGACGGTGGCAATTGTTCTGGCGACGCTAGGCGGAACGCTGGCGATGATCGGGCCCGGAGCATGGTCGATGGATGCACGGCTTTTTGGAAGAAAGTATATCGGTTGATCGCTGAAGACCGGCTACCGCACACTCGACCCCCAAAAGTAGGAAAGTCGCGCACACGATGGAACGAATAACATTCGCTCGATAGGGCGTTGTCAGCGCTGTTGAGCTGGTTGCATAGTGATTCTCGTAGGTTGATCCGTTTCCCCTTCTGACAAGTTGATTTAGAAAGTGTTGAATTGACGAGTCCCCAGTCAACGAACACGTTTCCGAGCTACCGGAGGTCACTATGCTTGATTCGAATCTGATCTGCCCATCCGAGCAAGCCATTCCACCGAACTTCGATTTATTGGTTCCATACATTCAGTGCGAATCTCAACGACCGGTCCGAAATCCTCGCGCCTATCAGCGCGATGAAGGCAGGGGGAAGCGCTCAAATGACCGCGTGAGGAATGAGACGGTGGACCGTGGAGCGATTGCAAAGCCTGTTGCGACGGAGTTCGAACAGGCACTGCGGCTTGATGAGCAAGAGCGGGTGAACGATGAGGTGGAACGGCGCGTCGCAGAGCGAACGAGGGAGCTTTCTGAAGCCAACAAGGAACTGCAACTGCAGGCTGGGCTGCTGCAGCATCTTCCTGTTTCCGCGTGGACGCTGAAGCCGGATGGGACGCCAGATTTTGTAAACCAGGTGTGGCTTGATTTTGCGGGACAGACGCTGGATTTTGTCCGGTCGCATCCTGAGGCATGGATGAATGCGGTGCACCCTGAGGATCGGGAAAAAGCTGCGAAGGCTTTTTGGGAGGGTGTGCGCAAGGGGCAGGGGTTTGGTTTTGAAACACGGTCTCTTCGGGCTAAGGACGGAACGTATCGCTGGCATCTGCAGCAGGCCGTGGTGTTGCGCGATGGAGAAGGCAACGTGGTGAAATTTGTTGGGACGACCACGGACATCGACGACCAGAAGAGGGCGGAAGAAAAGCTGCGGCGGAGCGAGGCATTTCTTGCGCAGGGTCAGCGGCTGAGCCAGACAGGCACATTTTCGCGGGATGTGGAAACGGGCGAGATTACGTTTTCAGAGACGCTTTACAACATATTCGAATTTGATCCGGGCGTGCCGGTAGCGCTTGGGCGGATTAAGAATCGGGTGCACCCGGAAGATCTGCCGGTATTGCTGGAAAAGGTGGCGCTGTCACGCAGGGAAACTGACGACCATGATTTTAGTATTCGTCTGCTGATGGCTGATGGGAGGGTGAAGTATTTGCGCGCGAAGACACGCGGAGTGCGGCACCTGGATGGGCGGCTGGAGCGGATTGGCGCGATTCAGGATGTGACGGAACGCCGGCTCGCGGACGAGACGCTTGGGAAACTCAGGTCAGAGCTTGCACACATGGCGAAGGTGACGAGCCTCGGGGCGCTGGCTGCGTCGATTGCACACGAGGTAAATCAGCCGCTGGCTGGGGTGGTTACAAACGCGGGGATTTGCTTGCGCACGCTTGCTTCGGAATGTCCAGGGGTGCAGAATGCGCGCGAGGCTGCGCAGCGCATTCTGAGGGATGGCAACCGGGCGTCGGAGATTGTTGCGCGGTTGCGCACTCTTTTTACCAGGAAAGAAGCCGCAGCCGAATGCATTGACTTGAATGATGCGGTGCGTGAGGTAATTGCGCTGTGTGCAGATGACATGCAGAGAACCCGGGTAATGCTGCGGCAGGAGTTTGCGGATGGTCTTCCGCGGATCATGGCGGATCGCGTGCAGCTGCAGCAGGTGATTTTCAATTTGATTCGGAATGCGTCGGACGCAATGAGCGGCGTCGATGATCGGCAGAGAGTGCTGGTTATCAAGACTGAAAAGGGTGATGACGAGGGCGTGCGGCTTTCGGTGCGGGACACTGGCATGGGCATCAAGCCGGAAGACATGGAGAGGCTGTTTGAGGCTTTCTTCACGACCAAGGGCGATGGAATGGGGATGGGATTGTCAGTGAGCCGCTCCATTATTGAGAGCCATAGCGGCCGCTTGTGGGCGACGTCGAACGATGGACCTGGAGCTACGTTCTCATTTTCGATTCCTTCCAGGCGCGACGATGTCGGGAAGATTGAAACCGCAGGTCAAGTCGGTTGCCACGGGGCAGGAAAAGGCCACGGAAATCTGAGCTTCGATCTAGTCACGGCCTGTGCGGAAGCGAGGGCTTAAAGATAGAGATTTGTTTGGGTGGGGACGGATTAGCTACCAAGGCCACTTACAAGGGAAGGCTACGATTTCGCATCGATATCCTGAACAAGTCCATATAACCAAGGACTTCACGGGACCGCTTAGCTGAACTAACCACTTTCTTTAGGGGGAGAGGGATACTGTCCTGCAGTCTTGCATTCGTGTGCAATGTTCATAGCGTTTTCGAGTGAAGCGCCGACGCGGGATCCTGCGTCTTTCTCATTTTTGCAATGGAGAGTTGAAGTTATCGCCGGATAACTGTGGCGAGTAATGCGGATAGGCCGTTCCATGCGATCTGGATGCCGATGCAGAGCAGGATGAACGCGATCACCCGCAAGATGCCGTGAGCCGTATTGGGCGGGATGGCCTTGGTAATTTTGGGAGCGTATGCGTAGCAGAAATAACAAAGCAAGCTGATGATGACGAAAGCGAGAAACACTCCGGCGTGATCAAGGATGTTGTCAGTCAAGGCACGGTTCGAGCTGCGCGCGGTAAGCGTCAGCACGCCAACCAGCGTGCCCGGCCCTGAAGTGATTGGAAATGTGAATGGATAGAATATCTGCTCTTCGAGGCGGCGCGTATGGGATTCACTGTGCGAGCCAGATTCATCTTCCTTCTTTTTGGAATTGGCGTCGGAGCTTCTTTCTTTGAGCACGCCCCATCCCATGGCCGCAATGACGATGCCGCCTGAGAGCTGGACGATGGGCAGGGATATCCCAAAGAAATTGAGGATTGCGGAGCCGAGGAGTTCGATAACCGTGAGGAAAATGATGTTGCTTGTTGCGATGTTGCGCGCGAGCGAACGAATTAGATCTGGAGGCGCGTCACCAACCAGCCCGAGAAATACCAACGCTGATCCGAGAGGATTGATGAGCGGTAAAAGAACGGTGAATGCAATGAGAAATGAATTCCAGAGCACCACAGGATTCTCCCAGGTTGATTGATCGGGAAGTGGCCGTTAAGGTCCGAGCGAAGTCAGGCTGCCGGCGCTGGGGGCTCGACAACGTCGGTGTTGCGGCGGCGGTAACATGCTATCCGCGGTTGTGCTTTTTCAATCGCACCGAACGCAGACACGGTTCAACCAAACTGTTCAAGCAACGTATTTGCGAGTTCCTACAAAGTTACAGATGAGAAAGCCGGAAGAAAGTGACATTTCACGGCTGTTTAGCCATCCATGATGTTTGTGGATGTGATCTCCTTTTCGCGGCCCCCGACATAAACATGACGGGGCCGCGACCCGAGGCGCCTTCGCCGGACCCATGGTGAAAAGGAGCACATTTCTGGAGGACTTAATCGTTGATTATTTCAGCGGGAGTGCGGAATGTCGCGGCATTCTCAGACTTGCCGGAAGAGCGGGTAGAGTGGTTTCTGTCGTCAATGCCTTCAACCCATTGCGTGCTGTTGCTTTTGACCTAATTGAATGTGTCATGTCGTGGATGCAACTGCAGGTATAGCTCTGAATCGACGGAACACAGCGCGGCGTTGCAGAGTGGAGACTCCCATGAATCAGAATGACGACGGAGCTGCAGAGTCTTCATCGATTGATGAGTACCTTGGCAAAAGATTGAAGCCGGTGGAAGGAGTGATTCCACGATTTGCGGGGATCGAGATGTTCGGCAACTCGATTCCCGCCGCGAATGCCGATGGCGATCTCTTTGAGTACATCAACTTCCAGCATCGCTATAACATCGACGCTCGCATTGAGCGCGCCAGTAAATTGGCTGTGCAATTCCTAGAGCCGCTTGCAGATGGCTTGGAGCCGCGAAACACCGTCGACGCTCATGTGCAGTGGCTAAAAGCGAAGTCGGATTATACGCAGCATGATGCTACTCGCTATAGACAGGCCAAGAGCTCAAAACAGACAAGAATTGCCGAAACTCTGCAAGAGCTTTATACGACCGCCGTGGTTTTGCTGGTAGATGCACAGGGACACGGAACCATTGCGGCGAGGATCGCATCGACCGTGCATGACACTTTTCACACGGCCATGCTGTGCGAGCTCGACGCCAACGGCAAAGCCACGGCAGATGTCTTCGAGATCATTAGTCTCAGGCTCGCTCATTCTGTCTCTGCCAGAAGCTCGCTGGGTTTCGACGCAGAAAGCAACAGCCGAGAGATTGCGACCATGGTTTATGGAGAAATACTGCCTGACGGACTGTTTCGCCTTGTAAACGTTGGCCATCCACCACCGCCGGGGTTCTCTGCGGAGTACGGCAGGTTTATGGACATTGAGTGGGATCGCATGGTGCAGTTTCCCTCGCTGGGTTTGGAGATCCCGGAAGATCACGCGGACCGCAGCCGGTATGTGCCGCTCATGCTTCGTCCAACGCAAATGACGACTGCCGATCTGGATGAAATCACCCTGATGAGTAGCGGCGAAATCATTTTTCTTTACACAGACGGAGTGTTTGACGGCAGCGGTGAACGGGATAAGGAAGAGATTGAACGCATCTTCCGGGATTGCAATCGAAAGCCTGCCAAGGATATCTGCAATGGTAATTTGGCCTATGCGCTCATTAGTGATGGGCTCTTGCGAGAAACCGGCCAAGCCGATCTCATCGATGATGAGACCGTGTTCATTATCAAGAGATTAGATACGAAGGATTGATTCAGGTTCGCCGCAGGCTTTCAATCGATTGTGAGCGTCGTCAACCATTCCCATGCTTTTCAATGATGAGCCTGTCGCCGCGGTGCCCACTGAAATATGTCCGGACCCACTGAAAGAAGACGCTGATTCGCAAACTGCTTTCAGCCAGAAACTGAATGTGGACCAGGGCCCAGACCAGCCAGGCAACATAACCACTCATTTTGATTGGCCCGCTCTGTAACACGGCGAAGCCTTTGCCAACCACGGCCAGGTCACCTTTGTCGAAGTATCTGAACGGAGGGAGCGGCGGCTTTCGAGTTATCTGACGAATGATCGATTTTCCCGCATACTGTCCTTGCTGAATGGCGACTTGTGCTACTCCCGGCAGCCTCCGCCCGCCCTGATCGAGAGTTGCGGTGTCACCAACGACAAATATCTCGGGATGATGATGGATCGTCAGATCGTTCCTGACGCGAACCCGGCCCGCACGATCGACATCGCAATCAAGCCATTTGCCGGCGGGTGATGGGGCAACCCCTGCCGTCCATATCACGGTCTTGCTTGGGATTCGCTCGTCACCTACTAACGCACATTCCGCATCGATGGAATGAACTGGTTTTTCCAGACGCACCTCTACGCCCAATTTCAACAATCGCTGCTTCGCTGCTTCAGAGAGGCTTTCCGCGAAGGTTCCAAGCGGACGCTTTCCCATGTCCACCAGAATGATGCGCGCGGACCTTGGATCGATGCGGCGAAAGTTCTTCCGAAGTGTCGTCTGAACCATGAAGGCGATTGCGCTCGCCATCTCAACACCCGTAGGTCCCGCGCCCACCAGGACAAATGTCATGAGAGCCTGGCGGCGCTCGGGATCATCCTCGATCTCCGCATTTTCAAAAGCTTTGAGTATGTGGTTGCGCAACAACTCCGCATCCGCAAGGCTTTTCAAAACCGGTGCGAAGGGAGCGAACTCATCATGTCCGAAGTAACTGTGCGTAGCACCTGTCGCCAGCACCAGGTAGTCATACTCAATCCGCAGCCCCTTTTTTTCATCCGCGTCAGCAATCACATGCCGCGATGCTGAATCAATGCCTGTAACATTTCCCAGCATCACGGAGGTATTCTCCTGATCGGCCAAGAGGCCGCGGATTGGTGAAGCGATTTGTCCCGGCGCTAACACCGATGTTGCCACCTGATAGAGAAGGGGTTGAAAAACGTGATGATTGGACCTGTCAATCAGGATTATGTTGACAGGCGCCCGTCGAAGGGCCTTTGCCGCGGCTAATCCGCCGAAGCCACCACCGACGATCACGACCCGGGGAGTTCTTCCCGTCATTTTTAGCTCCAGCGAACTTGGGGCATCGAGGTGCGCATTGTCTATGTCGGAGAAAGTAATTGCACGTGGCGGCGGAGCTCTTTTCTTGCACGAAGGAGCCTCGACTTGACCGCAGCCACTGAAATCGAGAGTGACTCGGCGATCTCGCTCATCTGCAAATCCGCGCCCTCACGGAGTTCGATTACCTCGCGATACTTTGGGCGCATTCGCTGCATCGCCCGCTCCAGCTTATCTTCCACCTGACGCCGGGCGCAGGTCTGCTCTGGATTTTCTCTGTGATCGCGTGGTTCGAATACGTCATCGATACTTTCAACGAGAACAAAGGTGTCATCGCAAAGAGTGCGGGACCTCCGCTTCTTTCGCAACAACATGAGGGTCAGGTTAATCGCGATCCTGGTGAGCCAGGTTGAGAAGCTTGCCCTCGATTCAAAGGTGTAGAGATGAGTGAAGGCCTTCATCAAGGCCTCTTGTACAATGTCCTCCGCATCCTGCCAGTTGTTTGTCATGCGATAGATTTTGAGCAGCAACTTTCTGGAATGACGCCTGCTCAATTCGACAAATGCGGAGGCGTCTCCGGACAGCGCTGCGGCCACAAGCAATCCGTCGGGGTCTTCAGTTAAAGACAACGGAAACACATTGGTGTGGTGGGGAATCTCGGCCAGGTTCAAAACGCGGTCTCCTTTTCTGAAAACTGAAGTTGGTGTTTGAGTCCTGCATATCGAAAGGCTCGACGATCGCCTCGGTCCAAGTGAAGTCGCGAGAGCACAATTTACGGATCGCTGCAATGCGAGCGGTATCGAAGTCTCGACGACTACACCCCAGCATGAGGCTGGATTCCTGGCTAGCGTGCTTTTCAAGAAACGACAGGACAAAAGCAAAGCGTTCAAACGCATTGAGCGACGGCAGGGGTCGAAACAAATTGATCGTCTTCTCGCCTGCCAGCCAGGGGAGGCAGGTGGCGCCAGGGATCTCAACCGTTTTGAGAGCAGGGGCGACGATCCGGATTGCGTGCTTGACAATGCTTCGCCGCGCCCACGTGCGCGCCCAACCCCTAAAAGAATTTATCCCTTCCACACATTCTTCGATCCCACAAACAAAGCATCGCTCTGCCTTCTCAACATCCGCAGTTAATAGGAGCGCGAGATAGAAGAGGCTATGCATCTCCGCGGAAAAAATCTCGGCAAAGTCCGCCGCAGTCGCGTATCCCGTCCTGAGTCCTTTCGGCTTGAACATTGTCTTCATTGCGATCACTTGGCGTTCTGCGCCTGCTGCATTGGACTGGTTGCGGTGAACAGGACACCAAGTGAAACCGGGAATTGATCTACTCCTGGAGCAGCGGCACACTGGAAGAATTGAATTGGCTCAACGCCAGCCTTCCTCTCCATATCCAACACCTTTGGCGTCGTCATGCTTGAGTGCGGGTTTTCGGAGTGATCCGCTGCGGACGAAGGTTCGCGGCTCGGCTGCGAATGGACAGTCGGCCTCGCCTGGCTTAGCTGAACGAGTGCGCCGTTCATCGTGTCCTGGATCCTTGTTCCAGGACGATGGAGAGCTCGGGTTGCCAGCGAGAGAACTTTCGCAAGCTGGTAGCGATTTGAAACATGCGCCGCAGCTTCAAACACAAGATCGGAACGCATAGGATTCTCCTGAGATGGATGAAGGTCGCCCTCCGCACATGTATTCTCAAGAGCATGTAGAGTGCCAAAGAAACATCTGGAATCGCATTTAGCGATCCGGATGAATCCATAGGCATTTGTTCCGTCACAGTGCGATTTATTCCTGGCACCGACGCGATTTCATGGTCAATATGTCGACGAAGAAAGCCACGATTCGACAGGGAGTGTCGCTCCTTCGACTATGTCGCGCGCTCCGACTCACGCATCACAGATCGTTTGCACCCAATCAATCACTGCTCGACATTGATTGTTCCCCGGGCTCGTCCGGTCTCCCGATCGAACACGGGCATCGACGCCACTCCTGTCGTCCACATTTCCTCGGCAATAGATCGCAGGGTCTCATCGGTATATGCGAATATTTTAGGCATCGGCTCCCTTCGATGATTGCTTCCAGTCGGGGCGACGTTTGCCAAGTGTGT
>Ga0116135_1001591_pt1 | contig 11207 bp, 13 predicted proteins | sample June2015DPH_20_1_FD_89738 | JGI IMG/M metagenome (GOLD analysis project Ga0116135, IMG submission 89738) | Peatland microbial communities from SPRUCE experiment site at the Marcell Experimental Forest, Minnesota, USA - June2015DPH_20_10 | ecosystem: Environmental > Terrestrial > Soil > Wetlands... | reverse complement strand
TGGGTTGTCGCCGATGCGTCGGGGACATGTCTGGAAGTCGTGCTGCCCGGACAGCGTACACGTTACAATACGATCGAGGAGACTGGGCCGGACGGTCAGCTGCAGCACGCGACGTCGCGGCGCACAGCTCCCTTGGCTGGAAGCGAAGAGATGCTGCGCCAGTACATCGAGGCGTTGGTGCGCGGCGAGCCGAATTACGATCGCATGACCCCTGAGGTCGCGGCGCAGACACGGCAGCAGCTTCCCTTCGACCAGGCGATCCTGAGCAGGCTCGGCGCGCTGCGCGCGATGTCGTTTCGGGGAGTGACCGGCATGGGCAACGACATTTACATGGCGCATTTCGCCAACGGCACCGCGGAGTGGAGGATCGGCCTGGCCAGGGACGGCGCGATCGGTCGCATTGCACTGGGTCCGCAATAGGGGCCCGCTCCCGGCACTCAATCTGGACTTGCACCGCGGATGATCGAGTGCTACGATGTGTAGCACTACGATAAAAAGCATTTCCCAGAAGCCGTCCGCGGCAGGGTAGCACCGGCACGCTGTGGCTTGTTATCTCTCGGGGCGTTGCGATGAGCAATTCCGCAAAGGCTGAAGCCGTACTGGCGCTGCATCGGTTCGGGATGGGGCCGCGTCCGGGATCGATGGCGGCCATCGAGTCGGACCCGCGTGGGGCATTGATCGCCGAACTCGAGCGGCCGCCTGTAGCTCTGCCCGCGGCGTCAGCTTTGCCTTCCAGTTCCAAGGCCTTTCGCACCGTCCAGGATGCCGACGCGAAACGGCAAGCCCAGACGATCGTCGCCACGCGAAAGCAACAGGAAGCCAAACGACAACAAATGTCCGAAGCGCCCGCCATGATGGAGGGAGCCGAGCAAGGCGTCAAAGACGAGCAAGGCGTCAAAGAGATGGCGGCGAAGACCGCCGCCGACGCGGTGCCCGATCCACGGCGGGGGATCTATCTCGCGGAGGCGAAGACCCGCGTCGAAGCGGCTCTCGGCGCCGAGATCGGATTTGTCGAGCGGCTGGTCTGGTTCTGGTCCAATCATTTCTGCGTCTCGGCCGACAAGATCATAAGCATGTGCGGCGCCTACGAGCGCGAGGCCATTCGTCCCCATGTGCTGGGCCGGTTCGCCGATCTGCTGCTGGCCGCCGAGGGCCATCCGGCCATGCTGTTTTATCTCGACAACGGCGCTTCGATGGGTCCGAATTCGGTCGCCGGCATCAATCGGACGCGTGGCCTGAACGAGAACTTCGCCCGCGAGACCCTGGAGCTGCACACGCTGGGTGTGCGCAGCGGCTACACCCAGGAGGACGTCATCAGTTTTGCCAATGTGCTCACCGGATGGACCTGGGTGCCGCCGGCCGACAATCCCGAGCATGGCGGCGAATTCACCTTCAATCCGCGTTTGCACGAGCCCGGACCGCAAAAGGTCTTGGGAAAATTCTACGAGGAAGACGGCGCGGAGCAGGGACGCGCCGTGCTTCGTGATCTGGCCGCGCATCCCGCGACGGCGACGCATCTGGCCACCAAGCTCGCGCGCAATTTCGTCGCCGATGCGCCGCCTCCTGCATTGGTCGAGCGGCTGGCAAAGGTTTTCCTCGATACATCAGGCGATCTCAAGGAGGTCGCCAAGGCGATGGTCTTGTCTGACGATTCCTGGACGCCGCCGCCGGCCAAACTCAAGCGTCCAAGCGAGTGGGTCGTCGGCATGGTGCGGGCAATCGGCAATACGCAAACAGATCCGGTGCGGTTCACAAATGGGCAAGCCCTTCTCGGCGAACCCTTGTGGCGTCCCTCATCGCCGAAAGGCTTTCCGGATGAAGAAGCGTCCTGGATTGACGGCATCGGGCGGCGGCTGGACGTCGCCAACAACGTCGCGGAGCGCGTCGCAGGCCGGGTCGATCCGCAGGACGTCATAGAGAACGTGCTCGGATCGTCGGTATCGCCTGAGTTGAAGCAGGCGGTGGGCCGCGCCGAGAGCCGTCAGCAGGCGCTGGCGCTGTTGTTCATGTCGGCTGAATTTCAGAGGAGATGAGCATGAATTTCCGTCCCCATTTGCCCAACCGCCGCGAGGCCCTGCTCGGCGCCGGTGCGCTGTTCGCATGGAGCCAGATGCCAAGGCTGGCACGGGCCGAGGGCCGCGATCCGCGCTTGCTGGTCATCGTGCTCCGAGGCGCGCTGGATGGGCTGGGGGCTGTCGCGCCGGTCGGCGATCCCGACTGGATTGGCCTGCGCGGCGACCGGGCGCTGGTGCTCGACGGCAAGACGCCGGCGCTGCCGCTGGACACATTCTTCGCGCTCAATCCCGCGATGCCGAACCTGCATCGGCTCTACAAGGCACAGCAGGCCTGCATCGTGCACGCCACGGCGACGCCCTATCGCGAGCGCTCGCATTTCGACGGCCAGGACGTGCTCGAGAGCGGGATCGCCCGGCCCGGTGCCGTTGACTCGGGCTGGCTCAATCGCGCATTGGCGGCGCTCGAATCGGACGGTCAGGTCGACCTGCGCGGCAGCCGCGCCCTTGGCGTCGGCGCCGTTACGCCCCTGGTTGTGCGCGGCAGGGCTCCGGTGATGTCGTGGGTCCCGCAAAAATTGCTTCCTGCCAGCGATGACGTCCGGGCCCGCCTGATGGACCTCTATCAGCACACCGATCCGAAACTCGCAGCCGCGCTCGATGCGCGAATCCGTCTTGCGGCACTTGAGCCGGCCGCGACGATCGATGATCCAATGTCCGAAAACGTTGCGCAGCCACCGCCCGGGATCGCGCGCATACGGGCCTATGTGGCCGAGGTCGCCGGTGCGGCCGCGCGCTTTCTTGCCAAGGCGGATGGTCCGCGAGTCGGAGCGGCGGGCTTCGTCGGTTGGGATACCCACATCAACGAGGGCGCGGCCGCCGGTCAGCTCGCCAATCTGCTCGGCGCTCTCGACGGCGCGCTGGCGGCGATCGAGACCAACATGGGCGATGCCTGGCGCGAGACGGTGGTCGCCGTCATCACGGAGTTCGGACGCACCGCGCGCATCAACGGCACCGACGGAACAGACCATGGCACCGGCACGGTCGCCTTTCTCGCCGGAGGCGCACTGCGGGGCGGCCGCATGGTCGCTGACTGGCCGGGACTGAAGGCCGCCCAACTCCATGAGGCACGCGACCTCAAGCCAACCACCGACCTGCGCGCCGTGCTCAAGGGTCTGCTCAGGGATCATCTGAGAGTTGAAGAGCGCCTACTCGCAAGCGCGGTGTTTCCCGACAGTGCGGACGTGGTGCCGACGGCCGGGCTGGTCGGCTAGAGCATGATCCGGAAAAGTGGGAACCGGTTTTCCGAAAAGATCATGCTCAAACAAGAAAATGGACGACGAGCACATGATTCAACCCAGTTGAATCATGTGCTCTAGGACTGGGTATCTCAACAGGAGTTGACATGTCGATTTTCACAAGCCGCGAACTGGAGTTTCTCGCTGGCCTGAGGAAAGGCTGGCGAAGGCTTTACTGGAACGAACTCGCGCGTCTGCTGAAAGAGGACGACACGCCGCACGACGCCCGACAACCCACGCCATAAATGACTGGAGAATTTTCCCATGCTTCGGATTTTCGTACTCGGTGCCGCACTGACGCTGATGGAAACGGCCGTCATTGGCGTTCCTGCAGCCCACGCCGTGGTCTGTGCCTACGATGTGTGCGTTTCAAATTGTTTTAGAGGTGGTTACAAACACTGTCTCAGAGGTTGCGATAGAAGGATTGCGAGACGCATATCGAATGGTCTGTGCCCGTGGTACGGATCAGGTGACTTGTCGCTGAATCGGTAGGCTGCGCCCGAACGCAGTGAGCGCGGCGTGACGAATTTCATGGATTCGGAATACCCAGACCGGCTGCTTCGGCAACGCGCGCGCGTCGGACCGCTTCTTCCCGGCTGAAATCAGGGCGAACATTAGCGCCTCAGGCCTGCATCGCCTCGAATGTGCTTCCGAGCAAATTTTGCCCAACATGCAAAAAATGCCTGGTCACCGGCTGGGTCGGCGGCCCTGAGAAAAATCAATTAACCATATATCCGGCTGATACATATTCACATTTATTACTCCGAAGGCGCGGCGAGGTTTTTGCATCGCTCCACGACACATCTTCGGAGCATGTAAAAATGAGCGTAAACGGCATCGGCGGAACGGGTTTCAACGGATACGCCTATCAGCCCTCAACCGGATCACCGGACCCGACGAACGGCGCGGGGTTTGCGAATGCGTTGAGCACGACCGCAAGCGGATCATCCGGCGCGGCGGCGTCGCTTCCGGGCGGAAATGCCCTGTCCGGGGTGAATGCTTTTGAGACGTTGAACGGATTGGATGTCACGGGCGCGGTCACCGCGACCATGCCCGACGGCATCACCTTTGGCATTTACAGCTTCGTCCCGAACTCAGAAGCGGAATCGACTGCCCCGTTCAGCGCGGCGGACGGTTCATCAGCTTCGTCGAGCACCTCGGCGAGCGATAGCCCGAACTTTACGGCTATGGAAGCCGCCCTCGAACAAATGGTGGAACAGTTCATGTCTTCAGGCTATGGCTCCACTTCGACATCGTCCACTGCGGCCGCGGCTCAGTCCGCGTATCAGCAAAGCGCGTCCAACAGTTCAACCCAAAACGGGGCGACAGGAACCGTCGCTTAAGGCATGAGGAAACGCCGGATGGCGCTCGCCTGAGAATCGTCGAAGCGTCCGCTCATTCGCCTAGCTGCCAGTCACGAGCGTCGATTGGAATGCATGGCCTCGACAAAGCGTTGCCTTCGGCCATCGGCCGGAGACTGCGCCACTTCGCGAACCGTGTCGTCGCGATCGTCTCGATGTGCGTCAATGCGCAACTTCCGCAACGGATCGACCGATGCCGGAAGTCGAGCCCACCATAGGTGTGGGCGAGACGCGTCCACCTTTGGGATTTTGATCACAAAGCGGCAAGCCACGCTTCTCGGCTGTTCATCTGGTCATTTGCGAGCGCGCCGAAGACGTCAGGCGCATGTTGACAAACAAATAATCATGAAATATCAGAAAAATATCTAAATCATTTCTGAGGTCCCCAATTTCGGAGACGTCAAGTGCAGCCGATCTCGACACGGACCCTGACGACAACCCTCGATGAAGGTGGATCGGCGCGTACGCAAGAGGTTGCTCTGAACTGCGCCACCGTTGCCGGCTGGACCGGGCGGGATCCCGCAGCGCTGGGCGGCATCCGGCCGGTGTTTGGCCGCGCCCTTTCCCATGGCTACGACATCGTCGAGCGGCGCGCATGAGCGCGCCGGCAAAAGCCCGCGCCGGCGCGCCCCGGCGACCCGCTGCGCGAGAGGCCACCTCGTCGTTGCTCGATACCGCTTACGAAGAGATCAAGCATCGCATCACCATCTGCACGTTCCGTCCCGGCGACTATCTCAACGAGGCCGAGATCTCGACCATGCTCGGCATCGGCCGCACGCCTGTTCATCAGGCGCTCGACCGGCTGATGGTCGAGGGCCTGGTGCAGGTGATGCCGCGCAAGGGCATCATCGTGAAGCCCGTCAGTCTCGACGAGGTGCTGCAGACCATCGAGGTGCGGCTTCTCAACGAGAGCTACTGCGTTCGCCTGGCCGCCGACCGTGCCAGCACCGCCGAGATTGACGAACTGACATCGATTCTCGAACGCGCCCAGAAGGAGCTCGCGACGCGCGACAGCGAACGCCTGATGCGCCTCGACCGCGAGTTTCACGGCGCGCTGGCGCGATCCGCGCGCAACCCGGTGCTCACCGATCTGCTCGGCCGGCTGCACGACCGGTCGCTTCGGTTCTGGATTCTCTCGCTGAACACGCCGGGTCATCACCTCAGCGTGCAGGAGCAGCATCTTGCGATTCTGGCCGCGATCCGCGATCGCGACCCGGATGGCGCCGAGCAGGCGATGCGGGCGCACATCGACGCCTTTCGCCGTAACCTGCTGCAAACCCTCTAGCCAAAACCGTCTAACCATGGCCGTTACCCAGCTCGCCCAAGGACGAAGACCAATGATGAAACTGGCCGTTCCCGATCTCATTTCCAATTCCTACTTCCCGGCGGTCGCCGCGGTCGAGCTCGGCCTGTTTGCCAGGCAAGGATTGGATGTTTCGCTTGAACTGATCTTCCCGGTCGACAAGGCCTATCGGGCGCTCCGCGACGGGGAAGTCGACTTCGTCGGGGGCTCCGCCCATTCGGCGCTTGCGGCGTTTCCGGAATGGAACGGCTGCAAGCTGCTCAGCGCCCAGGGCCAGGGCATGTACTGGTTCCTGGTCATGCGTGCCGGTTTGAACGCCAAGCGCGGCGATGTCGGGATCGTCAAGGGCCGCCGGATCGGCGCGGCCCCGTGGGTCGAGATGGGCCTGCGCCGTCTGCTCATCGAAGCTGGAATCGATCCGCAGCGGGACGGCGTGACGATCGCGCCCGTGCCCGGCGCCACCGGTGCCGGCGTGAATTTCGGCCTCACCGCCGCAAAAGCGCTTGAAGACGGCAAGATCGACGGTTTCTGGGCCAACGGAATGGGGACCGAAGTCGCGGTCCGGCGCGGCGTCGGCACCGTCGTGCTGGACGTGCGGCGTGGCGACGGCCCGAAAGCCTGCTTCAACTACACCATGGCGTCGATCGCTGCGAGTGACCGCCTGATCCACGACAATCCGAACGCCGCGGCAGGCGCGGTCCGCGCCGTGGTGGCGGCGCACGCCGCGCTCAAGGCCGAGCCCGGGCTCGCCGGGAACGTGGCGGCGAAACTTTTCCCGCCGCAGGAAGCGGCGCTGATCGTCGACCTGATCAAGCGCGACCTGCCTTATTATGACGCCTCCATCTCGCCAGACTTCGTCGAGGGCATGAACGCGTTCGCGCGCGATGTCGGCATCCTGACCGGGCATCCGGGTTACGCGGATGTTGTCGCCACGCAATTCGCCTCGCTCTGGAACACATGATCACGGCCGGTACCGCGCCGCCCATTACAATCCTCTGTCTCTCGGAAAGATCGATCGATGGCCATCAACAAGCTTCATGATGAATTCCACACCCTCGACATGGACAAGGGCTGGGAAGTGCCCGCCGGCTATCCGTCCGGCATCCAGCAGAAAATCCTGTCCGGCGAGCTCGACGAAGCCGGCAAACGCGGCAGCCGCACCCGACTGCTCCGCTTCGACCCAGGCGTCTATACGACAACCCCCTTCGTGCACGACTATTGGGAAGAGGTTTTCCTTGTCAAAGGCGACCTGACGGTCGGCAATGACGCGAAGGGTCAGGGCGGCGAGGCGTTTGCCCCCTTCACCTATGCATGCCGGCCTCCGGGCGCGTATCATGGTCCGTTCTTCTCGAAGAATGGCTGTCTGCTGCTCGAGATCCACTATTTCGATCCGGCGTGAGGCGAGCCGTGACCGGGCGCCCGGCGTCGTGCGCTCGCCACTCACTCCCTCGCCTGAACGCATGAGGCCGCTGGCCCCGACAGACAGGACATCCCGCAACGGAGAGGCATGATGAGTTTCACGGATCGAGAATTCCGCGATGCGCTCGGACAGTTCGCTACCGGCGTCTGCGTGGTCACGGCGGAGGTCGACCATACGCTGCTCGGATCGACCGTCAGTTCCTTCAATTCCGTCTCGCTCGCGCCTCCGCTTGTGCTGTTCAGTCTCGCGCGTTCGGCCCTGACATTTCCGCTGTGGCTGAAGGCCACGCATTTTGGCGTGACCGTGCTCGCGGAGAGCCAGAGCGACATGTCGAACCGGTTTGCACGCGGCGGCCCGGAGAAATGGAGCGGCCTGGCGCCCGTGCGGGGCGCCAGCGGCGTTCCGCTGCTCAGGGGCGGCCTGGTGACGTTCGAATGCGAGACCTACGCCTGTTACGAAGGCGGGGACCACGAGATCATGGTCGGGCGGGTTCTGTCCTTCACACGGACCGAGACGACGCCTTTGCTTTTCCACGGCGGACGCTACTCCCGGCTTCTTTCCGATCGCCCGATCGCGACACCGCCGGATACCGACGTCTGGCTTCACGGCTGGTGACGGCGGGTAGCGCCGCCGACTTCTCCAGGTGATGCCGGCGCACTTCCGCCAGCGCATTCTCGGAATTCAGGATCAGGCGCCGCGCGACGTGATGCGCCATCTTGAGCGCCTCCGGATCGATGTCCCGGAACAGCGCGTCGTTGACCAACCGGATGAATGGCGCGACGCGGGCGATCTCATTTTCGCCATGCGGCAGCAGGGAAACGCGGACACTTCGCCGGTCGCTTGCACTCGGTCGCTTGGTGAGGAAGCCGGACCGTTCCAGGCGTCCGACCTCGGTCGTCACATGGGTGGAGGCTAGCGCAATGTGACTGGCCAGTTCGCGGATGGTGACGCCCTCGGTGCCCTGGCAATGGGCGACGCCCATGAGCACGACGAACTGGCTTGGCGTCAGCTCGAGCTCGCGCCCGAAGGCGTCCCGGCACGCCAGCAGGCGGCCCACGCTCTGCACCATGGCGTAGATGCTGAGGCGGAATTCCGCATCGGAGCCTTGCGTCAGGAACTCGGTGCGCGAGATGGTCACGGGCGGCCTGTAGGCTTTTGGTTTCTTCATGTTGAACCCATGTCTTCGTCAGTCATGTCTTCGTCAGTCATGTCTTCGTCAGCTATCTCGTCGTCAACCAGGTGGTTCTGGAGCCGGATCGGATCTGATTGAATCAGAGCCGAAGCCTGCGATCCCTTGATGTGACGCATGATCCACGTCGTCCGAAAGCGCGCCGGCGTTTCGCGGGCGGCCCACAGCTGCGAGGATTGCCGCATTTCTGCGCGTCCTGGTGAAATATCACGCGCAGATCAGCGTTGACAGCTCCAATATTTAGCTACAACATGTAGCTGTCAGGTGTATGAACTTTCGCGGCGAGAGCCAGCCCGGCTCCCCTTGCCGCTTGCACAAGGAGGTCGAAATGAGCGCGACGGTATCCCGACAGATGGACGCCAGCGGCGCGACGCCGCTGCGCACCGGCGAGAACTTTCTGGCCGGTCTGCGCGCCAGCGAACGCACGATTTTCGTCGATGGCGAACGGATCAGCGATCCGACCCGCCATCCCGCGTTCAAGAACGCCGCCAGAACCTTCGCCGGGCTGTTCGATTATGCGGCGGCACCCGAAAACCGCGAGCGCATGACCTTCACATCGCCGGACACCGGCGGCCCGGTCTGGCGCTGTTTCCAGATTCCCCGTAGCCACGCGGACCTGCGCGCCAAACGGCTCGCGGCCGAGGGATGGGCCGAACAGACCTTCGGCCTGATGGGGCGCACGCCCGATCACGTCGCGAATTTCTTCGCCGGTTACGCGGCGAAGCCCGAATTCTTCGCCAGGGGCGGGGCCGGATACGCCGAGAACGTCGTCAACTTCTACAAATACATTCGCGACAACCATAAATACGTCGTCTATGCGATCGTCCCGCCGCAGATCGATCGCGGCAAGCCGGCCCATCAACAGAGCGACCCGACCCTCTATGCCGGCGTGGTCAAGGAGACCGATTCCGGCATCGTCGTCCGCGGCGGCCAGCAGCTCGCGACCGGCGCCGTGTTCGCGGATTATGTCCAGATCAGCTGTATCCATCCGTTGCGGCCGGGCGATGAAAACTATGCGATCAGCGTTGCGATCCCGCTCGACGCCCCGGGCGTGAAACTCTACTCCCGCCGGGCTTTCGCGCTGCAGGCCACCAACGCCGAGGATTATCCGCTGACCACCCGCTTCGACGAGACCGACTCCTTCGTCGTGCTCGATAACGTCCTGGTCCCCTGGGAGCGCGTGTTCATCTACCGCAATCCCGAGCTGTGCTTCGGGCAGTGGTGGCAGACCCCCTCCCATTCCTACGGCAATCACCAGGCGCAGTCGCGCTACGCGACCAAGCTGCGCTTTCTGGTAGGGCTCGCCAAGCGCATGAACGAGGCCACTGGCAACGATGCGGCACCTCCGGTCCAGGTCGAAATGGGCGAACTGGCCGCCTACGCATCGATCGTCGAGAACATGCTGCACTCCCATGAGACCGTGGCAACGATCGACGAGAACGGCGTGCTGTGGCCGTCCAAGACCGCGCTCTATGCGGTCATGGCGCTGCAGGGGCAGATCAATCCGCACATGATCGACATCGTTCGCGAACTCACGGGCGCGGCGATGATCACGCTGCCGTCTTCGTCGCGCGACTTCGACAATCCGGAATCCGCGCCGGACATCGAGCGCTACTTCGTGTCGGGCAAGATGGGCGCGCGTGACCGCGTCCGCCTGATGCGACTGGCATGGGACTTCATCGGCACCGAGTTCGGCAATCGCCACCAGCAGTACGAGAAGTTCTATGGCGGCGCATCCTATCTTGTGAAGACCAACATGTACCGCGCCTATGATTTCAAGCGCGCCAGCGGAATGGTGGACGCGGCGCTGGGGCTTCCTCCGCTGATGTCCTGAGGCAGCGACGATGACGGGTGGCGCGGTGCATGCATGGGGCAGCGCGACATGGCGGTGGCGCCGACCAACGGCGTTCGGTCGGCGCAGTTCAAGTCAGGCCTCTACCCAGGACCGCACGCAGCTTCACAGCATCGACAGGGGACCCAGATGACGACAAGCGCCGAGACCGACATCCATCCGCTCGATAGCTCCGCCCCAGCAAGCTCGGCCGAAGCCCCCGCATCCCGACGGCGCTGGATCATCGCCTTCATCCTGTTCCTGGCGGTGCTGTCGGCCTTCTTCGACCGCATCAGCGTCGCGGTCCTGTTCACCAATACGGATTTCCAGAATGCGATGGGAACCGGCTTCAATCCGACACTGCTCGGATTGCTGATGACGTCGTTCGTGTTCGCCTATGGCTGTTCGGGGCTGTTCCTGAGTTTCGTCGGAGACCTCTACGGACCGCGTCGCTCGCTGGCGATCGGCACGGCTTTTTGGGGCGTGTTCATGGCTTTGATGGCCGGAGCCGGTTCGTTCACCACCATGCTTTCGTTGCGGATCCTGCTGGGGGTCGCGGAAGGCCCTCAGTTCGCGATCACCAATTCGCTGGTCAAGCGCTGGTTTCCAAGGCGTGAGCAGGCACGGGCCAACTCGATCTGGATGATCGGCAGTCCGCTCGGATCGGCCATCGGCTTTCCGTTGATGATCTACCTCGAGACGACGTTCGGCTGGCGTTCGGCGTTCGTGTTTCTTGCCGTTCTCAACGCATTGATCATTCTTCCGCTGGTCCTGATGTTGCTGAGGGATCAGC
>Ga0116135_1001590_pt1 | contig 11217 bp, 10 predicted proteins | sample June2015DPH_20_1_FD_89738 | JGI IMG/M metagenome (GOLD analysis project Ga0116135, IMG submission 89738) | Peatland microbial communities from SPRUCE experiment site at the Marcell Experimental Forest, Minnesota, USA - June2015DPH_20_10 | ecosystem: Environmental > Terrestrial > Soil > Wetlands... | reverse complement strand
CCGCCCGGGACGCGGGCTCATGACGCAGATCCGGGAGCCGAGGTAAGCAGCCTCGCGCAGATCGTGCGTCACCAGCAGCACCGTCGGCCGCTTGGCGAGCCACAGCGCTTGCAGGGTTCCCCAGAGTTCTTCCCGGGTGAACTGATCCAGCGCGCCAAAGGGTTCATCCAGCAGCAGCAGTTGCGGATCATGCACCAGCGCACGGCAGAGATTGGCCCGCTGCAGCATTCCGCCCGACAATTGCCAGGGAAAATGATTGGCGAAACCGTCGAGGCCGACTTGTGCCAGCAAGTCGCGGACCCGATCGCGAAACTCGCTTTTACGCTTGCGCCGATACTCCGACCGGAACGGCTGCACGATCTTGAGCGGCAGCATCACATTTCGCTCGACGGTGAGCCACGGCATCATGCTGGCGTTCTGAAACGCCATTCCGATCCGCAGCGCCTTGACGCCGACCTCCCGGCCGCCGACCACGACGACGCCGCTGGTCGGGCGAACGAGACCGCTGACCAGCCGCAAGATCGTCGATTTGCCGCAGCCCGAAGGCCCCACAAACGAAATGAACTCGCCCTTGCGCACGTCGAGGGTGGTTTCGTCCAGCGCCGTCGTGGCGCTCCGGCCGAGGCCATAGCGGACCGAGACGGCCTCGAGTTCGATCACTTTGCCGGGCTGCTCGGCGGAAGCCGCGAGCCGGCTGGCCTCGCCAGCAAGTGTCGGTCGCAATCGGGCCGCCTGTTCCATTGCGTTTCCTCGCTGGTCGAGGCTTTCGTATGCAATGGAGGGGCCAGCAATGGACCCGGTTCGACGTTGCTGAACTTGTGCGGCTTGCCGGGAACGCATCCATCGATCCTCTCGGCGCAAACCGTAGTCGGACCCATACGTTCCAGATAGCTACTAAATTACGATCGTGATGTGCTCAAAAAAGCAACAACTACATCCCGTCAAGTTGACCGATCGCCGTACTCAGGAGCTTCGACAGCAGGGCCGGCGGCTCGGTCGGGAAGGTTTTCGCACGCGAGGCGAGCAGAAGGCGCCGGGGACGCATGGCCGGATCGCGAAGCGGCACGAACAAGAGCTCGCCCCGCAGCAATTCGCTTTCGACGCCGACCCTGGTCTGGAACGCCACACCCAGTTTCGCCGTCACGCATTTGGCCATCAGATCGATCGAGTTGGTGACGGCCCGGGGATCGAACTCGATGCGGCTGTCCAGCAACGCGCCCTCGATCGACGATCGCAGCGCCAGCGTAGCGTCCGACAGAAACACGCGCTCGCCCGCAAAATCGTTCAGCCGGACCTCGCTGCGTCCAGCCAAAGGATGGCCCGGCCACAGCAGCGCGCCAAGCGACAGGCTCGCGCCGGCCAGCCGCTGCGTGCCCTTAGGCACGCGGGAATCGAACGCGATGCCGAGTTCGGTTTCACCCTCGGCGACCAGGCGCAAGGCTTCGCTGGAACCGACGGTCCGAACCTCGACCGCGACATTGGGAAGCCGCGCCCAGAATTCGGCCAAAATCCGCGGCAGCAATCCCCGCGTGACGCTCTCCACGGCTGAAACCCCGATCTTGCCGCGGCGCAAGCCGGTGAGATCGTTGATGATCGAACAGGCCTGGTTGAGTTCCGAGGCGCTCGCCCGGGCGTGATAAACCAGGATCTCGCCGGCGCTGGTCAGTTTGAGGCGCTGTCGAACCCGCTCGAACAGCGGCAGTCCCAGCACCTCTTCGAGCGCCTGAATCGTCCGGCTGATCGCCGACGGCGCGACATTAAGCGCCTTGGCGGCCCCTCTGATCGAGCCGAGTTGAGCGACGGTCTGGAAATAATGCAGCCGGGCCGAAACCAGACCAAGCCTGTTCGCATCCATCGACGCTCTCCGGTACAAGCTGCCGCTGGCGGGCGGATTCAACTGCTTCCTGTTCCAAGTACCGCAGATAACGAGGCAAGCGTACCCAGTCGATCACGCCGCGCGAACCGAGTTCAGGAACTTGCTGACTTCCACCCTGAGCCGGTTGCTGTCCCCGGACAGCTGCCGCGCCGCGGAGAGCACCACCGGTGAGGCCGAGCCTGTTTCGCTGGCCCCACGCTGGACGTCGGTGATGTTGGATGAAACCTGCTGGGCGGCCTGCGCCACGTGCTGCACGTTGCGGGATATTTCATTGGTCGCGGAACCCTGCTGTTCCACTGCGGATGCGATCGACGCCGCGATCTCCGACATCCGCTCGATGGTGCCGCCGATCGCCTTGATCGCCGCGACCGAGTCCTGCGTTGCCGCCTGAATCCCGGTGACCTGCAGGCCGATCTCGCTGGTCGCCTTCGCGGTCTGTTCCGCCAACGCCTTGACCTCGGCCGCCACGACAGCAAAACCACGCCCCGCCTCGCCGGCACGCGCCGCCTCGATGGTGGCATTCAAGGCCAACAGATTGGTCTGCCCTGCAATCATATTGATGAGTTCGACCACGTCGCCAATCCGGGCCGCGGCCTTGGCCAGTTCGCCGACCCGATCGTTGGTCTCCTGCGCCTGTTCCACAGCCTGGGTGGCAATGCCGGCCGACGCCTGGACCTGACGCCCGATCTCGCTGACCGAGGAAGCCACTTCCTCGGTGGCCGAGGCTACCGACTGCACATTGGTGGAGGTTTCTCCCGACGCCGCCGCCACGATCGTCGTCAGCTCAAGCGAACGTTCGGCGGTTGCCGACAGGTTGACCGCAGACTCCTCCAGCCCGGCCGAGGCGGACGAAACCGTGTTGACGATCTCACCGACGGCATTTTCGAAATCATCGGCAAGCCGGTTCATGTCAGCCCTGCGCTGCGAGAGCTGCCTCTGCTCCGCGCCGGACTGCTGTTCGCGAACACGCTCGGCGTCGACCAACGCATCCTTGAACACACCCAGACTGCGCGAAATGCGGCCAATCTCGTTGCGGCGATCACGAAAGGGAACCTCGATCGCGAGGTCACCCGATGCGAGCCCGTCCATGACGCCGCACATCCTGTCGAGCGGACGGACCAGGCCACGCCCGAGAAACAGCGCCGTCAAGGTTGCGACCAGCAGGCCGGCCAATCCGCCTACAGCAATCCATACCGCGCGGCTGAAGATGACCTCATCGATATCGTCGACATAAACACCCGCCTGGACCACCAGGGACTTGTCGCCGGTGCCATATCCGCTGACATAAGAGAGCTTGGAAACTTCTTTACCGCCGGCGAATCTGGGAACGAGATATTCGACGAAACCACCGCCTGCCCGCGCTTTGGCAACGAGGTCCTGAATCAGCAGATGCCCCTGACTGTCCTTGAAGTCCCAGCGATTGACGTTGATGTATTTGGGATTGGCATGCACATAGGTAACGCCCGCGTTGTCCTTGCCGGCGCCGTAGATGCCGATGTAATCCGCGTATTGGCCCCAGCGCATGGCCCCGATCGCATCGAAAGCAAGTTGCTGCGCATCGGCGGGCTTGAGATTCCCGGCTTTGGCCTTTTCATCGTAGTACGAAAGGATCTTCTTGGCGGTCTCGACGATATCGAGCACCTTGACCTGTCGTTCCTCGATGACCGTGTTACGAACGACCCAGACCTGATAGGCCATGACGGCGACAAAGACCGCAGAAAGAACCAGGACGATCGTGATGAAGCGTCCATATACGGAGAGGTGGCGCATGAATTGGCTCCCTGACCTTTAAAAAGAGCCTTTTGAATTAAAAGAGAATTAACTTTCTGGTTCAATGCCGTTGCGAAATTCTTCTCAGCCGACCGGCTGGGTGGTCAGAATCGGAATCGGCATCTCAAAGCCGCGCAGCCGATGCTCGCCGAGGGGCCGCCAAGGTCCTGCCGCGGCGTCAGCGAAGGTCGCGGTGGCCAACAACGAACAGCCAAGCTGCTTGGTCAAGTCCTGCACCCGGACCACCTCGTTGACCGCGGCGCCGACCACCGTGAACTGCAAGCGCTCGGGCACGCCGACATTGCCGTAGATCATCTGGCCAAGATGAAGCGCGATGCCGAAGTCGAGCACCGGTCCGTTGGTCGTCGGTTGCGAGGCGCCAAGGCGCCGGCGGGCTTCATGGGCCGCGGCGAGCGCACGCGCGCACGCTTCTTCGGGGGAGCCCTCGACGCGGAACAGGCCAAGCACCGCATCACCGATCAGCGAGACCACCTCGCCGCCATGATCGAGCACCGCGGCCGCCGTCATTTCGAAATAGCGCCCGAGCAGGTCCAGAAAATCTTCGGTCGAAAGCCCGTCGGCAAGTTCCGTGGAGCGGCGAAGATCGCTGTACCACAGCGCGGCGGTGATCTTTTCCCCGTCGCCGCGCCGGATCAGGCCGCTGAGCACAGCCTGGCCGGCGCGCTGGCCCAGATAGGCGTGAGCGATATTTTGCGCGACGCTGTGCTCGATCCTCGATTTCAGTGCGATGCCGAGTTCGCGGGTCACGCGCTGCAGCTGGGCAATCTCGTCATCGGTGAACCCGGCGGCCCGGTCGCCGAGCCAGGAGCAGAGCACGCCGTTCTGTGAGGCCGGATCGAACGCGACACGGAAGACGAGATAGTCGGTGCCGCCCAGCGCTCGATAGTCCTCCAGGACCTCGAAATCGAGTAGCGCTGTGGCTCCGGTCAGCCGACGTCGAAACACCGGCAGACGATGGGTCATGACATGGCCGAGCGGACTGCGCAAAAACTGTTCCTGGCCGCTTTGTTCAGGACTGAAGAGCTCGACGACGACACCTTTCTCCCCATGCCAGGTCAACGTACTGGCATCGTAGAGCGGATGAAGCACCCGAAACGCCACCTGGGCCCGAAATACCGGTATGCCGACCGCCCGCAACCGCTGGCACAGCTCGCCATACAGCGTTGCGGGCTCGGATTCGTGCAGCGACTCGTCGGCCAGCCATTCGACGATGGCGCCGCCCAAGACGCTCGATGCTGTTTCCGGATTGTCCATGGGCGGCGACCTTATCCGAAATTGCGCGGGCGACCAGCGTTCACTACATCTCGACGCACCGGGCGCCAGCTATATCTTTGCGTCACGCGGACGTATCGCGGGCCGGCCGTGCTTCTCCTTCACATCGGCGACCCCATTCAACATCTCCTTCAGCGCATCGACCGCGGCGGTTTCTTCCGCGGTCAACGGCGTCTGCGGATGGAAATGCGCGAGCAGCACGATCAGCGCATCGCCGATGCGACCGATCTGCTTGCCATAGGTACCGACATCCGACAGCACCTCCGCTTCGACATCGGGATCGCTGGATTGGCCAAGGTTGATATTGATGACGCCGAGCTGGCTTCCGATCGGACTGAAAAAAGCTGTCCACGGGTTGATCGACTGAACGACATCTCCGGAAAGCGGCATCTTGAACGTCGCCATGCTCAATTCCCCCTGTTGCCTCCGCGCATCTGCGGGCGGGCTAAAATTAAGGCTTCTTTTAGGTTTGATTAAGGCTCCATTAAGCACGGAAAATCGTTGTTCCCCAATAGGTTGGGTTCTTGTTCAGTGTGGCCGATAGGTGACAGCTTTTTAGTCAAAAGCTGTCTAAGTGCGCGCCTCGCCGTTCTGCGGCCAAGCTGAAAAAACTCAATTCAATAACGTTCTGGAGAACAAACTAATGAAGAAGTTCCTGCTCACCACTGTGGCCTTCGTCGCCCTCGGCGCGACCGGGTCAGCACTTGCAGCCGATCTTCCGGCCCGCACCACCTACACCAAGGCCCCGGCTTACGTCGCGCCGCTCTACAACTGGACCGGCTTCTACATCGGCGGTCACATCGGCGGCGCTTTCAACGGCGACAGCAATTTCGGCGGCCTCACCACCGGCAACAACAGCAACGGCCGATTCCTCGGCGGTTTGCAGGCCGGCTACGACTACCAGTTCGCCCCCAATTGGGTCCTCGGTATCGAAGGCCAGTACAGCTGGCTCGCCAACAATAACAACAGCGTGATCTTCCCCGGCGGATTCGCCTACACCAACGACCAGCGCGGTCTGGGTTCGGTGACCGGCCGCATCGGCTACACCTGGGGCCCGGCTCTGCTCTACGTAAAGGGCGGCTATGCCTATTCCGACAACAACGAATCGGTGACGCTCGCTGCCGCTCCGGCCGCGTTCGCATTCTCCGGCGGTCACAGCAATGGCTACACCGTCGGCGCCGGTCTCGAATACATGTTCGCCCAGAACTGGTCGGCCAAGATCGAGTATCAGTACTATGATTTCGGTACCAGCTCGTTCACCGCTCCGGCCGCGCTCGCCCCGTTCGGCAGCTTCCGCACCGACGATCACGTCGTGAAGGCCGGCCTGAACTATCGCTTCAACCTGGGTGGCCCGGTCGTCGCGAAGTACTGATCCGAAAAACTGATCCAGGTCCGATCAAAAGGCCTGATCAAGCGTGTGAAAAGGCCGGCCTCGCGCCGGCCTTTTTGCGTTGAGAACCCGCCAAACCGCCAGGCTCATTTGGCCAGCCGCAGAACCGCTTCCCCTGTGCTTTGCCGAAATCGCAATTGTTTTCGACTGGCGCCGCGCCGATAGTGCGGCTAAGTCGATAATTGGCAATTTGCGGCACAAAACGATGCATTCAAAACCAGACGCGATTCAATCCTCGGTCGAGGCACTGCGGTACCCCTGGGAAAATCATCCCGGCCCGGATCAGGTCGTCGAGGTGATGCCCGGCGTGTTGTGGGTGCGGCTGAAGCTGCCATTCCGTCTCAATCATGTGAACATCTATCTGCTCGCCGACGGCGATGGCTGGGCAATGGTGGATTCCGGATTCGGCAATGAGGAGTCGATCGCGGCATGGACCGCCCTGTTCGACGGTCCCCTGACCAAAGTAAAAATCACGCGGCTGATCGTAACCCATTCGCATCCCGACCATGTCGGCCTCGCCGGATGGGTGGTCGAGCGCTTCAACTGCCCGCTCTATATGTCGCAGGTCGAATATCTGCAGTCGGTCTATCATCAGAACCGCGGCACCGAAGAACGCAAACTGGCGCAGCGCCTGTTCTTCCGGCGTCACGGCATGGACGAGAACCTGACCGACAAATTGCTCGGCCGCGGCCAGGATTACCTGAAGCGGGTTTCGGTGCTGCCTCCATCCTATCGCCGCATCTCGCATGGCGACGAGATTTCGATCGGCACGCGCCGCTTCAAGGTCATCACCGGCGGCGGCCATGCGCTCGATCAGGTCACGCTTTACTGCGCCGCCGACAAACTGTTCCTGTCCGCCGACCAGGTGCTGAGCAAGATTTCACCCAATGTCAGCGTCTGGGCGGTCGAGCCCGACCAGAACTCGCTCGGCGAATATCTGGCCTCGCTGGCGAGCCTCACCACTACGCTGCCCTATGACCTGCTGGTGCTGCCCGGCCACGGTGTTCCGTTCTACGGGTTGAAGACCCGCATCAAGCAACTGGCCGATCACCACGAGGAACGTTGCCGGCTGATCGCCGATGCCTGCCGGGAAACCCCGAAGACATCAAAGGAACTGGTGCCGGTCGTGTTCCACAAGCACGTGCTCGACGTGCACCAGATGGGTTTCGCGGCCGGCGAGTTGATCGCCCATGTCAACTACATGCTGGTCGAAGGTCGTCTGACGGCGGAGGAAACCGACGGCGTGCTGCACTTCAGGACCACCTGACTTCAACACCACGGGAAGCCAATGCAAAGAGCCGGCAAATGCATCCTCGGCGGTGCAGGCACGATCTGCGCCGTCCTGATGACCACGCACGGCGCGTTGGCGCAGACAACGATCGATAGTGCCGCCAAGCCCTATTTCATCGCGGGCGGAGCCATCGCTACGATTTTTTTCCTTTCCGTTGGCGCCATGCTGATCCGAAAGAGCAATCGATACCGGCGGATCGCCGCGACCGCTGCGCAATGGCCCATCGTGACAGGCAAGGTGGTTTCGTCCGAGGTCATCAAGCACGCCGACAGCGATTCCGGCGACTATTTCGTCCCGCGGGTCCACTATGTCTATCAGGTCGATGGAACCAGCCGGAACGGCCGGGTCATTCGCGCCGGTCTGGGCGATCGCGGCTATCCGCGCGAACAACAGGCGCGCGATGATGCCGCCAGGTATTGCGTCGGTTCAAACGTGCCGGTGCGGTATGATCCGCAGAACCCGGCCAACGCGGTCCTTGAACTTGGACAGGTCGGCGCCGGCAACAACCTCATGGCTGGCGTCCTTCTGATGCTGGTCGGCGCCGGAGGCGTGGTGTTCACGGTGTTTTCGGTGGTCACGCCGGGCAGCTGAAAATCCGCATGACCGCGGCTATGTCCGTTGTGCAGTCCGCCAGACGCTCAATGCCGCAGAATCTTGGCCAGGAAGGCCTTGGCGCGTTCCGACTGGGGATCATCGAAGAACTTCGCCGAGGCGGCGGTCTCGACGATCTCTCCGTCGTCCATGAAAAGCACCCGGTTCGCGACGCTTCGGGCAAAGCCCATTTCATGGGTGACGCAGACCATGGTCATGCCCTGCCGCGCCAGTCCGGTCATGACCTCAAGCACCTCGTTGACCATTTCCGGATCAAGCGCGGAAGTCGGCTCGTCGAACAGCATGACTTTGGGGTCGAGCGCCAGCGCCCGGGCGATCGCGACGCGCTGCTGCTGTCCGCCGGATAATTGCGCGGGATATTTGGTGATGTGGCCGGAGAGCCCGACCCGCGCCAGCAGCATGCGTGCTTTTTCCTCGGCCGCGGCCCTGGATCGCTTCAGCACCTTGATTTGCGCGATCGTGACGTTGCTCAGGACCGTCAAATGCGGAAACAGCTCAAAACTCTGGAACACCATTCCGACAGACCGGCGCAACGCCGCCACATTGGTAACATCAGGCGCCAGCCGAAAGCCGCTGACATTGATCTCGCCGGAGTCGATGGTCTCAAGCCCGTTCACCGTCTTGATCAGCGTGCTCTTGCCGGAACCCGAAGGCCCGCAGATCACCACCACTTCGCCATCGGCGATACTGGCGGAGCAATTCTTGAGAACCTGGAACGATCCATAGCACTTCGAGACATTGTCGATCTCGATCATCATCGAACTCCGTAGGCGAGACGGCCCTGCAGCTGCTTCACAAACTGGGAAGCGGCAAAGCAGAACACGAAGTAGATGACGCCGACGATCAGGTACATCTCGACCAGCCGGCCGTCGCGCTGGGCGATCTTGGTGGCGGCGCCCAGCAGATCCGTCGCCGAAATGACGTAAACCAGCGAGGTGTCCTGGAACAGCACGATGGTTTGCGTGAGCAGGATCGGCAGCACGTTGCGGATCGCCTGTGGAAACAGGATGTAAATGTAGGCGTGGAGCTTCGAGAGCCCGAGCGCATCGCACGCCGCATATTGTCCTGGCGAGATCGAGCGAAAGCCGGCGCGTACGATCTCGGCATAATAAGCCGCCTCGAACAGGACGAAGGTCACGAAAATGGTCAGCGACGCTCCGACTGCGACCGGACGGCCGTTGCCGGTGATCCATCCGATCGCCCAGGGAACCAGGAAGAACACCCAGAAGATCACGAGGATCAGGGGGATCGAACGCATCAGGTTCACATAAGCCGTCGCCAGCGTCGACAGCAGCCGGTTCTGCGACAATCGCGCGATCGCAAGCAGGCTGCCGAACACGATGCCGCCGCAGACGCCGACGAGCGTGATCTGAAGCGTGAACCAAAGGCCCTTCAGCAGAAACGGAAATGCGTTGACGAGCGCGGCAAGGTCGACCGTCATGGCCGCGCCCTTCCACTGACAAGGCTGGGCAACTGCACCGCCCGTTCGATCCGATGCATAACCTGCCAGGCAATCAGGGCGATCACGAGATAGACGATCGTCACCACGCCAAACGCCTCGAAGGTGCGGAAGGTGTTTTCGTTGATCTCGCGCGCCGTCGCCGTCAACTCGACCAACCCGATGGTCAATGCCACCGAGGTGTTCTTGAAGATCGTCATGAACTCATTGGTGAGCGTCGGCAGGATGATCCGGAACGCCTGCGGCAACAGGATCAAACGATAGGTGCCGCCCGGGGAAAAGCCGAGAGCGGACGCGGCCTGAATCTGCCCCGGCGGCAGCGCCTGAAGCCCGGCGCGAACCTGCTCGGCAATGCGCGCCGCGGTGAAGAGGCCAAGGCAGATCAGGGCCGGGATGAAACTCCCCCATGGCGGATCCATCTGCTTGATCGCCATGCCGATGCGCACCGGCAGCAATTCCGGAAGCACGAAGTACCAGAAGAACATCTGCACCAGCAGCGGAATATTGCGAAAGGTCTCGACATAGACCCGCCCTAGCCTGAGCAGGATTCCGTTCGGCAAGGTGCGGGCAACGCCAACCAAGGTGCCTACGACAAGCGCGATGGTCCAGGCACCAAGCGCAAGCAACAGCGTCCAGCACAGGCCGTTCAAAATCCAGTCGAGATATCGTCCTGCTCCATCGGGTGTCGGCTCGAACAGCAAGGACATCGTCGCCCCCTTTTAACCGAGCACCTTTGTCACTGGCCGTTGGCCTTGTCGCTCGGGGCCTTGATCAGCGCCTTGAGCTTTTCCGATTGCGGGAAATTCAAATTGATGTTCTTGGGCGGGATCGGGCTCTCGAACCATTTGGCGTAAAGCTTGTCGTACAGTCCCGACTTCATCGCTTCCGTCAGCGCGTCATCGACGACCTGCTTGATACCGGGGTCGCCCTTCGACATCATCACGCCGTAGGGATCGCTCGGGAAATCATCGGACAAAAACGCAAAATTGTCGGGTGCCGACGCGGTCGCCTTGAGGCCGGCGAGCAGAATATCGTCCTCCATGAAGGCCGAGGCACGGCCGGTGTCGACCAGGAGGAAGGATTCGGCGTGATCCTTGCCCTGCAGGATCTTCATGCCGAGGCTTTTTTCGGCATTGAGTTTGGCGACGAACTGCGACGTATTGGTGCCCTGGGTCACGGCGACGGTCTTGCCTTTCAAATCGTCGGTGGTCTTCAGGCCGGATGACTTCAGGGTAATCCATTTGAACTGCGGCGCATAGAAAATCACCGAATAGGCGACTTCCTGCTGGCGCGGAATTGTATTGGCGGTCGAACCGCATTCGATATCGACCGTCCCGTTCTTGACGAGAGGAATCCGGTTCGAGGAGTTCACGGCCTGATAGACGACCTTGAGACTGGGCAGTTCGAGTTTTGCTTTCAGTTTCGCCACCACGAGGTTGCACAGATCAAGCGAAAAGCCGATCGGCTTCTGGGCGTCATCCAGATAGGAGAACGGCACTGATGAGTCGCGGTTGCCGATGGTAATG
>Ga0116135_1001585_pt1 | contig 11236 bp, 11 predicted proteins | sample June2015DPH_20_1_FD_89738 | JGI IMG/M metagenome (GOLD analysis project Ga0116135, IMG submission 89738) | Peatland microbial communities from SPRUCE experiment site at the Marcell Experimental Forest, Minnesota, USA - June2015DPH_20_10 | ecosystem: Environmental > Terrestrial > Soil > Wetlands... | reverse complement strand
TGGCCTTTAGGCCCGGGCATCTTCGTCGCCTTATTGTTTTGTTCAACCTACAAAGCAGTTTCTTATCAGCGAGCCTCCGCCTCACCGCAGGTGGCCAACATCCCCGCCAGCAACGCCGTCCTTGCCGCAACGTGTTCCAGCACAATCGACTCGTGCTTTGCGTGCGCTCCCTCGCCCACCGCGCCCATCCCATCCAGCGTCGGAATCCCCAGCGCCGAAGTAAAATTTCCGTCCGACCCGCCCCCGGTCGAAGCCTCCTCCAGTACAAACCCCAACTCCGCAGCCAGACTGCGCGCCTGCCGGTAAAGCTTCACCGTCCCTCGTGTCCGCTCCATCGGCGGCCGATTGATTCCGCCAGCCACTGAGATTGTGCATCGCCTGTCCACCGGCTTGAGTGCGGCAAACTTCCGCTCCAGGCGCTTCCCGTCCGCGCCGCGCACGATTCGCCCATCCACCTCAGCCCATGCCTCCGCGGCGATTACGTTCGTCTTCGATCCGCCGCCCACCAGCCCCACACTCACGGTCAGGCCGCGCTTTAGATCGGTCCACCCGCTCACCGTCTCAATCACCCGCGCCAGTTCCAGAATCGCGCTGGCACCCTTTTCAAAATCCACGCCGGCATGCGCCGCAACGCCCTTGATCTCGATCCGCCAATCGCCCGTTCCCTTGCGCGCAGTCTTGTAAGCCAGCCCCTGCGCCGGCTCCAGCACAAATACCGATTCGCTCTCCGCTGCCAGACGTTCCGTGATCGGCCGCGAAATCCCGCTGCCCACTTCCTCATCCGTATTCAACAGCAGCACAATCTCCCGCTGCAGCAGCCCAGCCTCCCCCAGCATCTCGATCGCGGTAAACGCCATGGCCACTCCCGCCTTCATATCCAGCGTGCCCGGCCCCCACAACCGCCCGTCGCCCACGCGGCACGGCATGGTCTTCAGCGTGCCAACCGGCCAAACCGTGTCCAGATGCCCCAGCACCAGCACCGGCTTTGCGCCACCGGCCCCAAAATTCGGTACAGATCGCCGCTTCGGCCCAAACCGCGCCTCCAGCACATCGCCAACCAGTTTCTGCCGGTGCAGCTTCACCCGTCCGCCCAGGCTTTTGGCGTGTTCCGCCGCGAGAGCAACACAGGCATCCACCGCTGCCTTGTCGTCCGTAGGCGACTCCAGGCGCACCATCCGTTGCGCCAGATCGAGCAATCCAGCCTGGTTGCGCCGCGCTCCAGCCAGCAGCGCGCGCATCGGAATCGGGGAATCTTGAGGATCGAGCATCCAGGAGCCTTTCTGGTTATCGTTTCAGGAGAAAAATCACTGACTCCCTGATTCTACGTTGGTTAGGTCAGCTGGAACAGCCCCATTCCCGCCTTGAAAGGTACCAGGATGTACCATAGTGTGGCTAAAATGCCACACAGCCGGAAAGCCACTTCCCGTCTAATCTATCCAGTGCGCCTCGTTTCGCGCTGTTGGAGAAGATCTTTGGGACATCCAGCCCACCTGGAACAAACGATTTCTGAGCCTCTGGAGTTCAACGGGGTCGGCCTTCATTCAGGAGCGCCGGTCACCATGCGCCTTCTCCCCGCGCCGGCCGGTTCAGGCATCGTCTTCCGCCGTACCGATCTCGACAACTTTGAAATCCCCGCCAACGGCCGCAACGTCGCCAAAGTCAGTTACGCCACCAGCCTCATGCGCCAGGGCGTGCTCATCTCCACCACAGAACATCTGCTATCGGCCTTGATCGGCATGGGCGTCGACAACGTCATCGTCGAGCTCGACAATCTCGAACTCCCCATCCTCGACGGCAGCGCCCTGCCCTACGTTCAGGCCATCCTCTCCGCCGGCATACGCACCCAGCGCCGCCGCCGCGAAACCATCCGCGTCCTCCGCGCCGTTGAGGTCCGCGAGGGCGACAAGTTCATCGGCGTCTACCCCGGCTCCGGCTACAAGATTGAATACGCCATCGACTTCCCCGCGCCCATCGGCCACCAAAGCACGTTCGTCGACCTGGCCGCCGAAACCTACGGCGCCCTGATCGCCCCCGCCCGCACATTCGGTTACAAGGCTGACGAAAAGCGTCTCCGCGACATGGGCCTCATCCGCGGCGCAGGTCCCGAGAGCGCCATCATTCTCAATGCAAACGGCCCTGAAAACGGCCCGCTCCGCTTTAACGACGAGTATGTGCGCCACAAAGTCCTTGACCTCATCGGCGACCTCGCCCTTGCCGGCCGCCGCATTGAGGGCCACGTCGTTGCCCAGCGCGCCGGTCACGCCATGCACACCGCCCTGGTCTCCCGCCTGCTCAAAGACCGCTCCGCCTGGGAACTAGCCCACGTTCCCATGAACACCCCCGCCGAAGAGGCGGCCTCCACAACCATCCACAGCGAATCCCTCCCCAGCCCCGCGCTAGTAGGCGCGTAGCGCGCCGTCTTTACAAGTTACAAAAAATCAAGGCGGTCATCCTGAGCGAACGGGGCCCCAGACGTTTTTCAGTCTGGGGGTGGTGAGTCGAAGGACCTGCATTTTCTTCACTTCTTCACTCATTCACTTCTTCACTCACTCGAAGAGAATACACATTGGCGTAACCGCCGCCACGCTCTTCCCTTCCTTCGCCAATTCCCCCGTCTCCGGGTTTCGCGCAAACACACTCAAATTGTTTGAAACCTGGTTGGCCACCACCATCCACCGCTCTGTCGGGTCCAGCACAAAATTCCGCGGAATCTTTCCCCCACAATCGGTTTGCCCGCCCAGCGTCAGCGCGCCCGTCTTAAAGTCTGCGTGATACAGGTAGATAGCGTTATTCCCGCGGTTCGCAAAGTAGACCGTCTTGCCGTCCTTTGAAATCACCGTGTCGCACCCATGCGTATCGCCCTTCCAGTCCGCGGGCAGCAGGTGAATCGTCGTCACCCGCGTCAGCGAGCCATCCGCCCTGTGCCACTCCAGCACGTCCACCGTCGAATCCAGTTCATTCATCGAGTAGGCCGTATGCCCATTGGGATGGAAGTGCAGCGTTCGCGGCCCCGCACCCGGCGCGGACTGATACTTGCCGGCGCCCGTCAGCTCCGCCGTCGCCGCATTCAATTTGTAGATGTGTATGCAATCCCCGCCCAGGTCGTTGAAATAAGCAAACCGGTTATCCGGCGAGAAGGACGCAAAGTGCGCGTGTGCCGCCTCCTGCCTGTCCGCGTTCGGCCCATGCACGGTGTAGTGCTCGCTCCAAACCACCGGACTCAGCTTGCCATCCGTCACCAGGTAGCTTGAAGCAGTGCCGCCGCCGTAATCCGCCGCCAGCAGCACGCGCCCCGTATGGTCCAGCGCCACATGACACGTCCCCTTGCTCGCCGAGTTCTGCGCCGACAGCGGCGTCAGCTCGCCGTGGTGAACGCCAAAACTGGCCACCGCGCCCGTAGCTTTGCCATTAAAGCTGTCCAGCTCAGCCGCGGCATAGATAAACTCCCGCTTCGGCGAATAAGTAATCCAATCCACGGTGGAGAGTTTTGCGGCAACCCCAGCCGGAGTCAGCTCGCCCGTAGCCGCATCCCAGTCAAAAGCCAGAATCCCATCCTTCCCGCCCGAGCCAACAAAGACGCGCGAGCGAACTTTTGCGGGAGCACCAGCAGCAAGGTGAGGAGCAGCAGTGGCGGCGAGCGTGGCAGCAGACGCAGAGACAAGAAACGAGCGGCGGGAAAGTGTTTTCATAACAAACGATTGTCACCGATAAACCCACCCCCGCGCCAGCACTTGCAGTGCGGCAGACGGCGCTTCCGCGCCAGGAGCGGAGGCACTGTACCTTCCGGAGTGACGACATTCAGAAACTCTCAGCTCAACAGGAGCTGTCATCGCTGAGCAACCGACTCGCGTAGCGAGTTACGTCTGAAATGAGCGCGTCGCAAGAGCCTATAGCAAAAACAACCGTGTCATCCTGAGCGCACGGGGCCCCAGGCGTATTTCAGCCTCTCGGGGTCCCCAAGGAGCGGTCTTTGCTCTTTGGGGTGGAGCAAGGGGGTGGTAAGCGAAGGATCTGCCGTTGCGTTTGAGACGCATCGAGTGGGAATGCTTAACTCCGGATTGGCGGATAACAATACAACAGCTAAAACGCTTCGAGTAATATAATGCTGACAAATACCCACGAGATTGGACTCTGGACGGCTTAAGCAAGTTAAGGAAGTTGCCATGGTGAAAGCAGCAATCTTCTGCCTGCTGTGTCTCGCATCGCCGACGGAGATTATCGGAGCACAAGAATGGCAAGTCAGCGGCGCGTATCGTAATCCTGCCGAGGGATATTCGATCAGGATTCCGCACGGGTTGACGGGGAAAACCGGAGTTTCGGGCATGGGCAATCAACGGGGTGTGAAAATCTCCCTTCCATCAGGTGGGATGATCGAGGTTTGGGGAGAACCCAATAGTCTAGAGTGGAAAGGCCCGTCCGAAGGCGTGCAATGGAGCCTCGAAAACGGAGAATGTTCTTCCGGGAAAGCTGGACCTTCGGAAGTTGTCATTGGACGTTTAGAGGGCGCGCAAGGAAGAATTGCCTGCGGAAATGCGGTGGAGATCGTCTTCCTCGCGTTTAGGCGGCCCGGTGGTGACCCAATCTACTGGCTGATGTTGACAACTTCTCCCGCTCACGAGAGCGAGGACAAAGCCATATTGGAAAAGGTCGCCGCAACCTTCAGGATCATTCGGTGGCGGTAACTCCCGCACCCCGTTTAGTGCGATCCGGATGCATCACCCGGCAATCCAGAAACATCGCGCGAACCCGCTTGACGATTTCCCGATCACCTACCTCATCCCAGCACCTTCCTCTAAACTCGTTCCAGCACCAAGCGAGGCTCCCGCTGTCCCACTTCATCAGTTTCGTTCGCATCCCGGCCCTCGCCATCCGCCAGCACATTCGGCCGCTGCCCCCGCTCGGCCTCCTCGACGAAGACCGCATCCGCATGCGCGTCTGGCCCAACGACATCGACATCAACTTCCACCTCAACAACGCGCGTTTCCTCAGCCAGATGGATTACGCGCGCACCCACCTGCTGGCCCGCACCGGCATCCTCACCCACATCGTCCGCAAGCGCTGGCAACCGCTGGTGGGTGCCGTCTGGATCACCTATCGCCGCTCCCTGCCGCTCTGGACTGCGTTCAACCTCACCTCCCGCCTGGTCTGCTGGGACGAGCGCTGGTTCTACATCGAACAAACCTTCACCGGCACCGAAGGCCTGGCCGCCGTAGGCTGGGTCAAAGGCGCCCTGCGCAACAAGAGCGGCGTAGTCGTCCCGCAAAAAGTTCTCGAAGGCATCGTCCCCAGCGCGGCCAGCCCGCCCATGCCCGACTCCATCGCCACCTGGAACGACCTCACCCGCGAAAAACTCGCCGCCGGCTAAAAGCCTCCCGTAGGGAGCGCACGAGAATAGCCCAGGCCGGACCCGAGCATCGCGAAGGGGACGCCCTGGGTACACGGTCCAAACTCGCTCTTGCGTCCCGTAGGGCCGCTACGAAATCCGCGCGCCGCATCTCCCCAACCCTCGTCCAAACCACAACCCAACGACCATCCATCACTCACCGATTCATCGTGAACACCACATTCACCGTAGTCTCCACTTCCACCGGCTGATCGTTCAGCAGGTACGGCTTGTACTGCCACGTCTTCACCGCATCCATCGCCGCCTGTTGCAGCAGCGGCGGCCCGCTCACCACGCGCAGATTCTCAATCGTCCCCGTCTTCGAGATAGTCGCCTGCAACACCACCGTTCCCTCCTGATGAATCGTGGCGGCGATCGATGGATAAACCGGAATCGTCTTGCGAAGGATCATCCCTTCAACCACCCCGGAAGAGAGCCGTACCGGCCCTTTTTGCACCAGCCTCACAACCGGCGTGCTGCGCTGAGTGGAAGTGCCATTGCCAATGCCGCCCGGAACGTTAGGCCCTTGATCGAAACTGATGTTATCTCCGCTACCTGTAATCGGCGTCGGATCGTTCCCAATGTCGATGTGGTTCGGCATCAGCCGCGGCGGCATCAGCGAAATCGGCGTAAAGCTGTTCGCCCCCGATGCGGCATGCGTCTGTTGCGGCGGCAGTTGATCAGGCGCAGCCGGCGGCGCCGGTGCTTCCAGGATCATCGGTAGCATTGACACCGGCAAAGCCGCCGGATGAATCAGTGGAATCAGAACCAACGCCGTCAAAATCGAGGCGTTGAACGTGAATGCCGCCATCATCCATTGGCGGCTGCGTGTGCGGATTCTGCCCGCGGATTCAAAAACCGAGTCTTCAAACATGGCCCGCCTCCCGGAGAAATTTCAGTTGTGCCAACCGGGAAGCAGTGAGTTGTTCAAGTGCGCAGAGGGCCGTGCCGCTCCGCGCGCCTCCTTGTTAGAGAAAGCCCGCGGGAGCGGTGCGTCAACACACCGGCTTTCCCAATCAGAACCACTGTGTTCTCTGTAGACACCGCACACGGAAGAACTGTTCCCGCCCCAGGACAAATTCCGTGCGACCGTCTGCCGCACTGGTTGTGCCCGTCCCGAAGGGACCGAATGAGAATGGCCCCGGGTGGAGCGAAGCGGAACCCGGGGAAAGCGCCCCAGGAACCCATCCGCGTCCTGTAGGGACGCGATGAAGTCTTGAACCATCCATGCAATCGAACGAGCCTCCCGCGAACATCGGTTCCATGCAATGGTGCCGTGCGTTACACTCCATGCATTCGCAACACCCCGCGTCGGAGCATTCATGAAGCTGTTTTGCCCCTTGTTTTTCGCCTTACTGATCACTCCATCCTTCCGCGCCCAGCAGTCCGACGCCGCGGCCCCACAATCGCCCAAGCCCGACCCCGCCGCCACCCTCGCCTACATTCACGGCGCATGGGACACACTCACCCGCAACATGTCCGACTGTCACTCGCTCGTCGACATCAAAATCACCACCAACCCAGTCCTTTATCTCCCCGCCGAGATGCCGCCCACGCCCGAACTCACCGCTCTCGCGCAAAAATGCAACGTCCATGTCGTCCAACTTCCCCGCCGCATTGAAAAAATCGCAGACGTTCGTCCTGAGGAACTACGCACCCCCGGCCTGCTCTATCTGCCCAACCCCTACGTAGTTCCCGGCGGCCGCTTCAATGAGATGTATGGCTGGGACAGTTACTTCATAGTCATCGGTCTCGAAGCCGATCACCGCGCCGCCCTCGCCAAAGGAATGGTCGATAACTTCCTCTTTGAAATCGAGCATTATGGCGCCGTCCTCAATGCCAATCGGACTTACTACCTCACCCGCTCGCAGCCGCCCTTTCTAACTTCCATGATTCGCGCCGTCTATGAAAATCCCGCCAGCTTTCCTGCCACTCCCGCCGGCCGCGCTGAAGCCCGCGAATGGCTCCAGCGCGCCTACGCGCTTGCCCAGAAAGACTATTCCACCTGGACCCGCCCCGAGCACAAAGCTGGAACCACCGGTCTCACCCGTTACTTCGATTACGGCAGCGGCCCGGTGCCTGAAATGGCCGACGACAGCACCTACTATCCCGACGTCATTCGCTGGCTCGTCGCCCATCCCAAACAGGGTGGCGACGGCTACCTGGTTAAGGGCTCCGAGCATCCCGACGCGTCTGAAGCGGCGCGTCTCAAGCTCACCAGCTGCGATGTGCATGCCAGCATAGTCTGCATGAAAGCATGGGCCGCGGGCTATCGTCTCAGCCGCGACTTTTATCTCGGCGACCGCGCCATGCGCGAGTCCGGTTTCGATCCCAGCTTTCGCTTCGGACCCTTCGACGGCGCCACGCATCACTACGCGCCGGTCTGCCTCAACAGCCTGCTCTACCGCTACGAGCGCGACCTGGAACACTTCGCCCATCTGCTCGCCAACCCGGCAGACGCAGCCCGCTGGGATCATCGCGCCAAGGCTCGCGCCAGTGCCATGCAGCGCTATCTCTGGCGTCCCAAAGAGGGTGTCTTCGCCGACTGGGACTTCGTCCACGCCAAAGCTTCGAGTTATGCCTATGTCACATCCCTCTATCCTCTGTGGGCCGGCGTAGCTCTGCGCGAGCAAGCCAGCCAGATGGAAGAGAAACTCAACTTGTTCGAGCGCCCCGGCGGCCTTTCCATGAGTAACTTCAACTCCGGCATGCAATGGGATGAGCCCTATGGTTGGGCGCCCACCAACTGGATCGCCGTCGCGGGTCTCGAAGCTACCGGCTATCATGCCGACGCTGCCCGCATCGCACAGCACTTCGACGCAACCGTGGATACCGGCTTCGCCCACGACGGCACCATTCGCGAAAAATACAACGTAGTCTCCGGCGACGCCAGCGTCCAGGTCACCACCGGCTACAAGGAAAATGCCATCGGCTTCGGCTGGACCAACGCCGTCTATCTCAAGATGAAAGAAATCGCCGCAAAGCCCGCACCGATCGCAATGAATTAGCAGCTACTAAGTGCTGTCATCCTGAGCGCACGGGGCCCCAGGCGTATTTCAGCCTGGGGGTGGTAAGCGAAGGATCTGCGGTTGCTTTTGTATTTGCCTTTGCTTTCACCACTCACAACAAACTGTCATGAGGAGAGAAGCGTTCTTCAGCGGAGTCGAAGGACCTGCATTTTCTTTTCGCTCCGGCACGTCTCCGTCAATGTAACCTTTCCCCATCTCAACCCGTAAGCAGGGACAGAAGGGAAGGACGGATGCAGAACGAGTCGAGCGGCGTCCTGAACAGCTTTCAACTCGGCGAACCGGCCGCGTTTGAAGCGCTCTTCCGCATGCATCAACACGCCGTCTACGGCTGGCTCCTGCGCATTGTGCGCAATCATGCCGCGGCCGAAGACCTCACCGTTGAAACCTTCTGGCGCATCCATCAGGCCCACGCGCGCTTCAACCCCGCGCAGGGATTTGAAGGCTGGGCGCGCCGCATCGCCACACGCGCGGCCCTCGATTGGCTTCGCGCCAACCGAACAGAATGTGAGTTGCCGGCCGATCTGCCTGCCGCGGCAACTACCGACCCAGCCATCCGCGCGGAGATTCGCCAGAAGATCGCGCTCGCCTTCTCGCGCCTGCCGCCGAAGTTGCGCATCGCTGCAACTCTTGCCGTGGTCGAGCAATTGCCCGGCAAAGAAGTTGCAGAAGCACTTGGCATCTCCATCGCCGCTCAAAAACTGCGCGTCTTCCGCGCCATTCGACTACTGAGAAAGGACCTCGAACGTCAGGGGATCACGCCATGAATGAACAGGAACAGGACCGCATCAAGAACCTCCTGCAGCAAACGCTGCCGCCCATCACAGCAGACGCCGAACCAGCACGCGACCTCTGGCCGGCAATGCTGCGCCGCATGAATGCAAAGTCCGCAACCCAGCCGCAATTCCTGCCCGCCCAATTCCTGCCCGTCTGGTTTGACTGGGCATTGCTGGCCTGCATTGTCGGCGTCGTCGCAGTTTTCCCATCGTCGATCCCGCTGCTTCTTTACTACCTGTGAAAGGCCCGCGCTCACACGCCGCGCCTCTCGCCCAAAAGGAGAACGCTATGAAACCCCATCCCTATATCCGCGCATATCTGGCAGGAATCTTCGTGCCCACGCTGGTCCTGCCCATTCTTCTCACCGTATTCATCGTGGCGCGCATCGTCGAGCATGTCTCCACGCCCATTGAACAGGTCATGATCTTTCCCATGGCCGTCGTGCCCTCGCTCTTTGGCCTCTGGAACATGGCTTACCTCGGCCTGCACGCGCGCACGCATCATCCCATCGGCCTGCACGGCGCCGTGCTGCCGCTGCTGATGGCGCCCATCGGTGCGCTCGTCGCCACCAGCCTCAACGTGCTGCAAATCGGCGCGCACGGCCTCGTCTGGTTTCAATCCTGCACCATCTCCTACGCACTCGTCGCCCCCGGCTTCCTGGTCGCAATGGCCGCGTATTACCTGGTGTGGAAGTATATCGTCGGCTTCCTGAATCGCGTGCTCGGCATCGCCTGACCCATTGCCCGCGCGGCTGTGACGCTTGCGAAAGTGTCCCAGCCGCACGCAATCCAATTCCACTTCGCCGCTAGCATGCGGGCATGAGAAATCAACGATTCGCTCTCGCTCTGTTCGTATCGCTGCTCCCTGTCTCAATGGCGTCAGCGCAGAAATTGGATTGGGAGACCATCCGGCAAATCCATCCCAACTCCCCAATCATGGTCGTCACGCAAAAGCATTTCCATTGCAATTTTGAGGCTGTCAACGACGACAAGCTCTTCTGCCTGTTCGTTCCAACTGACCTGCTCCCCTTCGTAACAAGCAAGGTTTCCGAACTCGTCTTCAACCGCGCGGAAATCCGTGAAGTGCGTCTTGAGGCATTCGACGATTCGAAGGGATATCTCGATCTGATCCTCGCCGCAGGCGGTGGTGGAGGCCTCGATTCCAATCGCCAGCCCACCAGTTTCGCCGGCGTCAAGATCGGCGGAGCGCTTGCACTCGACCTCGATTACGATCGCATCCAGGGAAAGAACGGATTCTCCACGGCAGGCTCGGCAGTTATTCCGCTCTTCAGGATCCCGCCGCCCAAGCTGAATCAAAATAAAATGTTCCTCAGAACCTATGCCGAGCCGGGAATTGGCTATCGCGCGGGAGGTGGCACATTCGGCTTCTATTCCAGCGCAAAATTGCTCTGCATTTTGTTCTCGGTTCCCAAGTGGCAGGATTCGTCGCCATACGTCGAGTTCGAACGCCGCTTCCCCTTCGACTCACCGCTCCAGGGCGACAACCGCTTGACGATCGGTGTCATGCTAGCAATTGGACAGGGCTCCGGAATCAACTAACCGCCGTCGCGCGCCCGTCGCGAAAAAATCCCCCAGCCCCGCGCGATGCGCATGAGCTTCCATCGCCGCTTGAATCTCCAGGGCCAGCGCCAGCGCATTCCGTCCCTGGCGCGCCGTCACGCGCGGCTCGCGTCGCGTCCGCACCGCATCCAGAAACGATTGAATCTCCAGCCGCAGCGGCTCGCCCGGCGTAACCTCCGGCTTCGAAAAACTCAATCCCGCCTTCGGGCCATCCGCACTTGTCACCTGCGCAATCACCGCCGGATCAATTTTTGCCATCGCCGCAAACTGCGCAATCATCGCCGGGCCAACCTTGCTCAGGTCAATCTTTCCTGACGCAATTCCCTCCGCAATCCCCGGCGGCAGCAGCGCCTTCACATTCTCCGGCAACCCCGCAATCAAATCTGCCTGCGAAGTCTTTCCCTCGCCGCCGTCCACGCGAATCACCAGCAGATCCTGCCGCGCATAATCAATCGACACATACTGCCGCG
>Ga0116135_1001583_pt1 | contig 11251 bp, 9 predicted proteins | sample June2015DPH_20_1_FD_89738 | JGI IMG/M metagenome (GOLD analysis project Ga0116135, IMG submission 89738) | Peatland microbial communities from SPRUCE experiment site at the Marcell Experimental Forest, Minnesota, USA - June2015DPH_20_10 | ecosystem: Environmental > Terrestrial > Soil > Wetlands >... | reverse complement strand
GTGACAAAGAAGAAAAGATCATTCCGCACGATCGGCCCAATAATGGCCATCTCGGTTTTGGACGAAGGAATTACGCCGCTCTCCGAGAGTTCGTGCAACCCGGCGATCACCAACTGCGCCGCTACCAGGAAAAGAATAGCCGTCGTGACCCGGAAGAACTTCTGCAGGTTAATCCGCACGCTGCCTTTTACAAACATCACACCGAAAGCGATGGCGCACAGCACACCTAGCAGGGTGCCCAGAAAGCTCATCAGTTCCGTGGAATTCAGCGTCACCGCGGAAAGGATCAGCACCGTCTCCGCCCCTTCCCGCAGCACCATCAGGAACACAAAGAAGAAGAGGCCAATCCAGGCGTCGTTGCCAGCCAGCAAGCCAACCTTGCCCTCAATTTGGCCTTTCAGCTTGCGTCCGGTCTTCATCATGAAAATAACCATGGTGATGACGAAAAAGGCGGCAACCAGCATGACCCAGCCTTCAAACGCATCTTCGTTGAGATTCAGGCGCGACATTAGTACTGCCACGCCAATGCTTCCAAGGAACGCGGCGCCCAGCGCGGCATAAACGGCCTTGCGCAGGTCATTGCGCCCAATTTTGGCGAGATAGGCCAGCGTGATCCCCACGATCAGGGCGGCCTCCACCCCCTCGCGCAGCGTGATAATAAAAGCTTGCAGCATTTAGATAGTCCGTATGATGTTGAAAATGAATTTCAATTTCAAATTCAAGGATATGCCGTCCCCCGCGGGGCCGTCAATGTGCGATCTCACAAACGGGTGTGATTTGCATCACTCGGAGAAATATGGGATTAAACGGAGTTCGCGGCGCAGGCGTAGGTGCGATTTTACATCAGGATGTCGCATGAGATGGCTGATGGCATTCCCGAGAAACAATCGCGTCAGGATGGCCTATAAACACTTTTCGTGGAGAGCAGGGTAATACGGCACAAACCCCGCACGCGTATCCCAAGCAATAAGTAAACACCCAACCAAAGCCGCTCCCAGCGTCCCGATGGTAGGTGCGGTGGGCAGAACATGTGAAACTCCGGGCGGATTTGCGCCAGGAGCGGGAAAATGATTTTGGAAGCTGCTCAAGATTATCCACAATCCGTACACGATTCTTCCCCAACCATATCTCTGGGGCGTTTGTCTATTCTCAGGGTAGAAGAACTCTAGAACCGGACGCGTATTCAGATAGTACAAAAGAGCCGCGCCAAGAATAGCTCTTGCTGCCATCAGTATGTGGGTTGGCGTCGGTATAAGTACAGGAACGAGCCTATTCCACGTGAGAAGGTCTAAAATGCGGCTACAAGAGCAATACGGCGAAAATCACGAACCGCTTCAGAACATGGGGTCTCGCGTAATCAATAGTGACCCACGACATAGCATTGCAGAAGGCCATCAAGATAGCTGTAAGAGTTAACCCCTAGGGCGGTTCATGACTTTGCATTGTCAGGCATCGTCGGTACCGATGCAAGGCCGGCGTATGAGAAGATGGATCGTTGACGTAAAAAGGCGCTTCCACTCACAAGCTCTTTAAAAACGCCTCCGCCTGCCCCAACTGCGGGAACAACTTCTCCTCCGCATGAAACTCCGCCGAGTGCACGCACCGCCGGCTCCCCCGCAGCCTCACCGGATGCTTCAGGTGAAGCATCTCGTGGTAAACGATATATTCCACGGCGTAGCGGGGAACTAAAGGATGGTCGAAGATGCGGCTGATCACAATCGCATTATGCGCCGGATCGTAGTGCCCAAGAATTCGCCTGGTCTTCGTCGGACTCCAGCTCATCCTCGGACGCCCCAGCAGCCCATGAAAAAACCGCCGGTTCAGATCCTCAAACACAGCATCGAGATCGTAAACATGTCCCTGCGGAGAATGCAGCCGCTTGCGCCCCCGCATTTGCCGCACCAGGTGCGCCTTGCTTACCACCTCATGGCTCGCAATATATTTCCGATAGCGCACCGCGTGTCCACGATCAATCGGCTTGCGGTACATCTTGGCCAGCAGAATGTGGGCGATGGCGCGTACCACCGCATCCGGCGCACCTTCCAGCAAATCGGAAAGCCTTACCAGAAGCCTGCCCTCGCGCAAGCGAATCGTATTATTAACGTTAGCGAAGGCAAAAAATTCAATCTTTAACTCAGGCAGCGCAGCGGTGGGACGCAACTGCCGGTGTTCTTCATGGAAGATGTCGAGCAATCCCTCGCGCACGGTGAGCCCAGATTAGCACGGAGTCTAAAACACACGGACCGGATTCGCACGAACCCTTCACTCCGACCGGCTTCCCGATTGCCCCGCGTCCGGTTTCTTCTTATGCTTGGCAGCCTCTCCTTGATCTGCGAAAAGGTTGCGGTGATCTTCGGCTGAACGATCTACCGTGTCCAACGCGTTGCTCAGAATAAATTCGTATTGTTTTGCTTCTTCCGGCGGAGCGTTGGCTGCATCCTTCAGCGCGCGAAGTTTGGCCTGGAATTCCGTATCGGCATCGATGATCACCTTCAACGGCTTGCGAATGTCGTTTTTGCGATCGATATAGGTATCGATGTTGTCGTTCAATTCGTCGTAGATCAGCAGAAAGTCATCCAGGTCGTCATGCGTTTTTTGCGCACGGTCCTTCGTCTTAGGGTCGGTCCGCATCTGTTCCATGCCCACCAGCCGTGCTCGCGCAAACTTCACATAGAGGGCGAGCCGCAACTGAGGTTCCCAACTGGTGTCTCTGATCTGATCAATCTCCGGCTGGGTGAACGGATCCCGGCGGTGCTGGGCGGATGCCGGCGCCGCGCCAATCAGCCATAGCAGGCAAAAGCAGCTCGTTCGAAACCAAAGAGTTTTCATTTCTTAACTCCATTCGGAAACATGGCCGCCAGCAAATCGTCGCGAACCCGCTCCAGCCGGTCGATGGTTTCTTGAATCTGCTCTTGGTCTTCACGAGCGACGCTATGCTTAAGGTTCGTCAGTTTCCGGGTCATCTTGCGGATAGCGATTTCGCTTTGCTTCTCGCGCTTGTGTGACTGGATTGCATAGTCGCGGGCTAATTCAGAGAATGCAACCACGTCCACGAGTGCCGCCTGAGCTTTATCGATTTCGTCGGCCACGTAGAATCGGCCGGCTGCTTCCACCTGCCGCTCAGATATCTCGATGCACAAGGCAGGACGCTCCGGAATGGAAGCGCTCGCGACGCGATCCTTCAACGCTTCAACCGTCAACTCCTTGGCGAAGCTGAGAGCGCTCAATCCAGCCATCACCAGGAGCGTCAGGGTCGCCGTCTCCCGCCACGATCGTAAATCTCCCATGCCCAATTCCATTTACTTCCGCCAAGCTTATTTCTTCGGCTCGATGGCAATGAGCCGATGCTCCGCCTTCCATTCATAATCAGGATACTTCCCCTTGGCCGTGTTGAGAAAGAGGCGATAATTGACCGCCGCGGTCTTGAAGTCGTGCAGATGATCGCAAGCCGAGGCTCGCAGGAAATAAGTGATCGGAGTCTCCGGCAGCATCTTAACGCGGTAATCCAGCGCCCGAATCACTAGCGCATAGTTCTGAGTTTCGCCAGCTGCAAAAGCCAGATCGCCATAGGCCTCTCCCATATCAGGCTTAAGTTTGACTGTGGTCAGAAACTCCTGCTGAGCTTCAGGGAATTTCTTCTGCCGCAGCAACGCCTGCCCCAAGCTGCGATGCAGCTCCGCATCGTTCGGATGAGCGGCAACCAGTGCACGGTAACTGGACTCCGCCAGATCGTTCTTTCCAGCAGCTACATACAGCTCCGCGAGATCGCGCTGCGCCGCTTCGTCTCCCGGAGCCAGTTTGATTCCCGCCACGATCATGAGGATCGCTTCGTCGGTCTTGCCTTCCGCAGCCAGCACGCGCCCCAGTTGTATTTCGACCGCCGCTGACTCCGGGGCTGAGTAAGGATGTTCGGCAAGCAACCTGCGGAGATAATTTTCCGCCTCGGGAAACCGCCGGCCGCGCATGGAAAGGTTCGCCAGTGCGATGGCCGCATCCGAGGACCCAGGATCCAGCGCAAGCGCCTGCTTGTATTCCTGTTCGGCGTCGGCGAATTTATTCTCCCGTTCGAGAAGCATTCCCGCCGCGAAGTGCGGTTCGGTCTCTTTCGGTTGAAGAGAAGCGGCACGCTGGTAGGCGTCGAGAGCTTCTTCTGGCTTCGACTTCTCGAGCGTGTGGCCCAGCGCAAGCCATGCCCTGTATTGGGCCTCCACCACGTGACTGGTGGGCTTCAAATGGGTCGCAGCCCGCAGAAATTCCTGCGCGCCCGGCTGCCCGGTCTTGGCGAGTTGCAACCCGAGGTTGAGGTTTGATTCGAAAACATCCGGCTTCGCCGCCACCGACTTGCGATAGGCCGCGATCGATGCGTCCACATTGCCCAGGGCGTTTTCCACGAACCCCAGATCGAACCATCCCTCGTAGCTCGTAGCATCCCGCTCAACCAGCTTCCGAAGAAGCGGCTCGGCAGCAGCGTAGTTCTGTTTTTCGATCGCCGCTTCAGCCTGCGTAAGTTCTGGCGGTTGAGCTGGAGAATCGTCATCCAGTACCTGGATGTGATGGACGGATCGATGCGCCCCCGATGGTTGTGCAGGAGAAGATTGAGTAGGAGACGATGGCGAAGAAGAAGATTGTACTGGAGGCGGGCTTGCATCCTGTGCCGCCGCACACACACATGCCAAAGCCAGCAGCGCGCTTGCGAGAGATTTACTTGCTGCCATCAGGAGTCGACGCTCCGTTGCCACTGCCATTCAGCAGACGAACCAGATATTTACCCGTGTAGGAGCCCGGCAGATTGGCGATTGCCTCCGGCGTACCAGCTCCCACGATTCTGCCGCCACGCGCTCCACCTTCCGGTCCCAGGTCGATCACCCAGTCGGCAGTCTTGATCACTTCCAGATTATGTTCGATCAAAAGGATGGAGCCACCCGCATCGATAAGACGGCGAAACGCAGCCAGAAGTTTGCTGACATCGTCAAAGTGCAGTCCAGTTGTAGGCTCGTCAAATATATAAAGCAGTCGTCGCCCCCGGCCAGGTTGGTCCTGCCGCGCAGCGGTAGGACGTCCAATCTCACGCCCGGCTGGCTGCAAATGCGCAGCCAGCTTCATGCGCTGCGCCTCTCCTCCAGACAACGTAGTCGCCGATTGCCCCAGCCGCAGGTATCCCAACCCAACTTCTTCGAGCACCCGCAGCTTCTCCGTGATCTTAGGCACTTCCGCAAAAAACTTCAGCGCCTCCTTCACCGTCAGGTTCAACACTTCGTGAATGTTCTTTCCCCGGTACCGAACCTCCAGCACCTGCGCCTTGTACCTTGTGCCTTTGCACTCCTCGCAGATCAGTTCCACGTCCGCCAGGAACTGCATCTCCACCGTGACCGTGCCGTCGCCCTGACAAGTCTCGCACCGCCCGCCCGGGATGTTAAATGAAAAATGTCCCGCACCGAAGCCGCGCTTCTTGGCCTCGGGCAGGGAAGCAAACAGCTCACGAATCGCATCAAAGGCTTTGATGTACGTTACTGGATTCGAGCGCGGTGTCCGCCCGATAGGGGACTGATCCACCAGCACCACTTCGTCGATAAACTGATCCCCCTCCAGAGCCTCCCACGTAGCGGCGCCCCGCACCCCGCCGCCGGTTGGCTGCTGCTTGGCCTCCGCCAGAGCCTGGTAAAGAACCTGATGCAGCAACGTAGACTTGCCCGAACCCGATACTCCTGTGATCGCCACCAGCATGCGCAGCGGAATGCAGATGTCGATGCCTTTCAGGTTGTTGGCTCGCACATTCTTGATCCTGATCTGCTGCGCTCCCGGTTGCCGCCGCACTGCCGGCACCTGAATGCGCAAGTCTTCAGAAAGATAGCGCCCCGTCAGCGAAGCCGGATTTCTCACAATCTCTTCATAGGTTCCCGCTGCCACCAGTTTGCCGCCATTCTCCCCTGCTCCCGGACCGAGATCGAGAATCCGGTCCGCCGTCCGCATAATGTCCGGATCGTGCTCCACCACCAGAATCGTGTTCCCCAAGTCGCGTAAATCATGCAGGATCTTGATCAGCCGGTGCGTGTCGCGGCTATGCAGCCCGATCGAAGGCTCGTCGAGTACATACAAAGTTCCCACCAGCCGCGAACCCAGCGAAGTCGCCAGTTGAATGCGCTGTGCCTCGCCTCCCGAAAGCGTCGATGCCAACCGGTCTAGCGTCAGATATTCCAGGCCCACGTCGTTGAGAAATCTCAAACGCTCTTGGATTTCTTGTAGCAGCCTCTCGGCAATTTCGGCTTCTTCCGGGCTCAACTGCACGTCGCCAAAAAACGTCGCGGCATCCTCAACCGTCATCCTGCAGACATCACAAATGTTGCGCCCGTTGATTTTGACCTGGCGCGCCTCCAGCCGCAGCCGGTTTCCATGGCATTCCGGACAAGTCGAATACCCGCGATAACGGCTCAGAAAAACTCGGACGTGCAGCTTGTACTTCTTCCGCTCCAGATACTGGAAGAATCCGCGCACCCCCAAAAAGTCGCCCTCCCCATTCAGAATAAATTCCCGCTGTTCCGGTTCGAGCTCACCCCAGGGCACTTCCAGCGGAATTCCAGATTGCTTGGCAAAGCGCTTCATCTCCGTAAAAATGGGCCTGTATTTCGGCTTGTTCCACGGATCGACCGCACCTTCCCCCAGCGCTTTCGTTTTGTCCGGAATCACCAGATCGAGGTCGAAATCGATCGTGTTACCGAAGCCTTGGCAGCGCGGGCAAGCTCCGTACGGATTGTTGAAAGAAAAAAGTCGCGGCTCCGGCTCTTCGTAACGCGCGTTGCAGTGTTTGCATTCGAAGCGATGAGAGAACCGCAACTGCCGCGGCGGCTGCTCCCCTCGCGTCGGCAAATCGAAAATCACTTCCCCAGATTCCCGGTACGCGGTCTCTACCGCATCCACAATGCGCGAGCGGCCCTCCGCCGAGACCGTGAGCCGGTCCACCAAAACGAACACCGGCTGGTTGAAATCAACGTCCAGCAGTGATTCTGGCGTGGAAAACTCAAACACCTGCCCGGATTGATACAACCGATTGAAGCCTGCCTTGCGCAGATCAAACAGCCGAGTCTTCAGCTGTTCAGTCAAGCCTGTGTCCGCCGCAACGCTCTTCTTCCCCTTGCGGGTCCGCATACCCTTTTTGGCTGCTTCTGGTTGCGCTGCCGCCGACGCCTGCGACGGAAACACAACTTGTACTCGGGTCTCTGGATCCAGCGCCAGGATCGCATCCGCAATTTCGTCGACCGTATCCTTCTTCACCTCGCTGCCGCAGTTCACGCAATAAGTTCGCCCCACGCGCGCAAACAACAGCCGCAGATAGTCATAAACCTCCGTTGCGGTTCCTACGGTTGACCGGGGATTGCGGGTAGTATTCTTCTGCCGGATCGCTACCGCGGGTGCGATTCCATCGATGGAATCTACATCCGGCTTCTCGATGCGCTCCAGAAATTGCCGCGCGTAGGCGGATAGCGACTCCACATAACGCCGCTGCCCTTCCGCATAAATCGTGTCAAAGGCAAGGGAAGACTTGCCCGAGCCCGAGACGCCGGTAACCACAGTCAGAGTGTTGTGCGGAATCTCAAAATCAATGTTCTTGAGATTGTGAACGCGGGCTCCGCGGACCACAATGCTTTCCGTAGTTATCGTATGAGACATCGGGTAAGTAGGCCGGCAACAGGCACAGTTGCTCGCCGGGAATGCTCCCAGCAGCCTCCGTGAGGGTTGCAGAATCTTTTATTATAAAGCAGAGCTTTACCGCCGGGACGGGGCCTGACTGGCGGCAGGGAATGGAAGATGGCCGGTCAGTAGGGACGCAAATGGTTTACGCCAGAGGTGTTGCGCCACACCGGCGCGCGCCAGGCAGCAACCCTGGATGAGATTGAGAAAAGTGAGGTGGCAGCAAGCGGCGCGGCCTGAGACAATCCTGAACCAGCAGCCTTGCGAGGTTTAATCTCGGTCGTAGTCCTGCTCTTCGTCGCGCCGCCGTCCGTAGCGGAAGGCCAGTCCGACTCCGAATACCATAATCCCAATGGGTGGAACCAGCATCACCAGAATCGCCCGGTTGAGCGCTCGTTGACCCTCCTTGGGTGTGCTTCTCGCTACCGCATTGCACATCGCGCAGCCCTGCGCCAGCGCGGGTACCGTCAGAAGCCCAACTATCGCCGTCAAGCCGATGGCACGGATTTTGGCCCACACGGATTTCATCGCGTTCTACCGAACCCCCAGACGCAAGATACGGCCCGCGTCCGGAAAGAAGAAGAAATACATAATCACAAAGCAACCCGTCACTGACATCACCAGCAACCAGCGCATCAGCGCCTTCTCAAACTTCAGGTGCATGAAGTAGGCAATGATCAATGCCGATTTGATCACCGACAGCACCAACAACGCTTCCAGCATTCGCACTGGCTGGAATACCTGCCTGTAGCCGAGCCCGACCTCAATGCCGGTCAGAACCAGCAATGCGCCCCACACCCAGAAATACTGCCCCTTGCTATCGTCGTGCTTCGCCACATCATGCATGATCAAGTTCCTCGCTCAACTTCTGCAATCCTTCCAGCACAAGCTAAACCTTGGTCGACATCAGATAGACCAGCGGGAAGATGAACATCCACACCAGATCCACAAAGTGCCAATACAAGCCGGATACTTCCACGTCATGTGCGTCATAATCTTTCGGCTTCAGGAAAAGAATGATACTCGCAACAATAAGCCCGATCAGCAGCGCATCGATGCCGTAATGAAAAACGTTGTCCGACGGAATCAGGAAATATCCCACCAGCCACACCGCACCGAGGATCGGCAAAAACCATTTCCGCAGCGCCACCACGCCCAGGTAGATCACTCCGATCGTCACATGCAGCATGTGCATGGCAGTGAGGCCGAAAAACGTCGCCGCAAATTGCGGCACGCCCTGTGAGATCTTGGCAAAATCGCCGTCTACCTGTCCGGCCGGCTTCGGAAATCCCGGCAACGATAATCCTTCGTGGATTAACTTGGTCCACTCCATCCCGTGCAGCACGATGAACGCCGTGCCGAACGCCATAGTGGCCAGCAGCCAATTGCGCGTCCATGATCTGTCGTGCCGCTGCGCCGCGAACACCGCCATCACCATCGTCAGCGAACTCGAAAGCAGGCAGGCCGTCATCACTGTCGCATTGATGATGCTGTCCTTGCCAAACGGCGTCGGCCACGCGGTGTAGATGCGGTTGTAGCTGAAGGCAAACAGGAGAGCCCCGAACGTCAGCGAGTCGGAGGCCAGAAACAGCCACATGCCCACCTTTTTCGAATAAGCTCCAAACAGCGGAGCTTCGTACTCGCCCGCAAGTCCATGCACCGCAGCAGCCTGATGTTGCAGCGTGGCGTCAGCCATTCCTAAAATTCCCCTTTCACTTGTCATCCTGAGGCGGGCGCTTTTTGTCCGCCGAAGGACCTATGCAACTCGCGCGTGAAGCGCCGAGTCTTTTGACTGGCGTTCTATCGCGCAAACGCTAGCAGAGCAAGAACATAAATCCACAGCACCGCCATGAAATGCCAATACCAAGCGGTGACGTCAACCACGATGCGGCGACCCTCAATCGGCCGATGCAGCAGGGAAGTCACCGCCGCCCACAGCAACGCAATGATCCCGCCAGCCAGATGCACCGCATGCGCCGCCGTCAGCAAATAAACGAAAGAACTGTTCGGGTTGGTGTCGACGAAAAATCCGCGGGCCTTCAATTCCCCCCACGCCATCCACTGTCCCACCAGAAATCCAAGGCCCAATACCACCGTCACGCCCAGCCATGGGAAATGTTTTTCTTCGCCGAGCGAGATCCCAGGCATCGATTGCAGCGGAGCCAGCGCCGCCCGCCGCTTGATGTCCCGACGCGCAAATTCCATCGTCAAGCTGCTGATCAGCAGCAACGCCGTATTAATGGCCAGAAGCAGCCAGGGCAATTGCACTTGGCCCCAGTCCCGAACATAAGAATTCGTCGCGCCATCAAACGTCGGCAGCCCCTGCCGCACCACGTACGCACTCGTCAGCGAAATAAAAACCATGCTGACGGTCGCGATTCCGCAAATCAGCCCCAGCCGTGCTCTGCGCAGCCGCGCGCCATAATTCGGAAAGTTCGAGTTATCACCGCCACCATCACCACCGTTTGGCGGCACGGGAACATCCCCGCCTCCACCTAACCGGTTCACCGGAGTGCTTGGACTATACGTTGCCATAATCACTTCAGATGCTTCAGTGCGCCGGGCTTGTTGCCGGATCTGTCTGCATCACATAGTCCCGCGCCGCTCCAGGAACTCCGTACTCGTAGGGCCCGTGATTTACCACCGGAGTTACGCCGCCAAAGTTGTCATGCGGCGGAGGCGTCGTTGTCGTCCATTCCAGCGTGGTCGCCTCCCAGGGGTTGTCGCTCGCCTTCGGCCCCTTGAACATGCTCCAGAAAAGATTGATCACAAAAATAAACTGCGCCGCAATCGTGATGATCGCCGCATAAGTCATGAACTGGTGAATCGGCATTAGCTTCTGCAGGTACGCCACTTCCGTGTATTGCGAGTACCGCCGCGTCCCGCCCGCTACACCCAGGTAGTGCATCGGCATGAAGATGGCATAAGTCCCAGCCAGCGTGATGAAGAAGTGTACTCGTCCCCAGGTTTCATTCATCATCCGCCCAAACATTTTCGGGAACCAGTAATAGGTCGCTGCAAACATTCCGAAGATGGCGGCCACGCCCATGATCAGGTGAAAGTGGCCAACCACAAAATAAGTGTCGTGCAACTGAATGTCGAGCACCGGCTGCGCCAGGAACGGTCCGCTCAATCCGCCGGAAACAAAAAGAGAAACGAAGCCGATGGCATACAGCATCGGAGTCTGGAAGCGAATATGCCCTTTCCACATCGTGCCCAGCCAGTTAAATGTTTTGATGGCCGAAGGCACGCCGATGCACATGGTCAGCAGCGAGAAGGCAAACGCCGAATACGGACTCATGCCGCTCATGAACATGTGGTGGCCCCACACCATGAATCCGAAGAAGCCGATGGCCAGCATGGCGTAAACCATGGCTTTATATCCGAAGATTGGCTTACGCGAAAATGTCGACAGGACCTGAGAAGCCACGCCCATCCCAGGCAGGATCGCAATGTAAACCTCCGGATGCCCGAAGAACCAGAACAGATGCTGCCACAGCAGCGGCGACCCACCCTTGTGCCCCATGATCTGCCCGTTCACCACCACCAGCGGCACATAAAAACT
>Ga0116135_1001580_pt1 | contig 11270 bp, 8 predicted proteins | sample June2015DPH_20_1_FD_89738 | JGI IMG/M metagenome (GOLD analysis project Ga0116135, IMG submission 89738) | Peatland microbial communities from SPRUCE experiment site at the Marcell Experimental Forest, Minnesota, USA - June2015DPH_20_10 | ecosystem: Environmental > Terrestrial > Soil > Wetlands >... | reverse complement strand
TCCGCGGCAAACAGGTTCTGCTTCAGGAAGGCCTGCAGCAGGATGCCGCCCATCTTGCCGGCGCCGAGAACGGCCACGCGGACGTGGGGCAGTTGCGCAGGAACTTTAGTGGCCTCAACGGCGATCTCAGACATGGTTTTCCTTTTTTCCCTTGTATCGAAAGAAGTAGAGCGGCTCAACTCTCAAGGATACTCGAAGGCAGGAGCGCCGCACGGATTAATGCTGGCCAACTGGCTCAGCCAGCACTTCTCCAAATGAAGGAACTGGCGAGCGCCGTCAGTAGGGGCCCCATTCGAGGACGACTTTGATAGGAGAGGGCTTTCTTGTGCAGGTGGGGGCTGCTAGAATCTGCCGATTCCAAAGAGGGCTATCAATGCACACCTTCAGACACGCATCCTTGCGCCTGCTTGTGCCGGTTGTGGCTTTGCTGCTTGCCGCTCAGGCTTCGGCGCAAACCGGCAAACCAGCCGCAGCCGAACGCGCCAAAATTGACGCGGCTGCTACGCAATTCCTTGAGACCAGCAAGGCGCCGGGTGTAGCCATTGCGGTGGTTGAGGACGGCGAATTTACTTGGGCCGCGGGCTACGGAATGGCTGATCTTGAAAATGCTGTCCCAGTCACGGCGAACACGCTGTTCCGGCTGGCGTCAGTCTCCAAGCCCGTCAGCGCCGTGGCTGCTCTGGAGCTTTGGGAGCAGGGCAAGCTTGATCTGGACGCGCCGATCCAGAAGTATTGCCCGGCGTTTCCAGACAAGGGCGCGGTGATCACCACGCGCGAGGTGCTGGGCCACCTCGGCGGCATACGGCATTACAAGGAGGGCGCAGCCGGCCTGCCGGAAGTCAACAACACCATCCACTTTGCCGACCCCATCGCGGGCGGCATGAGCTTCTTCAAGGATGATGCGCTGGTGGCGCCGCCTGGGACGCATTACCACTACTCTACGCAGGGATACACGCTGGTGGGATGCGCGATTGAGGGCGCAAGTGGCGGGTTATATACCGACGTCGTGAAGCAGGATGTACTGGTGAAGGCCGACATGTTGGAAACTTTTGTCGATGACTGGTTTGCGGTGATCCCGCACAGGACGCGTTTCTACTCGAAAGACGCGTCGGGGAAGGTGATCAATGCGGAGTTTCTTGACTCGAGCTACAAGATTCCTGGCGGGGGATGGATTTCGTCGGCCAGCGATATGGCGCGGTTTGAGATTGCGCTGATGAATGGGAAGCTGCTGAAGCCGTCGACATTCACGATGATGGGCTCGCCGCAAAAGGCCTCGGACGGTTCAGAGGACTTCTACGGGATGGGCCTTACGGCAAGTAAGCTGAGCGGAAACGAGATGGTGGGCCACTCCGGCGGCCAGCAGGGAACCAGCACGATGATCGTGATGATTCCGGCGAAGAAGCTGGGAGTGGTGGTGCTGGCGAACATGGACGGTGTGGCCGCGAACAAGCTGGCGATGGACATTGCCAGTATGCTGCTGGCTGCCCAGTAGTCTCTACTTGGCCGGCGCGGCTTTTTGCGCGGCAATCCATGCGTCGATGCGGTCGCTGAGGACGTCGAGTGGGAGCGCGCCTGCATCGAGCACCTCGTCGTGGAAGGCGCGCAGGTCAAACTTGTCTCCGAGTGCGGCCCTGGCGCGAGCGCGCAGCTCAAGAATCTTCAACTGTCCGATCTTGTAAGCCGTTGCCTGGCTGGGCCACGCGATATAGCGGTCGACTTCAGACTGTACCTCCGGCTCGGCAATCCCTGAGTGGTCATGGAAATAATCCACCATCTGCTGGCGGGTCCAGTTCTGGTTGTGGACGCCGGTGTCGACCACCAGGCGAATGGCGCGCTCCATGTCGCCTTCGAGGCGGCCGTAGTCGGACAGGGGATCCTGGTAGAGGCCGACGTCCTTTCCGAGCTGCTCCGCGTAGAGGCCCCAGCCCTCAATGAACGCGGTGTAGAACTGGAATTTGCGAAAGGTGGGAACGTTGTCGAGTTCCTGGGCGATGGAGAGTTGCAGGTGGTGGCCGGGCAGTCCCTCGTGGTAGGCCACGGCCTCCACTTCATCGAGGTTGCGGTCAGCGGCGTCATAGGTATCGATGAAGAGGCGGCCGGGGCGGCTGCCGTCTGGCGCGCTGTCCTCGTAGTACGCGGACGCGGAGGTTTTTTCCAGGTAGGCGGGAACCGCCACGACCTCAAACTTTGCCTTGGGGAGCCGGCCAAACAGCTGCGGAAGCCTGGCCTGCATGGGCGTGAGGTAGCCGCGATAAGCGGCGAGAAGCTCATCGCCATTGGCGGGATGATTTTTGGGGTTGGTCTTGAGGCTGGCGCGGAAGGTCTTCAGGTCCTGGAAGCCGAGCTTCTGCGCGATGGCCAGCATCGCGGTTTCGTCCTTCTTCACTTCATCGAGGCCGATTTGGTGAATCTGGTCGGCGGTGAGGTCGGTGGTGGTGGTCTGGCGAAGCAGGAACTGGTAGTACCTTTTGCCGTCAGGCAGGGCTGAGATGCCGGGTTGCTCGCGGCCGGCGGGGATGTAGCTGACCTCAAGGAAGCGGGCGAAGCGCGTGTAGGCAGGCAGCAATTCCTTGGCGATGACGCCAAGCATCTCCTTGCTGATGCGGGTCTGCTCGGCGGCGGGAATGTCGGCGGGGAACTTCTTGAGGGGCAGGGCAAAGGGCGAGTCTTCAGGCTTCTGGCCGGCCAGCTCTTTGACCTGCGCGAGCGCTTTTTCAAGCAGGTATCTGGGCGGCACGCGCTTGTCTTCCATGCCGATGGACATGTTGGTGGTGGACTGGTCAAAGGCCTTGGGTATCTGGTGGAGGCGGGCGATCCAGTCGTCGTAGTCCTTGACGGTGGTGAAGCTGAGCTGGGCGACGAGCTGCGGGTAGTTGGTGTGGATGCCGCCCATCTGGTTGACGGGCATCTCCCACTCTTTGAACTCCGCGCCTTCTTCGTCCTGTTCAAACTGGCGGAGGAGCAGTTCGCGGCTGATTTTTTCCTGGTCGGTGAAGCCGGTGGGGTCAATGGCGGCGAGGCGGAGCAGGAAGGCGCGCTCGCGGGCCAGTCCCTCGTTGAATGCCTTGACGGAGTAGTCGGTGATCTGGTCGTTGTAACGCTTGTCTCCGAGCTGGGAGGCCTCTTCGGGGTTGTGGCGGAGCTGGTCCTGCCAGTAGTCCTCAAAGAGCGTGTTGAGGTCCTTGCGCCGGTCTGCGAGGGAGGGAATGGGCGCGGTCTGCGTGTGGAGGGCGGGGAGTGGCGCGAGCAGAAAGAGGGAGGAGAGGACGAGGAGGGGCAGACGAAGAGAGTTCAACGGAAGCCTCGGGTGGAAAATGCGTTCGGATTGAGTTTAGACGAGAGGCATCGGGCATTGGGGATGAGGTGATTAGAAAACTGCGCAAAGAAGATTTTCGCTGAGGGTACATGGTGACGAGCGGGGCGATTTTGTCGGGGTAGGGGCAGACGTTTGGGGATGGACAGGTTTTTGGGCTGGAATTGTGGGGGTGTGGGCAGACGTTTGGCGCGGGAATGTCTGGGTGTGAGCCGACGAAAGCATTCAAAATCAAGCCAACAAGGTGCGATTGCGCAGTGTCTTCGTGCTGTTTCGGCCGTTTATGCCCCGGGCGAGATCTGATGCGGCCTCGGAAAATTGGTGGCGGCATCGGCGTGCACTGGGAGTAATCCTGCCTACCGCTCGAAACTGATGTTCGGCGAGTGGTTTGGAGCAAATCCTGAGAAGGTCTGTCCTTTTGGGCGTTGTGCAAGGTTGGCGAAGGCCATGGGATGCAAGTTGGTGTACGGCATTGTGCCTGAGAACGGAAAGACGCTGGAGTGGCTGGAGGAGGCGAGGCTGTGGAGAGCGGTGTTGGGGAAGGACGGGGAACAGGTGGCAGGTATCGGGGATCAGCAAGTCAGCGGGCCAGCAACTTAGAGCGGTTTCGCAGTTGTTGTATCCGCTTCCAAATTTTGTACTGGGCGGATTTTTCTTGAGGAAAAATCCACTTGGCTGCACTGGTTTCGGGACACAGTGACTGCGAAAGCGCTGTAGCCGGCCAGCGGAGTTGGCGGAGTTAAGTGGCCGATGGCGATTCAGGGGACGAAGGGAGAGCTACGAATGGTGACGAAAAAACCAAGGGTGAAACCGGTGAAGAGGGCGCGGAAGGATGGCGCGGAGGAGTTGCGGCGGGCAGCGGACAGGGTGATCTTGAGGGATTCAAAGAGGCTGGCCAAGTTGCTTGGGGAGAAAGCCATCCAGGGAGACCTGAACAGCGTGAAGATGCTGGTGGGACTGGCTGAAAAGAAGAAGCCGGAGCCGGAGACAGGGAAGAGGCACGCTTTGTTTGATTTCATTAAGGATATGGCGGCGCAGCCGGTGTGGGAGTGGTTCGACGACAGTATCCCGAAGACGAAAGAGGAACTGGCGGCGGAGGAAGAGCGGAAACGCGGGCACGGACGCTGGGTTTTAAAACAGCGGACAGGGAACAGGGACGAAGAGGATGAGGACGAAGGGGATGAGGACTAAAGCGGTTCCCCGATTGGTGTATAGCGGAACCACCATTCCAAAGTGGCGATTTCCTCAAGAAAACGCCACCTTGCACGCCCCGGAATACTCCGCGGGAGTTGGAGAACCGCTCCAGGGGCCCAGGCCGGCGCTTAGGGGGCGAGGATTTTTTCATTGCCGAGGATGCGGTAGAGGGTGGAGCGGCTGATGCCGAGCTGGCGGGCGGAGCGGAGCTTGTTGCCATGGTTGATTTCGAGGACGCACTGGACGTGGTGGCGGATGACGGAGTCGAGGGAGAGGTTTTCGATGTGCGGGGCGGACGGATCGAGGGAGCCGAAGGACGGGAGCGGTGCGCCGGGCTCGGCGGCGCTGGGAAGGGCCAGGTCGGCGGCGCGGATGACGCCGTTGGCGGCTTCGAGGAGGGCAGTTTCGAGAACGGAGGCAAGTTCGCGGACGTTGCCGGGCCATGCGTGCTGGATGAGGCGGCCGAGCGCGCCTGCTCCGAGGATGACGGGGCGCTGCTGGTAGCGGGAGCAGAAGCGGTCAAGGAGGCACTGGGCGAGGGGGGCTATGTCTTCACGGCGCTGGCGCAGCGGGGGCACGGCGAAGCGGACGGCGGAGAGGCGGAAGGCGAGGTCGGGCATGAGCAGGCCCTGTCCGGCCATCTGGCGGAGCGAGGCATGGGACGAGGCAAGTAAAACGGCGCGGCCGGCGGGGCGGTCTTGAAGGGCTTTGAGGATGCTGAGGAGAATGCCCTGGCCTGGAGGGGCGAGCAGGTCGACGCGGTCGAGGTAGGTAAAGCCGGCGAGAGCGGCGGGATCGGCGTCGGATACAAGCCACTCGCGGGCATCACGGCGCTGGAAGGTGGTGTTGGCGAGGGGCGAGCGGCTGAACATATAGCGGGCGAGGGTCTGCTTTCCGGCGCCGGATTCGCCTTCGAGGGCCGCCACCTGCAGGTGGGGTGCGGCCATTTCAGCCTGCAGGATGAGTTTGCGCCAGGCGTTGCTGACCCCGACGACCTGGGTGCCGCTGGGCGAGTCAACCTCTACAAGGGCGAGGCCGGAGATGGAGGGATAGGACTGGTACTGGGTGGTGCTCCGCAAAGGTGTCAAGGCGCCTCGCCTCCCTGGCCTGTCAGTGCAGTACCGGGCCAACAAAGGATGTATCGGCGGGGTGAAAAAAAACTTGAACCGGAGAGATGTTGGAATCTCTCCGGTTCGGGATGGGGAATCTTCGGGATTTATGCTTGTTTTACCGGAAGCGCTTGGAGGGCTCGTCGGAGAAGATCTGGCCGTCGCGGATGTGGATTACGCGATGGGCGTATTCGGCGATGTCGGGCTCGTGGGTGACGAGGACGATGGTGTTGCCCTTGGCGTGGAGGGTGTCAAAGAGGGCCATGATCTCGACGCCGGTTTTGGAGTCGAGGTTGCCGGTGGGCTCGTCGGCGAGGATGATGGAGGGGCTGTTGACGAGGGCGCGGGCGATGGCGACGCGCTGGCGCTGGCCGCCGGAGAGCTCGTTGGGCTTGTGGTTCATGCGCGATTCGAGGCCGACGTTGGCGAGCGACTCCTTGGCGCGGGCGATGCGGGCGGCGGCGGGAGTTCCGTTATAGATGAGGGGCAGCTCGACGTTGTGGAGCGAGCTGGCGCGGGCCAGCAGGTTGAAGGTCTGGAAGACGAATCCGATTTCCTTGTTGCGGATGCGGGCGAGCTGGTCGTCGTCGAGCTCGCTGACAAGCTGTCCGTTGAGCCAGTAGTTGCCTTTGGAGGGCGTGTCGAGGCAGCCGATGAGGTTCATCAGGGTCGACTTGCCGGAGCCGGAGGGGCCCATGATGGCGACGTACTCGTTGTGCTTGATTTTGAGGGAGACGCCGCGCAGGGCCTGCACCTGCTGTTCGGAGCCCATGTCGTAGGTGCGCCACAGGTCTTCAACGACGATGACGTTTCCCTGCGGCCTAACCGCGGTCTGCGCAGCTTCTTCGGTTGTGATGTCCAGAGCCATCCGAATTTCATCCTTTGCCCGGTTCTGTTTTGAAAAGCCACGGTGGAATCGCGGCGAATCCTACGACGGGGTGCTGGTGGAGAGGGTGGTTTGAATCGATGTGTCCCGCTTGACCAGTGCGTTGTTTTTGAGGACGCGCAGTGTTTTGAAGGGGCCGGTGACGATCTCCTGCCCTTCGGTGAGGCCGGAGAGCACCTCGATGTCAGTCGCGCCGGTGATGCCGGTGGTGACGGGAACGAACTTGACGCGCAGCTTGCCGGCCTTGTCCTTGTCGAGCACGAAGACGCCCTGGATGTCGGCGGGTTTGGTGGCCGGGGTGGTGGAAGCTGCCTGGACACCGCCGGCGGACTTGGGCTTGTCGTCGTCCGGATTGTGCATGGTGAGGGCCTGGATGGGCAGCGAGAGCACGCCGGTCTTGTGCGCGGTGGTGATCTTGGCCGTGGTGGAGAGGCCGGGACGAAGCTCGTCGGAGGGATTGTCGAGCGTGACAACGACCTTGAAGTCCTTGGCTTCTTCCGTGCCGGTGGTGGACTGCGAAGTGGCAACGCCGGTGGAGCGCAGGAGTGCCTGATCGCCGACCAGGGTGACGTGGCCCTTGAAGACCTTGTTGGGGATGGCGTCGACCGTGACGTCTGCGGGCTGTCCGAGCTGGATGTTGACGATGTCGGTTTCGTCGACCTTAACTTCCGCGGTGACCACGCTCATGTCGGCGATGGTCATGATGGTGGAGCCTTCGGTGTTCTGAATGCCCTCGACCACGGTTTCGCCTTCGCGAAGCGGTTCGTTGGTGACGATGCCGTCGAACGGGGCGATGGCCTCAGTCAGGTCGAGCAGGTTTTGATCGCCGCGCAGCATGGCTACCTGGGTTTGCAGATGGCCGCGTGCCGAATCGGTGGATGCTTTGGCCTGGTTCAGCTGGGCAACGGCCTGGGCGACCGAGGCAACGTCGAGGTCGTATGCGGCCTTTTTGGCGTCGTAGTCCTGCTTGGCCATGATGCCGTCCTGGTAGAGGGCCTGGGCGCGATCCCAATCGAGCTTTTTCTGCTCGAGGTCGGCTTTGGCGTGCTCGAGGTTGGCTTCCTGGGTCTTTTCGGCAGCGATATAGGAGGCAATATCGGTTCTGGCGGCGGCAATGGCTGCCGCCTGACCCTCGACGCTGGCTTCCTGCTGGACGTGCTCGATGGTGGCGACGGTCTCACCCTTTTTGACCTTCTCGCCCTCCTTGACGTAGAGGTGGGTGATGCGGCCCATGGCCGTGGCGCCGAGATTCACGTAGTACTTGGCCTTGATCTGGCCGGTTCCGCTGACGACGGTGGACAGATCCTGCCTGGCGATCTTGGCGGTCAATACCTTGGTGTAGCCCGATTGCTGCTTATAGATGAAGCCAGCTACGAGACCCGATACGACCAGTACGATAAGGACGATCAACAGTATCTTTTTCATGTGCAGTTCGTGCTCCAGGACTCCCCAGCATTAGTGTACGCAATTCTGTGTTATCCGGTTCCCGGCGGCGGCTTCAGGCGGTCTCCGAGTCCATGGAGAAGCTGCCAAAAGCTGGTGAGCGGATTCCCTTGCGGGAAAGGGTTGACCATCGGAGCTTGCAAAAGGGGTTCCGAGGCCGCGGAAGCGCTATGAAAAAGACTGAGACGATGAGGATTACGCTTGCATTTTTGACGTTTGAAAGTGCAGAAGGGTCTCAAAAAGTGTTGTTTGAAAGGGAGCAATGGGCCATTTGCGGTAGAGTTGGGCGGGGTTAGACGGCATGAGCGGGATTTTTGGGGATGGTTTTGGCATGTTAGCGCACGCTTCGCGAGGATAGCGAGTTGGCAGGTTGACGGAGCGGGAGGTCAGGTCTCGAACCGAGACGGGACATGCAGTACAGGCGTAATGAATCGTCCTTTCGGTAGGTTGAATTCCTGCGTACTATCGTGGTTGGGATTGTTCATTGGCCGGAACTCGGGCGCACCTTTGCAGCAGTCTGGCGCTAACCTTGGGGGGTGATTTGCGTCCAAACCGCAAACAACTCCGTTTCGAACCTTGCCCAGGTGTGTTGGGAAACGTAGAATAAGGGATCGCAGGAGTTTTGAAGGCAATGACGCTGAACAGCCGAATTTTTGTCTACGCCGCATTGGGTTGCGGCCTGGTAATGACCTCCCAAGCCAGGATGCAGGCCCAGCAGACCAGTACACCCGCAAGCGGCGCCCAGGCCCAGCCGTCCTCCGGTGATGGGCAGGAAGTCGACCCTCTCAAACGGGAGCGCTCCGACAAGGAGAAGTTCGAGGCCCAGAAAGCGGTGCGTCAGGAGTTGAAGGGCGCGTACAAGACCTGGCTGACCCAGGACGTGGCCTACATCATTACCGACGAAGAGGCCAAGGCGTTCAAAAACCTGTCGAACGACGAGGAGCGGGACGCGTTCATCGAGCAGTTCTGGCTGCGCCGGAATCCGAATCCGGATTCGCCGGACAACGAATTCCGCGAAGAGCATTATCGCCGCATCGCCTACGCCAACGAGCACTTTGCGGCGGGCAAGCCGGGCTGGAAGACGGATCGCGGGCACATTTACATATCGTTCGGCAAGCCTGACTCGATTGACTCGCACCCCTCGGGCGGCAACTACCAGCGGCCGATGGAAGAGGGCGGCGGCGAGACTTCGACGTTTCCGTTTGAGGTGTGGCATTACCGGTATCTTGAGGGCATTGGCGAGAACATCGACCTGGAATTTGTGGATACCTGCCAGTGCGGCGACTACCACTTCACCATCGACCGCAGTGAAAAAGACGCGCTGCTGCACGTTCCCGGCGCCGGCCAGACGCAGTATGAAGAGATGGGCATGGCGAAGAAGGCTGACCGTTTCAAGGGCGGCCTGGAAAGCCTGGGCACCGGTCCGATGTCATCCCAGAGCCAGTCAAAGCAGTTTGACCGCATTGAGCTGGCCGCGAAGATTTTTGCGCCGCCGCCGATCAAGTTCAGCGATCTGGACAACTTTATTTCAGAGCACAAGCTGCTGAGCGGCCCGATCTTCCCGTTTGATGTGCGCACTGACTTTGTGAAGGTCACAGACAGCACGGTGATGGTTCCGGTGACGGTGCAGATCAGGAACCGCGACATCACATTTGTGACCAAGGACGGGGTGTCAAAGGGATTTGTGAACATCCTGATCAAGGTGACGACGCTGACGCACAGAACCGTGCAGAGCGATGAGACCACGGTATCAGTAGAGGAGCCGGCTGAGCTGCTGGAGAAGCAACTGGACCGCAAATCGGTCTACTGGAAGGCTTTGCCGCTGCCCCCGGGCCTGTATCGGCTGGACATTGCGATCAAGGACGTGAACAACGCGGACCACATCGGCGTGTACGGCAAGGGATTTGAAGTTCCGGCATTCCACGAAGAGAAGCTGGCGACTTCGTCGCTGATCCTGGCGGACGAGATGAACGCGGTTTCGTCGCATGACATCGGTTCAGGCAGCTGCGTGATCGGGAATACGCATATCTGCCCGAGGGTGAGCTCGAACCCGGCAACTCCAGTGAGCTTCAAGCGCAACCAGCAGTTGAACTTCTGGATGCAGGTGTACAACCTGGGGATCGACGACGCCACCAAGAGCAACCAGGCGACGGTGACCTACCAGATTATTGACACGGCCACCAACACGGTGGTGTTTGAGAAGGAAGTCGCGTCAAAGGACCTGGGAGCGCACAGCGATCAGTTGACGGTGGAGAAAACTCTGCCGATGGCGGGGCTGCAGCCAGGAAAATACAAGGTCAATATCAAGGTAAACGACACAATCTCAAAACAAGAGATTGCGCAATCGGCCCCTTTTGTCGTGGAATAGAAAGTATCCCGCACAGCAGGTTGACCGGACCCTAGATTCGGACACCGTTACGGGGCCATTTCTGAAGAGTCTTGCCAGAGACGCCGCCAGGTTACTGATGGTGCATATGCGCAGGGTGAATCTCGTTGTTTTTGCGGCGCTCGTTGCCATGGGGAGCGCTACGGCTCTTTGCGCCCCGGCACGTGAAAATGCTTCACCATCCATTTCCGGGGTGGTGCGCGACTCCGGGGGAGTTCCGCAGATTGGTGCGGCGGTTCAACTGCTGCGGCCGGACCTGACGGTACTGGCGGTGGTCTACACCGACAGTGAGGGGCGATTCACGATTGCCTCGGTGATTCCTGGCAAATATGCGCTGAAGGCGATGGGGACTTCGTTCCTGCCTTCGCTGCGGGAGAATATACGGGTCCACTCGGCCACTGTTGTCAATCTGACGTTGAACACCTTATATGAAGCGATGCAGTGGCTGCCCTCGCAGCCGCGCGGCGCCAACTCGCAGCCGGACGACTGGAAGTGGACGCTACGCTCGGCGGCCAATCGTCCGCTGCTGCGCTGGCTGGAGGATGGGCCGCTGGTGGTGGTGTCTGACGGATCGGGTAAGACGCCAAAGCTGAAGGCGCGGCTGATGGCTACGGGGCAGGAAGGCACGTTTGGCGAGAGCGGCGAGCGGATAACCGCCCAGGTGGAAGAGACGCCGTCGAACAGCCGTGAACTGCTGGCGCGGGTGGATTTTGCGCCGGACTCGGATGCAGGCATGGAATCGATGCTGGGTTTCCGGCAAGATTTGGGATTTGCGGGTTCGGTGCAGTCGGTTGCGGCGGTGGCGATTCACCCGGTGGTGGATGCGGGCGGTTCCGATGGAGTGGACGAGGCGGCGATGCGCAGCTGGGAGACGCTCAACCTGGGAGATGAACTGGAGGCCGAAGCGGGGTCGACCCAGGTGATGGCGCGATCGGCGAG
>Ga0116135_1001579_pt1 | contig 11273 bp, 6 predicted proteins | sample June2015DPH_20_1_FD_89738 | JGI IMG/M metagenome (GOLD analysis project Ga0116135, IMG submission 89738) | Peatland microbial communities from SPRUCE experiment site at the Marcell Experimental Forest, Minnesota, USA - June2015DPH_20_10 | ecosystem: Environmental > Terrestrial > Soil > Wetlands >... | reverse complement strand
GACATCTCCTGTGCCAAATTAACCAAGGGACAACCGCTCCTTACGTCTCTTGGCCGAGCTGGTATCGCTCGTACAATGCCGATCAAAGCATCGATCGGGTTCTTGTCCTTGCTCCGTTGCAGAGGTAGCACCCAGCGGTCGCGGGTAATCTCTGCGACGATTTCTTCGATGATGGCGTGTCCCAGAGCTTCCTTGCTTTCAAAATGATAGTAGAGCGCTCCCTTGGTGACGTTGGTGGCGGCCAGAATCGTATCGATCCCGGCACTCTGGAAGCCGTGTCTATAAACCTCCCGAAAAGCCGCTTGTAGCAAGCGTTCCCGCGTACGCTCAGGATTGCGCAGCCTCGGTACTCTGCGCTTCGGATTCTTGCGTACCCTTAACATACCAACCAGTATGTATGGTGGTTGTCACCGTGTCAAGAAGAGGATGAGCATCCGGTTTTTGGTAGGCAGTAATCGCGGAACTCTCTGTTTTGGTAGATTCCCGCGTTAGCGCAGCCACTCCAATGCTCTGCATCAATTCGCTAATTACGTTTGCCTGTTGACTGTGCTTGTAGGGTCGTTCCCGATTTCACCACGCTCGTGCTCGGCACTCAAACCTCTGAGACTCATGGTCATTCGAATGCTGTTGCAGATGTCGTATACGTCGTGCAGAGAGTCTTAGATTTTCGAAGGATTAATCCAGCGAACTTCAATGAATTCCGAAAGGAAGGCATAACATGCTGAACCCCAGTCCCGCCCGCCTCGGCGCCCGATTTACACTGCTGGCGCTGGTTGCGTTATACACGCTGCTATCGTGCCCTGTGACATTCGCCCAGACTTCAGTGTCGAACGGAAGCATTTCCGGCACAGTGACTGACGCCACTGGCGCAGTTGTGCCCAACGCCAAAGTCACCATAATCGGCCCAACTGGGCAAACCGTCCATGCCACCTCCAGCGGGGCTGGAACGTATTCCTCTGGCGCGCTGGTTCCGGGCACGTATTCCGTGCGTGCGGAAGCCAGAGGCTTCAAGACGACGCAAATGTCTTTGGACGTTCAGGTGAACAACACCGCCAACGGCAATATCAGGCTTGAAATCGGCCAGGAGAGCACTGTGGTTGAAGTGCAGGCCGGCACAGTTCAGATCAACACCGAACAAGCTGAGGTGCAGGGTGTGCTAACGGCTGAGCAGATCGAAAACTTGCCGGTCAACGGCCGCAACTTCCTCGATCTTGCTCAGCTCGAGCCCGGCGTTCAAATCCAGGATGGCGAAAATTTCGATCCGACCAAAGTTGGCTACTCTTCCATTTCCTTCGGCGGACGCTTTGGCCGGACCGCCCGCATCGATGTCGATGGCGTCGATGTCTCGGATGAAACCGTCGGCACCACTACCGAAGATATTCCTGCCAGCGGCATTCAGGAATTCTCGCTGGCGCAGTCCACGCTTGATCTTTCGAACGACTTAACTTCGTCCGGCGCAGTCAACGTCACCACAAAATCGGGAACCAACACCTTCCATGGCGAAGCTTACGGCGCTTATCGTGATAGCGCTGTCGGCGCGGCCGCTCTACCGTCTCCGGTCAATCCTGCAACCGCAAATCCCACCACCGGTTTGGGGCCGCTAATCCCGGCGCCCTACCAGCGTAATCAGGAAGGCGCCAACTTGGGTGGCCCTATCATGAAAGACAAGTTGTACTTCTTCGTGGATGGCGAGCGTACCATGCAGCACCTGGCTGCTCCCGTAGCTGAAACCGGTTCACTCGCTTCCTACTCGGGGTCATTTCAGTCTCCCTTCGTCGAGAATGAACTGATGGCCCGCGTGGACTATTCGTTGACTAAAACCGCCCGCCTGTTCGGGCGTTACAATTATTTTGACAACTCCGTCTACGCCACCTACTTCCCGTCTAGTTTTCAGCTGTATCACAATAAGGACTACACGCGAAACGACGTCTTCGGCCTCGACTTCAATACCGGCAGCATCACTCACTCCATCCGCTTCTCTTACTTGAAGTTCCAGAACCAGATTGTCGATGGCGTTCGCGGATCGAGTCTGCCGTTCGCCGACTCTCCCGTCAGCGTCAACATCGGAACCTTCACTGTGGGCCCGAACTTGCTGGCGCCGCAGAGCACCCCGCAAAGCGACCACCAGACGAAGTACGACGGCAGCAAAATTTGGGGAAAGCATATCATTCGCTTTGGAGGCAGCTGGAACCATATTCAGGGTGGAGGGTTCGCCAGCTTTTTTGGAACCGCTCCGCTGGTAGCCGGGGTTACTCCTTTTACGGGCACCAATCCGCTCAATGACACTATCGCGGACGCCGTAATTGCCAATGGCCAAGGCTATTCCACCACTGAGCCGGCTCTGGGTTTCCCCGCGGGCGGTCTCGGCCCGGATAACCGCACCGCTCTCTACTTTGGCGATACTTGGAAGATTCGCCGCAATCTGACCATGACTCCCGGTCTCCGCTGGGAACGTGACACTGGACGAACGGATAGCGACCTTGGCCCGATTGCCGCCATCAACGCGGCTTTCCCGGGATATGGCAATGCAATTCCCAATCCTAATAAGAACTTCGCTCCTCAATTGGGGCTCGCGTGGGACCCGCTGGGCCAGGGTAAGACCGTCATTCGTGCGGGCATCGGCCTTTACTATGAGAACGTCATTTTCAATAACGTTCTTTTTGATCGTCCGTTCCGCTTGCCAGAAGGCGCATTTCTCTCGACTCCGCTGGCCTGCCTGAACGGTATCGCCCAGCAGATTCCTCTGCCAGGGAATCCAACCATCGATTCGGTCGAAGGGCTTAACCCGGCGACGGGCGCCAGCTATTGTGCTGGCACGATCGGTGCAGCGGGTCCGCCCATGGCCGCTTTCGCGGCGTATTTCAAGGAGCATGCGCCGTTCAGCCTGACGAATCCCAACCCCAGTTATATCGGCAACCTGCTCGCTTCAGGTTCGAACATAGGCTCGAATAGCGGAACCGGTCTGTTTGCACCCGATTATCGAACTCCCCGCTCCGTGCAGATGAATATTGGCATTCAACACCAAGTTCGTCCGGGCATGGTTTTCAGCGCGGATTACCTGCGCAATGTCGAAACCCGCTTCCTGTTTAATGTCGACGCCAACGATACAGGGGCTGCGCGCTACTTCAACCTAACCGGAGCGCAAAAGGCAATAGCGGCCACTCTCACGGCCTGCGATGCCACAACTCTGGCAGGAGCTATCGGTGCTTCCGGTTGCCCTGGGTTGCATCCGGCAGTTGCGGCGACCGCCACAACCCCAGCGGCTCCGGCCGGCGCGGCCACGATCAGCGACTTTGCCAACTACGGCTTGGGATCTTCTACAGATGTGGGCGAGTCTTGCGTAGTCGCCTACGGTTACCCCTGCGCCTTCCCAGGGATCAAGCCACAATACGGTCAAACGTCTTTCCTGCAACCGGTTGGTCGTTCGGTTTACAACGCGCTGCAACTCAAGTTGGTGGAGAACGTCACCAACCCGATGCGCGGGATGAAGACTGCGAATTTGCAGGTTTCCTACTCCCTTTCGCGCTTCGTCGATCCCATGGGGTGGCAGACCAACTCGGCGCCGACGGCTCCGGTCGCAATTAGCGATCAGGATTTCGTCAATCAAACGTCCGACAACGACAATCCGCTCAAATACACGGGACCGTCGCTGCTGGATCGAACCCACCAGTTCTCCATTGGTGGTAACTTCGGGGTGCCTGGCGGCTTCCAGTTCGGGCTCATCGCACACTTTTATAGTCCGCTTTCCAGCCCGGTTATTATCGGGGATACCGGCACCGGCGGACAGATCTTTCAGACCAATTTCGACGGTAGCGGCAGCTACAGCGAACCGATGCCCGGTACCACCAACGGCTCCTTCGAGCGAAACTTCGGTCTGAGCGGATTAAACTCCGCCATCAATAACTACAACGCGACCCAGGGTAATCAACCAACGCCGGCTGGCCAAGTGTTGGTTCAACACGGTCTCTTCACTGTTGCCCAACTCCAGACCATCGGCGCGGTCGCTCCGGTCCTCTCTAACGCGGTTTCCAACCAGTTGACGATGCCCTGGGTTAAAGCAACCGACTTCCGAATCAGTTGGAAGCACACTTTCTACGAGCGGTACACCATCGAGCCGAACGTAGGTATCTACAACATATTCAACTTTGCCAACTACAACCTGCCTCCGGGCACAATGTCCGGATGGCTCAATGAAGGTGCCGGCTCCATCAACAGCATCCAAAAGGGAACTGCAGAAGAACTTCCTTACCGCACGGGTGCGGGGACTGGCGTCTTCGGGTTGGGAGCACCGCGCGCCATGGAATGGGGCCTGAAACTTAGCTTCTAACCTAAGTAGAGGTATCTTCGTGGTCATCGAAAGACTGGTTTTTTCTCGGAACTGTTCATGGCGTACCATTCCTCGCGAAGGCGTTCGCAATCCCGAGAGAATAGCTCGGTTTCAGCCTCAGAAAAGAAATTTCAGCGCGACCTGGATGACACGGGGACTAACGTCCGACTGGATTTGCCCGAAGGTCGGTGATTCGATGTCGCTGACCGGTAACCGGAAATTGGTATGGTTGAGCAGGTTAAACAATTCACCGCGGAATTGCAGCTCTTTTGATTCCGTGAGCCGAATGTTCTTGAAGGCCGAGGCGTCCCAGTCCACGTATCCCGGACCCTGGACCACGTTGCGGCCTTCGTCTCCGAATACCTCGAACCGGCCCAGAGGATCCGGTTCGAGTTTCTGGAAAGAGCTAACGTTGAACCATTCCTGAGGCGTGCGTGGCCCGGAGTTCGGATTCCCAATCAGATTGGGACGGTTCGCCGAAAATCCTGTGATCTCCGGCGCCTGCCCTTGCAGCGAAACATCGTTTGAGTCGAACACCGTAAACGGTCCGCCACTCATGGCAGTCACAATTCCATTCAACTGCCAGTTGCCGAAAACGTGCCCATACCAGCTACTGGAGTGTTGCAGGAACGGGAGCATCCACTGATAACTCAGTACGAAGCGATTGTGGGAATCGAACATCGAGCGCCCACGCTCCGCCGCCAGATCGAAGGGGTCTTGCGCCAAGTCGTTTTCTCCGGCGACGGGTTGCGAAGCGGAGCCAGTAATGTTGAATGAAGAAACGTCATCGATGGAATGCGACCACGTGTAAGACGCAAGGAAGGACAGGCCGTGGCTGAAGCGTTTCCGCAGGCTTGTTTCCAGGGCGTTATAACTGGAATTTGCTGCGCTAGTGATTTCGCCGACTGAACTGTAGATGCAATTGTTCGGGTTTGCCAAGGTGCACCCGGAATAAAGGCGCCGCTGGTTCACATTGTTTTCGGTGGAAATTGGACAGGGCACTCCTACCGAGCAGCCGGTGCTGGTCGTGTCAACGCCGGGGACAAAAACTGGTGGATTGCCTTCAATGAATCGCGGCAGCCTCACGCCGGTGGTGCCGACATAACCGATTTGAAAGAGCCAGTCCTGGCCGAGAGACTGCTGAATATTCAGATTCCAATCCTGCGCGTAAGGCAAGTGCAAATTGCGGGCGACTACGAGCAGCGTTATGGGCTCGGGAAATGCTTGACTGAAAGGATTCGGCGTATAGAAGGGATTGGCGAATGAGTTTACAGGAAAACTGATTTGCTGCGTCTTGAGATAAGGAGGCGAACTGACCGGATCCTGCAGCGGCCCTCCCTCGCCGGTATAGTACGGCTCGTAGAAAATTCCGTAAGCCGCGCTGACTACCGTCTTGGAGTCTCCACGCGGATCCCACGCCAGACCAAACCGCGGAGCGAAGGCCGTCGTTTGCGTCGGAATCAATCCCGCAGGCACGCCGGGATCGCCGGGATAAAGAAGTCCCGGCGGAGCGTTTTGGACGACGCGTGACTGCGCTCCCGGAACAAAGAGATTGACCTCGTTGTGCCGTTCAGTCGAGGGAAATGGCAGTTCGTAGCGAAGACCCATGTTCAAGATCAGGCGAGGGGTGACCTTATAGGTATCTTGGCCGTAAGCGTCTAGTGCTCGGTCTCTAATTTCGCGAGCAAAGTTACCTCCGCCCTGCAAAAACACCACGGGATTTCCTGACAAAAAGCTCGCGAATCCGTCGCTGAAGGGAAAGTTGGCGAAGACAAAGAACCCGTTGCTCGCGATGCCCTGCAAGGCATTGATTTGGTCGCGCCGATAGCCGCTGCCAAACTTCAATTCGTGCCGGCCGTGAATCCAGCTTAGAGAGCCGGAGAGGTCGAAAGTATTCTGGAACGTGTTGCGCGGCCCCGTGATGGGATCGCCGACCGAGGCGTATCCCCCGACCTGAATAAACGGAGGACCTGAAGCCGAAGGTAGTGTAGGAGCGTACTGAAAGCCCAAATCCGACGGCGACTCATGATTCAAGTGCTCGTCGAGCAGGAACTTGTTGCGAAGATATGAAAAGCGAGCGACGCCGATGGTGTTCGGTGAAAAGATATGGGTCTCTTGCGTGACAAAGTTCTGTGCGCGGTCGTACTCGCCCACCGGAAAGCCCGGCACGTTCGCTCCCACGGGGGAGAGCGGATCTGTTGTCGGCCCGCTGCCGTACATGTAGCGGAAATTAAGAGTATCGGCCCTCGAAAGATAATGATCCACGCGCACCCCGAACTGGTCGTTGTTTTCGCTCAAGGTTTGCGTGGCGATGAATCCATTTTCTCCGTTGTTCGGCAGAGGAAATAACGGCAAGACATTCGCCGCAATCGGATTGATGGGCGTGAAAAGCGTCATCTGGTTGAACGGCACTGGTGTTCCAAAAAAGGTGAGTTGCCCATTCGGGTTGCTGCAGAGGCCGGTGCTCTGATTAAACGACGCTCCGGAGAGATCCGTGCACTCCTCCGCAAAATTGCCCTGTCTTTCGGCGGCGGATGGCACAGTTGCCGGCACAGTCTCCCCCTGCCGGTTGCGGAAGCCTTCGTAGTATCCGAAGAAAAAGGTCTTGTCCTTGAGAATCGGCCCGCCGAAGGTAGCGCCGAACTGATTCTGCTTCAACGGCTGCACACTCTGGGTGAAGTAATCGGACGAATCCATCGCGTCGTTGCGAAGAAATTCCCATGCGGCCCCATGAAATGAATTGGTCCCCGACCGCGTAACGATGTTGGTCGTCGAGCCGGTGTTGCGTCCGAACTCCGCATTCGCGTTATGGCTAAGAATTTTGAACTCGCCGATCGCGTCGATCGGCGGCTTGAGAACAAATCCGCCGTCCACCGAGCTGACATTGTCGGCGCCATCGATCATGAAATTATTGGATTCAGGCCGCTGGCCATCCACGGCGTAGGCTTGATTCTGTCGCGCCGGACCTCCAGCTTCGAGCAGTCCTGGCGTCAACGGTACAACTCCAGGTTGAAGCAGTCCAAGCTGAGAAAAGTTTCGGCCGTCCAGCGGGAGGTCGAGGATTTCTTGTTCCATCACGGTTTCCCCAAGACTGCTGACCGTGCTCTGCACTAAAGCCGCATTCGCGTTGACTTCCACCTGCTGCGTCTCCGCCCCGAGTTTCAGGTGAATGCCGACCGTCGCGGTCTGGTTAACGTCCAGCGAAATTCCTTGTTGCAAGTAGGTCTGAAAACCTTTCGCCTGAACCTCTAGCTGGTAATGTCCGATCGGCAGCTCGACCAGCACGTATTCCCCCTGACGATCCGTGGTGGCTGCTCGAGTCAGGCCAGTTTCTGTCTGCTTTGCGGTGACCGTAGCAGCCTGGACAATGGCACCGCTCGGATCCAGGACAGTTCCGCGGATGCTTGCCGTTATTTGCTGTCCTGCGACATTCAAACTTGTAAGCAAGGTGATCATGAGCAACGTCAGCGTCTTTGCGCTTCGCATGCTTTTCCCCATTCGTCCTCAAGAATCAAGATTGATTTCGCAAAACAGTTTCTCGCGGGTGTTTTAGCTAACACGCACGAGAATTCGCCCACAGATGAAGTGCGGCGAATATAGGGACGCTTTGCAGAGGGGTCAATAATCTGAAAGCAGTACGTGCATCGATCGCCATTCAGTAACTAGAAACTTGACGTAGTGTTTTCGAACTATTGTGTCGTTACTCTTTGATCGGATAACTTGTCGCGACTCCTGTTTGTCTTCGCTACGGTTGGGGCGTTCGGCAGAAGATGGAGACGGAGAATCCGGGTGAGGAGTAGTCCGTCGATACGAACGATATGAAATCAGACAACGATCCAAACCCTTCATCAGGCCCGGATGGCACTGCAGCCGCGAAGCCGGCCACAAAAATCAGAATCATCGAAGATGAAGAAGCCACCGGAGAGGCCGCCGCGGCTTATGACTTTTGGCGGGCTGGATCAGGCAGACAGCAGGTTCCCGGCATCATCAAGTGCTTCGGCGCGCGCCCCGACTTCCTGCGCCGAGTGATTGAATTCGGAAACACAGTCCACTTCTCGGAAGGGCATCTCTCGCGGCGATACAAAGAATTAATCGCCAGCTATGTTTCTTATTTGAATCGCTGTCCCTATTGACTCGACAGCCACGCCTACTTCCTGCGTGTCCAGGGAGCACCAGATCAATGCGTACAAGCCATTGTCGAAGGCAAGCTTAACGAAGCGGGCCTTACTCCGGCGGAGCGCGCGTTGCTGGATTACGTCAAGCTGATCACTGACGCCGCCTATCGCTCGACCGCCGAGGATGTTCAGAAACTTCGCGACGCAGGATGGAAAGAAGAGCAGATCGCAGAAGCTGTCTACATCACCGCAATGTTCGCATTCTTCAACCGTGTCGCTGACGCCTTCGGTGTTCCTTCCCAGGACTATCTCGGAACCGGGAAACTGACACCTTGAGTGTTGCTGTGTTCTTTGGACTTCAGCTCGACAGGTTCACTCACTCAGTTGCGAAAGAGTCCGAATAGCGCGGAAGTAACAGGTTGGTCACGGCTGCCAGCCCCAGCGCTACTGCGAGAAGAATGAGCAAAGAGGAATAGGAACCGGTCGCATCGAACGCGCGCCCCAATATCACGGGACCGATGGCTCCCGCAGCGGCATAGAAAGTCCAGGTGAGACCGTAGAGGGTGGAAAACGCGCGCAGGCCAAAATATCGCGTCAGGAGGTAAGGTGTGGTGGCGGCTTCGCCTCCGGCTCCGAGGCCAATGAGCGCGGCTGCAATGCAGCCCGCAGGAAAGCTATTCGCCCGTGCGAGAAGAAAAATGCCTAGCGCCGTAATCAGGTTGATCACAAGCGCGACGCGTGGCCCGAAAAATCGATCCAGCAGCCATCCAACCACGATCCTGCCAAGCAGGCTTGATCCACCAAGTATCGACGCGCACAGTGCCGCTTTTCCGGCCGTAAGGCCTCTATCCGTCAGCAGCGCGGACAGGTGAGTGATCGCACCGTTCATGCTGATCGAACTCGCGAAAAGAATGGCGGTGATAATCCAGAAGGCAGAAGAGCGTAGACCCTGCTGCCATGTCATTCCAGAATGGGCGGCCGGAGCGACCTTGTGCCCGACCGCTCCGCGCTCGCGAATGTAGCGCCAACTCAAGGGCAAACCGAGCAACAATGCGAGACCACCGAGCGACGCATACGCCGCACGCCATCCATACTGGCTGATGATGGATTGAGCAACGACGGGTAAGATCATGGCGCCCAGACCTGCACCGACCATCACAAGGGCTAGAGCCATCCCCAGGCGTCGCTGAAACCAGGTGGAAATCGATCGCGAGTAAGCCAGATGAGCCGCGCCATTCCCGACCAAGCCGATCACGAAACAGGTCACATAAAACTGCCAGAGTCCAGAGCGCACCAAGGATAATGACGCAATCGAGCATCCGAATATCGTCATGCAAACAAGGATGATGCGGCGAGGGCCAAATCGATCAATCCACCGCCCCAGCAATGGGGAGATGACGCCCAAGGTCACAGCCGCGATGCCGAAGCCGCTTGAGATGGCTTCACGACTCCAGCCGAATTGCGCAGCCAATGGCTTGACGAAAACCGAAAATGTATAAACGAATAGCGAACCGAATCCCGCCATCACCCCAAGACACGCCGCTAACACGACGCGCCAGCCATAATAGCCAAGATCGAATTCACTCGGGCCGGGCGCGTTGTCAGCGCTTCGCGTAGTAGCCATGCCGACTTCGACAGTTCCGAGGAAGGACTTGTTGCTCATTCGTTGATCTCTTGATCTCTGCCCCTTTTGCAGGAGTCAGATCATACACAAAACGCTCGAAGACTATCTCTAGCCTTTTTCTAGTATTGCCGTTGTACGACTGACGGATCCCTTTTTGCGGCCCTCACGTGACGCGCCGTCAATTCGCCGCTGGTACATACGGTCTTCTACATCGGCATCATCGCGTGGGAATCAGTCACTATGGTTCTATGCTGGTGGGCTGGTGTTCGGCTGCTGAAATCGTATCGTGCGGACAGGACGTAATTCGCCGCTGCAGTAAACGTCGCCATGATTGCGCTGACGACGAGCCTGCTCATGTGGTTGGAGGCATCCCTCGATGTCGGGGGCGAATGGTTTCTGATGTGGCAGTCGAAGATGTGGAATGGGCAGGAAGAGGCATTCCGAATGTTTACCATTGTCGGTGTGGTGTTTTTGGTTGTGGTGCAACGCGAGCCGACCCCCGATTAGTCGACTAACCTTACGTTACAAGATTGGGGAAGAGTTGCTCGTGATACTTGCGCAGTGGATCGATAACTGCTCGCCTTTAACGGTGGGATTATTTCATCAGCTACCTTTTTCATTCTGAGCCGCAAGCCCATCTCGTATCGCCGCTTCAAGCGTATCGATGTTTATATCCTTCAGAGCTTTAAACCGAATGCAGTATCCGGTCACGCTCGCCTTGCCCAGTTTTTTTCCATACGTTTTGGCTAGGTACTTCTTATCTTTGAGACCAAGAATATAGACAGAGATTCCGGTTTTGTTTCCGCTCACCCCAATTTGAAAAAACTCTCTGCCTTTCCCATCGGCATATTTTATTGTGTGAGATCCATAGCCAATCGTAGGGTTGGAAACAGTATGATTTTTGCTGTCTTTACCATCGAAGAACCATAATTTGCATTCTGGTGACATTTGAAGTGTGAGCCGATGCAGCTCGCGCATGTCACTGCGTTTTGACTCCGGTTGGCTGGTAATATACTTCTCGATTTGTTCTTGTACGTTCATATGTTCTGCTCCCTAGTTAGGCGCACGAGATTATATGACGTTTAATCCTTACCCCTTGCAATGCCGCGCGGCCCCGGCTGATCAAGAGAGCCCTCGGGACCCAATAGCAGGGCCTGACTGAACAACGCTATTCCTTGGGAAGGTCGATCATGACGACCTGGGAATT
>Ga0116135_1001577_pt1 | contig 11286 bp, 7 predicted proteins | sample June2015DPH_20_1_FD_89738 | JGI IMG/M metagenome (GOLD analysis project Ga0116135, IMG submission 89738) | Peatland microbial communities from SPRUCE experiment site at the Marcell Experimental Forest, Minnesota, USA - June2015DPH_20_10 | ecosystem: Environmental > Terrestrial > Soil > Wetlands >... | reverse complement strand
TTGGTCTCATCCTCATCAAAAAACGCAATCTCGGTTGCATACAGGCAGAAGACGCCGACGATCTTGCCCTCGCAGCGAAGCGGAAACGCAGCCATTGACCGATACCCGTTCTGCAATGCGTCGTTCTTCCATGGCCTGAAAAACTCGTGCTCAATGTCGTTGCAAATGGAGTGCTCACCTGAATGGAAAGAATGTGCAGCCGGCCCAGCGGCGGTTCCCTCCTCAAGGAGATCGATCTTCACGCGGTCAAGGTAGCCGCCCACCATTCCGCCGGAGGCAATCGGTTCGAGCTGATTGGTCTCATGGTTGACCATCCCGATCCAGGCCATCCGGAACCTCCCTTTTTCAACGGCAATGCGGCAAGCTGACTCGAGCATTGCCTGGGAATCCTTCTCACGCACGATGGTTTGGTTGATGTCGCTCAACATGGTGTAAACGCGATTGAGCCGGCGGGTGTGTTCTTCTGCGTGCTTGCGCTTGGTGATGTCGCTATTGATTTGCATCACACTGGTTGGCGCGCCCTGCTTGTCGCGTTGAAGGGCCCAGCGGCTGTCCACAATCAGAACTGTTCCATCCTCCGCGGTGTGCGTGAGTTCGCCCTCCCAGCGGCCCGTTTCAAGCAGGATTGTTTCGATTTCAGTGCGCGGAAACGGAAACTCTGTATTGAACAGTTCGTGCGTCGGCCGGCCCACTGCCTGCGCGCTCGGGATGCCGTACATTTCCTCGGCACCGTGATTCCAGAAGCGGATGGTTCCATCCAGATCGCGGACCATGATGGTGTCGTGCGCCAGGCCGAGCAGCTCTGCCTGCTCGCGGAGCGCCGTCTCCTCGCGCATGCGATCGCTGATCTCGCTGAAGACAACTGCGACGTGGCGCAGCTCCGGCTCGCCAATGCGATAGGCTCGCACGTCGAAGAACCCATGAATGGCCTTGGCTTCGTTGAGGAAATGGGCCGGTTCTCCAGTCAGGGCGACGTTTCCAAAGAGCTGGCACCAATAGTCCTCCAGGTCCGGCGCAAACTCGCGCATGGTCCGGCCCACGGGATTGGGCATCCCGGTCTGCTTTTCAAAGGCAGGGTTGGCTTCGAGAAAGCGGTAGTCGAGAGGAGTTTGGTTCGCATCGAAAATCACCTCTATGACGCAGAATCCCTCCTCCATCGAGTTGAACAGCGTGCGAAAGAGCGCCTCAGTTGCGCGTAGAGCCTTCTCTGACCGGTAAATCGCGATTGCCCTCTGGCTTCGCAGGTGACGCTCGGCGAGCAGGCTCATCAGCAAACCCATCGCCGCAAAAACCGTAAGCGCTACCGCGTCAGAGGCTCGGCTGATGGCGAAATGGTGAGTGGGGGGTAGTACGAAGTAGTCCGTCGCCAGAACCGAGAGGGCAGTAGACAAGAGTCCTGGTCCAAGTCCGCCCAGAACAGCAGCGATCATCACGGCTGGATAAAGAAAGATGAACGGCGGTAACTCCGCGCCATGGGGTTGGTTAAGTCCGGATCGGAGCAGGAAAGACAGGGCTACAGCAACGACCGCGAGCGAGTAACGAGCGGCTGGTCTGGCAAATACGGTGCTGAAAGGATCAGCCATTGGGGGCCCGGTAGTGAGACTACTCTTTTTTTTTCTTGAAAGTGAATATAGTGTAGTCCTGCGGAAGTGAATTGTGGGTGATCTGGGTCACTCTGCCATGGAGTACCGTTGGGACATGGCCAAACGCACTTTCGATTTCAATCGATTTGGACGTTAGGGGAAAATCTGTAAAGATAGAGACGCTATGACAGTTTCCGCTCCCTCCCAAGTATTTGCCGACCGCATTGGCCGGATTGAGGTTTCCGCAACCATGGCTGTGGCCGCGGAGGCCGCCAAACTGCGCGCCCAGGGCATCAACCTGGTGGATTTTGGAGCCGGTGAGCCTCACTTTCCCACCCCGCGGCACATAAAAGACGCCGCCATTGCCGCCATCGACGCCAACTTCACCCGCTACACCGTCGTTCCGGGTATTCCCGACGTGCGCAAGGCGATCGTGGAAAGGCACGCGACCGACTTCGGCTCGGACTACTCAATTGACGAAGCGATTTTTACCACTGGCGAGAAGCATGCGCTGTTCAACGCCGTGCAGATCCTGGTGGACCATGGCGACGAGGTGATACTCCCCGTTCCCTACTGGGTGAGCTTCAAGGACATCATTCAGTACGCCGGCGGCAAGGTTGTCTTCCTTGAGACCAGCGAGGCGGAGAACTTCCGCATCACGGCAGACGCAATCGAGAAGGCGATCACGCCAAAGACCAAGGCGATCATCCTGAACTCACCCTCGAATCCGGCGGGCAGCGTGGTGAGCGCGGAAGATCTGGAGCGCATCGTTCATCTGGCGCACGACCGCGGCATCTTCCTGCTGCTGGACGAGTGCTACGTATACCTGAACTACGAGGGTAAGCCGGTTTCGGCGGGCTCGTTTACGTGGGCCAAGGAACACATGGTGGTGCTGGGCTCGCTGTCGAAGACGTACGCAATGACGGGATGGAGGGCTGGCTTTGCGCTGGCTCCGAAGGCGATTGTGGCCAACCTGAGCAAGCTCCAGTCGCAACAGACGTCAAATGCGACCAGCATTGTGCAGAAGGCGGCCATCGCCGCGCTGTCCGGGTCGCAGGAATGCGTCTGCGATTTCCGCGCCGAGTTTATTCAACTGCGCGACTACATGCTGGCCAAACTGGCCGAGATTCCCGGCGTCACCTGCACCAAGCCTGAGGGCGCCTTCTATGTTTACCCGAACATCGGGGCGTTTCTGGGCAAGGGCGGCATTCGCACGGCCACTGAACTGGCCACGCGCCTGCTGCATGAAGCGCACGTGGTGACTGTGCCCGGCGAGGCATTCGGGACCAGCGAGCACATCCGTCTTTCATACCCGGTAACCAAGGCCAATATCGACGAAGGCACGCGCCGGATGGGCGAATTCCTCGCCCGTCTCGGATAAAAAATCCTGTTCAACTGGTTTATTGCGACCGGCAGAGCCCGGCCGGCGGAAAAAGTGTCTTTCGTCACTGGGCAAACGTAGTGTCTGTCGATTAGGATGTGACTTCAATGTCGAAGCCAATCGATTTTCGTCCTGTGATCCTTGCCGGGGGCAGCGGCACCCGCTTCTGGCCCCGTTCGCGCCGCGCGCGCGCCAAGCAGGTGTTGGCGCTGGACGGCGAGCGCTCCATGATTCAGCAGACGGTGGAGCGGTTGAATCCCCTGGCCGGCCTGGAAAAAACCTGGATCATTACCAACGAATTTCTGGCCCATGAGATCGCCGATCAGCTGCCGGGATTGCCGGCCAGCCAGATTGTGCAGGAGCCGGTGGCGCGCAATACCGCGCCGGCCTGCGGACTGGCCGCCTTCCTGATCGAGCGCGAGAATCCGAATGCGGTGCTGGGCGTGTTCCCGTCCGACCACGTCATCGCCGACGAACCCCGCTTCCTTAAGGCTCTGCAAAAGGGCATCGCGCTTGCCGCCTCGGGAGACAAGATGGTGGTGCTGGGCATTGAGCCCACCCGCGCCGAGACCGGCTACGGCTACATCGAGACCGGCGACTTTACCAAAGACGGCGAGGCAATGCACGTGCGCCGGTTCACCGAGAAACCCAACCAGAACCGCGCCGAGGAATTTGTCTCCGCGGGAAACTACTACTGGAATTCGGGAATCTTTCTCTGGTCGGCGCGCACATTGGCCAATGCGGTCCGCGAGCACCTGCCGGAGACCGCTCCGCTGCTGGAAAGTATCGCCGCAGCCTACGGGACGCCCAAGTTCGAAGAGGTATTTCACGCCCTCTATCCCAAGTGTGAAAACATTTCCGTGGACTACGCCATCCTGGAGCCGCGCTCGGCCAAGGGCGAGCATCTCTCGCACCTCTATTGCCTGTCGGCGGAGTTCAGCTGGAACGATCTCGGCTCTTGGGCTTCGCTCTACGAATACCAGTTGGAGACGCGACTGCGCGGCGACGGCGACGGCAACGTCTCTGACACTGAGGGTCATATGGCCATCGACGCGGCCAACAACTACGTCTTCAGTCCGCGCAAGTTTGTGGCGTTGGTGGGCGTGGAGAACCTGGTGATTGTGGATACCGAAGACGCGATTTTGATTGCGCACCGCGACCACTCGCAGGACGTAGGCAAGATTGTGAAGGAACTCGGGCTCTCCGGGCGCACGCAACTGATCTAAGAGCTTCAGCGCAGTCATCGCTTTGTCAGGTGTTGACGCCCGGTACGACCCGTGGGAACAGGAAAGGGTCACTCTTTCTGACGTTAGTTACACTTGTTGTTGACGGAGACGGACGACCCTACCATGCCCCATCCACAAATCAAGTTTGGTACCGACGGCTGGCGCGGCCTTATCGCCGACGATTTCACTTTTGCCAACGTACGCATTGCCGCTGAAGCGATCGCTGCCTACGTGCACGCGAAGGAAGACCCGACCAAGGGTCTCTGCATCGGATACGACACGCGTTTTGGTTCCAAAGCCTTTGCCCAGGCCTGCGCTGAGGTGGTTGCGGCCACCGGCATTCCCGTGCTGTTGGCAAACGCCATTACGCCCACCCCGGCGCTGAGCTACGGCGTGCGCGAGCGGGCCGCGGCCGGCGGAATCATGATTACCTCGTCGCACAATCCGGCACAGTGGAACGGCGTCAAGTACAAGGCGTGGTACGGTGGATCGGGCAAGCCATCCATCATTGCGGAGATTGAGACGTTTCTTGGCAAGCCCGTCGCACGGCACGCGCGCCCGGCGGCGATTCGCGAGGTCGACTTCCTGCCCAGCTACCTGAAGGCCATTGAGGCCTTTGCCGATCTTGACTTGATCGCCGAAGCAGGGTCCGAGGGCCTCAGTGTCGCAATCGACTCGATGTACGGCGCCGGCGGAATCATTCTCTCTGAGATCTTTACCCGGCTGGGCGTGCGCCACGTGCAGATTCGCGGCCACGTCGATCCGCTGTTTCCCGGCATCAATCCGGAGCCGATTGAGCCGCACATTCGCGCCCTCGGCGAGGCGGTGGTGGCCAACAAGTGCGATGCCGGCCTGTGTACCGACGGCGACGCCGACCGCATCGGCGCAACCGACGAGCTGGGCAACTTTGTGGATCCGCACAAGATCTTCTCCGTCCTGCTGAGTTGGGTACTGCGCCGCAAGAAATGGCCCGGCGCTGTCACCCGCGCCTTCAACACCACTAAGATGCTCGACCGCATCTGCCAGAAGCACGGCCGCGAGTTGATCGAGCACGGCATCGGCTTCAAGTACGTGTGCGACTACATGCTGGAGCGCGAAATCCTGATGGGCGGCGAGGAGTCGGGTGGTATCGGCTTTCAGCGCCACCTGCCGGAGCGCGACGGCCTGCTGAACGCGCTGTTGCTGGCCAACGTGATGGCCGAAGAGGGCAAGACGCTGGGCATGTTGGTTGCCGACCTGCAAGCCGAATACGGCGAGCACCAGTACGGCCGCATCGATCTGCACATCTCCGACGAGATCAAGAACGCGGCCATCGAGCGGGCGCGCGCCTTGCAGCCCGGCGACCCGGTCTTCGCCGGCATGCCGATTCACTGCCAGGAGACTCTCGATGGCGTGAAGTTCTACCTCGACAATCCGGAATCGTATTCAAAGCCCAAGGCCGCCGAAACCTGGCTCTTGCTGCGCGCCAGCGGAACTGAGCCGCTGATGCGAATTTACACCGAGTCGTGCTCGAAGGAGTCGGTAGACGCCCTGCTCGAGTCTGCTCGCAAGTTCGCGGTGGGCGGCTGACGCTTGAGCGGTCAAGCATATTCCGCCTTGGTCCAGAGCTCAAAAAACCTTCAAACCGCACCTCAAAACAGAGAGGTCGCGAATTCTATTTCTTGCATCTTTCCCACAGAATGGGCTTACCCTTTTTGGGCTCATGCCGCTTTTGAAAAATGCAGGATCCTCAATGAGTTGCGAGGGATTGGGCGATGGCGGAGAAGGTGAGATCGTTTGCTGCTGAGCCATGCTGGGCGCGCCAGACTTCAAAAAGCCGGCCGTAGCTGAGGGTGATGTAGTCGGCTGGTGAGACGGAGAGCAGCGCGGCGGTGCGGTCGATCCAGGCGGCCGGCCCTTCGAGCTCGGCGTAGTTGCCGATGGGGGTCTCGTCGACGACGCAGTGGCCTCCACCGGAGGACCACTCGGTGCGCCACTTCTCATAACGAAAGGCTGGGACGAGGCCGAGCGAGAGAAAGACCTGGGCCAGGGCATCGCCGTCGGAGACTTCGGTTTCGGTCTCGATGCGGTGCTTGTGAGTGTCTTCGCCGGGGCCTATGTCTGGCAGGCGCTTGTGGGTGAGGATGGTGCGGCCGGCGTAGCTGCGGATGCGGAGAATCTCAGTGCGGGCGCGCATCCGGCGATCGGGAGTGTCATAGAGGACATTGCTCTCGAAGCTGCGCGGGGTTTGCAGGGCGAAGCCGGCAGCCTGCAGGCGCAGGGCCAGGCCGGGGAGGTCGTCGACACGGAATTTGATCTCGGTTTCGACGGACATGGTAAGAACTCAGCTTCCAGCTTTCAGCCGCTAGCCTTTAGCTGTTTTTGCTCCATTCGCGCAGTTGACTCTTCCAGGAACAGAGACGGCGATGAACGTGAGTATACGGCAGGTACCTTGCTGCGCGGCATACGCTTGCTATTTGCTCTCATGGGGGCTCGTGCTTTCCCACCCATTCCGCTGAAAGAAGCGGAATGGATGGCACCCTGAGCTCGTGCAGCACTCGTGCTTTTTTGTCCCAGAATCGGGACATGGGGCACCCGGCCACGGTAGCTGGGCCGGGCGGGTGAGAATAGAAGGGTGAAGACGCTGCGGTTGGGAGTGGACGGGGCAAATCTGGAGACGGCCGAAGCGCAGGATGCGCTGGGGCGGGCGGCGCAGATTCTGCGCGGCGGGGGGCTGGTGGCGCTGCCGACGGAGACTGTCTACGGGCTGGGCGCTAATGCGCTGGATGCGGCGGCGGTGGGGCGGATCTTTACGGCCAAGAAGCGGCCGGCTTGGGATCCGGTGATTGTGCATATTGCAACCTTCGAAATGCTGGAGGGTCTGGTTTCATTCAGCGGACTGGACGAAGAGGGTCGGGCGCGGCGGTTGATGGAGGCGTTCTGGCCAGGACCGCTGACGCTACTGCTGACACGGGCCGCGGCGGTTCCGGACGCGGTGACGGCGGGGAGGGGACTGGTGGGGGTGCGGATGCCGGCGCACCCGGTGGCGCTGGAATTGATTCGGCGGGCTGGGATTCCAGTGGCTGCGCCGAGCGCGAACCTGTTTGGGCATACCAGCCCGACCACGGCGCAGCATGTGGTGGACGATCTCGACGGGCGGATTGATGCGGTGCTGGATGCGGGGCCGACCGGGCTGGGCTTGGAATCGACGGTGCTGGATTGTTGCCAGAGCCCGATGTTGATCTACAGACCTGGAGCGGTGACGGCAGAGCAGATAGAAGCTGTGGCCGGGGCAGTGGAGGTGTTTGCCAGCGAGGAGCTGCGGGAGACGCCGCGGGAGGCACTGCCGTCGCCTGGGGTGGGATTGAAGCACTATGCGCCGCGGGCGCGGGTGGTGCTGGTGGACGCACCGTGGGAAGAACTTGAGGAGCGGCTGGAAAAGGCGGCTGCGCGATTCCCCGCCGAACGGGTAGGGGTGATGCTGCCAACCGAGATTGCGGCGCCAGCCCGGACGGTTTTGTTCGAATGGGGACGATGGGAGGCGCCGGAGGAGTTGGCGCGGGAACTGTACGCTGGCCTGCGCGCGCTGGATGGGTTGGGATGCACGGTGATTCTTTGCCCGATGCCGCCGGCGAATGGGATTGGAGCGGCAATTCGGGACCGGCTGGGGAAGGCCGGGAAACTGGAGTAGGGTCGGCCATGATTCTTCCCGGCTTTCCACAATCCTGAGCGTCCCCCCGGCCCCATCTGCGAAAATGGAAACTTGACTATGAGCACGGAAAACCTACTTTCGCTGAAAGATGACATGGTGGCTTTTATTGCCGGCCATGGCATGCACCGCCTTCCCGGTTACGTCACTGAAGACATCCCATCGATTCTGTGGGAAGGTCAGGGCAACCCCGACGCATGGAAAGACTTTGTTGAGATGGCCAAGCACGTTGGCGCGCCATTCGTGACCTTCAGCGAAATGACGCTGGAACGCGAGGAACTGGACGCGCTGATTGAAGAAGCCGGCGAGATGAACTTTCCCGACGAAGAGGCCACGGAACTTGTCGAGGCGCAGTGGCTGCGCAAGTACTGCGGCAACCTTGGCTACATCCAGCTTGGCTTTGTCTATCAGGGCCTGGTGTTTTTGCACGAGACCACCACCGAGTGGTACGAGCGCTACCAGACGCTGCTTGAAGATATCGAGAGCTTCCAGGACATTGTGATTGAAGACCATAATCACGACCACGACGAGGACGAGTAAGTCCGGTGGCCGCGCCTGCCCACCCATCCATTTCGGCCGGCAGGTCAGATTTGGCCGGTAGATCAGATTTGGCAGGGAGATCAGGTCAAGCTCCTGCTGCAACCAGCAAGCCAGCGCCGCTCGCTTCGCGCCAGCGGCCTGCGCAGCGATGGCTGATGGCGGAGCCGCATACGGCTGAGGCTGAGGTGCTCGCAAAAGAAGCGCGCGTGCCGCTGGTTCTGGCTGAGCTGCTGATTGCGCGCGGCATCAGAAGCGCAACACAGGCTTACGCGTTTCTCAATCCCGATGCGGCCCAGCTCAATGATCCTTTCCTCATGCGGGGAATGACCGAGGCCGTTGAACGCCTCGAAGCGGCGATTGGGCGCAGTGAGCCGATCCTTCTTTACGGCGACTACGACGTGGACGGCACTACCGCTGTCGTCCTGCTGAAGACTGCCATTGAGATGCTGGGCGGCGAAGCGCGTTTCCACGTGCCTCACCGGCTTCGCGAAGGCTACGGGTTGCAGTCGAGCGTGCTTGAGGAGGCATACGCGGCAGGTGTTCGCCTGGTGATCACGGTGGACACAGGGATGCGCGCATTCACTGAAGCGGAGACAGCTCGCGAACTCGGCCTCGACCTCATCATTACCGACCACCATTTGTGCCAGGCCGACGATGCAGTTCCGCATGCGCTCGCCATTTTGAACCCCAATCAACCTGGATGCACATATCCTGAAAAATCTCTATGCGGCGCGGCCATCGCGATGAAGCTTGCGCAGGCTGTGCTCTCCCGGCGCGATCCCGCACGTACCCGTGAAAAAACGCTTCCGAGTTTTCTGAAGATGGCCGCAATCGCCACTATCGCCGATGCGGTTCCATTGCATGGCGAGAATCGCGTGATTGCGGCACTCGGACTTCGCGAGCTGCGCGATCCGCGCGGCGCAGGATTGCGCGCATTGTTCGCAGTTGCCGCACTCGACCCAGCAACCAAGGCAATTACCGGCTTCGACGTCGGATTCCGCATTGGTCCGCGCATCAACGCGGCAGGCCGCATGGATGTTGCCTCCGAGGTGATCGAGCTTTTCACCACGCGCGACGTAGCGCGCGCCGCACTGCTGGCCGGCAAGCTGGAACGTCTGAATCGCGAGCGCCGCGATGCAGAGGCCGTTGCGCTTGAATCGATCGAGATTCGCCTGGCCACGAGCGCGGAACTGGCGGGCAGCAGCTTGCTGGTCGTTGACGGCGAAGGCTGGCATCGCGGCGTGATCGGCATTCTCGCTTCGCGCGTGGTGGAGCGCACTGCCAAGCCCGCTATCGTGGTGAGCGTGGAAGACGGACCCGACGGCCGAGTTGCTCACGGCTCGGGCCGCTCCGTAGATGGATTCCACTTGCTGAACGCGATTGAATCCTGTGCCGATCTGTTCACTCGTTTCGGCGGCCACGCCTTCGCCATCGGCTTTGCGCTGCCTGCCGATGCGCTGCCTGAGCTCAAGCGGCGGCTAAACGTCTATGCGGACGAGCACCTGGCCAGCCGCACACCGGAGCGTCTGCTCCGCATTCATGCAGAACTTCCGCTTGATCGCATCACGCCGGTGCTCGCCGGCTGGCTGCGCAAGCTTGAGCCTCTTGGGCACGGCAATCAGGAGCCTATCTTTGTTACACGAAAGGCGCGCGTACTGGCCGCGCCGCGCATCATGAAGGAGCGCCACATACGCCTGGAACTGGCCCAGCAGGGAGCCGACGGCAGCGCTGTCGCGGGTCGCCGTTCGGGAATGCGCGCCGTTGGGTGGGACCTCGCGGGCCGCGCAGCCGACTTGAAGCTGAAAGAGGGCAGCCTCATCGACCTGGCCTATCGCATCCGCGAAAACGACCACCCGGAGCACGGTGGCCTGGAAGTCGAGATTGCGGGCATCGAGCTTTCCGAGCCATAACAATTGGCGAGACGCAGCAAGGCCCACGGTTTACCGTGGGCCTTACTGTTCATTATTGAAATATTCCTTGCCTTGTCTTACTTGTGGTGCCCGGCTGGGCTCGACTTGGGAGCCGCGCCGCCACCCTTGGGTGCTGAAGACGCATGTGCTGCTGCTGCCGGATGCGATCCTCCGCCGGAAGCTGCGTGGGACGCGGTCTTCGGTGCGCCGCCTGCGTGCGATCCTCCAGCCGTGTTGGTGTGCGAAGGAGTGGCCGCGTGCGACTGGACTGTGTGACTCGTTGTCGTATGGCTCGTGGTGGTGTGAGTCGTTGCGGTATGGTTTGTCGCCGTATGAGATTCGCTCCCGTGAGACGCAGCCCCATGCGAAGCCGCTGCATGCGACTCTGCTCCGTGCGATGCGCCCAGCGGATGCGCGACAGCCGCGTTGGCCGGGTGACCGCCGTTGTTCTTTGCATACGAAGCCTTGTCGGCCCGTGCAGCTTCCGCATGATGCTGCTGTACCTCGCTCGGTCCGCGATGCTGGTCGTGTTCGGCTACCCGCTCCTCGGGCGTCGGGTCGTGGTGAATGCCGCCGGGGCCACCGCTGAAGGCAACATGGCTATCCCTGGCGACAAAGCCGCGGTCGACGGCTCCACGGTCTTCATAGAAGTGGCCACCCCATCCTCCGCCCACGCCGATATGCATCACCGCCGTGTTGTAGGAGAAGACGCCACCGCGCCAGATGCCGCCGGCGAAGCCGATGCCGCCATACCCGAAGCCGTAGTTCACGCCGCCGTAGTAGCCGATGTGCGCGCCCCAGTAGCCATCATGAAACACATACAAGCCGTTGGACCAGCCCCAGTAGCCGGGGGTCCAGAGCGCACCGACGTAAGGGGCGGGCACCCACGCGCCTGGAACCCAGAAGTAGCCGTCCGGGCCATAGGACCAGTAACCGGGAGTCCACATCAATCCCGGTT
>Ga0116135_1001576_pt1 | contig 11299 bp, 11 predicted proteins | sample June2015DPH_20_1_FD_89738 | JGI IMG/M metagenome (GOLD analysis project Ga0116135, IMG submission 89738) | Peatland microbial communities from SPRUCE experiment site at the Marcell Experimental Forest, Minnesota, USA - June2015DPH_20_10 | ecosystem: Environmental > Terrestrial > Soil > Wetlands... | reverse complement strand
GAACCGGCAGCGCGACGAATCCGAGCGCGGTCACGCTCGGCGGGAAAATTCGGAGCGTCACCAATACTCCGGGAGGCGTGTGGTTACAGGATCGAAGAGCCGGCGACGTGTTGGCGGTTACGCATCGCGAGCGCGTGGGGATTCGGGGCGTGGCTCCGGACGGAAAAGAGGAACACGAACTGGGCTGGTTCGGCTGGTCGATTTTGCGCGGGATGACGCCGGACGGGCACAAGATTGTTTTCGAAGAAGAGGGGAACGGCGGCGGGTCGAACTATACGGTGTATCTGCGGGACACGGATGGTTCGCCTCCGGCGCGCATCGGCGAAGGATTGTGCTTCGGCATTTCTCCCGACGGAAAGTGGGTGGCGACGCGGCTTCCGAAAGGCGGCCCGCTCAAGCTGGTGCCGACCGGTGCGGGCGAGGCCCGGCAGCTTACCCACGACGCTGTGACTTATGGAACGGCTCGGTGGATGCCTGACGGCAAGCATCTGCTTGCGGTTGGCATTGAAGCGGGGCACGGCAGCCGCACCTACATGATCGACCTGGCCACCGGCGACTCGAAGCCGATTACGCCGGAGGGGATCAACGGAACACAGCTCTCGCCGGACGGAACGAAGATGATTGCGTTTGGGAAAGACGGCAAGTTGGGGATCTGGCCGATGGACGGAAGCGGGCTGCGTGCGATTCCGGGGCTGGATGGAAGCTACTATGCAAGAGGTTGGACTCCCGATGGAGGATCGGTGTATGTGGCCTCCGGCAAAATGTCGGACAAGGTGGCGAAGGTGTATGTGGTCAACGTTGCCAGCGGCAAGATGGAGCTATGGAGAACGTTTGGGGAGATGACTCCCGGGATGAGCGGCGCGGGCGCGCCTTTGTTCTCCGAGGATCGCCGGGCTTATGCCTACGTTTATGGGAGCACGTTGTCGGAGGCGTACGTGGTCACGGGGCTTAAGTAGCTCGGTGTCGGTTTTATCCCGCGAGTGTTTCGATTGTACGGATCGCATTGGGCGGGAGATCGAGCGACAAGCTGGCGAGATCCTGCTGCATGTGCTCGGGGCTTGATGTACCGGTCATCGGCAACATGCCCACAGCGCGAGCGAAGGCGAATATGATTTGCGCCGGGGTGGCGCTGGAGTCCTTCGCAATGTGCGCCACAAACGGGTGGTGCAGGATTTCTGCATTCGCGGTGAGCAGGGAGAATCCCTGATAAATGATCTTATGGGTGCGGCAGAATTGCCGGATTTCGCGATCCCAGCCGAGTTGGGCGTAGCAGCGGTTTTGAACGAAGTAAGGAGCCTCTTTTTGGGACGCGATCATCTGCTCGAAATGGTCTAGAGAAACGTTGCTCACTCCTAGCATGCGCGTGTGGCCTGCGTCGCGCTCTTTTTTCATCGCCTCCCAAACTTCGGCGTCGGCTTCGCTCCAGCCGTAGCTCGAGGCTGGGCCGTGCAGAACGAAGCTGTCGACGTAGTCGGTGCCGAGGTGTTCGAGCGAACTGGCCATCGACTGCGCGACTTGCGTCGAGAGACTTGCGGAGGGATCGTAAGGCAGGCGATGGTCCTGGCCGGGGCGGTAGGTGAATTTGGTTTGGAGAAAAAGATCGCCGCGGGTGACTAGGCCCTGGCGATAGGCGGCTGCAAGGCCTTCGCCGACTCCGGCCTCAAAGTAGTGGCGGCGCTGGTTGGCGGTGTCGATGGCGCGAAATCCAGTGCGGATGGCGAGTTCCACCAAAGCCGGAGTGCGGTCTTCTTTCCATGCGGTTCCGTAAATAAACGCGGGGATTGTGGATTCGTTGGTCATGCGGTTTCGTTCGTGCATCCAATATATTCAGAACTGCTTGATCTGCCCGGCAATAGAATAGAGGTTCTTGCAATAAGGAGCAGTATATGTCTCAGGACGATCTTACGATCTCGCCCGGCACGCAATTTCGTACGGCCATGCTGGTGGCAATTCTTGCGGATGCTTTACAGATCATATTGCTTCCCGTGTTCGCTGCGGGGGCTGTATCCCCGGCGGATGACGTGCTTGACCTCGGCATCGCCGCAGTGATGGTGAAACTCCTGGGCTGGCATTGGGAGTTTCTGCCCTCGTTTTTCGCGAAGCTGGTGCCGGGAGTTGATCTGGTTCCTCTGTGGACGCTGGCCGTGGCGAATGTTTACCGGAAGGCGAAGAGGATTGCCGTTGCCGAGGATCAAGATGGCGCAGCGGGGCATGCGCTTCCTGACCCTGGCAAGAGGTAGCGATTGGTTGGTTCGAGGCCGAGTGCGGGGCGAGACCTCAGGGGCTAAAGCCTTTTTCTTCGAGCGGTGGCCTGGCGGCACGGCTGAAGCCGTGCCCTGATACGAACCCCTGTGCGAATCCTGATGCGAATCGTGTAGGAATCGTGTTTTTCGCGACTCGCATTTTCTGAAGCGGATCGGGCCTTGTTCTGGTACGCTGCTATGCCATGCGCCTTCAACATACTCTTCTTTTTCTTGCCCTGGTTTCATCCGCCTTGCTCTTCGCACAAAACTCGAAGCAAGTGGCGGAGCGCGTTGCTGCGCAGGATGCGCTCTTCGAAGAGCAGTATGAATCCGATCTGCGGAATTTTCCTGAGCGCGCGACTGCTTTCGGCGACTATCGCTACAACGATAAGCTCGCGGATTATTCGCTCGACGCGATTTTCCAGCGCAACAAGACGAACCATGAATTTCTTGCGCGGCTGGAGGCGATCCCGACTACGGGCTTCACGGATCAGGATCAGCTTTCTCACGATCTGCTGGCGCGGGTGCTGCAGTTGCGCATTGCCGACTTTGACTTAAAGGAATATGAGATGCCGGTCAACCAGCAGAACGGTATTCATACTGGCCTTGCCGATTTGCCGCTCTCGGTGCCGTTTGATTCTGTGAAGCACTACGAAGACTACGTCTCGCGATTGCATCAGATTCCGCGGGTGCTCAACCAGACTACCGAGGTGATGCGGGCCGGCATGAAAGACAAGCTGATGCCGGTGCGGTTTCTGTTGGAGAAGCTTCCGGTGCAGTGTGATGGGATTATTGAGGCTGATCCTTTTCTGCAGCCGACCAAAAAGTTCCCGGCGAGCATTTCCGCAGATGATCAAAAACGATTGACGCGGGAGATTACGGACGCGATCAATAGCGACGTGATTCCTGCTTATAAGACTTTTGCCGCATTCCTGCGCAATGAGTATGCGCCGCAGGGGCGTACCGCGCTTTCGGTTACCTCGCTTCCCGACGGGGAAAGGCGTTACGAAAATGATATCTACGCGCGGACTACCACGCACATGACTCCCGAGGAGATTCACAAGTTGGGGTTGCGCGAGATGAACCGCATTGAAGCGGAGATGCTGGTTATCGCCAAGAAAGAGGGATTTGCCGATCTTGCTTCTTTTCGCGCTTCGCTGAAGACCAATCCTAAATACATTCCGACGTCCGCCGAGCAGATCCTTGACGACTTCCGGCATTACATTGCGCAGATGGAACCGAAGCTGCCGGAGTTGTTCACGCTGCTTCCTAAGTCACCAGTTACCGTGGAAGCGATACCGGCATTCCAGGCTGCGGCGGCGACGCATTACGTCACGGGAACGCCAGACGGCAAGCGGCCGGGGCGCGTGGTGGTTGCTACTTCGAACTTCGCCGAGCGGTCGCTGATCGACGATGAAGCGATTGCTTACCATGAAGGGATTCCGGGGCATCACATGCAGCTTTCGGTGCAGCAACAGCTCACCGGCTTGCCGAAGTTTCGTCTGCATGGGCTTGGGTTCAACGCTTACATCGAAGGTTGGGCGCTATACGCCGAAGAGTTGGGTAAGGAGGTCGGTTTCTATCAGGACCCGGTTTCCGATTACGGCCGATTATCTTCGGAGCTTTTTCGCGCGGTGCGGTTGGTGGTGGATACGGGGATTCATGCGAAGGGATGGTCGCGCGAGCAAGTCGTGGAGTTTTTCCGCAAGTCAGGCGCGGTTGACGAGCCTACGATTCAGTCCGAGACAGATCGCTATATCGCATGGCCGGCGCAGGCCCTCAGTTACAAGCTGGGGCAGCTCAAGATTCGCGAGTTGCGCGAGCGGTCGCGGACGGAGCTGGGGGCGAAATTCGACATCCGCAAATTTCACGATGAGATGCTGGACGGCGGGACGCTTCCGCTCGATATGCTTGAGGCCCGGACGGACAAGTGGATCGCAGAACAAAAGGCGAGGTGAAGAGTTTGCTGCGGGTGCTTCTTTTGCTGGCCGTTCTGCCGGTTGGATCTTCCTTTGCGGTTTCCCAAACAGTTCAGACGTCAGCGGTATTCGCGCGGGTGAAGTATTTGCAGCATGGAATCAATGCTAGCGAGTGGTTTGCCCAGGTGTATGACAAGCGCGGATATACACGGGAGCATTTTCAGGCGTGGACGACGGCGGAGGACATTGCGCTGATCAAATCAATGGGCTTCGATCATGTGCGGCTGGGCGTGAATCCTCAGCCGATGTTCAACGAGCGGGAGCCGAATAAACTTTCGCCGGAATATCTGGAATATCTGGATGCAGCGGTGAAGATGATTCTGGATCATGGGCTGGCGGTGGTGATCGACATGCATCCGGAGAGCGACTTTAAAGCGCGTTTGACGAAAGACGATGATTTTGTCGAAGAGTTTGCCGATTTCTGGCGGGCACTCGCGCAGCATTATTCGACGTGGGATGCGGATCGCGTGTTCTTTGAAGTGCTGAATGAACCGGAGTTCACCGACCGCTATCGCTGGCTGGGGGTGCAGGCAAAGCTCGCGGTAGCAATTCGCGAAGGCGCCCCGGCGCACACGATTATTGCGGCGGGGGCGCGATGGTCGAACGATGATGAGTTGCTGTTTCAAGAGCCGCTGCACGATTCTAATGTGATTTACAACTTTCATTTTTATGAGCCGCACATTTTCACGCATCAGGGCGCTAATTGGGGCTCTTATTACTGGCATTGGCTGCGGGGGTTGCCGTATCCCTCGACCAAAGAGGCGGCGGCGCAGGCGGCGGCGCTCGAACCGGACGATGTAAATCGTTTGCCGGTGATCCGGTACGGACTCGATCATTGGGATGCCGAGCGGATCGAGGCCGAGATGGAAGAGGCCGCCGGATGGGCGCGCCGACGGGGCGTTCCGCTGGTGTGCAACGAGTTTGGAGTTTACCGGGCCTACGCTGAGCCGCAATATCGCGAGGCCTGGCTGCACGATGTGCGAATCGCTTTGGAGAAGAACGGGATTGGCTGGACGATGTGGGATTATTCTGGATCATTCGGAGTTGTCACCAAGAAAGATGGGAAGACTGTGGTGGACGATGCAGTGTTGAAGGCACTCGCTTTGAAGTAAAGGCGGCCTTCTTATTAGCTCTGCCGTTAACTCTCTTCGCGCATGCCGACGGGGGGAGTCGCGTTAAACTATTTCTCCATGCCACTAAACCTTACGATCCTTCCCGGCGACGGCATCGGCCCCGAGGTCACCGAGCAAGCGGTTCTCGTTCTTGGCGCAGTCGCAGAGTCCTTCGGACATCAACTTCAACTACAGTACAAAAACATTGGCGGTGCGGCGTTGGCTGCGGTCGAAGACCCTTTGCCGCCGGACACGCTACAGGCCTGCCTCGCATCTGGCGCGGTGTTGATGGGCGCGGTGGGCAATCCTGCGTTCGATCATTATCCGAATCATCTTCGGCCGGAAGCGGGGTTGCTGCGGCTGCGGCGGGAGCTTGGAGCTTATGCAAATCTGCGTCCTGCGATTTGTTTTCCGACACTGGAAGATTGCTCGCCGTTGCGCTCCGAGACGGTTCGCGGGACCGACATCATGATCGTGCGGGAGCTGCTCGGTGGCTTGTATTTCGGCGAACCGCGGTCGATCACGGGCGATGCCGGCAAGCGCGTGGCTTTGAATACGATGACCTATGACGAGCTGGCGATCGAGCGGATTGCGCGGGTCGCGTTCGAACTGGCTCGAAGCCGGCGCAAGAAGGTGCTCTCCGTCGATAAGGCCAATGTTCTGGAGTGCTCCCGATTATGGCGTGAAGTCGTCATTCGCTGTGCGAAGGAATATCCGGACGTTCAGCTTTCTCACATGTATGTGGATTCGGCGGCGATGTCGCTGGTGCAGCGGCCACGGGATTTCGATGTGGTGCTTACCGAGAATATGTTCGGGGATATTCTGTCGGATCAAGCTGGCGGAGTGGTTGGTTCACTGGGATTGTTAGCGTCGGCCAGTATCGGCGGACCGGTGGGATTGTACGAGCCGGTGCATGGTTCGGCGCCCGATATTGCGGGGAAAGGGGTTGCGAATCCTTTGGGCGCGATTCTTTCGGTTGCGATGTTGCTGCGGCATTCGTTCCGGCTGGAGCGGGAAGCGGTGTGCATCGAGGGCGCGGTTGAAAGTGTTTTGAACGACGGTTTGCGGACCGCGGATTTGGCTCGCCCCGGACAAAGTCCAGTTAAGACGTCCGAGATGGGAAGCAAGGTAGCTCAAGAATTACGAGCGGTTCAGCGGACGTAGCACGAACACGCGCAATTCAAATTCTCGGTCCTGGCCTTCCCGGAACCGTCTTCGTCGCGGGCTGAGGCGCCACAGCCGCTCCGCCATCGTACTTTCCGGTCATGCTGTACCACCGTATTCGCAGCATCTCCTGAAACATACGCGCGCCATCGATCAGGGGATTGATTCGCGTTCCTCCGACGTGACCCCAGCGCACGGGCACTTCGTCTACCCGAAAACCGAACATGCGGGCGAGGAAGAGAATTTCAGGATCGAAGCCCCAGCGCTCGATGCGCTGCAGAGGGAGGATTTTTTCCGCGGCGCGGCGCGTGAAGGCTTTGAAGCCGCATTGTGTGTCTGCGAATTGCAAGCCGAGAGTTGCTCGCAGTAACAGGTTGAAGATTCTTCCAAAAAGCTGGCGGTGCAGCGATTGACGCTGGGTTTGCAGTTCGGCGCGCAGCCAGCGCGAGCCGATGGCGACATCCGCGCCGGAAGCCAGCGCCTGCAGAAGCTTCGGCATTTCTTCGATCGGCGAGGATAAATCCGCATCGCTGAATACAACGATATCGCCGCGCGAGCTCAGGATTCCGTGGCGAACGCTAAAGCCTTTGCCGCGATTACCGGGGTTTTCCACGAGCCGGACAATGGGATTTTTGCTGGCAAAGTCGCGCACGATGTCCGCGGTGTTGTCTCGAGAGCCGTCGTTCACGACGATAACTTCCGCATCCCACCCTTGCTGGCGGATGTAGGCCAGGACTTTCTCCAGGGTTGCCCCCAGCCGCTGGCTTTCGTTGTAAGCCGGGATGACGATGCTGAAAGTCATGTCTTGATAATGGCTCAAGTAAATCCGGCCTCGCACCCGGAATTACTTAAGATGTCGCCAACCTCAAAGCTGTTGCCGGGGGAAAGCGATCTCCCATTGTACGTCTGGAATGGAAGGCTGAAACATTAGAAGTCAACCCCGGCTGCAATTCAGGCAACGCGCCGCTGTTGGACTAGCATGCCGAAAAACTCATCCACCAGATCGCCGTCGAGCAAACCCTGCTGGACCTTATCGCGCATGGTTTGCGCGGATTGATCGTGTCCGATTGCCGGTTTATAGGGGCGGGCGGTGCGGAGGGCGTCATACACATCCACGACCTGCAGAATTCGCGGCAGCAGCGGGATTTCGGTGCCACGCAATCCGTCAGGATAGCCGGAGCCATCGGGATGCTCGTGATGATGGCGAATGATGGGCAACACGAGGCGCAGCGACTTCAGGGGTTTGCAGATCGATTCTCCAGTGACGGGATGCTGGCGCATGATCTCCCATTCTTCCGGGGTCAAGTCGCTGCCTTTTTTCAGGATTTCGTCGGGCACGGCGATCTTGCCCAAGTCATGGAGGTATCCTCCCCTGCGTAAGGCTCGGATGGAATCTTCGTCCAGTCCTAAGTGGCGGCCAAGATCAGTGGCATTCAGGGCCAGGCGCTCACAATGGCCTTCGGTATAAGGGTCGCGGCTTTCGACGGCTAGACCGAGAGTGCATAGCACCGAATCTGCCGTCTCCAGTTCGTCGGTGAATTCCTTCACCCGCAGCAGAGATTTCACCCGGGCGGTCAATTCTTCGGCCAACACCGGCTTGTTTAGGAAATCGTCGGCTCCCGCTTCGATTCCACGGACTTTATCGGTGCTGTCGCTTAGGCCCGTGATCAGCACGAAGGGAATGAGACGGGTCACTGGATTATCTTTGAGATCGCGGCATAATTCGTAGCCCGATTTGCCGGGCATGCGAACGTCGGAGAGAATCAGATCGGGCGCTTCGCGCCTTATCTCAGCCTCCGCTTCCTGTGCATCGCTGGCAATTACAACCTCATAGCCCCGCATGGTGAGCAATTGGCTCATCAGCGCCGCGATGCCGGGATTGTCATCGACCACCAGAATCCGCGCAGCTTTGCGGCTGGGCAACATCTGGACCATGCCATGATCAGAAGCTTTTAGCTGCGTGGAAGTTGTCCGGGAATCACCGCTGGATGGCGGGCGGGAGTGCCGAGGCAGACTCATAATCGCGAATATCCCATCTTTTTCATTCTACTTCAATGGCAAACAAGGTATCTGCTTGTAGGACATAAGTTTTAGGATACTTAGAGCTTCGCTGTATCGAATTTAGTGCAAAGCTTTTCGCAAGCGTGTGACATCTGAACTTGTTCATCGAAAAGCTTCCTGCTAAGTCTCGTTGGTTGGTTCGCATAATTCATCGCCGCGGAGCAGTCACTCTTGCCATCGTTGTGCTCGTCCTGACTTCTGCGGCTTTTTCTGTTTCGAAGCCGCATGTCGTAGTCTTCGGCAAATGGACTTCCGTGCAATGGTTCCCCGATTCCGGCGCAGGCGATAAACCGCACACTCTGAAGGTTCGAGCTCTGCTCGTTGACGCACGGGTCAAGGAATTTACAGTCGGCCCGGCGCACGATGTCACGGAGCGACTGTTCGTTGTGCAGCGCGCATTCCGCATCAATGACAGCCTTCCGCAAGAATCCGAGTCCTTGCCGCGCTGGCAATGGCAAGAGGGCGGATGGCTGCTGGTGGACCGGGTTAGCGGGCACGTGTCCGCGATCAATTTGCCGGATTTTGACGTGCTCCATTCGGCGGTGAGTTGGTATCGCGACTATGCGGCGTATTGCGGAGTATCGGACGATGGCAAGAAGGTTCACGCCGTGGTAGCCCAGCTTAACCGGCGCAAGGCGGTGTTGAAGAAGGCTTTCGAAAGTGTGAGCATGGGTGAGGGAGAAGCGACAAACGCTGCGCCCGATGTCGCCTGCCCAGTTCCCGAATGGCAACGCGCTCCTGTGCGAGTCACTTTCGATCCGCCAAACGGCGCAAAACAGACCTTTGCTATTCGGGGCCATGCTGCAGATCTAGTTTCTGAGGACGAGGATGACGAAGAAGCGTCACGGTAGCGAAATAGGCCGGTTTCCAAAGGGCCGTCAATCTCCCGTGGCGTCGACGGCGGGAGGCTCGACAGCGATCTTCTCTTTTACTTCTGCGCTGGTAACCAGGATCACCGCCAGAATCACGATCGCGCTTCCCATGGCAATAAAGCGATCTACTCGCTCGTGGAGAATGAGCCAGCCTAAAAAGACAGCCACAACCGGATTTACATAGGCGTAGGTGGACACCTTCGAGGTGGGAACGTGCTCCAGCAGCCAGATGTAGGCCGTGTAACCGATCCAGGAGCCGCAAACTACCAAATAGAGAACGGCGCTGATGCCGCGGATGGTCCAGGCAGCCCGCGAGAAATCTCCCAGCAATAGCGCAAATATAAGATTGGCCACGCCTGCCGCGGTCACCTGCCATGCGGTTGCGCTAAAGACGTCCATGCCTGACTGCCAGCGCTTGGATAGGACTGACCCGAGCGCCCAGGAAAACGAGCCGCCGAGTAAGGCGACCGACGCGCGGAACTCGCGCTGGCCCAGTGCGGAGCTCGAATGTAGCTCTGGCCAGAAGAGGACGAGCAGTCCCCCGATGCCCAGGGCAAGTCCTGCTTTGCCGCGCCATGAAATGCGATGATGACCCAGCAGCAGTGAATCGAGCACCAAAAACCATAGCGGGGTAACGGCTACGATCAGGGCTGCTAAGCCCGACGGCACCGTCAACTCCGCCCAGGAGAGCGTCAGGTTGCCGCCCATCAGCAAGAGGATTCCGACTACCGAGGCCAGGGCGATCTGTTTTGCCGAATACCATATGGTGCGCCCGGTTGCGGCGCAGACCGCGAGCATGACTACTCCGGCAATCGAAAATCGCAGGGCGCACATCAATGCCGGAGGGATGCTCTGCACGGCGATGTCGATGGCGAGATAGGTCGATCCCCAAAATAAATAGACGAGGCCGAAGGCGAGAATCACCGCAAACCGGCTTGGGGTCTGAGCTTTCTTCATGTGAGCGAAGAACGGGGAAGCTAAAAGATATCAGACGTTCACAAGGATCAAAGATAACCGGCGTGCGAGAGTCTTATTTCAGCTTTTCGTATTCGGCTTTAGCTTGCTTCAGGAGGGGAACATCAGGATCGGCGTCTTTCCAAAGCGCGAAGAAATCCTGGTAGGCGGTTCGGGCTTTTGCGGCGTCACCTTGCAAGGCATAGGAGCGTCCAAGATACAAATGCGCCAGCGACAATTCCGGATCCACCGCGCTGACACCGGGATGATCAAGAATGCTCTGGAATTCAGCGGCGGCCTTGGCCGCATCCCCCAACTTCAAATAAGCCTGCCCCCGCAGAAAGTCGGGCTCGAAGCCGGTTCCCTGCGGGCCGCTGCCGAACTCAGTCGGGCGGATCGGCTCCAATGCGGTGACGGCCTCCGCCGGCCGATTTTTATTCAGAGCTTGCGCCGCGCGAGCTTCCGGAACGCTCACCAACTGGAGGAGGCGATTCTCCGGATAGTCACGCCCGAGGTCGGCAATCAGAGCGGACGACTTAGCCGCGTCGCCGATGATGGCAAAAACCGCGGCGGCCAAAGCAACTACATCCCGGCTTGGCGAGGTCTGCAAGGCTTGAGAAAGATTGGCCCGCGCGTCCTCGGGAAATCCCACGAGGGCGTGGCACTCCGCCTCCAGGCTAAGCACGTTGGCGGCGGAATCTTTATCGCCAAAGTGCAGGTCTGCAGACTGCGCCTGCTGCCAAACCGATTGGGAAGCTTTGATTTTTCCCTGCGCGCACAGGCTCATCCCCTTGAACGTTAACAACAGCGGTTCGTTGGCCGTGCCGCGAGTGCTGCCTATTTCGCTTTCAAACGTCGCCGAATCATGGCGGATCGCGGCCAAAAAAACGACGGCGATTTCCATGCTGGGGCCT
>Ga0116135_1001574_pt1 | contig 11310 bp, 8 predicted proteins | sample June2015DPH_20_1_FD_89738 | JGI IMG/M metagenome (GOLD analysis project Ga0116135, IMG submission 89738) | Peatland microbial communities from SPRUCE experiment site at the Marcell Experimental Forest, Minnesota, USA - June2015DPH_20_10 | ecosystem: Environmental > Terrestrial > Soil > Wetlands >... | reverse complement strand
GCGATTCTGGGCGACAAGGTTTTTCTCGGCACTCTCGATGCGCACGTGATCGCCCTTGATTCGAAAACGGGGAACGTCGTTTGGGATGTTGTGGCGGCAGATTATCGCAACGGCTACAGCTTTACGGTTGCGCCGCTGGCAGTGAAAAACCTTCTCGTAATCGGTGTCTCTGGCGGCGAGTATGGCGTGCGCGGATTCATCGACGCCTACGACGCTGCAACCGGCGAGCGCAAATGGCACTTTTATACCGTACCTGGCCCCGGCGAGCCGGGACATGAAACGTGGGAGGGCGATTCCTGGAAGGTTGGCGGTGCTCCCGCATGGAACACGGGAACTTACGATCCTGTAACCAACCAAATTTTCTGGCCTACAGGAAACCCGGCGCCTTCCAATCGCGGCGCAGGTCGCGCAGGTGACAATCTCTACAGCAATTCGCTTCTCGCACTCGATGCCGATGCAGGAAAGCTGAATTGGTATTTCCAGTTCACCAAGCATGACGAACACGACTGGGACGCTACGCAGGTTCCGGTGATGATGGACTCCGGCGGCAAGCATCTCATCGCGCAAGCCAACCGCAACGGATTTTTCTACGTCATCGATCGCACGACCGGCAAGTTGATCTCGGCCAACGCCTACGGCAAACAAACTTGGAGCGACAACAAAGATGCCGAGGGTCGACCCGTAGCGAAGAAAGAAGCCTCACCGACGCTTGAGGGGCACACGGTTTGTCCGGGGGCGCTCGGCACGACAAACTTCATGGCGCCCACGTTCGACCCGCAAACTTCTTTGTTCTACGTGACCGCGCGCGATCAGTGCGATATTTTCTCGACTGCACCGCAGCCGTACGAAGCCGGGCATGCATATTACGGCAGTGCTTATTTTCCTTCGGAAGAAGCCGAGCCGTATCGCGGATTTCTGAAAGCGATCGATCCCGCGACGGGAGAGATCAAATGGAAGTTTGAGCACACCTCGCCGACCTGGTCCGGCGTGCTCTCCACGGCTGGCGGATTGGTTTTCTCTGGCGATGCGGAGGGAAATTTCATTGCGCTCGATGCGGCGAGCGGCAAGCTGCTCTGGCATTTCCAGATGGGCGGCGCAGTCTATGCCGCGCCGATTGCATTCGCTGTGGACGGAAAAGAATATCTCTCCATCGCTGCGGGCAGCGCTGTGTACGCGTTCGGATTGCCCTAATCGTCGAATGCATGCACGCGTGAATTGAATTTACGCAATCTTGACGAGACAATTTCTCCAACAAAATACAAACCTTTGACCGCCAAGTGACACCCGCACAATTGGCGGCCCGTACTCTCGCTTTACACCGTGACCCGAAGCAAGCAGCGGAACACGCGTGAAAAGAGAGGAAATTATGAAACAACTTACGGAAGTTCTGGAACGGCCATCGGACCGGCGGTCGTTCCTCAAGAAAAGCCTCGTGGCAGGCGCAGCGGCGACTGCAGGGGCGAGCATTCTGGGCCATGAGCTGCCGCTGTTTGCCCAGCAAACGAGCAGTGCAGGCATCACCAAAGGAGACGTTGCCATTCTCCGCTTCCTCGCGGCTGCCGAACTGATCGAGTCCGATCTGTGGATCCAGTATGCGGAACTGGGCGGCATCGGCAAGCTTCCGCCCATCGAAGTCGACCCGAACGAAAAGTTGAATCCCTATCAAGTAGCCCTGTCGAATCTTGATTCCGATGGACCGCAATATATCTCCAGCAACACGCTGGACGAAGTGAGCCACGCGAATTTCCTGAATGCCTATCTCGAATCCAAAGGCGCAGATCCAGTCAACTTAAGCGAGTTCGCAGTTCTACCGGGAAGCAGCGCGTCTGGATCGACAGGCAAACTGCGGCTCACGAACCTGATGAGCCTCAACGTCGACACCAGTTGGTACGTGCGCTATCGCAGCACGCAGAGTCCAGATTTCGGCGCAACCTTTCCGCAGGCGATCACACTCAACAACGTTACTGCCATTCCTCGCACGGACGCTGACTACGACGGCAAATCCAATCCCAACTTTCCCGGCAACGATCACATTCAAGCCATCGCCAATGTGGCTGCATTTCACTTCGGGCAAATCGAACAGGGCGGCACCAGCCTCTACGCCGCCATGAGCCAGAAAGCGACCAGTTCCGAAGTTCTGCAAATCACTCTCGGCATCGGTGGCGACGAGATCGCGCATTTTCTGGAGTGGGTGGATTTCGCAGGCAATGGTGTCCAAGCCCCTGTGGCGCCATTTTCCGACCCGATCTCCGGCCTCATGTTCCCGAATTTCTTCAGCCCGCTCAACAAGTCGATTCAGCCCAGCCTGATCTTCCCGGTTCCGTTCCAGTTCAGGCCGAACCTACCCAATGTTTCGATGATCCGTCCGATCACCGATGAGTTTGCCGGGGCCATGGCCGCAGTCAAGGGCCTGACCGCGAGCGGATTGTTCATCGGACAGTCGGCGGAGTTCTTCGATACGTTGAATTCCCTGGCCGAAGCGGCCGACGCGGCGCAACGCGGGGTTTAAAGTTCACCGCGAGCGTACAAGGGTCTCGGGGAGGGCCCCTTTGTGCGGCTCGCGGTGCGTGGGGCGCTGTTTACCCAAATCACCGGGTGCAGCGCCCGTTTTTTGACAAGCTTTTTCAGATTTCATTTTGACTGGAGGAACACCATGTTCGAAGGCATATTTCAGCCCATGCACCTGATGATCATCGCCGGAATCGCGCTGCTTGTTTTCGGTCCGAAGAAACTTCCCGAACTTGGTAAGGGAATGGGTGAAGGCATTCGCGGCTTCAAGGCCGCAATGCAAGGGAAAGAGGAACCGAAGCCGCTGCAACCCGCGGCGGCTAACGCAACTGAGAAAGAAGCATGAGCCTGACGGAAATAATTTTTATCGGGTTACTGGCACTCGTGGTCTTCGGCCCGCGGAAATTGGCGGCGATTGCCCCGGAGATTGGGAAAATGCTGCAACGACTGAAGGCGACGAGCAACGAATTTAAATCCCAGATCGAAAGGGAAGTTACGCAGAGTACGACCGTGCAAACGGCGCGGCAGGGGCGGGTTGACGGAGCGCCTGTTCCGTAATAATCTGGCGTTACACCGGAAAGGAGGTGGCCGAATGACAAGTTCAGATGGTAGTAGTTGCTTTGGGAGTCTAAGACCAGGTGAGGTGGCTGAGACTTAGAGCTGGTTGCTCTAAGCGGGGCTTTCGTGGAACGGGCAATGCCCGCCGCTCGGAAGCTGCAGCCCGCACACTACCGGTGAGTAAGGATTGAATTCCGCCTGGCTCAGGTCGGCCAGTTCGTCGCAGGACGAAGCCCGGAGTCGCCGTGAGAGGCCACGTAGAGTGACCACCTCTTGGTCAATCCCAAACAGTACACCGGACGGCCCGCAGTTTAATGCTGCGGGCCGTTTGATTTTTTTGTCAGATGCCCCCTACGAGTCTGCGTGTGATCCAAGTCACAGTTTCCTGCCCGCTTTTTTGGCTAAAGTAGGTCTCAGCCATGGGGCCTTTTTCCATTCTCACCAACCGCAAACGCGCCATAGTTGCGCTGGTGCATTCGGTCGTTTTTCTTTCGATTGCCGTGCGCCAAATGGTTACAGCGACGCGGGCCGCAGGTGTGTTCGTGCCGTCGCAGGTTTCGGCGGGCACCTGGATTCTCTGCGGAATATTCGGCATCGTCTCCACCATTCTCTTCCTGCTCCTGCTGTTCTCGCGCAGCTGGATGGAGAAATTCTATTTTGCCTTCTGCACCTTGAGCTCGACCTCGGGCTTGCTGCGAACTACGGCCGGTGATCAGGCTTTTCACGCTGGAATTTACGTGCGGGTAGTTATGCTGGTGAGCGCGGTGCTGGTTGGGCTGGCCATCCTGCGCGCGCACTCGCTGCAACTTCAGTCGAGCTGCTCGAACGTGCAAGATGAAGGCTGCTTTTCCGGCCGCCAACGTAGAAACTTAGTGCCGTGACGAAACCGACCGCCCGAGAAGTGATCGTACTGGACTTCGACAACAAGTTCAGGCTTTAGGGGCACCCATTCCGCCGATCGCTCCGTGCTCCAGCGGCTCGGTCCGCCTGGGGCTTTCCCGGTAAAGCCCTCGCCGCCGATCTTGGGTTCGACAATCCTCTTCAGTTCCAGCCGCTGCTCGCGATTGAAGCTTGAAGTGAATCCCACGTGATCGAGCCGGCCTTCTTTGTTGTACAGCCCGAGAAGAAGCGACCCGATTCCTCCCCCTTTTCCCGCGTAACGGAAGCCGCCGACCACCGCATCCACCGTACGAATGTGCTTGATTTTGACCATGCCTTTGCGCTCGCCCGAGCGGTAGGGCTCATCGAGGACCTTGGCCACGACTCCGTCAAGGCCGACCTTTTCGAGTTCGCGCATCCACTTGTTGGCCTGATCCATATCCGGCGAGGCGGGCGACAATCGCACCGTGGCATCGCGAGGAATTTTATGGAAGAACTCTTCGAGATATTCCCATCGTTCGGAAAGCGGCTTTTTATCCAACCTCTCGCCTTCGTCCGTGACCAGCAAGTCAAAACAGATATAGGTCGCGGGAGTTTCAATCGCGAGTTTTCGGATTCTCGATTCGGCTGGATGAATTCGCATCAGCAGGTTGTCGAACGAGAGGTGCTTGCCTTCGTAGATTACGATTTCGCCATCAAGCACGAACTGTGATTGGGGAAGTTCAGAAAGTGCCGCGACGAGTTCAGGAAAATAACGATGTAGCGGCTGGCCCGCCTTCGATTGCAGTTGAACATTCTTGCCCTGCCGAAACGCCAGGCAGCGGAAGCCATCCCATTTGGGCTCGTAGAGCCAGCCTTCACCGGCTGGGATTTTCTCCACCGACTTCGCTTCCATCGGAGGATACGGAGGACTAATCGGGAGGCGCATGGAAGCAAAAGCCTGTTCGAGATCTCGGGCGGGAACGGCACCTGTCTCAACGCGATCTGGTTTCGCTTTGGAGGCTTTTCCAGAAACCCTGTGCTTCGCCACGTTCGCCATAGTATTCATCCTCTTCATCCACCGAATCAGAGTTAACCGATGGATCGCGAGTCGGAATCGGGTTCATATGGTACAGCCTCGGGCGACGGGCATTATCCCACGACACAAGGCATAGGAGTTCAATGGCCTACGCCGGGTTCCGCCGTGTTCCCTGTGTCTACCACGACCTTTGCCGTTTCCATCCGCCCGCAGTATCCTTGCCAAGTGTCGCACTCTGGGGGATCTTTTCTCAATGAACAACGCGAGCGCCGACGGCTCGCGGCCAACTACGCCAGCATGACCGACGGCGAGTTACAGCGGCTGGCGCGCCATGCGGAATCGTTAACGGAACTGGCCTGGGACGCTCTCGAAGATGAACTCGACCGCCGGCATCTGGAACCTGCCGAGGAGGACGTAGCGTCCGAGCCGCGCCAGACTGTACAAGTGCGCGAACTCGTGACCGTCCGCCAGTTTCGCGATCTGCCGGAGGCGTTATTGGCAAAGGGCAGCCTCGAGTCGGCGGGAATCGAATGTTTTCTGGCCGATGAAAATCTTGTCCGGCTCGATTGGTTTATTTCCAACTTCATCGGCGGCATCAAACTCAACGTGCGCCCCGCCGATGCAGCCAACGCACAGAAACTTCTCGACGAACCGATTCTGGAAGGACTCTACGTCCAGGGCGTGGGATTGTATGAACAGCCGCGTTGTCCCAAATGCGAATCGCTCGACGTGAACTTCCAGGAACTCGACCGTCCTATCGCCTATATGAGCGCGTTTCTACACGTGCCGATTCCTGTGCAGCGTCCGGCTTGGCGATGCCAAGTGTGCGGTGCGGAGTGGGAGGAAGATGCAAACGACGCGAGTAATGGCGGCTAACCCTCGAGAAGTGGCAACCCGTACTATTCGATCTCAGGTCGCCACAGCGGCTCTCCGCCAAGGGAGTGATAAAAGCCCCAGCCGGCCAGGGCCAAGACGCTCAGAAGAGCAAGAATAAAAGTTGGCATATACCACGCCGAGAAATCAGCCGTGGCCGGCACGTTCCCCAGCATATCCACCGTGAAGATGGCGCAGGCAAGAGGAACGAGACCAAAGCGGTAGACGATGAGAACCGCGACCGCGTAGACCAGAGTCATCGCGGGCAATTCCACGCGGACGTAGGAAGTAGAAAAGGCGAGTGGAAAAGCGAATACGGAAACAAAGGCAACGGCCGCCAGCCAATCCTTTCGCAATACAACTTTCAACCCAAGTAAGAGAAAGAAGAATTGCAAAGTTCCGATAATGGAGCCCGGAATCTGCAACAGCCAAAGCCCAAGCGCTTCGCGGCCACCCATTAAATACCCGGTGGAAGGAAGCGCGGGCGCGGCGCCCATGTGCATCATTGGAATCGATCGGATCTGGAAGATCAGAATCCACACGACCCCGAGCATTGCGCCGAACAAAATGTCACGTCCCACCAGCGGATCGCGAAACTGTCCCGAAAGGAGCCGGCTCCACGATATGATCGCGTACGGCCAACGGCGCCTGACCCAAGGTTCGAGAGCCAGGTAAAGCAGCCAGGTTACGCCAGCCACAAACAATCCCGTGCTGACTGCGAGGACGAACATATAAAAGATACCGAGGCTGGCGACGAAGTGCCCGCGGCACAGCCACAGCAGCATCTCCAAAGCAAATATGATCCAGGCGAGGCGAAGTGCGCCCTCGCGATCCCCACGGCCCTGCCGATAGTTTCTCCGGGCCACAGTGACCGCACCGTAAAAGAAAGACAAGCCTACAATCACCGTGAGTATCTGGCGTGCTTTCTTTCCCGCCGAATCGTCCGTGCTTTTCATGCGCTCCGGTTTCGTCCACTCGCCGATCAAGGAAAAGAAAACGGGCTTGCCTTGCCATGCGGCGGCCTCCACCCGCAGCGGACGTGTTGTCCCGGGCCAGCTTCCGGTCCAAGCCATGCGCGTGTCAGGAGCGGCCAGCGAGTTCCATGAGGGGTCGGCCTTTTGAAATTTGGCTTCGTCGAGACCTGCGACGGCGAATAGACTGCTCCAGTCGAATGCTGTCGCCTGCGAGGTGGAATTCTCTTTCTGCGGTGGAATAGCCTGGAAATAGACCAGACGCCCCGCCGGATCCAGCTTTACATTGATCATTCCCGAAAGAATTGGCGGAGGTTCGTTCTGTGTCGCAATGCCCGGATTCAGCAACTGATCGCGAAATCCCTCCGCCACCATGTCATCGGGACTCTGCCGGTACCAAAATTCAAGGATCGAGGGACGCGCGGTAAGGATCGCATCCCAGTCCGGGCGTGGCTTGTCGTTCTTCTCCACATAATCCTGAAAGTCGCTGTCATACTGCATACCGGAGATGCTATCGGCCGGGCGCTCGGTGTATCCAAGCTTGGCAATGATCTCGCGCGCTTTCTGCCTGAGCACTTCGGGGGTCAACTCAGGCTGCATTATTCTTAGCCCACTGTAGTGAATGCCGAGGTACACCGTGAGCCCCAACCCAACAAGCAGTGCCACGAGGCAGAGGAGCGCCGTTCGCGGGCGCAGGCCTGCTGTCTCCCCCGATGCGGCCACCATTTGCGGAGAAGGAGTTTCGCCTGCAGCCAGGGCCGCGGCCAGCGGATCTCCTCCAGGCAGCGCTGCGGCAATGCTGAGAACGTTGGCTGGCCGGGCAGAAGGTTCAGTTTCCAGGCAGCGCAGGATGACGCGCTCGATTATTGGATTGAGATCTTTGAATGACGACGTTGGACGGCTGGCGGACCCGTCGGTGCGGGAGCGTTGCTTATCTCCCGGCGGCTCGAAGGCGCGTTTGCCGGTGAAAACCTCCCACAAGACCAGACCGAGAGAAAAAATGTCGCTGCGGGTGCTCACTTCTTTTCCCGCTAGTTGCTCCGGGGCCATGTACGCCGGAGTGCCGCTGCGGACTTCAGCGCCTTGGATCTGATCGGCCACGCCTGCCAAGCCGAAGTCAGTGATTACAACCTGCCCGCGCCCATCCAGCATGATGTTGGCCGGCTTGAGGTCACGATGCAGGACTCCCTTGGCATGAGCGGCGGCGAGTCCGGCGCAGAGCTGCCGCGCGATGTCTAAAGCTTTGTCTTCCGGGAGGCGGCCGATGCGGCGCAGAAGTGAGGCGAGGTCTTCGCCGTCGACGTACTCCATGGTGAAGAAAGTGTGGCTTTCGATCTCGCCGACATCGTAGACGCGGCAAACGTTGGGATGCGACACACGGCGCGCGATGCGAACTTCGTTCTTGAAGCGCTCGAGCAAGCCCTCATCTCGTGCGGCTTCATCGGGCAGGAATTTGAGCGCCACCGGTTGCCCCAGAGTCAGATCATCTGCCCGATAAACCTCGCCCATTCCGCCTTTCCCGAGGAGCGCGATGATGCGATAACGGCCAGCAAGCAGGCGTCCAGGAAGAAAGCGGCCTTCGCTTGGGTATTCGGTGGATCCTGTGAGCCTTGAAGACGAAGCAGAAGCCGGCTTCGGCGGCAGCGGCGACGAAGACGTGGCGAAGTCGAGCGTGGCGAGATCGTCCGTATTACTGGCGGGCGACCCGCAGGCCGAACAAAAGCGTCCTGTCGCCGGGATGTCAGTACCACAAGATGAACAAATAGGCATTAAGCTTTCCCGATACAGTTTACCGTTTCGAAACGGAACTCAATATTAACCGGAACTTTCGCACAATTCTTCGGGGAGGTAATTCGAAACCTGTCTGTAGGGGTTACTCAAGATTGGGTTGGAACGGTACCAAAAGACTCATGCCTTCTCTTGCCCAGCCGATTGCACTGGAGAGCGCCTCTGCGCTCCGGGAAACCCCCATGCCAATTCGTCTTACGATTTTGTTGGTCGCGGTTTGCTTGTTTGCGAGTTGCAGTTCCAGTCCCCGTACAACTCTGGCTACGCCTGCATCGCGTGTCTATCACGGCACGGCCTCGGTCGGCGACTTCATGACTATAACCGTTGACTCCGGCGCGCAAACCATCGCCTACACTGACCTTTCGAATAACACAAGCGCCACCGTCCCTTACACGACAAATTCAGATGGCATGTATGCGCTGAACGATCCAACGGGCAACCTCCTTGCCGCGTATGAAGTTCCAAACTACGCGTTGCTGATTGAGGCGGAGAAAACCGGCCCCAGCGCGAATACTCCGGCGCTGGTAACGGCGGTCGAGAGCGGGCAGATTTCGCTATCCACTTTCGAGGGTCAGGCGTACAACTACATGCAATTTCGCACGGCCTCGGGCGGATTGGAAGTAGGTTCGGTAAGCGTCGGTACAGGGGGAACTGGCTCGATCTCGTCGTTTTGGCCGTACGGCTCGTACAATCAAGGCAATCAAGGCGGGAGTCCATTCGACTCCGGCACCTTGGATATAAGTGCGGCGCAGGTTGATTCCTCCGGCACTTTTCTCAAGGTTCCGGATCCGGGCGACAATGGAACCTTTGATTATGTGTTCGGCACGGCAAACGGCATATTCGCAGTGGATACGCCGAACGGCGCTATTCTCGGCTTGAAGAAGGCATCCGGTGCCGCTTTCGACCCGACCGTCGCGGGAACCTACAAAGCCATTTACTACCAAAAAGCGAACGCCAGTACGGGCCAGGGCAATGTTGAGAGCGGAACTCCCAGCCTGGCCAATGCAACTTTGACGGTGACCAGCGGCGGCATTGTGACGGTGAGCGATTCTTCCGGGAATCAGATTGTGCAGGGAACGCTGAATCCGATTGCCAACACTTCGTATATGTACAACCAAGACTTGAGTGAGCTGCAGGATCCCTGCTATGGCCTGTTCACTTTTCGAATCACCACACCGAGCGTTAGCCAGCAGGATCTTTTTGTGACCTTCATGGGGCAGGCAATGTTGTTTGCCTCGTTCACGGCAAATCTGGCGCAGCAGGGCACGTACACTTATTTTTATGGCGTGGGGTTGAAGTGAGGGTGACGCCTCGAAGTACGAATTAGTTCCGCGCGGGATGAATCGAATAAGGGCGGCTCGCGTGTATTACCATCCAATCGATGAACTCTCGCCTTCGGCGCTGGTTATCGGATCCCGTTGTATTGCTGTGTTTGACGGCGGGCCTGCTCGCCTTCGTGGTGCAGTCCGGCGAGTTGGGTACCGCCGATACCACCCATCGTCTGCAGACCACACACTGGCTATGGACTGGTGAGCCGCAGGTTTTTCCTGACGAGTATCCCGAATTCGGCCTGCATGGGCGCGGGGGGCGGATCTATAGCTGGTACGGAATTGGCCAGTCGTTGCTCATGCTGCCCGCCGACTTGCTAGGGACGTGGATTTCGCACTGGAGAATCTTTTCCCGATATCGTGACGATCCCGGCGTGCGCAGCATTGTGGTTAGCTACAGCACGAACATTCTGGTGAATGTTCTGACCGCGCTGATTGGTTTTCGACTGCTGCGACAATTGCGATTCAGCATCAGGGAGTCAGTGCTGGGAATGTTGGCATTGATGTTCTGTACTACTCACCTGCATTACACGCAGAACATGATGGAGAACAACTACATCATGCTGCTGACGCTGACCGGATTCTCCTTTCAATTCGAGTGGCTCAGAACAGGAAGTAAGAGGGCGCTGTTGGTGGGGTCCGCTGCACTGGGACTGAATTTACTTACGCGGGTCACGACATGCCTCGATCTGTTGGCTGGCGGGTTGCTTCTGATATTTGTCGTGGGATTTGAGCGTTGGCCATGGCGGGAGCGGTGGCGATCGCTGATTACGTATTGCAAGATTGCAGCGCCGGTGTATGCATTCTTCTTGCTGATCGATCGGCTCTACCAATTTTACCGGTTCGGGACATTTACCGGCACCTATCTCCCGCTGTTTGCGCAGGAGTTGCGATCTCAAGACCCAACGCTGCCGGCGAATTTTCCGTGGAACACTCCATTTCATGAGGGCTTTCTGGGCGCGCTGTTCAAACCGGAGAAGTCGATATTCTTGTTCGATCCGTTACTGGTGCTTGCCCTCGTGTTGCTGGTCGCATTGTGGAAACGGTTGTCGGCCGAAGTGCGCGCTTATTCGGTTACGTCGCTCCTACTGCTGCTGGCTTACATCAGTTTCTACGCGCGATATGCCTATTGGGCGGGGGATTTCGCGTGGGGTGACCGGTACGTATCTACCGCAGTCGAAATGGCGGCGTTGCTGGTAGTGCCTTTGTTGTTGAAGTATCGCGAGGATTTGAGCAGATGGATTTGGTGTGCCGCCGTGCTTGTGATCGGAGCCAGCTTGCTCATTCAACTCGCCTCGCTGGCGTTCTGGCTTCCGCTGGAGATTTATCAGATGGAGACGCTGGGCCATCCCACTTTTGTGACTGCACTGCGCTTCAAGAACATTCT
>Ga0116135_1001572_pt1 | contig 11327 bp, 10 predicted proteins | sample June2015DPH_20_1_FD_89738 | JGI IMG/M metagenome (GOLD analysis project Ga0116135, IMG submission 89738) | Peatland microbial communities from SPRUCE experiment site at the Marcell Experimental Forest, Minnesota, USA - June2015DPH_20_10 | ecosystem: Environmental > Terrestrial > Soil > Wetlands... | reverse complement strand
GTGTGGTGGTCACTGCGCTACCGGACGCCGAAAGAATCGATGGAATGGAGCCGCGGGGTGGTGATTGTGCCGCCGCCAGGTCCGCGGCCAGCGTGGTGGAAGCTGCTTGGCTACCGGCAGACATGGGGATTTGCGTTGGGCAAATTCCTGACCGATCCGGTGTGGTGGTTTTTTCTGTTCTGGCTACCGGGGTATTTCAGTTCGCGGTTCAGCTTGAATCTTGCGCACCTGGGCGCGCCGCTGATTGTGATCTATTGCCTTTCGACGGTTGGAAGCATCTGCGGTGGTTGGCTGCCGCGGGGGTATGAGCGGCTGGGCATGGGGCTGAAACCGGCGCGGCTGGCGGCGATGCTGACCTGCGCGTGCCTGGTGGTCCCGGTAGGATTTGCCGGCGGACTTCATTCGGAGTGGGGCGCGGTGGCGCTGCTGAGCCTGGGAGCTAGCGCGCATCAGGGCTGGTCTGCCAACATTTTTACCACTGTGCCGGATATGTTTCCGCATGAGTACGTGGGTACAGTGGTGAGCTTTGGCCAGGTGGCCGGCGCTGTGGGAGGCGCGGTGTTTGCGTCGGTGGCGGGACACATTTTGCAGTTCACGCACAGTTATGTGCCGCTGTTTTTGTACTCGGCATCGGCGTATCTTGTGGCGTTGGTCATTTTGCGGACGCTGGCGCCGGGGTTGAAACGGGCGTTGCCGGAGGGGTGATGCAGCTTTTAGCTGTTAGCTTTCAGCTCCCATCCATTAAGAACAGTGCGATTGATGGATGGAGCACGGCGCATTTGTTTGATCCAAAGAGTTTCGGACGGAAGCAGGGGAAATGTCTATGACGGAGCCGCGGAAGTTGCGGATGGGGATGGTGGGCGGTGGGCCGGGTGCGTTCATCGGGCCGGTGCACAAGATGGCGGCGGAACTGGACGGGCGGATCGAAATGGTTGCCGGAGCATTCTCGCAGTCGGCGGAGCGGTCGCGCGCGGCGGGCGAGACGTTTCGCATCGATCCGGTGCGGGCCTACTCCGGCTACGAGGAGATGCTCAAGGCGGAGCGCGCGCGGGCAGACGGGATCGACTTTGTGGTAATTGCTACGCCCAACCATCTGCACCTGCCGGTGGCTGTGGCGGCGCTCGAGGCAGGCTTTGCGGTGGTGAGCGACAAGCCGGCTACGGCCACCTATGCCGAAGTGCTGGAGCTTGAAGCGGCAGTCGAAAAAGCTGGATTACCCTACGCGTTAACTCATACCTATGCGGGCTATTCATTGGTGCGGGAGGCGCGTGCGATCTGCCAGAGCGGGCAACTGGGCAAGATTCGCAAAGTTGCGGTCGAGTATTTGCAGGGATGGTTGAGCAAGCCGCTGGAGACGACGGGGCAGAAGCAGGCGGCGTGGCGTTCCGATCCTGCGCTGAATGGGCCGGGAGGATGCATCGGTGATATTGGCACGCATGCCTTTCACCTGGTGGAGTACGTGACCGGACTGGATGTAATCGGCCTGAACGTGGCGTTGCGCACGGTGGTGGAGGGACGGAAGCTCGATGATGATTGCAATGCTCTGCTGCGAATGGAGAATGGAGCGACGGGGACGCTGATGGCTTCGCAGGTGGCGGCGGGTGAGGGCAACGGGTTGCGGCTGCGCGTGTATGGCGAGTGTGGTTCGATTGCGTGGCAGCAGGAGGATCCGAACCGGCTGCGGGTGAAGTGGCTGGATGGGCCGGAGGAGATTCGGTATGCGGCGGGGAGTTACCTGAGCGGAGATGCGCGGGCGGTGACGCGGCTGCCGGGCGGGCATCCCGAGGGGTATATTGAGGCGTTCGCTGTGCTCTATCGCGAGTTTGCGGATGCGTTCTGGAACTGGCGGGTAGGCGAGGCGAATGCGCTGCCGGCAACGCTGCCGGGAATTCGCGCAGGGGTGCGCGGGATGCGGTTTATTGAGCGGGCTATTGAAGGTAGCAAAATGGGGACGTGGGTTGGATTTTAGTCTAAGCTGCAAGTCTTGGGTGATCCGTGAAAGATTCCAAAGCGTCGATCGTTTTGCTGACCATCGGAGCCGTGACGACAATTCTTGCCATTTGGGCTGGTCTCGCCACTCTGAACACGTTGTTCATGGTTCCCGGAGATGGCTTTCTGTCTCCGAGAATGCGTGCAGCTTTAGCTGCCATGTTTGCGCTGATTTCAGTTTTGCTTGGCTTGTTCGCAAATTTGTGTTTTGCAAAATGGAACCGGCGCAGGCAATTGTAGAGGAGTAATCGATGAAGACGATTAAGGGGCCGGGGATTTTTCTGGCGCAGTTTGCTGGAGACGACGCGCCGTTTAACACGCTGGGCGGGATGGCCGATTGGGCCGCGGAGCTGGGGTTTGCCGGGATTCAGATTCCGACGTGGGACGGCAGGCTGTTCAATTTGAAGCTGGCCGCGGAGAGCCAGGAGTATTGCAACGAAGTCCTCGGCGTGGTGGAGCAGGCGGGGCTTGAAGTCACGGAGCTGTCCACGCACTTGCAGGGACAGCTTGTGGCGACCCACTCGGCTTACGATGAGCTGTTTGCGGGGTTCGCGCCGGCAGAATTGGCTGGGGATTTGAAGGGAAGGCAGGCATGGGCTGTGGATCAGTTGCTTTACGCGGCAAAGGCGAGTCAGAGGCTGGGATTGAAAGCTCATGCGACGTTTTCAGGGGCGCTGGCGTGGCCGTTCTTTTATCCGTGGCCGCAGCGGCCAGCAGGGCTGATCGACGAGGCGTTTGCGGAACTGGGGCGGCGATGGCTGCCGATCCTCAACGCGTTTGAACAGGCTGGCGTGGATGCATGCTTTGAATTGCATCCGGGCGAGGACCTGCATGACGGCGTGACTTTTGAGCGGTTTCTGAGCGCGGTGGGCGGGCACAAGCGGGCCAACATTCTCTACGATCCGAGCCACATGATTTTGCAGCAAATGGATTACCTGGCGTTTCTCGATATTTATCACGAACGGGTCAAAGCATTTCATGTGAAGGATGCGGAGTACCGCGCGAGCGGGCGCAGCGGCGTGTATGGCGGGTATCAGAATTGGATTGATCGGCCGGGAAGGTTTCGTTCACTGGGTGATGGACAGATTGACTTCCATTCCATTTTCTCTAAGATGGCGCAGTTCGATTATCCGGGGTGGGCGGTGCTGGAGTGGGAGTGCTGCATCAAGCATCCTGAGGTGGGCGCGGCAGAAGGGGCGAAGTTTATTCAGGAGCGAATCATTCGCGTGACGGAGCGGGCGTTTGACGATTTTGCAGGAGGCGGGGCGGACGCGGAACGGAATCGGCGGATACTGGGACTCAGCCAAATGAGTTAGGGGTAAATTACTGGTCGTTCGATTTTATCTCCCCTGGATATGGTGTTCCGCGCGGGCGGGCATTTATAGGTTGTGCCAGAGCGCGTAAGGAATTCTAGAAGGAGGTTTAGATGCTCGCTTCCGCCAATTTCTGGATGAGCGCCGCCGGTCTTGTTTATCTTGTCGCAGGCGTGTTTGCGTTTCGAAAAGAGATTGGGGCGGCTCGCGGCCTGGATAAGCTGGTTGTTTTCGGGCCTGTCTTCATCGCGGTTTCGCTTGCTGCGTTCGCGCCGGAGCATTTTCGCGGACCTGAGTTTGTTCAGAACATGGTTCCGTCGTATATGCCTTTGCGTTCACTCTGGGCTTATTTTGTGGGGTGCGCGCTGCTTGCGGTGGCCACCAGTCTTACGGTCCGGAAGTTCGAACGCCTGTCGACTACGCTGCTCGGGCTAATGTTCTTTCTCTTTGTCTGCATGCTCTATCTGCCGTCTGCGCTCAGGCATGCTGACAATCGATTCGCCTGGGCTTACATGCTGAGAGATCTCTCGTTTTGTGCTGGTGCCTGGGCTCTTGCTGGACTGCATTGGCGCGCTGCATTCCCGCGACTTTCAAAAGGCCTGATTTTGTTTGCGCACATCGTGCTGGCGATTGCGGCGATCGATTATGGGGCACAGCATTTTCTTCATCCAACGTCTGCGCCCGGCGTTCCTTTGGAGATGATGACGCCAGCGTGGGTTCCGTTTGCGAGTGTATGGGGATATATCGCAGGCCTGGTGCTGCTGTTGGCCGGGATCGGCCTGGCAATCAACTGGAAATCTCGAATGGCCTCAGCCTCGGTGGGCGCGCTGATGACCGCGTTGACTCTATTTTTGTATGTGCCTGTTTTGATCCTCGCTTACCGCGGCGCATCGACAGATTTCAATGACGCAATCAATTATGTTGCAGACACGCTGCTGTACGCCGGATCGGCGCTCGCGCTGGCGTTGGCATCGCCGCATGAGGGTCGATCCGGCATACGTTTGACTTCTTAGTGGACCGCTTCCGTGCTCTTGATGAACTCGGCGGTGGTGTCGTGCAGTCCTTTCAGGGCGGCTTCATTGACGTAGACCATGTGGCCGGTCTGGAAGAAGTGGTAGCTAATGTTGTCCTGAAGGTTTTGCGGGATGGGAAGGTGCTTCATCTCATAGGTTGCGCCAAAGTAGGTGCAGCCCAGGTCGAAGTAGCCACCCATCAGGAGGACCTTCATCTTGGGGTTGTGCTTCATCGCTGCGGCGAGGTCGGGCATGACGTTGGAACTGGACTCCCATCCCTGACCGCCGGGAGGCACATGCTGCATGTTCCAGTGAAAGCTGGGCTCGCGGGCGCTGGGCTTGTAGGTCATGTTCTCACCGAACTTGAGGTCATCGCGTGCGTATTGGTTGATTGCGGTGACGAAGGCCGGCGTAGTAGAGGAGCCGAAGGGATCGTATCCGGCGTCCTTGCTGAGCGGGTCCATGTCGGGGCCGGAGTAGCGTGTGTCCAGGCGGCCGGTGGTAATGCCGGAGGAGGCTTGCAGCTCTTTTGAGAACTCGCCGCCGCCGACGCGCAGGTTGGCCTTTAGCCAATACGCTGCAGGAAGACCGGTGTAGCCCTCGAGCTTGGTGGCCAGTGCGTGCTTGCGGTCTTCACTGAGGTTGGCGCCTTGCAGCAGGGCAGTGGCGTATTCGCCGAGAGCGAACTGCTCTACTTCTTTCAGGAAAGGCTCGAGTTCAGGGGCCGGGTTGGCGAGACGATGGTGGTACCAAGCGGTCGCGGCCATGGACGGCAATGCGAGGTAGTAGGGCTGGTCGGTTCCGGGGTTACCTTCGGGGCCGTCGGCGCTGTCGTCAAAGCTGAGGATCTGTGAGAGCAGGATGATGCCATCGAGATCGACGCCCTGCAATTTGCTGCTGAGCGCGGCGCTGCGGGTGGTGCCGTAGCTCTCACCGAAGATGTACTTGGGCGAGTTCCAGCGATCGTACTTGGTGAGGAAGCGGCGAATGAAGCGGTCGAATGCGTGCGCATCTTCGTCGATGCCCCAGAAGGCCTTGGCATAGTCCTTGCCAAACACACGGCTGAAACCGGTGCCAGGCGCGTCAATGAAGACCAGGTCGCTGACATCGAGCAGGCTGTACTGGTTCTCAATCAGCGGATAGGGTGCGGCTGCGGGATGTTCCACGTCGGGAATGGATATGCGCTTGGGACCGAAGGCGCCCATGTGCAGGTACATGGTAGCGGAGCCGGGACCGCCGTTATAGAGGAAGGTGATGGGGCGCGAGCCGCTGGGTGCGCCTTTCTTGAAGTAGGCCGCGTAGAAGATGCGCGCGGTTGCGGGCTGGTCCTCAGGCTTGGAGGGAAGATCGACGCCAGCCTCGGGAAGATACTTGCCGTCGAGGCCAATGGTTGCATCCTGCACGTCGTTGGAGCCAACGGTGATGGTTCCGGCGACGGCCTTGTAGGCAACGGCCTGACCCTCAACTGTGACGGTGCCTTCGGTGACGGAGTCGGGAACAGCGACGGGCCATGAGGACTTGGCTTCCCCATCGCGTTTGGCTTCAGATCTGTCTTGTGCGAACAGAGTGGGAGAGGCAAGCAGTGCAGCCAGCAGGGCGCCGGCGCAGGCAGTGTTGATACACAGTGGGGATTTCAACGGAAGGACCTCCAGGTTTCGGGAACAGGATTGAGACCGCAGTATAACGCAGGGTTATTAGGGGAGACGGGAGAAGCGGGATTGAAAGTCTCAACCTGTTCTTCGCTGTTGAGCGGTTGCCTTCGAGAATCCGCCGGATAATTTACGTTCGTCTTCAGCGTCTGCGGGAACTGGGCTTTCTGGTCACAGTGGTCAGCTTGCCGGTGACGGCGTAGCGGCGGCGCTCGACGGGCGTGGAGAGAACCAGGCTGGTAACGGGATTGCCGTAGGGAAGCAGGGCCTCAATCAGAGCTTCCAGGTCACCCATGGAGGTGGTGGTGACTTTGAGCAGGAAGTCGTCGCCGCCGGTGAGGTGGTGGCACTCGCGGACCTCTTCCAGGGTCTGCACGTAGTCGATGAAGCGGTGGTAGTGCTGGCCGGGGCAGCTCATGCGAATGAAGGCCATGACCTCAAGGCCGAGAGCTTCGCGATCGATGTCGATGGTGTAGCCGCCCAGGATGCCGGTCTCTTCCATTTGCTTGAGGCGCTCGGCGGTGGCGGTGGGAGAAAGGCCGATGCGGCGGCCGAGTTCGGCGAGGGAGAGGCGAGCATTAGCCTGTAACTCATCCAGAAGCTTTCGGCCGTAGGGGTCAAGCAGCGCCGTGGAATCCATTGCCATAAGAGGAAAGCATAGTGGATTCCAAGGCAAATTCCAAGGAGATGGGGCCGATTGGACTTCAAGAATGGGATGCCGACGGCCTAAGATCGGGCACATGGAAACTGTGATTTTGAATGGGCAGGCGCTGACGCTGGCTGAGATTGAGGCGGTTTCACTGCATGAATGCTGCGTGGAGATTGCTCCAGAGGCGCTTGAGCGGATTGACGCCAGCAGGGAACTGATTGAGGGAATCCTGGCCGAAGGGCAGACCGTTTACGGAGTGAACACGGGGTTCGGGAAGCTGGCCGACGTGCGGATTGCGGCGGGGAGCCTGGCGCAGTTGCAAACCAACCTGGTGCGCAGCCATGCCGGCGGGGTGGGGCAGCCGCTGTCGGTTGCCGAATCGCGGGCCATGCTGCTGCTGCGGGCGAACGTGCTGGCCAAGGGATTCAGCGGCTGCCGGAGGGCGGTGGTGGAGCTGCTGGTGGCGATGCTGAATGCGGGCGTGGCTCCGGTGATTCCGGAAAAGGGGTCGGTAGGCGCGAGTGGGGACCTTGCGCCGCTGGCTCACCTGGCGCTGGTGGCGATTGGCGAGGGCGAAGCGTTTTACAAGGGCGAGCGGATTTTTGGCGGCGAGGCGTTGCGGCGGGCTGGCTTGCAGCCTCTGGTCCTGGCGGCGAAGGAGGGTCTATCTCTGCTGAACGGTACCCAGGCGATGACGGCGGTGGGGGCGCTGGCTGTGACGAGGGCGATCCGGGTGGCGAAGCTGTCTGACCTGGCCGGGGCGATGTCGCTTGAAGCGTTGATGGGTACGCCGGCGGCTTTCGATGCGCGGATTCAGGAGGCGCGGCCGCATGCGGGGCAGATTGCGGCGGCGGCTCATTTGATGGAACTGCTGGAGGGATCGGAGATTCGCGAGGCGCATCGCGTGGGCGATACGCGGGTGCAGGATGCGTACTGTTTGCGCTGCATGCCGCAGGTGCATGGGGCGGTGCGCGATGTGCTGACGCACGTGCGCGGGGTGATGGAGATTGAAGCTGGGTCGGCTACTGACAATCCGCTGGTGTTTCCGGAGGATGGGGCCAGGGAGGGAGCTGTCATTTCGGGAGGGAATTTTCATGGAGCACCGCTATCGTATGCGTTTGACTACGCGGCAATTGCCGTGACGGATCTGGCGAGCATTACCGAGCGGCGCATCGACAGGCTGCTGAATCCGGATATCAACGAGGGGCTGCCGGCGTTTCTTTCGCCGGATGCGGGGCTCTCATCGGGATTCATGATTGCGCAGATTGTGGCGGCGGCGCTGATCAACGAGTGCCAGGTGCTGTCGCATCCGTCTTCCACGGGGAGCATTCCGACGGATGGCGGAAAGGAAGACCACGTTTCGATGGGAATGACCGGCGCGCTGAAGCTGCGGCAGATTGTGGAGCACGCAGAGCGGATTGTGGCCATCGAGCTGATGTGTGCGGCGCAGGCAGTGGAGTTCCGCAGTCCGCTCAAGTCGAGCCAGCCAATTGAGCATGCGCACACTGCCGTGCGGGCTGTGGTGAACCGCCTGGAGCAGGACCGTGTGCTGGCGCCGGATATCGAAGCGATGGCTGCGGCGGTGAGGGCGGGGAAGTTTGACGAATGGATGGACTAAGGCTGGTCCCGTAAGACCTGCGCAGGGCAATTGCATGAAGGCGTTCTGGGTGGAGGAACGTTTCACAGCGCCACTCTGGGGCGCAATTGAGGATTATTGGCAGTTTCCCGGGGAGGCGCTACGGTTGCCCTGGGCTATTTTCGGCCGGTCCCTTCGGGGCCTCAGAGCATTTAGTCGTCAAAGAAATCAACTTGGAAGCTCGCTGAGCCCGTGGTTCGTGTTTCATGCGATTGCCCTGAAGACGTGCGACCTGCAACTGAATACTCAGCGGTGAAATGCTATTCTCCAGAGCGAGATGCACGGTTTGCCGCTGTTGCAATTTGTCGCTGTCGCCATGCTTATTCTGGCGAACGCCTTTTTTGTGGCTGCGGAGTTTGCGCTGGTTTCGATCCGGGACACGCGCATTGAGCAGATGCTGACGGCCGGGGTTCCTGGGGCGCGAGCGGTGCGAAAGCTGCAGCAGGATCTGGACGATTTCTTGCCTGCTGTGCAACTGGGTGTTACGCTCTGCTCGCTGGCGCTGGGATGGATCGGCGAGCCACTGGCAGCCAATATTCTGCTGGGCTGGCTGGGTCTGCTGCCTCTTACAGAGCCGCATGCGCTGCTTTACGCGCACATTGCTGCGGTGGCCATCGGGTTCGCGCTGATCACCTATTTTCACGTGGTGGTTGGCGAACTGGTGCCGAAGTCGCTGGCGCTGCGGAGGGCGGAAGCGCTGGCGGTGGCGGTGGCGCCGCCGATGCTGCTGTTCATGGCGCTGGTGCGGCCAGGCGTGCGGCTGCTAAAGCGCTCGGCTGCTGTGATCCTCAAGGGATTCGACATTCCCATGTCGGAGCGTGCGCAGGTGCACTCGCCAGAGGAGCTGAAGCTGATTGCGACGGCGGCGCGCAGGATGGGCGTGCTGCCCAAGTATCAGGAGACGCTGATTCACCGCGCCCTGGAACTGGACGAGGTTTCGATTCGCGAGATCATGACGCCTCGGCAGAAGATCTTCTCGCTGCCATCGAACATGCTGGTGGAGGATGCGAGCGCCAAGGTGATTGACCGCAAGCGTTCACGGGTACCGGTGTACGACGAAACGCGCGGGCCGGAACACATTGTGGGCGTGGTGTATTCAAAGGATCTTTCGCGGCTGATGTATGTGCGGTCGACTACGCGGTCGGCGGGCACTCCTTTTGTGGAACTGAAGCTGAGCCAGGTGATGCGCGACGTGCTGGTGGTGCCGGAGACGCGGTCGGTCCTGGATCTGATTCGGGACTTTCAGCAGCGGCGGCGGCATTTGGCGATTGTGGTGGATGAGTACGGTTCGACTGTGGGCTTGGTGACCGCGGAGGATGCGATTGAGCAGCTGACGGGCGAGTTGGAGGATGAGTTCGATTCGCCGACACTGCCGGTGCTGACCACGGCGAGCGGTGCGCTGCTGATGGATGGCGGGGTGAACCTGCGTGACCTGGAAACGCAAATGGGGTGGGACCTGCCACGCGAGGGCGGCGTGGAAACGCTGGCTGGATTTCTGCTGATGCGGCTGGGGCATATTCCCGAGGCTGGAGAATGCGTGGCTTTCGAGGGCAGGCGGCTGACCGTGGTGGAGATGGATGGGCGGCGGATCGCCAAGATTCGCGTGGAAAACGTTGCAGAGAACGCAGCGGCGGCAAAGGAAAAGGAGTCATAACTCCGGTCTTCCCACTGGAAACAATTCGTCACATAGGAAAGACAGCCGATAAGCGTAGAATGGCGGGCCGAGGGCGCGCATGAGCGGAGCTTTGTTTGATATGGAGCCCAGCGACCACAGCAAGCGCCGTGGAGAACGACCGATGAAAGATAAGGGCAAGAAGAAACATGCGCATGTCGAGGAGAACGGGAAGCACGCGAATGGAAAGCATCTGAACCGAAAACAGGATGACGGGACGGCGGCTATGGCCGATTGCCGGCAGGTTCTGCACCTGGGAAAGGACTGTGACTACGAGCGAGAGCTGCGCAGGCTGCAGGTGGAGTTGGTGAAGCTTCAGGAGTGGGTACGCCACGAAAAGCTGCGCGTGGTGGTGCTGTTTGAGGGACGCGACGCGGCGGGCAAGGGCGGAGCGATCAAGCGCATTACCGAGTCGCTGAACCCGCGCATCTGCCGGGTTGTCGCGCTGGGAACGCCAACAGAACGGGAGAAGACGCAGTGGTATTTCCAGCGCTACGTGGAGCATCTGCCGGCGGCGGGGGAGATGGTGCTGTTTGACCGGAGCTGGTATAACCGCGCAGGTGTGGAGCGGGTGATGGGCTTCTGCAGCGAGGAGCAGTACATGGAGTTCATGCAGAGCTGTCCGGAGTTTGAGCGCATGCTGGTGCGATCCGGAATTGTGCTCATCAAATACTGGTTCAGCGTGAGCGACGAGGAGCAGGAGCACCGCTTTCAGGACCGCATGAACAAGCCAACCAAGCGCTGGAAGCTGAGCCCGATGGATCTGGAATCGCGCAAGCACTGGGCGGATTATTCGCGGGCCAAGGACGAGATGTTCGCGGTGACCGACATCAAGCAGGCTCCGTGGTTTGTGGTGAATGCGGAGGACAAGAAGTGCGCGCGGCTGAACGTGATCCGGCACCTGCTGTCATTGATTCCGTATCACGACCTGACGCCGGAGCCGCTGGCGTTGCCGCCACTGAATAAGTCGAAGTACGTAAGGCCGCCGATTCAGGAGCAGAATTTTATTCCTGAGGCTTATCGATAAAAAGCAGCAAGTCAGCTGGTCAGCGAGTCAGCGCTGACTTGATGGCCTGCTGGTTTATCGTTGTTTCTAGCCCATGAAGTCGATTCTTACCCGCCTCGCGCTTACGATTCCGGTTGTCTGGCTGGTGGTTTCGCTGGTCTTTCTGCTGATTCACCTGGTGCCGGGAGATCCGATTTTACAGATGCTGGGCGACGGGGCGACGCCGGCGGATTTAACTGCGCTGCGGCATCAGTACGGACTGGATCAGCCGCTGTGGAAGCAGTATCTGCACTACTGGAACGGCGTGATGCACGGCGACCTGGGCAATTCGATCCGGCTGCATGACTCGGTGGCGCACCTGATTTGGGCGCGATATCCCTACACCATGGCGCTTACGCTG
>Ga0116135_1001571_pt1 | contig 11327 bp, 6 predicted proteins | sample June2015DPH_20_1_FD_89738 | JGI IMG/M metagenome (GOLD analysis project Ga0116135, IMG submission 89738) | Peatland microbial communities from SPRUCE experiment site at the Marcell Experimental Forest, Minnesota, USA - June2015DPH_20_10 | ecosystem: Environmental > Terrestrial > Soil > Wetlands >... | reverse complement strand
TACGCTAACACTCTCTCCGTTCATCGTGGCCACGCGTAATTTGCCGCCGCCGGGCATGGCATCCTTGGCATTTAGAAACAGGTTCAGAAATACCTGTTGCAGTCGGCCAGGATTTCCTTGAATTGCAGGCAGCCTGGGCGAGAGTGAATTCTCTACTTCTACCTTCGCAACCTTGAATTGATGTTCCAACAGCGCCAGCGTGTCGGCGATAACTTTATTCACATCCACATCGCCTATCTCGCTTCCGCTAGTCCGGGAAAAATTCAGCAGATTGTTGACGATCTCCGAGGCACGGAAGGTTTGCCGCGTTATCTTTTCCAGCAGACCGGATTTCTGGGGATCTCCTTGCAGTTGCTTCGAAAGCATCTGCGTATAAGACGAGATCACGGCCAAGGGCGTATTCACTTCGTGAGCCACTCCAGCCGCGAGCAATCCGATCGACGAGAGCTTATCCGACTGCGAAAGCTGGGCTTCCAGTTCGACCCGTTCCGTAATGTCATCCACGATGATGAGTCGGCCAATCACCTGGAACTTTCGCGTGACCAGAGGGGCGATGGCTACATTGACGGTGCGCACTTCGCCGGCGGGCGTCTTCAAGCGGAATTTGTAAAGATTGTGAATGCCCGGAGTCTGCCGGATGCGATTGAACTCCTCCACAAACTCTGCCGGGAAGATAGATTTCAACGGCTGCGTCAGCGTTTGCCAGCGGGGAAGCGCGTACATTACTTCCATCTGCGCGTTCCAGCTTTCGATCCGATCCTCCATATCGAGCGCCATCACGCCCACGTTGATGGATTCGACGATGTTCTCGTTGAAGTCCTTCAAGCGTTCATACTCGGCTGCTTTTAGTTGCAGAGATGCATAGAGCCGCCCGTTCTGGATGGCGATGCCCAGGTAGCCGCCCAGCGTTTCCAACAATTCCATATCTTCGCTGGAAAGGAAATCGCCTTGCGCAGTTTTGCCTAATCCGAGCACCGCAACCGTCTTCTGTTGCGCGTGACAAGGGATGTAGTAATTCAAATCGAGCCGGGCAATGGCCTGCTGGGCCGCCGGAGTCTCGCGCGGAACCTGGTGAGTGTTCTCAAAGAACAAATGGCCCGCTTGCTCCGGACGGGGCGAGCTTAGAAAGGAAAGGTCGAGCTTGCCCATGGCGGCGACGCCAACCGACTTAGCCAGGGAAAACTGCGCAGGCTCGCCTGCAAGAAAAATTCCAATGCGGTCCACCGCGAGCGTATGCGAGAGCCGGTCCATCAGAGACGACAGCATTGTGTCCAGATCAGTTTCCGATCCCAGCTCGCGTCCGAATTCGAGCAGCGTGCGGCGGTAATCGTAGCGGGTGCGATAGAAGAATTGATCGACACGATCCTGAATCCACTTGCGAACTGGATCAAACAGCAACGCAGTGACCACCACCGCGAGAATCAGGCCCATCGGTCCGGTGCCGGGCTTGCGCATTTGAACCAATTCGGCCACGCCCGCCACCAGCCCGAAATACATTCCCACGACAATGGCCGCAGCCAGCGTGTAGACGACGCCGCGCTTGAAGATGAGATCCACATCCATCAACCGGTAGCGGAAGATCGCGTAGCCGAAGGTGAGCGGCAGCAGCGCAAGCGATAATGCGGAAATCTTCATGGCCGCGTCCGGCAGCGATCCCAGTAAATACGGGACGACGTAGAGCAGGGAATAGGGAATGATCGCGAGAATGGTGCCGCGCGTAACCCACTTCAACTGCTGCCGCAGAATCGTGGTGCTGGCGCGGCGGTAGCTGTACCAGAGCACGGTAGCCGCTGCCAGAAAGAACAGCGATCCGTAAGACATTTCCATCCGGTCGAGGTTCCAGCGAAGACGCTCACTGGCCTGCAGCCAGCGCATGGCGGAAACATGCATTGCCAGCAAGAGCGCTCCCGGTACATAAACCAGCGAAATCATCCAGGGATGTTTCTTTACGAATTCACGCTTTTCCGGGAAGGTTAAAACGAAGTGGAGAAATAGCGCGGGCTGCAGGAGCCCTGCTGCGATGTTCCCCCAATAAATGGTCCAATCGAAATCGTTCAGCTTGCCCGTATATTTGAATGAATATGCGATGAATGAAACTAGGCAGAAAATATAGAAGTGCGTCGACCCCGGAGCGGTCCAGCGGCGGAGCAGAACATAAAGCCCGATGCCCAGGTAGATCAGCGCAATCAGCCGCAACCAATTGTTGAGCGAACGCTCGGCCGGAACCAGAATTACGCTGGAATCCAGGGGGACCGAGTGCCGCAAGAGAGAATATGCCGCCTTCGACCAGACGCCATTCCGGTAGAGTTGGCGCTCCAGTCCGGAGGTGTTCTGCACATCCTGGCCATTCACCGAAACCAATTGATCGCCCGGCTTAATGCCACTTCGGGCACCGGGACCGTTCGGATCGACTCGATCGGCCGTAAGCCGGCCATCCTGTTCCACCCACCAAACCCCATCATCGGGCACAGCGGATTTCAACTCAGATTGGAAGTTGAACCCGGCAAACACCACCGCAGCCACCGTCAGCAGGAACAGGACAACGGCAACAAATCGAACTTGGCTTTCGCGGTTCATGGAGTTCGGCGGCGGCCCAGAACCTTTGAGGGGCTGGACGGACGCGGGACTTACGTCCCGCCGATCATGGATGAGCAAGTTCGCTGCCAAGTGGAATCCGATCTTGAGATTGCTAAGTGAAGCAGATGCCACACTTGCGCGATTATAGCCGGATTTTCGAACGCCGGTTACGGCTTTTTGGAGGTTGCTGTGAAATTCTGTATGTGCCTGCCGGATAAAGGTTTAAGTAGGGCGTGATTGCGGCGTCGTCCCGGCGGGAGCCCGCGCCCAGAAGGGGCGCGGGCACGGCTCGCGAAGCTGCCCAGGGAATCCCCCGAGTGGGCGCACAGGGCAGCCCCAAAGTCTCTGCGCGCGGCCTTGGCCGGCCAAGCCGCATCGCGTCCCTAGTTGTTTACCTTGGCTCTCTAAGAAGGCCAATGCGCAGTGTGCGGTTGTCCTGGAGAAAGATTAAGCTGAATCGCGTTCATCAATTCGTCGTTGTCGGCGGGCTTCTGGAAGAATGCTGCCGCTCCGGCCTTCAAAGCTCGCTCCTCGTTGCTCTGCGGATCGCGCGCGCTGAGCACGATCACGGGAACGCTGGCCAGCGTATCGATGCTTTGCAGGCGCTGCAATACCACGAAACCGTCGCCCGCGGGCAATCCCAGATCCAGAACAATCAGAGCCGGGTGTTCTTTCTGTGCGGACGCCACCGCGCCATAGCCATCAGTCGCCGTAGTGACTTCGTAATTGCTGGCGCGCAATCGAAGCCGTAAGGCCCGCACCAGATCGGGATCGTCATCGACTACCAATATTTTCGGTTTCTGCATTGCAATTCTCCTTAGGGGTTATTGTTCTTGAATGATTAGTTAGAACTGTAAAGTTGCCTTCCATGCTTCAACTGTTTTCGTTCCACACTCGACTTGATCATCTCGGTCAAAATGTCGGCGACTCGCAGCACTTGATCGTCCAGCGGTTCGCTCGAAAGATCGGCGGGAAGCTCGACTTGCGCCGCCATGATGGTAACGATGCATTTCGCTTTGAGGTCGGGAACGCGGTCCAGTTGTTCGCGGATACGGGTGGTCATAATTCCTGATCTCTCAAGGTCAGTGGATGCTGCCACGAAGAAAGTCTCCCCCGCACCCGCCGTTCCCATCGGCGGCAACACCAGGTCTTTGTCGAGATAGACGCAGCGCCGCACGATTTCCAGGCATTGCCGTGTCGTCTCCTTCCAATTTCCCCGTGGGGGAATGGAAAGTGGGGTCAATTCCACGCGCACCAGCACGAACGAAGGGCGTAAAGCATCGCCGTGGGTAATGACTGGGGCCAGCAGTTTCGGCAGGGAATACACAGGCAACGTGAAGGTAAAGGTGCTGCCCTGTCCGGGCTCGCTCGAAACCGAGATGCGCCCACCGTGCAGCCTCACGATTTCCCGGCAGATGAACAGTCCCAGGCCCAATCCCGAGCGGTTGTTATCGATTGCATCCGGGTCTTGATACAGGCGCTCGAAGATTAAAGCCTTGGTTTCGGGATTGATGCCCCGGCCGGTATCGCTGACTGATACGTAAATTGTGCCAGGGTCGGCCTCCACAATATTGGCTTGCAGCATGATCGCGCCGCCGGGAGGCGTGAATTTGATGGCATTGTCCGTCAAATTAATGAGCACCTCGAGTACACGATCAGGGTCGGCGAGCACCAGCGGCAGGTTCACGTCGACTCCAATTTCCAGACCGACATTCTTCGACTGTGCGGTCGGACCCAACATGGCTGCGGTTTGATGGATCAGCTCACCCAGCGGCACGCAGCGGGGTTCAATGCTCATCTTCCCCGTTTCCGCACGGGTAGCCTCCAGCAAGTCGCGCAACATGGCGTGCAACTGATTCACGCTCTTCAAAACGGTTTTCAAATGGTCGCATTGGTCCGGCAACATAGGGCCAGCAATCCCGTCTAGAAGAAGCGTCACATACTGGTGAATGCAAGTCAGAGGAGTCCGCAACTCATGAGACACGTGATCGAGGAATTGATTCTTGAACTCAATTTGCTGTTTTTGCGCAAACTGCAGAGACAACGTTAGAGCCTGGCGCTCGACGGCGTAGCGAATGGCGCGCTCCAGATGCTTGCTGGAAATATCGCCCTTGACCAAATAATCCTGTACGCCTTGGTGGACCGCCCTCTCTGCCAGCGCCTGATCGTCCTGCCCGGACAGCACTACGATCGGAACATTCGGCGAATGATCGCGGACTCGGCGAAAGGTTTCCGCTCCATGGCTATCGGGAAGGTTTAGATCCAGCAGAATCACAGACGGAGTTTCGCTGCTCAAAGAAGCCAGCCCGTCGGCCAGCCGGTTCACACAACTTACGTTCACCGGAGATTTTCCTTCCATCAGCCTCAGACGCACCAGATCCGCGTCTCCCGGATTGTCCTCGATCAGCAATACCTGCGTGGTGCGATCATCCATAACCTTCATTCTCCTTGGGGTGAAAGACATACCGTGCCGCACCAGAACTCGTGGATTGATTTCATCGCCGAAAAAAAATCGTTAAGGTTGCCCGGTTTGCAGACGTAGCAGTTGGCTCCCAGTTCATAGCTGCGTGCGACGTCCTTGCCCAGCTTCGAGGTACTGAAGATCACAACTGGAATGTGTTTCAGCGCCGGGTCCGACTTCGCCGCGGCCAATACAGAAAGCCCGTCTCTCTTGGGTAGATTGAGATCCAGAATCATCAGGTCGGGGCCGTGCGTCTCCGTATATCGGCCCTCTTTCTTCAGAAAGGCCAACGCCTCCTCGCCGTCCGCACAAGTTGTGATTTGACTGCGGATCGAACTCCCCGATAAAGCTTCCCGCACAAGTAATACATCGGCAGGATTGTCATCGACCACCAGTAGAATTAAGCCATTTCTCATGGCTGCGCGGCCTCAGGTGCACCACAACTTGCCAACGGCATGGTGAAGATGAAGCTGGAACCGTGGCCGACCGCCGATTCAACCCAGATCTTCCCCCCGGCACGCTCGACGATTTTCTTACAAATTGCTAACCCAATCCCGTTGCCGGGATATTCCGTGCGGGCGTGCAGACGCTGGAAGACGATGAAAATGTTCTCCAGATGTTCGGGCGCAATTCCAATTCCGTTGTCGGTCACTTTGAATCGCCATTCCAAATCATTTTTTTCAGCGCTGATGGCGACGATCAGCGGCTCTTTTTCTTGCCGGAATTTAATGGCGTTGCCGATCAGATTCTGAAAAATTTGCGCCAGCTGAGTGCGGTCGCCCCATAGCGTGGGCAAGGCACCAGCCGTGATGGCAGCGCCACTTTCCTGAATGGCCGAAGAGAGCGTCTGCAACACTTCCAGCATCACCGCGTTGCACTCGATCTCGCGGCGGACAACGCCATCTCTTCCCACGCGTGAAAATGCCAGCAGATCCTGAATCAGGACCTGCATGCGTTGCGCTCCCTCGCTGGCATAGCCGATGAATTTATCGGCGTCGGCGTCGAGTTTTCCCTGGTAGCGCTCCGCCAGCAACTGGGTATAAGCCGTTACCATGCGCAGCGGCTCCTGCAAATCGTGGGAAGCCACATAGGCGAACTGTTCCAGATCGGCGTTCGAGCGCTCCAGTTCTGTGGCCTTTCTGGCCAAATTCCGCTCCGCTTCCAGCCGCAGCTGGCGTGTTGCTTTTTCTTCCAGCGCGCGGCGAATGGCCTCGGGCAAGCGCGCCAACCCATCTTTCAGAACGTAATCGGTGGCGCCGCGCTTGATGCATTCCACCGCGGTAACATCTCCCAGCGCGCCCGAGACTAAAATCAACGGAACATCCAGACCTTCCCGGTGCATCACGGCCACGGCTTCCATCCCTTTCCATGTAGGCAGGTTGTAATCCGCCAAAACCACATCCGGATTATGCGCACGCAGCGCCTTGGTAAAGGCCGCTTCATCCTGCACTACAACCGACGCGACTTCGTAACCGTTGCTGCGCAGCGAGCGCAGAATCAGCTCGGAGTCCAGTTGGTTGTCTTCAATCAGCAGAACTCGCAGCTGGATTTTGAGTTTTGTGCTGCTTTCGACCTGAAGCTTTACTCCCGTGACCGTCATTTCGCCTCCGCCGCCAGCGGCGTGCTGGACACCACCGGGGCCTGATTCACCACCAGCCAATAAAGCCCGGCCAGCTTCACCATTTTTCGGAACTCCTCGAAATCCACCGGCTTTTGAAGATAGCTGTTTACTCCCAGTGCGTAGCCCTGTACGCGATCGCGTTCTTCCTTGGAGGAAGTCATCAGCACCACTGGAATGGTCTGGGTCCGCTCGTCCTCCTTGATTCGTTTGAGAACCTGCAGGCCATCCACTTTCGGCAGTTTTAGATCGAGGAGGATCAGCTTGGGAGGATGGTCGAAAGACCGGTCAGAATGCGGTCCCGAACAGAAAAGAAAATCCAGCGCTTCTTCTCCGTCATAGGCCACGAACACTCTGTTGGCCAGGCGCTCGGCGCGCAAGGCGTGCAAAGTAAGGTCAATATCGTCCTGACTGTCATCCACCAGCAGGATGTCGATTTCGTTTGCGTTCATGAGCGCGCTCCCGTGGAGATGGTTCTGTTCCTTAGCGCGTTTTCCTGCAAGTCGTTTTTTGCCGGCTCAAGGGTGAAGGAGAAGGTTGTGCCCTTGCCCAGTTCGGAGTCCGCCCAAACTCGTCCGCCATGCTTGGTGACAATGCGCTGTACCGTGGCGAGGCCAATGCCCGTCCCTTCGAAGTCTTCAGCTTTGTGCAGCCGCTGGAACACCCCGAACAATTTGTCGCTGTACTTCATATCGAAGCCGACACCGTTGTCGCGAATCCAGACAACGAGCTTTTCTTCTTCCTGCCTGCTGTCGATCTCGATCACCGCGCATTCGCGCGGGCGGGTAAACTTGAGCGCATTGGCGATCAGATTTTGAAAAACCTGCTTGATGAGAACCGGATCGCACTGCGCCTCAGGCAGGCCAGCAATCTTCCAGGTCACTTGCCGGTCCTGAGTTTCCGGCTGCAACAGCGAAACGACTTCCTCGATGACCGGATTCAGAACCGTAGGTTGAAGCTTGAGGGAGTGCCGACCCACCCGCGCCAGGTTAAGCAGTTCATCCACCAGCAGCCCCATGCGGCGCACGCCCTCTTCAATGCGCTGCAAGTGACGCTGTGCTTCGGGATTCATCTCCGAGCCAAAATCTTCCATCAGGATTCGGGAGAATCCTCCAATGTGCCGCAGTGGGGCGCGCAAATCGTGGGACACGGAGTAGGTGAACGCCTCTAGTTCCTGGTTGGCGGCGGCCAGTTGCGCTGTGCGTTGCGCGACGCGCTCTTCCAGTTTTTCGTTTAACTTGCGAATTTCTCTTTGTGTGTGGAGCAACTCTTCGGCTTGTTGGGAAAGTTCCTGCGCTTGCTCTGCGAGTTGCTGTTCGGCATGCTTGCGCGCTGTAACGTCGATTACGGTCGCTTCCAGAATGTCCCCTGCCTCGTCCTCGCCCTTTACCAGCACCAGGCTCATGACGACCCAGACTGGCTTTCCGTCTCTGCGCTTGAAACAGGCTTCGTAGTCGTTAAGCGTCCCGCGTTGCTTAAGCTGCTCGACGAGCAGTTGGCGCTCTTCCGGGTTAACGTAGTGGATCTCCGGGCGCGGGCGCGAGAGAAATTCAGCGCGCGAGTCATACCCCAGCATCCGGACCATGGCGTCATTGGATTCAAGAATGCGGCCATCGAGGGTGTTGCGCAGAACGCCAGCGGCCGTACGTTCCACGAAACGCCGGTAGCGCTCTTCTGCTAGGAGGCGCGCTTCCTGAATCTGTTTGCGCTCGGTAATGTCGCGGGCGATTGTGGAAGCGCCAACTACCGTGCCGCTACTGTCTCGAATCGGGGAGATGGTCACGGAAACTTCAATCTTTGTGCCATCTTTCCGTACTCGAACCGTCTCAAAGTGGTTGACGCCCTCGCCTTTGCGGATGTGCGCGAGAATTCCAGCCTCGTCGTCTAGGCGCTCCGGCGGAAACAGGATCAGCATAGCTTTGCCGGCAGCCTCCGATGCGGAATATCCAAATATCTTCTCGGCGCCTTGATTCCAGGCAGTGATTACGCCGTTAAGATCCTTGCTGATAATGGCGTCATCGGAAGAATCGACGATGGCCGCCAATCGCTCGCGCACCTCTTCCGCACGTTTGCGATCCGTGATGTCGGCGCGGATCGCCATATATTGCCGCGGCTTTCCATCCTCCGTGAGCAGAGGCACGATGGTGGTGTCCACCCAATAGAGCGAGCCGTCCTTGGCCCGATTGCAAATATCGCCGCGCCATACCCTCCCGTTGGCAATGGTGTGATACATCTCGTGGAAGAATTCCTTGGGGTGGTGGCTGGAATTCAGGATGCGGTGATTCGCCCCTACCAATTCTTCGCGCGAGTACTTGCTGATGGCGCAGAATTTGTCGTTGACGTAGGTGATGGTTCCCTGCACGTCGGTGGTGGCCACGATGGCGTGCTGATCGAGCGCAAACTTCTGGTCCGCCAGGTCTTTGAGCGCCTGCTCGGTCGTAGCTTTAGACCGCTCCCGCTCGGCGACCTGCTCCTTTAGCTCACGATTCACGACTTCCAAACCGGGCAGCGATAGTGCCTTCGGCGCCAAAGGTATGAGCATTGCCGCAGTCAATACCGAGATGGCAGCAGTAACACCCTTCACGACTCCCGCCAGAACATAATCGCCGTGCCAAACATTCCAAATCTCCAGCACATGGGTGGTTCCGCAGGCCAGGATGAATCCCCCGAACATCCAGAAAACCCGGCTGAACGGAATACCGCGATTCTTCCGGATGAAATAGATCAGGATTGCAGGAATCGTGTAATACGAAATCGCGATCAGCCCGTCGGAAATCGCATGCAGCCAGACGATCCCGGGGTTCCACATGTAGCAGTAGCCGTGCGGCATGTAGTTCGAGGACGGACCGCCCAGTGGCTGTCCAGCTTTGTTAAACAGCCAAAGCAAGCCAGTGGCGGGAAGCGTTAAGATGCCGGCCTTGGCGAGGCGCGATGCGGCGGCATGCGTCAAGTTCGTCGGATCCTCCTGGGCGAGAGCGGGAGGAGGCTGGCGAGTGCGCAGCCAGCCCCGTTACTTAAGCTATCGGGCTGCGCCAGCGCTATCTTTAGGCCGGATCAGCTCGGATTAATGCCCGTGGGCAGACGGAAGTGCAGGAGGGTTATTGTCCTTCCGGCGGATTTTAGGATCCGCAATTCCTAACCAAACCAGGATCGTCGGACGCGCTCATATTTTTGGAGAAGCGAATCCGGGCGAGAGTCCGCGTTACGGCGTGCAACTCAGGCTGCTCAATTAGGCTATAGGAGTGCCTAAGGCACGCATGAGGGCATCGCAAGCGCAAGAGTGTATACGAAACCACACACGCCTTTGGGCGGGGATGGCAATTCCTTAATGTGTTCAGCATGAACCGGTCGCAGTCGAGCGGGTTGGCGGGCACGAGGCGTTGATGACTTTGGCTTTTTCACACCCCCTTTGTGATATCCAACCTTGCGCCGCAAATAAAACGACGTAATCTTATCGAGCCGGGAGAACGCCAATAAATGAGAGCGCGCCAACCAAGTGCAAAATCGGCTCGCAACTTGTTGATTCGAGGAATTTAACTTCTAACTCTTTTAAACTACGGTATTTGGCGACATTTTTTCGCCAACGGTAATAAATCCCTTGACGCACAGATGCGTTTAGTGTAGCACCACTTCATGGCTACCAAGACTCCACTCAAAACCCCGCGTACCTTGCAGGAAGCGATTAAGTTTTTCGCTGATCCAGAGAGGGCATTCGCATATGCCGTCCAATGGCGCTGGCCTGACGGAAAGGTCGCCTGCCCACGGTGTAAGTCCGAAAAGCATTCGTTCGTTAACGCTAAAGGCGGTAGCCGCAAACTGTGGTTCTGCTACACCTGCAAGCGGCAATTCACGCTGAAGGTCGGTACGATTTTTGAGGACTCCGCCGTCCCCGTCGATAAATGGATGGTCGCTATTTGGATGGTCGTTGCCTGCAAGAACGGGATCAGCAGCTATGAACTCGGGAAAACTATCGGCGTAACGCAGCGCACAGCATGGTTCATGTTGCAGCGCATCCGCAAGGCCCTGCGTGAGGATTTTGGGTTCGGGCCGATCACCAAGATCGGCGGCGAGGGCAACGAAATGGAAGTAGATGAAACATTCGTCGGCGGTAAGGTAAAGAATATGCACCGATCGCGGCGCGTAAAGTTTGCTATCGAAGAAGGCTATGTCGGATCGTCCACAGGCAAGACGATTGTGCAGGGAATCCTTGACCGCAATCTCCGCAGGGTTCGGGCTACAGTCGTTCCTAACGTCACGCGGGAAGCATTGCAGAACGAGATTTTCAAGAACGTGAAGTACGGGAGCACAGTCTATACGGATAATGCGGTTGCCTACGACAATGGAATGCAGCGCCGATTCATTCATGATTTCGTCAATAAGACGGAAGCCTACGTCCGAGGCCGCGTGCATGTAAATGGTATGGAGAATTTTTGGTCGCTGTTCAAGCGATCCATCCGTGGGACTTACGTTGCCGTGGAACCATTTCATCTGGCACGCTACGTTGACGAGCAAGTTTTCCGTTTCAATAATCGCGGCTCACGCGAGCACAAGGTTACTGATGCTGACCGCTTTGCCCTTGCCATGTCTCAAATCGCTGGTAAGCGCCTCACTTATGCCGATCTCACGGGCAAGAGTGAATCGCCACATCACGCGCCGACAGGGACGGGGCAG
>Ga0116135_1001565_pt1 | contig 11365 bp, 8 predicted proteins | sample June2015DPH_20_1_FD_89738 | JGI IMG/M metagenome (GOLD analysis project Ga0116135, IMG submission 89738) | Peatland microbial communities from SPRUCE experiment site at the Marcell Experimental Forest, Minnesota, USA - June2015DPH_20_10 | ecosystem: Environmental > Terrestrial > Soil > Wetlands >... | reverse complement strand
TCTACTGCGGGAACAGCTTCTTCAGGCGCAGAAACTGGAATCGGTGGGTCAGCTCGCTGCCGGCATAGCTCACGAGATCAATACCCCGACGCAGTACATCGGCGACAATGTTCGTTTCTTGAAGGACGCCTTTGAGGACCTGAGAATGCTGCTCACACACTTCGAGCGACCTTTGTCGGCGACCCAGGATGATGCCTTGCCTTGCGAGACAATTCAGAAAGTGACGGCAGCAGTGGAACGTGCGGACGCTGGCTACCTGCTTGAGGAAATTCCCAGGGCCATCGACCAGACACTCGAAGGCGTGACCCGGATATCCACGCTTGTGAGTGCGATGAAGGAGTTCTCCCATCCGGGCACGAAGGAGAAGATTCCACTGGATCTCAATCATGCCATTGAAAGCACAATTACGGTTGCGAGGAATGAGTGGAAATACGTGGCGGAGTTGGAAACCGAATTCGACCCATCGCTCCCTATGGTCCCTTGTCTGCCTTGGGAATTCAATCAGGTGATCCTGAATCTGATCGTCAATGCCGCGCATGCAATTGCCGATGCCGTCCGGCAGGAGGGGACGCAAAAGGGAAGGATTAAAGTGTGGACCCGGAACTACCTCGAGTGGACCGAGATTCGGGTCCAGGACACTGGATCGGGAATCCCGGAAAAGATCCGGTCCCGAGTTTTCGATCCCTTCTTCACGACCAAAGAGATCGGCAAGGGCACTGGGCAGGGATTGGCCATCGCACGATCGGTGGTCGTTGACAAACATGGTGGAACCATTCACTTCGAAACAGAGGAGGGAAAGGGTACAACCTTTATCATTCGTCTTCCTCTCGACGGGAAGACTTTCGCCGCCAAGATGGTCGCCGCGTAATTCGGAATCTTGCTTTTGGAGGGTGAAAGCAATATTCTCGATGGAATTCGGCGCCCTAGGGAACCTCTGCACAGATGCATGATTTTGTAGCGGCGACTCGACCGCGGATGGTTTTTGCTTGTGAAGCAGTTTTCTATCCGAAGAAGGGTGCTTCTGCTTGGCTTTTCCCTCTCTGTGAGGCCATTTTCGGCCTCAAGAGACACTACGCCCTTTGCGGGGCCAGCCGGTTGCGGTGTTGGTACAGGTTGACCAGCGCGAAGGCCGCGCACAGCCACTGGTGATTCTTCCAGATGTCACGGTAACGAACCTTTGTGAATCCGAAGACACGTTTCAGGATGCGAACGGGATGCTCGACCTTGGCTCTCACGCGGGCCTTGGTCGTGTTCTTGCGCTTGGCTTCTTCATCTACATAGTCCTTGTACTTGGTTCGGCGACAAGTCATCTCCTGCGCCTTCGGCGCGGCTGCGCCAATCGCCCCGCCCTGGCCCTGATAGCCGCCATCGCCCCATACCTTGCGCTGTTCGCCGTGCAGTAAGTCGGGCAGCATATGTTTGTCCGCCACGCTGGCCGCCGAGGTGCATGCCGAATGCACTATCGTTTCTTTGCTGTCCACGCCGATGTGCGCCCTGGCTCCGAAGTACCACTGATTGCCTTTCCTCACTTGATGCATCTCAGGGTCGCGCTTGCCGCTGGAGTTCCTCGTCGACGAGGGCGCGTGGATAATCGTCGCGTCTACGATGGTGCCTGTACTGATGCGGATGCCCTTCGTTTCCAGGTAGCGATTCACGGTGTCCAGCATCCGGCCGCATAGATCGTGCTGTTCAAGCAGGTGACGGAAGCGGAGGATCGTGGTTTCATCCCGCGCTGCGGCAACCCCAGATCTACTCCAGCAAAGCGCTGCAGTACGGCCGACTCATAGAACGCTTCCTCCATGCCGGGGTCGGACAAGCCAAACCACTGCTGCAAAAAGAGGTTCGCAGCATGATCGCCAAGCCCACAGGCCGCCGGCCGTTGCCCGCCTTGGGATAAACGGGCTCAACCAGGGCCAGCAACTCAGACCACGGAACCACCTGGTTCATCTGGTCCAAAAACAGCTCCCGCTTGCTCTTGCGGCCACACTTCACAAAACTCGCCTGCGATGCCAGGGTCTGCTGAAAACGCGCCATTCGCTTCACAGTTACAGTTTAATCAGCAGTAACGCGGCCTGCGGACTTGAGCAGAGGTTCCTTAGAGAGGCGTTATCGGGAGCGATTCTTTGACGGAAGGGTTCAAAACCTGATTGGCCTGTTATCGGAACGGGGGTTTCATTCGATGGCCACCAGAGTTCACGGATCAATCGAATTCGATTTGCGGTCTCGCGAAACTTTCCCGATCGTAACGCTGCGCTTAGCTTTACTCGCACCGAAGGGCACTAATCGGGTTGACTTTGGCTGCGCGGCGTGCGGGCAGCCAGCTTGCAAGCAACGTCATCAGGCTGACGACCAGCAGGGCGACAGCGAATGAAATGGGATCTATGGCGTCCACTGCGAATAGTTCCTGTTTGATGATCCGCGTCGCCATTATCGCAAGCGGTAACCCAAGTCCCACTCCAATGGCCAGCAACAGAAGCGACTCGCCTATGATCATTCGCAGCACCTTTCCGCCCTGCGCCCCCAGCGCCAGACGAATCGCGATCTCATTGGTACGCCGCGCCACGTTGTAACTCATCACGCCATAGAGCCCGATAGCGGCAAGCAGCAGCGCGAGCACCGAAAAGATACTGGTGAGCGTGGAGATCAGCTCGTCGTGCGAAATGAGATGGGAAACCTGGTCGTGGATGGTGGTGATCTGTAACAGAGGAAGGTTCGGGTCAACCGCCGCGACCGCGGCGCGAAGATCCGCAATTGTCTTCGCGGGATCGCTCGATGTGCGAATCAAGATGGTATGCGCGTAGCAATCCTGATTTTCCTCGCGCGGTGCGGGCTTGCCGTTTGCTGTTGCAGCCGCTGCATACACGGGAAGAAACGTCTCGATCTGCGAGAGCGGAATGTAGGTCATCCTCACGGGACCGGTGTCGCGCGGGTCGCCCGATTTGGTGTCCCTTGCGATGCCCACAATCTGCCACGGCCCTTTCACTGAATCAATCTCGATGGTCAGTTGCTGCCCGACTGCGTTGCCCTTTGGGTAGAATTCCCTGGCAATTGTCTGGCTTACGACAGCGACCTTGAGACTATTGGCTGTGTCCGCCCGAGTAATGCCACGGCCCGCGACGATCGAAATCCCCGTCGTCTCAAAGTATTGTCCGGATACACGATTCAGGTTCGACACCATGTTCTCTTTGGGGCCGGGCGTGTAGCCGGACAGCGAAATGTTGGAACTCCAGCCGCCGCCGCTGATGGGTGGAGTCGCGGACAATGCAGCCGAACGAACCCCGGGTATCGCGGACAGGCGATCCAGAAGATTATGGTGAAGTGCGGCTACTTGGTGAGGCTCATATCCGGCGAGGTGCTCCCCAATGTCGGCCAGCAGCAGGTGGCTTCGCTCGAAGCCGTAGTCCTGATTTTGAAGATTACGCAGGGTTCGCAAAAAAAGCCCAGCCACCACAAGCAGCACCAGTGACAGCATCACCTGCGCAGTGACCAAAGCTTTGGGCCAAAAGCGCGCCTGCTTTCCTCCGCCACCTTGCACCGTTCGCGCACCTGAGCTCAAGGTGCCCCGCGATCCAGTGCGCGCTGCCTGAATTGACGGAGCCAGCCCGAAAAGAATTCCCGTCAAAACGGAAACACCCAGTGTAAACAGCAGCACGCCCCCGTCAGGCGCGGCGCTCATGGGATTGTATCCATTGCCGCGGCCCACAAATGCAATCAGCGCGCGCGTTGCGGCAAACGCCATTCCCAGGCCCATTACCCCACCGACAACGGACAAGAGGAAGGTCTCGATCAGCCCCTGGCGCACGATGCGCATACGGCTGGACCCGAGCGCTAGGCGGGTGAGAATTTCGTGTTGACGCGTCGCGGCACGGGAAAGCAGAAAGTTGGCTAGGTTGGCGCACGCAATCAGCAGCACCAATGCAACAACAATCATCAAGATCTTTAGTGAGTCGCCATACTGGGTCCGCATCAGCGACACACCATGCGCAGCCGGAATGAGGGGCACATTGATACGACTGATCTCCAGTTGGCGACCATTAGAAAGGTTTGCCCCCTCGCGCTCCCGGACACCATTGTGGATTTGCTGATTGAGCCAGTTCTGGCTCTGTGCGAACTCCGCCTTGTGCGTGGTCGCTCCCGCGCTGAGCCGCCCAAATAAATGCAGGAAATACAAACCCGAGTGCGGCGTAAGCATCGACGGTTGCTGCAGTACCACGGTTTGCATGCTGATGGGCGCCCACAACTCCGCAGTCTCCAACTCCTGCTTGATGCCGTGAAACTCCTGCGGCTTGACCCCTACCACTTCAAACGGAGTGCCGTTGATTGAGAGCGATTTGCCCACGATATCGGGGTCGGAAGAGAGAGACTGCTGCCAGAAGTGGTTGCTGAGCACAACCACCGCTCCGCTTCCGGGAGTTGCGTCGTCTGACTGAGCAATTGTGCGACCGATCAAGGGTTCAGAACCCAGCACGTTGAAATAGTTGCCTGAAACGAGATTGGCCGGAGCGAGCATAGCGGACGAATTTGCGTCGGCCGATCCGTCGGCGCCAAGCCTTCGGATGCTGACCTTGTTTGAAAAGCTCCCGTATGCTGCGATGCCCTGAAAGGGCCCGGGATTCGCCTCCATTTGACGGGTAAAGTCCCACGGGAAATAGCCGCCAAAATCGCCAAGATTAATGCCGCCCGCCACACCACCGTATATTGAGTCGCCGAAGGCAACCAGTTGCTGCGGATCGCGAACAGGAAGATTGCGCAAAAGAACCTGGTTGATCAGTGTGAATATCGCCGTGTTGCCGCCGATGCCGAGGGCCAGAGACAGCAGTGCCACCGCCGTGAAGCCGGGGCTCTTGGCCAACGCTCGCACGCTCACGCGAAGGTCCTGCAGAATTCCTTCAGCGGTCGATTCCCAGCGAGAAGACCACACCTGGTGCTTCACAGAATTGTTGCTGCCCAGTTCGACCTTGGCCGCGCGAAGGGCGGCTTCCCGCGTCATGCCGTTCCCTTGCTTATGAGCGGTCGAAGCTTCAAGATAGCCCTGCAACTCCTCATCGAGTTCGCTTTCAACATTCCGGCGATAAAGCAACGATGCAATTCCCCTGGTCAGGTTTGTGAACCAGTTCATAGATGTCCTCGTTTATCGTTCGTCCGCAAGTCACGCCTCGAGAATGCGTGCGATTGCGCCGATTTGACGTTGCCACTGCTCGGTCTCAGCAGAGAGAGACCGCCTGCCCTTGGCTGTTAATAGGTAATACTTTGCGCGGCGATTGTTCTCCGTCGCGCGCCACTCCGATTTCACATCGCCGGCGCGCTCCATCCGGCTCAGCGCGGGGAGCAGCGATCCGGCATTCACCTTGAACACACCGCCGCTTATTTGCTCAATGCGAAGACCCACTCCATAGCCATGCATCGGCTCAAGCGCCAGTGTCTTCAAGATGAGCATCTCCAGGGTTCCCTGAATCAGGTCACCGGGCTTCAATTTGAGCGCCTTGTTTTGGTCGGTTCCAGTTGGCATGAGCTCCTCTAGATAGACTAGAGGTTAATGTTGTTACTCTAGATTGTCAAGAGGAGGGTGCGGCTAGCGGAAAAGCTGAAAATCCGCGCAATTACGATGGATAGGTAATGTGTGGTCGGATTCTCGTCGCTGATCATGAGTTGCCTTAAAGCCGTGGCTACTCAACCTCTCAGCGTGGTATCACCCTTTTCAAACCCCAAACAATCCTGATCTACCCGGCGCTCGGCGTGCCGGCCGATCGAGGCGGCGAGTTCCGAGATAGCCTTGTCCGACTCGGTCTTGCGGACATTGCCGTCCCAGGCGAACAGCTTGTTAAGGGAGATGGTGGTCGTAGTCATGGTGTCCTCTTTGGTTTGAAGTGACCCCCAAGGCGGGGGCAGAGAGGAAACCGACAGCCGCGAACGAGGCGCGGCGTCACAGGTGACCGTGGAATAAATGAGGGGCGGCCCGGAGGGGAGGCTCGTTTATGCCGCGAAAGCGCCTTGACGCGAGCCGGCGGCTGTCACGGTGACTCTCCGCCGCCAAGACCGGGTCACCCGAAGAGAACAGGGGAGACCGCGGACCGTCTCAATGACGTGAGCAGGGGAGGCATGAACGGAGGCGTGTTCCGGCATGCGGAGATTAGGGCCGTTAATCACCGCATGAGGCGCGGCGATTATCCTTGCCTTTGCGTCGAAGAGGGCGTAGATTCTACGCACATGGTGCGGCGAATAAAAACCTATATCCACGAGCTGAAAGGCTGGCCGGGCTTCCGCTGGGACCACGCGCGCATCTCTGCGCGCCTCGTCGATGTGCGGCACCGGCAGGGGCGTCTGATCGGCCGGATGGAAGGCCTCGGATTCCAGCTGCGGACGGAAGCGGTCTTGCACACGCTGACCGAGGATGTCCTCAAATCGAGCGAGATCGAAGGCGAGAAGCTCGACCCGGATCAGGTACGCTCCTCGATCGCGCGTCATCTCGGGATCGATATTGGCGGGTTGACGCCGGCGGACCGCAATGTCGAGGGCGTCGTCGAGATGATGCTCGATGCGACGCAGGGCTACGACAAACCGCTAACGACCCGGCGCCTGTTCGACTGGCACGCGGCGTTGCTTCCGACCGGTCGCAGCGGCGTGTCAAAGATCAGGGCAGGGGCCTGGCGCGACGACAAGACGGGTCCGATGCAGGTGGTGTCCGGGGCGATAGGAAAGGAACGCATCCACTACGAAGCGCCTGTTGCCGGGCGTCTTCGCGAGGAAATGAAGAAATTTCTCGACTGGTTCGAAAAGGACAATGCGTCCGATCTGGTGCTCAAGGCCGGTGTCGCGCATTTGTGGTTCGTGACGATCCACCCATTCGACGACGGCAACGGGCGCATCGCGCGCGCGATTGCGGATATGGTCCTTGCCCGGTCCGAGCGCAGCCCGCAGCGTTTCTACAGCATGTCGGCGCAAATCCGGCAGGAACGCAATGCCTATTACGAAATCCTCGAAGCGACACAAAAAGGCGAACTCGATATCACGCGCTGGCTCGAATGGTTTCTCGATTGCCTCGAACGCGCCTTCTCACGCGCCGAAACCACGCTCGAAGCGGTTATGAGGAAAGCCCGCTTCTGGGAAAAGCATGCGGGCACAACCTTCAACGACCGGCAACGCAAGATCGTCAATCAGCTGCTCAACGGCTTCGAGGGCAAGCTGACATCATCGAAATGGGCGAAGCTCGCCAAATGCTCGCAGGACACAGCCTTGCGTGACATCGAGGATCTTGTCCGCAAGGGCGTTCTGACGAAAGATGCGGCCGGAGGGCGGAGCACGTCGTACTCGCTAGTTAAGCAATGAGGCTGACGCGGACACGCGAATTTCCTCCCCCAACCTGGACGAGAGACTGATCAGCAGGAAAAATCCTCGCGTATTGAAATCGCGTCCTCGATCCAGTCGGCTAGGTTCTCCTTGATATAAGCGTAAGCTTCTTTACTGTCCGTGTATGGTGGGTTGTAGGTTTTCACGACAGCTGACAGCTTCTTTTTCCCGTCGCAGAGCGTGAATATTTCGAAGGGATTGTCGCCCTTCGTTGCCTGGTCGCCATCGAGATTCTTGAGTCTGTGAATGTAGATGCCAAGGACGCCCTTCTTGCTGTTCCATGCCTTCTCGATCTCGTAATTGATCCACTTGCGACCGGCCGTATTGGAACCAATGAGAACAACTGCGCAGGACTTGCCATCGAGCTGGCCATCAATCCAGTCCTGAATGGCCTTGTCGCCCTTTTTCGTGATGGATTCCCAATCGTTGTCGGTGGCAGGTTTGTTGCCTTCAACGACGCCCATGTTCCTCACTTGAGAGGCACGATGACTGTCTGGCTTATAGTGGAAGCTATAAAACGCCCGTCGAGCCTATCCGTGGAAGCAGATTTACGCTCGGGCCTTCGAAGCGCTGCGATGCTGAGCGTCTCTATCGCAACCCAACAGCTTCAACACCCAAACTCAGTCCTCGGTCGGGCGGAGCCGTGCTCCAAATCCAACCTCGATCTACGATGAGCCTCTCCGCGCACTTGCCGAACCTGTCGACAAGCCGATTTCAACCCGGTTGATGGCTCCTCCCGTACGCTTCGCACCGCCGCACACCATCAATCGATCCCCTGTGAGAAATGGCGGTTAATTCTATGTTCAAGAGGATTTTGATCGCATTTGACGGGTCGAAACAGTCCTGCAAGGCGCTTGATACCGGACTGAGACTGGCTGTCTCATTAGGAGACCCGGAAGTCACGGTTGTAACAGTTGTAGAACCTCTTCCCAGCTATTTCAACATGGCGGAACTGGTTGCTCCTCATCTACCCCAGGAACTCCGGGAGGAGCACTTGCGATCTTCACAACGTCTCAAGGAACACATTGATGAGATTGCCGCGGCCAAGGGCTTAAAGGTACAAACAAAGTTGGTGGAAGGAGCGGAAGTTCTAGCCATCCTTGGCGTCGCGAAACAAACGCATGCTGATCTTCTTGTGGTTGGGTTGCGTCGGCACGCGCCAGGTGTCGAATGGGCAGGCACGGTACGTCGCATTGCGAACGAGACATCCTGTTCGATCCTAGCGGCCGTCTAGCTCCTAGTGACACTCAAACGTATTACCTAGGCCGTGCTCCCCAGGACTGTACCCATTTTTGTACCCACTCTACTTCAAAATAGCGCATAATCTGGGGAGTATAGGTAGCAATTGGCAGAAAGGAGGAAGTGGGCAAAGTGCACAAAGGATAGGAGGTTATAGCAACCGATAGCAGCAGGAGGGTCGGCAAATTCGACGGCTCTTGCCAAGGGGCTCGGTATTTCCGTGTCAGAGCTCGTGAAGGGCATTGATGGCTAGCTCACGGCCATGTCCACTAGATAGCGAAGCGTAGTTTTCGAGATGCCAGACTTGGTCGGGTGCTCGTCGGACAGGTCGAGCTTGATCGAGTACGAAAGCAGCCGCGCATTGACATTGTCAAAACGCTAGGTACTGAACCCTCGTCAGTCTCCTCTGCACCGAATCGCCTATTAAAGCACACCTAAGCAGTGGCCAAGTATGCCACGTGCTACTTTCCCGCCATTTCGATGACCGAGAACATGCAATTACCGGGCAGTGAGAGTGTAGGTCGGCGGAGACTGCGACCGTGGTTTCCTAACCTCTGAGAAGAGGAGATTTCCCGGGATCAGAAATGGTCCCGCGAGTAAGGGAATAGGGACTAGGGACGATGAAGAACAAGGTTGACGCCGGCGTTTTCGAGTCCCGACGCCAGGAACATAAAACTGCGGTGCAGAGTTCGCTTAGAGGCCCCGAGCCGCCGACGCGTTCTCGCGGAACATCTCGCCCAGCCGGATGTAGCGCCGCAAAATGCGGCGCGAACGGTGACGTGTAGTTTTCGCAATGGCGCGTTCGGACAATCCGTTCAGTGCAGCCTGGGTCGCCATTCCGGCGCGTACGCTGTGCCCGGCGATGTTGGTTGCATTCATGCCCGCACGCGATGCGGCCGTCTTGAAGATCACCGCGATCGAATCGCGATGCAGGCCCTGAGTGGCTACGCGGCCGTGACGATCGACTCCGCGAAAGTCGGCGCCTTCTTTGACGTTGGCTGCCTTGAGCCACTGGCGAAGCGCTTTGATCGGGCAGGTATCCTTGTGCTCGCCAAAAGGGATCGCAACCTTTTCGCCGGCCTGCTCCTGATCGGCTTTTGAGCGTGGCAGGTTGATCACGAGCCCAGACGCCGAAAAGCACAAATCAGCCACGGTCATCGCGCAGAGTTCCGAGCGGCGGAATGCTCCCGCGAAACCAATCAGGATGAGAGCGCGATCGCGCAGCCCGAGGAGATTCTTCGGGCACGCGGCAAGCAGGCGGCAGATGTCGTTTAGCAGAAGTGGGTCTTTGCATTTTTGCGCGACGCCTAGGGTGGGGCGAGCGCCTTTGAGGACTTCGCCGACAACGAAATGCTTGGTCGATGCTGGAGAGTCTTCGAGGCCGGCCGCCTGATGGGCTTTAGAGATCGAAGCCAGGCGTCGTGCGATCGTCGCGGGTGCAAGGCGGGCGACGACGCAAGACGCTATATAAAGAGCGATCGTCTGAGGAGCGGATGGCAGGGATGAGAGCCCGTGAGCGGTGCACCAGGATTCGAATATCCGGAAATCGGATTGGTAGGCCTTGCGGGTGGACGGTGCTTTGGCGGCACGGATGAGGTCGTTGGCTTTTTGGATTAAGTCTTCGAGACCGGTAGAAAGGTGAGAGGAGGTGATGAGTTTGTCTTGCACAGGAGAACTCCGAAATAGTTAAGCGGTAAATAAAGGGCAGGAAACGGCAAGGCCGCCGAGAGGAAAGTGGCGAGCCTGGAATAATTGCGATCTAGGGTGGGAAGGAATTAGCAGGTAACCGACACCAAACAGGCGAATGCTAGGCGGGTTGACGACTTGCGGCCTGCCTGACACATGAACTCGAGCCGGCTCATGCCGTTACACATTCAGCATGAAAGCCGTGCCACTGAAGACGTGGCCCTCATGTTCTGCAGGTATTGTCGCGAATCATAGATCCGCAATCGAAACCCAATGTATGGAAAGCCTGTGGGAGGCCTAGAAAGAAGCACAGAACTTGAAGGGCTTCGACAGAAGAAAAGCTCTTACTTTGTTTGACTTACGCGCAATTAAATACGTTGGCCATTGCATTTAAACTGAGACGAGAGTAAAAATAGGTGGTAAGTAATAGGTGGTAAGTAATAGGTGGTATTGAGTAGGTGTGATGAAATGATGTCACAGTTTACTGTCGGCGGCGTCCAGTTCCTTCTCAGCCGAGAGGATGTCGAGGAGAAGCTTCGCGGAGTACCGCCGGAACCCGTGAGAGAGCTTTTTGTGCTCGTCAACGGAATCCGGTATCCGGTTAAGCAGGCACTTGCTGAGGCTTCCGGTTTGCAGCGGGGCATGTTCACTAGCCACGACGCGATGAGAGTGTTCAGAAAGCTGAACCTCGTGATGGGACCAGACGAATCGACTGCGGTGGAGAAGCTGTTCACCTCTTTAAGGAGCCTAAGCGAGCTTGACAGGCTTGAAATGCAAGGTGTCATAGCGGGGCAGTTGAGAAAGAGTCCACGGGAAGAGAGCATCTACGGGCTTTACCTGCGGGCCCGCGCCAACGTCCAAAGCATCCTTTCCCTGAAGCAGGTCTCGGATGTCCAGGCAATCATCATGCTGGCAAGAAGCCTGTTCGAGTTGGCAGTCGATACGAGACTGCTGGACAGCGTATCGAACGGCGTCGAAAAGTTCATCGCTTTCTCTGAAATCGAGAAACTGCGTTCTGCAGAAAAAATCGTGGCCTTCAAGAACGCTCACCCAGGGTCACGCGTCGATACGTCGATCGTGGCTGCCTTCATCT
>Ga0116135_1001561_pt1 | contig 11392 bp, 5 predicted proteins | sample June2015DPH_20_1_FD_89738 | JGI IMG/M metagenome (GOLD analysis project Ga0116135, IMG submission 89738) | Peatland microbial communities from SPRUCE experiment site at the Marcell Experimental Forest, Minnesota, USA - June2015DPH_20_10 | ecosystem: Environmental > Terrestrial > Soil > Wetlands >... | reverse complement strand
TCATAGGCCACCGCCACCGCGCCGGGGGTGCGCGCCGCCTGCTCCCCAAACAACTCGTGGACGCATCGGTCCGTCCGATACGCCTGGGCCGTCTGGTTCCACTCCACCAGCAACTGGTGACGCTCAGCTTTAGTCGCCAAGCCTAGCTCGTTCGTACGTGCATCCGGTCGCGCCACCACCTGCTCAAGCACATTGATGTAGTGATTCACGAACCGCTCGATGGTCGACTCGTCAAAAAGGTCGGTCGCGTACTCGATGGCAGCGGTTAAGCCGCCTGCGCCGGTATAGACCAGCAGGGTCAGATCGAATTTGGAGCCGGGGGACACGTCCCAGGCTTCGGTGATTTTCAAGCCGGGCAGCTCAGGCCCTTCAGAGGGCTGATTGAGGAGTGCAAACCAGACCTGGAACAGCGCCTGGCGTGAGGGATCGCGTTCAGGCTGGACCTCCGCGACCAGCTTTTCGAAAGGCAGATCCTGATGCGTATACGCCTGCAGCGCCACCTCCCGCGTGCGCGCCAGCAACTCCCCGAACGTCGGATTCCCGCGCAGATCGCCGCGCATCACCAGCGTATTGAGAAAGCAGCCGATCAGATTTTCGGTCTGTCGATGGGCGCGGCCTGCGGTCGGCGAGCCAACCAGAATGTCTTGCTGCCCACTCCATCTGCTCAACACCACTTCCAGCGCCGCCAGCAGGAGCATGTACACCGTCGCCCCTTCGTGCTTGGCCAGTTCGGCGATCCGCTCCGACAGTAAAGATGTCAGCTTGAACCGCCGCAGTGCGCCTCTGAAACTCGGCACCGCCGGTCGCGGTCGATCAGTCGGCAGGTCCAATGCCGCCGGCGCATTTGCCAGTTGGTTCTTCCAGTACGTCAACTGTGTCTGTAGTACATCGCCTTGCAGCCACTCCCGTTGCCACATCGCGTAATCCGCGTACTGTATTTCGAGCGGCTGAAGCGGTGAGCTGAGCCCGGCCACATAGGCTTCGTACAGCACGCCCATTTCGCGCAGCAGAATTCCCATTGACCAGCCGTCGGAGACGATGTGGTGCATCGTGAGCAGGAGAATGTGTTCCTCTTCCAATAGCTTGATCAGCTCTGCGCGCAGGAGCGGAGCGTGACTCAGATCGAAGTACTTCAGCGCCTTCTCTCGTAGCATCGCGTGGACACCGTGTTCGCGCCGATCCGCGGAGAGACACGAGAGGTCCTCAAACTGCAGCGCGAACGGCCGGGGTGCATCGATCAGTTGAATCGCTTGGTCGCCCCGCCTCTCGAAGTGCGCGCGCAAGCCTTCGTGTCGCTTCACCAGTTCATCGAACGCCCACCGGAGCGCCGGCACGCTCAGTCGCCCCTCCAGACGCAGCGCTAGCGGTATGTTGTAGGCTGCCCCATCGGCGTGCAGTTCCTGCAGGAACCACAGGCGCTCCTGGACGAACGACAGCGGCAACGGCCCCGAGCGATCGGCCATCGGCGTGATCTGCCACCTTCGATCGGGTCGCGATCGTTTCGCGAGCAACTCACCGGTGAGTGCTTCCAGTTGCGCCGGCGACAACGATTCAGGATTCCCGGTCAACTCTGCCATATGTGCTCCTTTTAGGTTCGGACTCTGCTCCCGTCATTACTTCCAGCGCCAGGTTTGGGCCCTTGCGCACCATTGGCGCAAGAAGAGCGCGCCCTTCTCGCATAACTCCTGGAATTCTGCATGACCTTCTGCACTTAGTGACGCCGGATGTAGCGAGGCTGGGTGCTACTCGCCGAAAAATTCCAGCGTGGCTATTAAACTGATGAGTGCTATTGTTACTTACTCGAGAACGCTTACCGTGGACTTACTCCCTTTCATATCGTGCATCGTGTAGCAGATTTACAGTTGCGCCAGTATATGCGCAGCAAGTAAGAATGAGCAAGACGAAGTTTGTAATAATATAACCTGCTGCTCGAATGGGATAAGTAGTATCTTGTAGCAGTGCTATCATTCCTATGATTTTACTTAATTCAGTGTATACATACGATTTACTAAGCTTGATTACTCATTGCTCGACAAGCAATACAACAACTTACTGCGCTATTCTTTGAACGAGGTATTTACAGTGGATCTGGTACATAACCCGGGCGACGCTCAATTCCAGTTGGAAGTGAGGGAGTTTATCCGCAAAGCCCTGCGGGACCTGTTCCCGGACATCGGAACCCCCCGATGGGAATTGCGTTCTCTGGATCGAACCGACCTGCACGCTTGGACGCTCGCCCTGGATAGTAAAGGCTGGGCCGTGCCGCACTGGCCCGTGGAGTGGGGCGGGATCGGCATCAGTGCGGTGCGCCGCTACATCCTGCTCGATGAACTTTCGGCTGCGAGCGCTCCTTCACTCGACTCCATCAGCATCGACTTCGTCGGCCCGGTCCTTTACACGTTTGGTACTCCGCAGCAGAAACGCCGTTACCTGCCGCGCATTCGCACTGCGGAGGACTTCTGGTGCCAGGGGTTCTCGGAGGCGAGCGCCGGATCGGACGTGATGCAACTGAAGACCACAGCCACACGCCAAGGTGATCATTTCGTCGTCAACGGGCACAAGTTGTGGATCACCAACGCGCACTTCGCCGACATGATGTTCGCGCTCGTGCGGGTGGATATGCCGGGGCAGCGGCGCCAGCAGGGCTTGTCCTTTTTGCTGATCGACATGCGCGCCAAAGGCCTCTCGGTACGCCCGATACTGACGATCGACGGCTTGCACCACATCAGCGAGGTCGTGCTGGACGGCGTGCGCGTGCCGGCCGAAAATCTGGTGGGCGAGCCGGGCAAGGGCTGGATTTACGCGCGAATGATTCTCGCCAATGAACGCAACGTCATCGCCGGCGTGCGCTCGGCGCGAAGACAACTCGATCAAGTGCGCGAGCTTTTGCAAACACGCTGGGAAGGCAGCACCACCCTGCTCGAAAACGAGGGTTACCGCAATCGACTGGTGCAGATGGAGATCGAACTGGATGCGCTGGAGGTTCTGGAACTTCGCTTGTTGCACACGCCCAGCGGTTCCGACGCACCTCCCTCCGTGCTCGGCCCGATCTTGAAAGTGCGCACCTGCGAGTTGCGCCAGCGCATCAGTGAACTCGCGATCGATGCCCTCGGCGACGGCGGCCTGGAAGCGCAACCCTTCCCTGAAGTAAAGCAATTGCCGGCCGATCCGGTCGCGCTCGCCAATCTGCGGGCGTGTGCGATAACCGCCGGCTACCTGTTCCAGCGCAGCGCTACCATCGCAGGCGGGACGAGCGAGGTTCAGCGCAACATAATCGCCGCCATCGGACTCGGACTCTGAGGATAATGTATGCAGCTCGTACCATCGCCTGAGCAAACCGTTCTGCGGGATAATGTCCACCGCTATCTCACCGAGCACTACAGCTTTCCGCAGCGGTGCGCAATGCTGAGCGAGGCCCGTGGATTTTGCCGTGGGCGTTGGAAAGCGCTCGCACAATTGGGTTGGCTCGGCATCGAAGCGCCCGAGGCATTTGGCGGGAGCGATGATACGCCGGCAGAAACGGCAGTCGTCCTCGATGAGTTCGGACGCTTCCTCGTACCGGAGCCGCTGCTCGCTTGCGCAACGCTGCCGGCCCGCTTGCTCATCGAATGCGCCGATGCGGAACAGCGCTCCAAGTTTCTGAGGTCGCTGGTCTCGGGTGATCTGTTGTTCGCCGTGGCACACCATGAAGTCCCGGGCCGGGGTGCCGCTGATTTCGTACAAGCGCGCGCCACCACGCTACCCGGCGGGCGTTTTCTTCTGACCGGCACGAAATCGGCCGCAGTCAGCGCCGACCGGGCCGACTACATCATCGTCTCTGCCCGCATGCACGGATACTGTGACGATCCCTATGGCATCAGCCTCTTTTTGCTGGACCCCGCGTTGCCCGGCGTAACTCGCCGCAACTTTCGCACCATCGACGGGGGTAGCGCAGCGGATCTCACCTTGCAGGACGTGGAGGTCGGCGCCGATACGCTGCTCGGCGCCGATGGTCACGCCAATCGGGCTCTGGTCCGGGCGTCCGAGCACTTCGTCGTCGGTGCCTGTGCCGAGGCCGTCGGCATCATGGATGCCGTGGTGAAGTTGACGGTGGAGCATCTCAAGACGCGGCGCGCATATGGCAGCACTCTAAGTACCTACCAGGCCCTACAGCATCGACTCGCGGACATGCTCATGGAGCTGGAGTTGTCGCGCTCGATGCTCATGCGCGCCCTGGACGCGCTGTCTCGCGGTGACGACCACACGCGGCACAAAGACGTTGCCGCAGCGCGCGTCCTCATCGGCAACGCCGGCCGCTTCCTCGCCTCATCCGGCATTCAGTTGCACGGAGCCATGGGCGTCGTGGAGGAATATATCGTTGGCCACTACCTGAAGCGGCTGAATGTCCTCTTCGCGCTGTGCGGCTCGGCGACCTTCCACCTGCGGCAATACTCAAGCGCCAACGGCGCGGGTTCTTCAGGCAGAGAAACCGCTAGACTGCAATCTGATCGCCCGGCGCCTCTGGCAGCACTTCGCGCGGCGCCTCTGCTGGAGGTGTGAGCAATCCTGACGTCCGGGCAAATACCAACGACAAAAGGAGTACCGCCGCGCCAACGAAGTACGGAAGAGCGGGGAGAAAAACTTGTCCGTGGCGCATGGAAAACTCGCTGAACATCCAGGAGCCAAGGAGCGGTGCCGCGATTTGAGCGCTGGCCGAGATGGCCACGAGCAAACCGATCAATTCGCCCTGCGCACTACTGCTGGCGTAGCCCGTGACGAGTGACATCAGAGCCGGGATGCCAACGTAACCGAATTCTGCGATAAACAACACCGCGTATAGTTGCCAGGATGCTTGCGCGACGCCGTACAGAACCAGAGTGAGCGCGAAGACCAACAAGCCGAACGTGACGGCGCGCCGATCACCGAGCCGGGGCACGAGCAGCCGCGTCAGGCCCGCCTGCCCTACGATTCCAAGCGCCCCGCCCAGCGCGAAGAACACACCAAGGTTCTCCGGCGTCCACCCAAACCGCAACTGCGTGTAGAGCGCGGTGACCGGCTGGGCCAACGACGAGCCGATCTCGAACAGAAGCATCGTCACGACGACGCCTATCGGAATCGTGACGCCACTAAGCTTCGGCACATAAAACGGAAGTGCACCCGTCCACGTAAATGGGCGGCGGTCTTCTTTCTTCAGCGTCTCCGGCAACGTCAGTAGGCCGTACACTCCGCTCACCAACGTGATGATGGCAGCCGCCCAAAACGGGGCGCGCGTACTGCGCGCGCCTAGCAGCCCGCCGATCGCGGGGCCGAGGGTCATGCCCGCCGCGAGAATGCCCCTGAGCATGCCGAAGCGCACCGATCGCTGATCGGCCGGCGTCACGTCGATGATATATGCATTGCACACCACCAAAGTGGCTCCGAAAAAACCCGCAACGGCGCGGGTCACGAGCAGTACCCAGAGCGAATGTGTGGTTGCCGCGGCGACGAAATCGATTGCCGATCCGACCAGCGCCAGCAGAATGATCGGCCGACGACCGTACGTATCGGAAAGGCGTCCCTGAAGTTTCGACGTCGCCAGGAGCGTGACCGCGTACACAGAAAACAACAGGCCGTAGGAAACTCCTATCTGGGAGACATTCTTGCCGGTGATCTCCTCCAGCAAACGCGGCAGTACAGGCTTTCCCATGCCGCCGGCCATCGTCTCAAGAAAGGCGGTGATGTAGATGAAGATGTGCGGCGGAATGGCGCGGCGCATCATGGGGTCTCCCTTTGACTCGAGGTTTCCGGAAGTTCGCCGCCCGGGTAGGGCGACAATCCGGCCGCCGCCGGGTATGACGACAAGGCTGAGAATCGGAGAACGTACGGTTTGACGGCCGCGCAGAATCCCTCTGGGTTGTCCAGCATCACAGTGTGACCGGCGGTGTCCACGACACTGATACGCGACTGTGGCAGCTCGGCCATTACCTCACGGGCTGCGGTGCGAGAGAGGACGGCAGAGCCCGCCCCACGCACGAACAGGATCGGACGCGCGATCTGCTTCAAGGCGACCCGCATAGCCAGCGTGTCGATCGAATCATCTCTGTTCACCAGCCTGGGATCACACCGTTCCTCGCAGCGTCCACCCCCGTCCACGCGCAAGGCCCCCTCGGCGAGCGCCTCCAGCAACTGCTCCCGGGCCAGCGGCAACTGCTCGCGCAACAATGCGATGTAGTGCGCAGTGCTTTCGTATGGATATTGTCGCTCGCGGAACTTGCGACGCACGTGAACCGCCGAGAGCTCACTGGGCCTGAGCGCGACATCCACGAGGACCACGGCGCGGATACGCTCGCGGCATGCGGCGGCAGCGCGAATTGCAATCTGCGCGCCCAGAGAGTGCCCGACGAGCACGACAGGCGCGGGGCACAACTCCTCCAGGACGTTCACGGCATCGGCAATGAAATCCGAGAGTGCGTACGTCCCCTCGGAATCCCAGTCGGAGTGTCCGTGCCCGCGCAAATCCATGGCCAGCGAGCAGGAGGCATCGAGCCTGGAGGCGAAGTGCTGCCAGACCAGTGAGTTGTCTCCGAAGCCGTGCAACAGCAACTGCTGCGGCGGACCGTAACCGCTCCACATCCGGAGGCTCAAGTTCAATCCGCCAGGAGTACGGTGGTACAACTGTCGATGGTTCGGTTTCACCTGCATCCCCATTCCACCGCCTCACCCGCGCGGCACAAACGAAACATCCTCCAACCCAGATCGTGCTGATCCATGAACGGCATCTGCCTCGCCTTTTGCAGCCGACGCAGCCGCTGCTACCTCCGACGCTTCTGCCTGTTGCAATTCGGTGACGAGTTGCAACACCAGTGAGGCAATCGTCGACCGCGGCCCGAGCAACGCCCTGAGCGGGATTTCCACCTGAAAGAGCTCACGCAAACGCGCCATGATTCTCAGGGCAATGAGCGAGTCACCACCGAGATCGAGAAAGCTATCCTCAACTCCAACGACGTCGCAGCCGAGCACTTCCTGCCAGATTCCGGCAATCGTGCGCTCCAGTTGGGTGCGTGGCGCCACGCCCTCACGTGCCGCAATGGTCGCCGGACGGGCGGGCATTGTCATCGTCTTGCGGCTTCGCACGACCCAACGCTCGCGCCGCTCTCGCAATGCGGCAGTCGCGACGATCACCTGCGGAGCTGTCGAACGGGTCATGATCGTCCAGAGCGCATCTAGCCCCGCCTCCGGGCCGATCACGTAGCGCTCGGCATCCGCATCGCCTGCGAGCGGGGTGTGATCGCTCCATCGATCCCAGTTGGTACAGAGCCATTGAAAGCGGTCGTTGAACGGCGCGGTTACGCACTGGTCGAGGAAAGAGTTTGCGGCAGCGTAAGCGCCAAAACCAAAGCCGCCGAGAACCGATGAGTTCGACGAGAACAGCACTCCAAAATCCGGCTGCCGCGCCTCGAGGGCGCGGGAGAGTGCGTAGAATCCGCCGACCTTTGGGCCCATCTGCGCTTCGACGTCCTGCCGGGTGAGTTCGGTCAACGGGCAGTGCGCCGAGGTGTCCTTCATGTCTGCGGCGAGATGAAACACGCCCGCGATCGGACCGAAACGCGATTCCGCATCTGCGAATGCGCGCTCCACCTCTTCCTCGCTGCGCACATCGGCGCAGTACACCGCCACTTCCGCCCCCAGCGCCTCAATGGCGGTGAGCGCACGAATCTTGTCTGCGAGGGCATGCCCATAGGGTTCGTCGCATACCGAAGGCCACACTTCGCGTGCCGGAAACGGACCTCGGCTGAGCAGCACCAGGTGTGCCCGGCACGTCTCCGCCAAGCGCTTGGCGAGGGCGAGTCCGATTTTGCCGAGACCTCCGGTGATGACGTAGACGCCGCGCTCGCGCAGGTCGCGGACCATTGGTGCATCGGCGGGCAAATCCTGCTCGTGCAGCATTTGTACAAGCCGCATGCCGCCCCGATAGGCCACGACGGGCTCGGTTGAGTTGTGCGCTGCCTCGGCCAGAATCCTCGTAGCGTCGATCTCGCGAAGCTTCGAAACAGATACTTCGTTGCCATCCTTGCCGATGAGATCCAGGAAGGTGCAGCGCAAATCGGACAGCTCCTGAGCCATGATCTTGCACAGCCCGGGAATCGTGGCATTGGCCAGATTACAAGTGTCGTCGTCTTGGCCCAACGCATACGTCTGGCGCGTCACGACGACCAATGAACGCTCTCCAGACTGTGGCTCTGCCGCAAACGCCTTGGCCAGCGAGAGCAGGCTGAGGTAGCCCAATGTCTGCTGCTGCCAGAATGCCTCGACCGAAGCCGTTGCGGATGGATTCATGAGCGTCCAGCAATGGACAATGCGGCGCGGGCGCAGGTTCCGCGTGCGCAGTTCCCGCAACAATCGCGCATGATCGGCCACCGACTCGGGTGCAATTGCAAACTTGCGCTCGGTGATTTGGCGGAACTCCCCCGCCGCGACGACCACAACCGGCACGGCGCCTTGGTGTTCGAGCCGGCTGGCCAGTTGCTCACCGACCGCGTCGTCCGCCATGATCAACCAGCACTCGTCCGGCTCTGAGAGGATGAAATCCACCAACTCGGTGTTGGCAACCCGCCACGAAGGTACGAAGAAGCGCTGTTCGGCGGATTGCGCTGCGGACTCAACCTCGGCCTTCGACGCAACCTCGCGCGCAGCCTCCGGAACCGGGAGCCAGTAACTCGCGCGTTCGAATGGGTAGGTGGGCAGCGGTACGCGCATGCGCCGTTCGCCCTGGTGCAAACGCCGCCAGTCGATTCGAATACCCTGCAGCCACATTCTTGCCAGTACCCGCAGCATGTGTTCGTGAGGATCAGACTCCCGTTCAACGAACGCTGCTAGCAGCGCAGGTCGATGCGCGCGCACGGGCTGACGCGTGAGAAAGTCATTCCACGCGCTTCCCGGTCCGAGCTGTAGGAACATGCAGTTGGCATCGTGAATCACGTCTTGCCATGCCAATTCTGAAGGCTTCGACCCTTCTGAAAAACCCATGGGATAGATGGACGCGGCTTCTGCCGTCACTTCGGCGAGCGACCCGTTGTGAAGCAAACGCATGGCGTCATCGATAGTTAGGATTCCCGCGACACACTGCGCAGTCACGCGCCCTCTTCCGTATCCAGCGGCGAAGGTGGGCGCAATACCCCAGCGCAACCACAGCATCGCCGTGGCGTACTCCACCGCAAAAAGCAAGGCGCGCGCCGCAAAGGCATCGGTTGCGGCCAATCCAATGGCTTCGCTGCAGCTAGAATCGAATCCGCAAAGGTCAACGTCCGCGTAAGCGCGACAACCTTGCGCGCACGCGTCGATATCATCGCGAAAAGCGGAATCAGATTCATACAGCGATTTGACGGCAATGCTCATTGCAGGCGGTTCCTGGCCGAAGGCCAGCACGGCTGCACAGTCCGTGCAATCTGAGATAGCCTCAAGGAAATGTTCAGCGCTCGGCTGGTCCAACGCTGCGAGCAGGCGATCCCGGCTGTCGGCGATGATCACCTGCCGATGACGGAACCGCCGCCGGCCGGCCTGCAAGGTAAACGCAACGTCTCCCAAATCCAGTTCCGGGTGCGCGCGCAAGTGCGCTGCAAGTCGATGGCGCACGTTGACCAATGCCGCCGGTCCGCGCGCCGAAAGCGGAAAGAGGTGACTCCTAGTGGGCCGTTCGGCCGGCCTGGAGACATCAGGCGCATCGCGCAGGATGGCATGGGCGTTGGTGCCGCCAAACCCGAGCGAACTGACGCCTGCCCGCCGCGGCCGGCCCTCGCGCGCTGGCCAGTCGCGATACTCGGTGTTGACGTATAGGGGGCAGCCCGGCACGCAAAGCGCCGGATTGGGGGTCGAGAAATTCACGCTTGGGACGAGAGCCCGATGTTCCAGACACAGCACTGTCTTGATCAGCCCCGTAACACCGCTCGCGACATCGAGATGGCCGATGTTGGTCTTGATCGAGCCGAGCGCGCAGGGTTCGACTCGTTGGGACGGACCGGCGCTGAACAATTCAATCAGCGAAGCCAGTTCGATGGAGTCGCCGAGCGACGTGCCGGTTCCGTGCGCTTCGATGAGATCGATGTCGTCGGGGGTCACATCTGCCAGGGACTGCGCGAGTGCGACCACTTCCTGCTGGCCGCGAACCGATGGCGCGTTGTAGCCCATCTTCGCGGCGCCGTCGTTGTTGATCGCCGTGCTCTCGATAAGTGCCCGGATATAATCGCCGTCCCGCACCGCATCATCGCGGCGTTTCAGCACCACGATGCCCAGTCCGCTGCCCCAGGCTGTGCCGGCTGCATTTGCATCGAAGGCGCGGCAGTATCCATCGGGCGAGTTCATGCCGTCTTTCGCATAGACATAGCCACGCAGATGCTGGGCGGCGATGAGTGAGACGCCACCGGCCAACGCGATATCGCACTCCCCGCGCCGCAAGCTCTCGCAGGCAAGATGAATGGCAACCAGCGACGATGAACACGTGGTCTGTACGCCAATGCTGGGGCCGGTCAGCCCGAGCTTGTAGGAGACACGCGTGGCGATGTGATCCTTGTCTCCATCGAGCAACATATCGTCCCAGTCGGATTTGCGCCAGGAGCCAACGTCGCAATAAGCGAGGCGCGCACGATCGAGTAGATAGACGTTGGTGCCGCAACTGGCAAAGAGTCCGATCAAACCGTCGCAGGTGGCCGGGTCATAGCCGGCGCTTTCGACCGCTTCCCAGGCACATTCGAGGAACAGCCGCTGCTGCGGATCTAGCATCTGCGCATGCTTGGCGCTGTACCCGAAGAATCCAGCATCGAAGAGATCGGCGCCCTCGAAGCGCATGCGCGCGCGGACGTAGTTCGGATGGCGCAACCTCTCTTCGGATACGCCGAGGGCGCGCAGCTCCTCATCCGACGGAGTCGACACCGCGCTGCCCCCGGCACGCAGGAGGTTCCAAAGCTCATCGACGCTGGCTGCAGCCGGGAACCGGCCGGCCATCCCGATGACGGCAATTGTCTCGGAGCTATCCATCTCGTGTGTCATTCCGGTTGCGTTCTGATCGAGCCCGGCGCTTTGCGGCGCAACGCACCGCCTCGGCCGGTTCCAGCCTTAACTTTCGCGCGATCAACCACGGGTTGTCCGCGCCCGTCCAGATAAGCACCGAGGGTGCGGATCGTCGGGTACTTAAATAGGTCGATGATTGAGAGGTCACGGCCAAGCGCGCGCTTGACCGACCCGGGGACTCGCATCACCGAAAGGGATGTACCGCCGAGCGAAAAGAAATCTTCCTCCACGCCCACCTGCTCGAGCTTGAGCACCTCGGCCCAGACTTGCGCCAGCGACTCCTCCGTCGGCGTCCGCGGCGCCACGTAGCGCAGCGGATTCGCCCGCTCCGGCGCCGGCAGCCGCTGCCGGTCCACTTTCCCGTTCGGCG
>Ga0116135_1001560_pt1 | contig 11393 bp, 4 predicted proteins | sample June2015DPH_20_1_FD_89738 | JGI IMG/M metagenome (GOLD analysis project Ga0116135, IMG submission 89738) | Peatland microbial communities from SPRUCE experiment site at the Marcell Experimental Forest, Minnesota, USA - June2015DPH_20_10 | ecosystem: Environmental > Terrestrial > Soil > Wetlands >... | reverse complement strand
CCTATTACTATCATCGCGGATGGTAAGAAGAGCACCCGAACCAACAGAATCGAATCCGCCGGACTCCGAACCCCCCGATCCTGTCTCGACTGGGCTGCGCTGGGCGCTGCGCGACTGGGTTGCGGCTGCGGCGCTTTTTGCTGCGACCGCCGCCGTCGTGCTTTGGCAGAACGCGCATGTCGCCGTTCTCTTCGATCTCAGCTATATCCTCAACACCGCGCAGCGCGTCGCGCTCGGCCAGGTGCCCTACCGCGACTTTCCCCTGGCGCACGCGCCGCTCACCTTTCTCATCCAGGCCGCTATCATTCGCCTGACCGGTCGAGTCTTTTTTCACCATGTGCTCTACGTCGCAATCACCGGCGGCCTCGGAACGGTGCTGGCGTGGAGAATCGCGCTCGCCTCGTTGCGCGGGCGCGTAGCCGCCGCGTGGGCGCTGGCTCTGCTCATTGCTGAGCCGCTCGTTTTCCTGGGCATCTACTGCATCGTGCCCAACCCTGAGTACGATTGCGACTGCGGCTTCTGGTTGCTGGTCGCACTGTGGATGCTCACGCAACTCGATCAAAGAAAAGGCGTGGCTTTTGCATTTGCCGCAGGTGCGTTGGCGTGCGTGCCCGTGTTCTTCAAGCAGAATATGGGGCTTCCGTTTCTGCTCATGGCGGTTGGCGCGGTTCTGCTTTGCCGCATTATCCCCGGTCCAAAAGGCAAAAGCGCCCGCGGCGCCTATCTTGCCGGCGCCTGCGCTGGATTGTTGGCCGCGTTGCTAGCGCTCGAATGCACCGCCGGTCTCGGCAACTACTTTCACTGGACCATTCAATATGCAGGCCAACGCCGCATGCCGGGACTCAGCCTCATGCTCGGCGTCTACAGCGATACCACGCTCGCGTGGACGCTGCCCTGTGTCGTCGTCGCGCTGGCGCTTTTGTGGTTGGGACCCAAGCGACTCTGGGCGCGCATCGCCGCCTTCGCTCTCCTCGCCGCCCCGTTTCTCTTCACCCTCGCTTCGCTGCTCATCTACGACAACGCGGACGAGCGCGGCGACAGCCTGCTGGCCCTATGGCCGCTGCTGCTCGTGCTGGCCACCGCATTGGCGCTAGCAAATCTTTTCGCGTTGCGTCGTCATCCCTCCCTGCGTTTATTCCTTCCGCTCATTCTGCTCGCCGCCATTCATGGCACGTTTCTGTCACAGCAACTGTGGGGCTCGACCTACGGCATCTGGCCGCTGCTCATCCTGCTGATCGCGGAGCTGCTGGCGTTTCTCAGACCTCTCACCGTACGCGCCGAAGCAAATCGCTGGCTCACGCCCGCGCTGACCGCGCTCATTTCCATCACGCTATTGGTTTGCGGAGCCTTCTACACCGTGAGCGAGGAGCGGCTCAATTACGCGAACCTTCCCGACGGCCCCGCGGCTCACTCCGCGTTTCCCGCGCTTGCGGGTCTCGCTACGCCGGGACCGTATCTGCCGGAAATTGACGAATTGCTGCGCTACGCCCAAGCCAACATTCCCTTCGACGACGGAATCGTTTTGATTCCAGGAGAAGAACCGTTCTATTTCGCCACCGGCCGCGCGCCGCAATTTCCGGTGCCGTTTTTCGATCCCACCATCGATCCGTACTCGCCGAACGAGATTGCCGATCTCGTTCGGGCGCGCGACCTTCACTGGCTGATTGTGAAGACCGATGTGCAGACCAAAGAAGACCCCACGCCCGACCGCGCGGAATTGATGCAGTTGCTGATGCAGGAGTTCACGCCCGCGGCGCATCTGCGCGGATACGATGTGTACCGCCGCTAGCGTTCAACGTGCCGGCTGGTCCAACTTCGCGCTGCGGCGCAACCCCGTCATCACGAAAGCCAGCGCGCCCGCTCGACGGAGGGCCGGGGCGACGTTCGCAGAGAAAGTGATCTCAATTCGTCATGGCAGCCGTTGGCGTGCGGCCAATTCGCGCACGACCCCGGGGTAAGATGAAAGACACAATGTCTCGCCTCTTCCTCAGCCATTCGAGTGCGGACAATCCCAAAGCTGTCGCAGTGCGCGACTGGCTTATCGAAAACGGCTGGAACGATGTATTCCTCGATCTCGATCGCGGCGGCATCAAACCCGGCGAACGTTGGGAGCGGGCACTGCACGAAGCCGCATCGCGCTGCGAAGCCGTGATTTTTCTCGTCTCGCGTTCCTGGCTTGAGCGGCCGTGGTGCCTCAACGAGTTCCATCTGGCTCGCCGTCTGAACAAGCGCCTATTCGGCGCCCTCATCGATGAGATCCCCCTCACCGAAGTGCCGTCGGAATTAACCGGGGCGTGGCAGATGGTTCAGCTTGCGTCTGGGCAGGATCACAAAATCTTCCGCGTCACTGTTCCGGTTTCCCACGAGGAAGTCCACGTCACATTCTCTTCCGAAGGACTTGCTCGCCTCAAAGACGGCCTCACTAAGGCCGGTCTTGATCCGCGGTTCTTCTCCTGGCCGCCGGAGAGCGATCCGGACCGCCTTCCCTATCGCGGCCTCAAGCCGCTCGAAGCGGAAGATGCCGGAATTTACTTTGGCCGCGAAGCCTCGAACGTTGAGGCGCTGGACACGCTGCGTGGCTTGCAAGATAAAGTGCCGCCTCCCATCCTTGTGATTCTCGGTGCTTCCGGCGCAGGAAAATCCTCGTTTCTTCGCGCAGGTCTCCTGCCGCGATTGGCTCGAGACGAGCGCAATTTTCTCCCCTTGCCTGTGATGCGCCCCGAAGCTGCCGCGCTGAGCGGGGAACGAGGCTTCATCAGCGCGCTGGCCGGGGCATTCGCCGCGCAAAATTTTCATGTGCGTCGCGCGGACGTCCGCGATGCTGTCAAACGCGGCGCAGAGAGCGTGCAATCCCTGCTTCGGACGCTCATGGAGCATGCTGTCACCGTACTTTCTGAAGGTCCTGAGGGCGCTCCAAAACCAATGCTCATCTTGCCGATCGATCAAGCCGAGGAGCTTTTTCTCGAGCAAGGCGCCGAAGAAAGCAATCAGTTCCTCGGCCTGTTGCGCGATCTAGTCAGAGTGGACTCCCCGAGCATTATCGCCCTTTTCACCATTCGCTCCGATTCCTACGACCGCCTGGAACGGGCAAAACCCTTAGAAGGACTTCGCCAGGAAACCTTCTCTCTTTTGCCCATGCCTCACGGCGCGTACCAGATCGTCATCGAAGGCCCGCTCGCGCGCCTGAATCAGGAAACGCGGAGGGTCGAGATGGAGCCGCAACTCACGCACCGCCTGCTGCTGGACATCGAAGAAGGCGGCAGTGTTGACGCCTTGCCGCTGCTCGCTTTCACGTTGGAGCAGCTCTACGCGGAGTACGCGGGTTGTGGCAAGCTGAAACTTTCGGACTACATCGCCTTCGGAGGCTTGCGTGGCGCAATCGAAGCAGCGGTGCAGCGCGCATTTGCCGAAGCGGACAAGGACGCGCGGATCCCTCGCGACCGGCAAAGCCGCCTTGCGCTGCTGCGTCGAGGCCTGATCCCTGCGCTCGCCGAAATTGACCCCGAAACTTCCGCATTGCGCCGCCGCATCGCCCGGCTCGCGGATATCCCGAGCGAATGCCGTCCTCTGCTCCAACTCCTCGTCGAACAGCGCCTTCTGACGACCGATCGCGTCACGATTCGGGAATCGGGAGTGGAGAGCTTCGACGTGACGATTGAACCTGCGCACGAAGCGCTCCTTCGCCAGTGGGACAGGCTGCGCGCCTGGCTCGAAGAAGATCGCGGCGCCTTGGTCGTGCTGGATGGCGTCAAACGGGCGGCCCGCGATTGGGTCGCCAACGGCCGCCGTCACGATTGGCTCAGCCACACCGGAAGGCGGCTTGAAGAAGCAGAGAACGTAGCGCGACGCAGCGATTTTGCAGGGCACCTGCCGCCCGACGTCTCCCGATACCTGGCGGCGTGCCACCGTTTGCGCCGCGCGGGGCGTTTGCGTTTGGCGGCGCTGAGCGTGGGCATAATTGCCCTGCTTTGTTTTACCTATCTGGGAGTCGCAGATGACGGCGTCATGATTCCCGGCGGCGATTCGATTCGCCTGACGATCGACCGCTACGGACTGTCAGTATTTCGCCCCGCTCACACGCAAAAGGAAATTATGGACGTGACGGCGCGCGCGGAGTCCACTTCCATCGATCGCACCCGCGCGGATTGGATCTCGGGGGCATGGAACTACTCCAGCGCGACACGCACGAATGGGCCAAAAGTCGCGATTTCTCCCTGGGTCTCGGCTCATGCGATGGCCGCGGTTTTCCGCGCCCTCGGGCCAAAGCCGCAATATCTGCCGGATCTCTTTGCCGCCCTCGACGCGCCGTTTAGCTCGGGTCTTGCAGTTGAGGCGGGCGCGAAGAAATTTGGCTGGTTCGTCGGCGAATCCGACTACCCGATGGCGGAGCCTGCTCTCTGGACCGTAGCCTCGCTCGGCGCGGCTCTTGATCGCAAGGACCTGCTCGACGCAAAGACGCGCGCGCATTTGATGACGGAACTCGAATACGCGGAGACGGCTTCTGACATGTATTGCCCGACTACAGACGGCGGTTGGAATATCCTGCCGCAGCAGGACGATCCATTGCAGCACGACACCTACACTACCGCGCTGGGCCTGCTCACAATGTTGCAGCTTCGACGAGCGGGCCTTGGATGGCACGGGGATGCCTCTAAGCTCGACCAGATGATTCGCGCATCCGCTGCATGGCTTGCCAGCCAATTCGATTCCACTGTCTCTCCTGCCGGATGGCGCGTGCACCTCAACGACGTTGGCTCGGCGAATACGGGTGAGGTTTCTGACGGCTTGACGCTGCAAATCTACAGCGAGTTGCTCCAGGCCGAGGCCGAAGCAAACGTCCCGATTCCACCGGCAATCCTGGCCGCAATTCCTCATCACATCAACACGTTGCTCCGTCGACCGAGTGATTTCGCGACGAGCGAGGGAATCATCTCGAAGAATTTCACCAACTTCGACGGCCAGCACATCAATCGCACCGTCACAGTGACCTACCTCTGGTACCCCTGGTCCATCGAGTGCACCGCCCGTTGGCTTGATCGCTTGAAAAGATTGAAGGGCCCACCTGGGTATCAGGTGCAATCGCGGCGCACCCTTGGGTATCTCGTCGTGGACCTCGGCGCGCAGGATCTCTCAGACAACAATTTGAAAGACCAACAGAAGACCCCGACCTTCGTTATTGCAGAACAACTTTACGGCCTCGGTTCCCTCTCCCAGCTTTTCGCCGGGCAATCTGCCCCGCACTAATCCGCCGCAATAGGTTTCACCGTGCCGAAGCCGCCCTCTTCGGGTTCGCGCAGAATGTCGGTGCGCACCGGGAGACCATCTATATGGGGAAAGCAATAAGGCGTGACATGGCGTTGGTCGAGGAGCACCTGCGGCGCGTCTCCGTCTTCACGCTAGAGTCAGGGCAGGAAGAGTTTTCCCCTTGCAGAGGACTGCGAAGGTGGCTCAGAATTCCTTTTTCGCCTTCCCCGACTTCTTCAACTGCTCCCAGTCCTTCGCCGTCTGATCGGCGTAGGCCATGCCGAACTCGGCGATCGCAGCCGCGAAAGCCGCGCCGGTTCCGATGTAGCCGGCAATTACCAGCGGATCGCCTGAGCGTCCGTGGCCGCGCGCCAGCAATTCGCCGCAGACCTCGGCATAGGCTTTCAGGTTCGCGCCCGCCAGGTCCTCAATCGCGATGCTTCCCTTGTGGTCGTTCAGCTGGCGCACCAGGTATTGCCGCCCACCCATGTGCGTCCAACCCAGAAATGGATCGGTTTGGATCTGCATGGCGCGTTGTCCTTCGGCTGTGCGTTGCCCGTTATGCGCCGCGGGGTGCGCGTCGGGCAGATACGGCGCATAGGCCGATGCCGCCTCTTCCTTGATCTGCAGAAACAGCGGATCAGCGGGAGCGTTTCCCTCAAAGTAAATACAGTAATCGCGCAGACCCACCGATCCCGTGCCCACCACTTTGAAAGCCACGTCCACGGGCCGGTAAAACGAGAGCAGGTGCCGCCGCTCCGGAAGCAGCATCTCGCGATAGGGTTCAAGCGCGGCCAGCACCGCGGCCGCACGGGCCCCCGTCACACGCGTCAGCATCGGCTTTATTTCCTTGAAGCGGCGCGGTGCGCCGGGTCGCGTTGAAGCCGGCATTGTCAGCCGTTCCAGCGTGTGCATCGGCGTGGCACGCTCGGCCTTGGCCAGCGCCATGTGCACCGGCTGTGCCAGGCCCAGGCGATGCACCTGGTATCGGGCGATCTCAAGGTGCGGCATGCGTGCAAAAACGCGCATCTGCGCGGAATAGCGCTCCACGCATGCCACGGCAGCTTTACGCGCCGCGCCATCCTTGTGTCCTGCGGCGCGCCCCGCCAGCACCAGGGAGGCGGCCATGCGCTTCAAGTCCCACTCGAACGGGCCCCGAATCGTTTCATCGAAATCGTTGATGTCGAAGACCAGCCGGCCGTCCGGCGCGGCATACGCGCCCAGGTTGCGCACATGCGCGTCGCCGCACAGTTGGCTGATGATCCCGGTGGATGGCAGTTGCGCCAGGTCCGCCGCCATCACCGGCGCAGCGCCGCGAAAGTACCCGAAGGGCGACGCGGCCATCATCTGGTACTTCATCGGAATGAGTGCGGGCACGCGGCCCCGCATCGATCGCTCCACGAGCGCCAGCGCCGAAACCGGCCGCGCCTTGAAGTCGCATGTTTCCTGTTGGTGGCGTCCCACCTGCTTGCGCCGCGTTTGCCCCCGTGCACGACGTTCTTCCGGAGTTGCCCAATGCATATTGCGGAACATACACCGTCGACCCACGCGAAAACAACCGGCGGCGTCAGTCTTCGCCGAAGAAGCGCTTCCTTGCCGCTTCGTCAACCGGCAAGTCGGGCCCTACGAACAGCGCGTCCGGCTGCCGGCTGGGGTCTTGCGCAATCAGCGGCATGGCTCGCGCGCGGCGCGCGTCGGCATCCGGTCCTGTGCCGAGATACATCGCCGTCATCCACTGGTGGAAGGTGTGCAGACGGCCGGCATAGCCATCGTGCTCGTCGGCGTAGGCATGGCCGGCAGCATCCCAGTCGTCGCTGCGCATCAGGTGATCGCGCAACACGCGGGCGTCGCGCAAGGTAAGAGAAAGTCCCTGCCCCCAGGTGGGATCGCTCGATGCGGCTGAGTCGCCGACGAGCGCCACTCCATCGCGGTAGGGATGATCGACCCAGGTGTGCGCGCAACCGAAAGTCGCAAGGGGGCCGATCTGCCGGGCATCTTCAAAGAGCGCCGAGCTTGCGCCTGCTTTTTTGCAGCCCTCAACAAATCTGGCCAAATCGCCGGGCCCCTGAAAGCGCGTCTGCGTTCCATCGTGGTAGCACAGATACATCCGCGCGCGTCCGCCGCCCTGCGGGCCGACGATCGCGAGTTGACCCAGCGAAAAGTTGTAGATGCCCTGGAGAACGTCTTCCTCCGCGGGAACGTTTTCCAGCAAAACTCCGGCGATCATCACGTCTTCAGGATCGCGCAGGACCGGGAAGTGCGCAGAAGAGCGCACCACGCACGATCGTCCCCCGGCTCCCACCACCAGCCGCGCGGCGATGGTTTCAGCGCGGCCATCTTCCTCAATCACCATCTCCGGCCTCGCGCCCGGCCGCACGTGGCGAACCGCCGCGCCCCGTCGCACCGTGGCGCCCGCTGACGCCGCCGCTTGCAAAAGCGACTCCTGCATAGCGGGGTGATAGCAGGCGAGGCAAGGCAGCTGGTGCTTTGTGCTTGGGACAAGTTCGCGATGTTCCACCCGGTCGCTCACGACATACGTGTCGATCCAGTGGAGGTGGTGCCTGCCGGCTCCGGCCAGGCAATCGGCGATTCCGAGGGCCTGCACCTCCGCGTAGCCCCACGGCAACATCACCTCGCCGCGCACGCGGTCCTTGAATTGCCGTTCGTGCTCGATGACCAGAACCTTGGCGCCATGTTCCGCTATGTTTTTGGCCAAGGCTGCGCTGCCCAGGCCGCCGCCGGCGATGGCCACATCGTACGTTGTCGACACGCTTAACCCTCCCGGGGAATTTCCAGAATATACGTGGCTTTGTCGAATTCGAGCAAGCCCTAAATTCCAGAGAAAACTGCTCGAACGAAATCGCGGACTCCTCTGTCGGAGTCAGTGATTTACACTTTTCTTCAAGCCCTGCCTGTTTCCCTTTCGGCCCGATCTCTCTTATCTGGGCTGCTCCCCAGACTTTCTATTTCAGGAGGAACTCTCTTTGACGCGAGCCGCCGCTCTGTTGCCCGTCGTTTTCGTTGCCCTGTCTTTCGCTTCTCACGCCGCCGCACAGGCGCCGCAGAAGCAGCTCACGGTTGAAGCCATCTTCGCGCACGGCCCGCTGATTCCCAGGGGGCCCGAAACGCTCAACTGGTCTCCCGACGGCAAGCATCTGACCTATCTGGACGGCGGCGAGCTGATGGATGTGGATCCGGTTACCGGCAAGACGCACGTGATGGTGAGTGCTGCCAAAATGGCTTCGCTCGACGGCGGTAGCGGCTCCGAGCGCGACCGCGATCATCGCGAGCGCTACAACATGGCCAGCTATCTTTGGGCGCCCGACTCCACCCACCTCCTCTTCGACGCCGATGGCCGCCTGTGGCTCTACGATCTGCGCAACGGCACCGGCGTGCAGGTCGGCTTTACCGGAGCCGCAGCCGGCGACGACCCCAAGTTCTCGCCCGACGGCACGGCCGTCTCCTTCATTCGCGATCATGGGCTTTCCGTCGTCCATCTTCGCGACCCCGGCACGCCTACCATCGCCGTGGCGCCCGCACCCGCCTCATCAAACGGCAAAGGGCAATCGATTCTGAACGGCGAGGTGGACTGGGTCTACGAGGAAGAGCTCGACACGCGCAGCAACTACTTCTGGTCGCCAGACTCAAAGAATATCGCCTATCTGCAAATGAACGAGACTGCCGTGCCGCAGTATCCGCTCACTGACTGGATTCCCACGCACGCGCAGGTGGAGTCGCAACGCTATCCCCAGCCCGGCGACGCCAACCCGCTGGTCCAGGTAGGCGTGGTGAGCGCCAAGGGCGGCAAGACCACGTGGATGAACATTCCCTTTCAGCCCGGCGACTATATCCCGCGCCTCGGCTGGGTCAATCACAATACCTTGTGGGTCGAGACCGTCAGCCGCGATCACAAGCATCGCGCCTTGTATTTCGTCGGCGCCGAACTGGGCGACGCGCGCAAGATGCTGGAGATCAGCGACGACAAGTTCCTCGACGAAGACTACGACGTGTTTGTGGGCGATGGCGCCGTCGTCCTCACCAGTTGGAGCGACGGACACACGCATCTCTATCTCTATAGCTACAACTCCAACAGTCCGCTGGCCACGGACGCCAAGCTGGAAAAGCAACTCACCCAGGGCGATTTCGAAGTGGGCGACGTGTACTCCGTCGACCCCGAGCGCAAGATCGCTACCTACGCATCGAACGAAGGCAATCCGCTGGAGCAGCAGATCTGGCAGGTCACCTTCGACGGCGAGCGCATGCAGTTGAGCGCAGGCGCAGGATTTCACGACGCCAGCTTCGCGCCCAACGGCAAAACCTTCACTGACAAGTACTCCACGCGCGCCACCACGCCGGTCCTGCGCATCTGTCATGCGGAGGAGAGCCCTGCTTCAGCCCAGAATTGCCGCGTGTTCTGGGAGACGCATGCGCTCGACTCCTACCAACTGAAAACGCCGCAGCAGCTTGAGGTCAAAGCCCACGACGGAACCACGCTCTACGCCACGCTGTTGATGCCCACCGGCTCGTCCAATCCCGCCAGCGTTCCGCTCATCGTCAATCCCTACGGCGGACCTCACGCCCAGGAAGTCGTGAACCAGTGGCACGACAACCTGCTCTTCGATAATGTGCTCGCGCAGCACGGATTCGCCGTGCTCCGTGCCGACAATCGCGGCATGGGCTTCCGCAGCCGCGCCTTCGCGCAGACAGCCTATCGCAACTTCGGACCCGTGCAGCTTGAAGATCAATTGACCGTGGTCGATGCCGCGCTCGACCAGACTCCGCAGCTCGATCCGCAGCGGCTGGGCTGGTGGGGCTGGAGCTGGGGCGGCACTTTTACGCTCTACGCGATGACGCATTCCGACCGTTTCCGTGCCGGAGTGTCTGTCGCGCCTGTTACCGACTGGCGCAACTACGATTCCATTTACACGGAGCGCTATCTCGGCGTGCCGGCCGAGGATGTCGACGGCTACCGCGACTTTTCCGTGGTGAACTCAGCGGCGAAGTTGAAAGGCCGTCTGCTGATTGCGCATGGAACCGGCGACGACAATGTGCACATGGAAAACACCGTGCAATTCGTGCAGAAGCTCATTGAGGCCGGCGAACCCTACGACCTGCAGATCTATCCGCACAAGACGCACTCCATCAGCGGAGCCGATGTGCGCACCAGTCTCTACAGCCGGATTATGGCGCAATTTGAAATGTACTTGAAGCCGGAGCCACCGGCTGCTGGCGGCAACTAGCGTTTAACTCTCGTGGTGATTGAAAAGGTCATCCTTGTCGTGGCAGCCGCACTTGGTGCATTCCAGGCAACACACCAGAAGTACCGCCACGCCCACCGTGACCACCACGGCAAGAACGCTTCCGTTCGCCGTAAGCCAATGCGTTATGGTTTGCATTTCTTGGTCACCATTCCTGAGCGATCCGGCCCTTTGCGGAGGTTTGCACTGCTCAACATTACGGGGTCGGCTGACAATTTAGACGATACTCTCTCTTCTCAGGTTATCTCATGCCACCTTCTGAGTAGGTCGGTGACTAAAGACACGTGATTTCTCTTGCCAAGAAGAGAATAAAAGGCGAAAATAATCCACAAATGGCCGCCGCGCCCAATCCGGCCTTCTCGCCAGCTCCCGAGGAGTGGCCTGAAGAGCTTGTGAACCTGCGCCTTAAAGCGGAAAGCACTGGGCGCAAGCCGGTGGAAGCTGCCGCCGCGGAATCCGCTCAGGATTCGTCGCTCAATTGGCTCTTCGTTGATCTCAACTCCTACTTTGCCTCGTGCGAACAGGAAGCGCGGCCGGAGCTGCGCGGCCGTCCCGTCGGCGTGGTGCCCATGATGGCCGACACCACCTGCTGCATTGCCGCCAGCTACGAGGCCAAGGCCTTCGGCGTGCGCACCGGAACCATCGTGGCCGACGCCAAGCGCCTCTGCCCCGACATCGTTCTAGTCGAAGCGCGGCACGAAATCTACACGGATTACCACCATCGTGTTGTCGAAGCCGTCGAAAGCTGCGTGCCCGTCACCGCTGTTTGCTCCATCGACGAAATGGCCTGCCGCCTCATCGGCCGCGAGCGGCCCCTCCTCGCCGCCATCGATCTCGGCATGCGCGTCAAACAAACCATTCGCGAGCGCGTCGGTCCCATGCTGCGCAGCT
>Ga0116135_1001559_pt1 | contig 11393 bp, 7 predicted proteins | sample June2015DPH_20_1_FD_89738 | JGI IMG/M metagenome (GOLD analysis project Ga0116135, IMG submission 89738) | Peatland microbial communities from SPRUCE experiment site at the Marcell Experimental Forest, Minnesota, USA - June2015DPH_20_10 | ecosystem: Environmental > Terrestrial > Soil > Wetlands >... | reverse complement strand
GTGTCATCGACGATTTCCTCGACCGAAGCGTCAATCGACACGGTCACGGGATTTTCATCCATGCCGGGCGGCTCCAGGGTTTTGAACTGGCTGGCGAGCAGTCCCGGCGGCATGAAATGGCCTTTGCGCTGGGCGAGGCGGCCCGCGATCAATTGCTGCGTGCCGTTGAGATAGACGATGCGAACGTCGCTCCGTCCATGCACCAGCACGTCGCGATAGCTGCGCTTCAGCGCCGAGCAGGCGATCACGGCGTGTTCGCCAGACTTGCAAACCCGGTCGATCTCATTGGCGATGGCTTGCAGCCACGGCCAGCGGTCTTCGTCGGTCAGGGGATGGCCGGCGCTCATCTTGGCGACATTGCCCGCGGGATGAAACCGGTCGCCATCCTCGTAGGTCCAGCTCAGGCGCTGCGCCAATTTTTCAGCAATGGTGCTTTTGCCTGAGCCGGAGACGCCCATCACGATCAGCGCGCATGGCATTTCGGGAGTGTCACCGCTCACGGGAATTCGCCGGAAGCGCGGCTTGATCCACCAGCCAGATGGTCTCGCCGGTGGATCGCGCGCGGTTGGCCGGCAGGTTCTCGCCATCGAGCACGCGGGTCAGGATCGCGCGCTTGTCGGCGCCGCCGATCTCGAACAGCATTTCACGGCAGGAGCCGAGAACGGGCAAGGTCAGCGTCACCCGTGGCACAAACGGCTCGACATGCGCCTGCGGCACGCCGACCACCCAGCGCCTTGTCTCCTCGACGGCGGGATAGCCCGGAAACAGCGACGCGGTATGGCCGTCGGGCCCGACGCCCATCAGCACCATGTCGAACAAGGGTTTGGCGGGCCCCAACGCTTCGGCCCCATAGAACGATTGCAACTCGCGCTCATAAAGCCGCGCGGCCGCGTCGGGATCGGCAGCGCCGGTCGGAATCGGATGGATGTTGGCCGGCGGCGCGAAGCGATCGAGAAATATCTGCCGCGCCACGCCCATATTGTGGAGGGGATTATCAGCGGGGACGAAGCGCTCGTCGCCGATGAACCAGTGCACGCGACCCCAGGGGATCTGGCTTCGATAGGTTTCGGTCGCGAGCAGCTGATAGAGTTTTTTCGGGCTCGATCCGCCGGTCAGGCAGATCGCCACGCGGCCGCTGTTCGCGCCAATCCTTGCCAGCACCCGGTCCGCGGCGGTTTGCGCAAGCGCCGCCGGATCGGCGACCGTGATGACCTCGCGTGGATCGCCGGCGGCCATGGTCAGGTCAGCTTCCGCCAGTTTCGGCCGTCGCGTTCCATCAAGGCGTTGGCCTCTTCGGGTCCTTCACTGCCGGGTTCGTAAACCTTCAGCCCCTTGGCGCCGGCCTTCTTCCAGGCATCGAGGAATGGTTGCACCGCCTGCCAGCCGGCTTCCACGCTGTCAGCGCGCTGAAACAGGATGTTGTCGCCGATCATGCAGTCGTAGATCAGCGTCTCATAGCCGGTACTCGGCTGTGCCTGGAAATAATCCTTGTAATGGAACTTCATCTCCACGCCGTCGATATTGATGGCCGGTCCCGGCACCTTGGTATTGAACTGCAGCGCGATGCCTTCGGTCGGTTCGGTCGAGATGATCAGGAAGTTCTGCGAAAGCTTGTCGACTGGCGTGTCGCGGAACATCGCAAAGGGCGCTTGCTTGAACTTGATCGCGATCTCGGTGCGCTTGACGCCGAGCGCCTTGCCGGTGCGCAGGTAAAACGGCACGCCGGCCCAGCGCCAGTTGTCGATGGTGAGCTTCAGCGCCGCATAGGTCTCGGTGGTGCTGCCGGGTTTCACGTCTGCGGTCTTGCGATAGTCGTCGATCTCGGTGTCGCCGATCTTGCCGGCGCGATATTGCCCGCGCACCGAATTATGCAGCGCCTCTTCCTCGCTCTGGGTCTGGATCGCCGCCAGTACCTCGGCCTTTTCCGAGCGCACCGCATGGGCATCGAATTTCGCCGGCGGCTCCATCGCGACCAGCGACAGCAGCTGGAACAGATGGTTCGGCACCATGTCGCGCAGCGCGCCGGTTGCGTCATAGAAACTGCCGCGGTGGCCGACGCCGAGTCTCTCGTCGACGGTAATCTGGATGTGGTCGATGTGATTGCGATTCCAGATCGGTTCGAACATGCCGTTGGCGAAGCGCAGCACCAGGATGTTCTGGACCGTCTCCTTGCCGAGATAATGATCGATCCGGTAAATCTGGTGCTCTTCGACCAGCTTCAGCAGTTCGCTGTTCAAGGCCTTCGCCGAGGCGAGATCGGTCCCGAACGGCTTTTCCACCACCAGCCGCCGCCACGCGCCGTTTTCCGTCAGCATGCCGGTGCGGCCGAGCTCCTGACTGATCGGGAGGAAGCCGCTGGGCGGGGTCGCCAGATAGAACAGCCGGTTGCCGCCGGTTTTCTGCGCGGCCTCCAGTCTGTCGAGGTGCTCGCGCATAGCATCGAACGATGCGGGGTCTTTCGGATCGGCTTCGATGCAGGTGACGCATGCCAAGAGCCGCCTGGCGATCGCGTCGTCGACCTCGCGGGTGGCATACTGGTGCAGACCCTTGGTCAGGCTGTCGGTCAGTTCCTCGCTCGACATGCCCTTGCGGGCGACGCCGACGATGCAGAAATCGTCCGGCAGAAGGCCGTTGACCGCGAGGTTATAGAGCGAAGGCACCACCAGCCGGTGGGCGAGATCGCCGGTCACGCCGAAGATGACAAAGGAGCAGGGATCGGGCTTTTTTTGTTTGGCTTGACTGACGGTCATTTGTGTCAGGCCTTTGAACCGGACTTCTTCGGCGGCTCCCTGTGGCCGCCGAAACCGGCCCGCATCGCGGAGAGAATTTTTTCCGCGAAGGTATGCTCCTTGCGTGAGCGGAAGCGCGCAAACAGCGCTGCGGTCAGCACCTCGGCCGGGACGGCCTCGTCGATGGCGGCATTGACGGTCCAGCGGCCTTCGCCGGAATCCTCCACAAACCCCGAATAATTATCCAGCGTGTGGTTTTCCGCGAGCGCGGACGCCGTCAGATCGAGCAGCCATGACGGGATCACGCTGCCGCGCCGCCACACCTCGGCAATGTCGGCAATATCGAGATCGAAGCGATGTTCCGCGGGCAGCGCCTCGATATTGGCGTTCTTCAAGATATCGAACCCTTCAGCATAGGCCTGCATCAGGCCATATTCGATGCCGTTATGGACCATCTTGACGAAGTGCCCGGCGCCGACCGGCCCGGCGTGAATGTAGCCTTGCTCGATCCTGGGGTCGCGTCCGTCACGGCCGCCGGTGCGGGGAATATCGCCGATGCCCGGCGCCAGCGCGGCGAAGATCGGGTCGAGGCGGTCGACCACCGCCTTGTCGCCGCCGATCATCATGCAATAGCCGCGGTCGATGCCCCAGATGCCGCCGGAGGTGCCGACATCGACATAATGGATGCCGCGTTCCCTGAGCGCCTTGCCGCGGCGTACATCGTCCTGCCAGAACGTGTTGCCGCCATCGATGATGACGTCGCCACTCTCCATCAGTTTGGACAGCGCATCGATGGTGGCTTCGGTGATCTTGCCGGCCGGCAGCATCACCCAGGCGGTCCGTGGCTTCTCGAGCTTCTTGACGAAATCCTCCAGGGCGCCGGCGCCGGTTGCGCCGTCGGCCGCGACCGCCGCGACGGCTTTGTCATCCCTGTCGTAAACGACGGTCGTGTGTCCGTGCTTCATCAGCCGGCGGACGATGTTGCCGCCCATCCGCCCCAAACCGATCATGCCGAGCTGCATTTGAAATTCCTTGTTGCTTCCTGGACATGATCCGATCCGGACTTCCTGGGATCATGCTCTAATTCAACGCATTTTGGATGGCGACGTCGAGCATTTTCAAGCCCGCTGTGAGATCGCCCTTCAGATGCACGCGCAGCGCGCGGCGGCCGCGATCGGTGAGCACATCGAAATCGCCGCGCGCCTGCGCGGCCTTGATCACTCCAAAACTCGCCTTCTGCCCCGGCACTGCGAGATCCCTGGCATCGTCGGACGTGATCTGCAGGAATACGCCGCTGTCGGGACCGCCCTTGTAGGCCTGGCCGGTCGAATGCAGGAAACGCGGGCCGAATTCCGCGCAGGTCGCGACACGACGCTTGTCGCGTACCGCGAGCCGCATGTGCTGCAGGCTGTCGATATGCGCGGTGTCGCGCTCGATATAGGCGAGCAGCGCCACGTAATCGCCGCTGTGGGAGCGCCCGAGATGGGCCTTCAGCCAGGAACCGAGATCGCCATTGGCGCCGGCGTTGCGCAAATCGGCGGCGTTCCTGCCGTCGGTGTAGATGTCAGCTTGGGCCGTGGAGATCACGGGCGTTTCCGCCGGCAGCGTGCCGGATTTCTCGAACGCCGCGGTCAATTCCCGGGTCTTGATCTTGGCGGCCTCGACGTCAGGCTGGTTGAACGGATTGATGCCCAGCACCGAGCCGGCGACTGCGGTCGCGAGCTCAAACCGGAAGAATTCCTGGCCGATATGCTCGATCGACTGCAAGACAATGCGGACCACGGGATGACCGGCTTTTTCCAGCGCGGCCAGCTTGGCGTCATGCGCAGCGTCGCTCTCGCCTTCGGTGCGCAGGTCGATAAAGAACCGGTCGCTGCCGTAGAGCGAGGGATCGCCGAGCGATTCGCCATCGATCGGGATCAGGCCCTTGCCGTCCTTGCCGGTGGATTCCGCGATCAGCTGTTCGGCCCAGGCGCCGAAATCGGCGATCTTGTTCGAGGAGAGGATGGTCACCTTGTCGCGGCCTTCGAGACCGGCAAGACCCATCGCGAGGCCGAGTTGCACGCCGGGATTTTCGTGCGGCGGTACATCAGGGCCGCAGGAGCGCATCATCGAAAGCGTGTGCTTCAGTACCGTGCGAAGGTCGATGCCCGCGGCCGCGGCCGGCACCAGTCCGAACGGCGAAAGCACGGAATAGCGTCCGCCGATCGTGGGATCGCCGTGGAAGATGCGGGCAAAGCCTTGCTGGGTCGCAACCTTTTCCAGCGACGAGCCGGGATCGGTCACCGCGATGAAGCGATGGCCGGCCTTGGCGGCGCCGATGGCCTTGGCGACGCGGGCGAAGAAGTAATCTTTCATCACGTTCGGCTCGGTGGTGCCGCCGGATTTACTGGAGACAATGAAAAGCGTCTTTGCGATATCGACGGTCTTTTCCACGGCGCGGACCTGCGCGGGATCGGTCGAGTCCAGCACATGCAGTCTGGGGAAACCGGCCTTCTTGGCGAATGTTTCTGCCAGCACTTCCGGTCCCAGGCTCGATCCGCCCATGCCGAGCACCACGGCGTCGCTGAATTTCTGCCCCTTCACGCGCTGCGCGAAATCCTCATAGTCGGCGATGTCGGCTGCGGCCGCGCTGGTAAGCCAGCCCAGCCACTTGTTCTCGTCGGTCCCGGTCCACACTGACGTGTCGCGCTGCCAGAGCCGGCGGATGGTCGCCGCGGCGCGCCAGTCTTCCGTGGCCTTCTCGACGGCCTTGGTGATCCCGGCGCCCAGCGCCAGTTCCTGAGCGTCGATACCGTGGCCGAGCACGGTGGCGCGCTTGTGCGCGACCGCGCCGTAAAGCTTGTCGGCGGCGTCCGCGAACAGTTTGACGCCATCCTTGACCAGTTCGGTGGTGATCGCATCGAGCGAGATGCCGGATTGCTCGAGCTCCGCCAGCACGCGCTTGGCATCTTCGATATTTTCCTCGAGACTGTCGCGCGGCGTGCCATGGTCGCGGAAGGCGTCGAGCGTCGCCGGCGGTACGGTGTTGACCGTGTTGGGGCCGATCAGCTCCTCGACGTACAGCACGTCGCTGTAGTCCTTGTTCTTGGTGCCGGTCGAGGCCCACAGCAGGCGCTGCGGTCTGGCTCCCTTGGCCGTCAGCTTCTCCCAGCGCGCGCCTGAAAACAGGCGCTTGTAGTCCTGATAGGCGAGCTTGGCGTTGGCGATTGCGACCTTGCCCTTCAGCGCGGCGAGACGCTCCTTTTCGCTGGGATCGTTCGCGCGTGCGATCTTTTCGTCGAGCTGTTTGTCGACCGCGCTGTCGATGCGGCTGACGAAGAAGCTGGCGACGCTGGCGACATGAGACGGATCGCCGCCGCCGGCGACATATTTTTCGAGGCCGTCGAGGTAGGCCTCGGCGACCTCGATATAGGTTTTCTGCGAGAACAACAGCGTGATGTTGATGCTGATGCCTTCGCCGATCAGGTGCTGGATCGCGGGCAGGCCCTCCGGTGTCGCCGGCACCTTGACCATCAGGTTCTTGCGATGGACGTGCTTCCAAAGCCGCTCGGCCTCGGCGATGGTGCCCTTGGTGTCCATCGCCAGATAGGGCGAGACCTCCAGGCTGACGAAGCCGTCATCGCCCTTGAGTTCATCGTAGACCGGGCGCAGCACGTCGGCCGCGTGCTGGATGTCTTCGATCGCGACATGCTCGAACAGCTCGGCAACCGGACGATCGCCGTTTTTCAGGGCGCTGCCGATCGGGCCGTCATATTCGTCCGAACTGCTGATCGCCTTCTCGAAGATCGACGGATTCGACGTCACGCCCTTGACGCCGTCGGTATCGATCAGTTTTTTCAGGTCGCCCTTGGCGACGAAGCCGCGGGCCAGGAAATCCAGCCAGACCGCCTGGCCGTGCTTTTCGAGTGCTTTGACGGGATTCATGATGCCTGTTTCTGTTCGAGCGGGTTCATTCTCGGCCGATGGCAACCTTCTCTGGCGGGAAGCCGGATTGTCAACAAGTCCTTGAGAGGATGCCGGCGAGGGACATACGCCTGTCCGACGATTATAACGCCGATGGTGACATATCGATCCCCGGAAATTGGCTGTTTCACGGCGGCCTGGCACCCGGGCTGCCCTCAAACTGGGCATGGGCAACCGCAGTGGTTCATCGTGATGTCATAACCGTCCGAAAACTTTCCGCCGCAGGCGTTATCAGCGCTGGCGATGGATGTGGCCGCATCAACCGGGACGACAAGGCCGCCAGCTGCAATCACAATTTAGTGGTGTTCCACCCCGCGCGAGCTTGTCGGCGGCATCATGCGTGCGATAGATGCCACACCAAGCACGAAATTTGCCGGGCAGGATGTCCCGGCAAACACATAATGTTGCAGTCAGGGAATGCCGACATGAATCAGGACGGGGAACGCAGCAAGGTTCCGGAGGTCACGCTGGTATTCTGGTTGATCAAGATTCTGGCGACGACGCTCGGCGAAACCGGCGGCGATGCCGTTTCGATGTCGATGGACCTCGGCTACGCGGTCTCCAGCTTTATCTTCATCGGTATTTTTGTGGTCGCGGTGACAGCGCAGATTTCCGCCAAAGCCTTTCATCCCTGGCTGTACTGGCTCGTGGTGATCGCGACCACAACCGCGGGCACGACGATGGCCGACTTCGCCGACCGTTCGCTGGGCATCGGCTATCCCGGCGGCGCCTCGCTGCTATTCCTGCTGCTGATGCTCTCTTTGCTGGTCTGGTACCGGTCGACCGGGTCCATTTCGGTCAACACCGTGGCCACGCCCAAAATCGAAACCTTCTATTGGGTGGCGATCCTTTTTTCGCAGACGCTCGGCACCGCGCTCGGCGACTGGATGGCCGACAGCAACGGGCTCGGCTACCAGGGCGGCGCGCTGGTGTTCGCGGCCGGGCTCGCGGTGATCGCGGCGGCGTATGTTGGGACCAGCATTTCAAGAACGCTTTTGTTCTGGAGCGCCTTCATCCTGACGCGGCCGCTCGGTGCCACGCTGGGCGACTGGCTCGATAAGCCGCTCGACGAGGGTGGCCTTGGCATCAGCAGGTTTTATGCGACGGCAATTCTGGCCGCGGTGATCGTAGCCTGCGTGGTGTTCCTGCCGCAACGCGCCGGTTCTTACGCCGGAAAACCTGATACGAAGCGCGCTTAACCGGGACAGCGGCGAAGGATAATCTCGATGCAGAAAATACATTTGCCGGTGCTGGGGCCGCGTTATTGGGTGGCGCTGTGCATCGCAAGCATTTTTGGCGCCAATATGGGCGATTTCTTCGCCCATAATCTGGGGCTGGGCCATGTTGCGGGCCTCCCATTTCTTGCGCTCGCTCTCGCCATTGTCGTGTTCGCCGAACGCTTCGATCGCTCATCGCATGAAAGCTACTACTGGATAGCCATCATTATCGTCCGGACGGCAGCGACGAACTTTGCCGATTTTGCATGCGGTGATCTCAAATTGCCCAGGCTTCTGGTGACGGCGGCCCTGGCGGTTGTGCTTGCCGCCGCGGTGTGGACCAGCTGGAGGTTGGCATGGCGGTCGATGGCGGCTGATAAAAGTGGCCAAACCGGTACGGTGCTCCGCGCTGATCTCGGCTATTGGGTCTGCATGTTCACGGCGGGGACGCTGGGCACGGTGATTGGCGATTATGGCTCCCACAATTTACATCTTGGCGACGCCGGATCGTCCCTGCTGCTCAGCCCCATTGTGGCGGCGTTGTTTCTGGTGGGACGAAATGGCCCACTGCGCTGGCTGCCGTTCTATTGGCTGACCGTTGTCGCCATCAGGGCCGCCGGAACCTCGGTAGGCGATTTCATTTCGGGTCGAAGCATGCTGGGCCTGCCGCTGAGTACTCTTGTCACGGGCATGCTGTTGGCGGTGCTGCTCGTGGTTTGGCGGGAGCCAGCCACGCCAAAGCAAACAGTGCCGGTCAATTAGCCGGTGGGGCGCTGCATCCTTCGAGACGCATCGCTTCGCGATGCTCCTCAGGATGAGGTCTTAGACCCTCATGGTGAGGAGCGCGTCTTCGCGCGTCTCGAACCATGAGGCCACAGAAGAAGCGGCAATGATTCGAGCGAACCGGAAAACGTCCTAGCGCAGGCTGGCGTTGATCTTGTCCAGCGCTGACGTGCCGGGGCACAGCACGTCTTCGCCGAGCTGGTTGAGCGGTGTATCCACCGTGTCGAGATGGGCGTGCAGGTCTTCCGCTTCGGGATCGACGTACAAGAGCCCGGTGACGATCTGGCCCTTGGCGGCGTGCTTTTGCAGGAACGTCATCGCCGCCACACGATCATGCGGGTCGTAATCCGCATCGATCTTGCGCAGGGCCAGTCGCGTGCCGTCGTGCTGCTCGACCACCTGCACCGTTCCCGGCGCGTAATCGACCGTGATCGGCTCGCGGCCGGTGATGACGTCGAGCCGGTTCACCGCGTCATTGTGCTCGCGCACATAATCGAAGCTCTTGGTCGAGCCGGCGTGGTTGTTGAAGGCGACGCAGGGGCTGACGACATCGATGAACGCCGCGCCCTTGTGCTGGATGGCGGCGGCGATCAGCGGCACCAATTGGGTCTTGTCGCCGGAGAAGCTGCGCGCCACGAAGCTCGCGCCAAGCTGGAGCGCGATCGCGACGAGGTCGATGGCGTTGTCATTGTTCATGACGCCCTTCTTGGACTTCGAACCACGGTCGGCGGTGGCCGAGAACTGGCCCTTGGTCAGGCCGTAAACGCCGTTGTTCTCGACGATATAGGTCATGTTGACGCCGCGCCGGATCGAATGCGCGAACTGGCCAAAGCCGATCGAGGCCGAGTCGCCGTCGCCGGAGACGCCGAGATAGATCAGATCGCGGTTGGCGAGATTGGCGCCGGTCAAAACCGACGGCATGCGGCCATGGACCGAATTGAAGCCGTGGGAATTGCCGAGGAAATAATCGGGGGTTTTCGACGAGCAGCCGATGCCGGAGATCTTGGCGACGCGATGCGGCTCGATCGACAGCTCAAAGCAGGCCTCGATGATCGAGGCGGTGATCGAGTCATGGCCGCAGCCGGCGCACAGCGTCGAGACCTTGCCCTCGTAATCCCTGTGGGTGAAGCCGAGATCGTTCTTGGGCAGCCCCGGATGCTGGAATTTCGGCTTGGCGATATAGGTCATGACTTCACCTTGCGACGCGGCGTTACCTGGAGCTGATCCTGATGGTCGCCGATGGCGCCGGCGATGAAGCGCGCGGTGATCGGCGTGCCGTCATAATTCAGGATCGGCACCAGCCGGACCGGATCGATTCCGTTCTCGTTGACGATCAAAGAGCGAAGCTGCGCATCGCGGTTCTGCTCGACCACATAAACGAAATCATGTTCGGCGATGAAGCTGGCGACGCTGGAATGGAACGGGAAAGCGCGAATCCGAAGCCGGTCGAGCTGATGGCCGCGCGCCTCCAGGATTCCGATCGCCTCGTCCATCGCGGGGGCGGTCGAGCCGAAATAGATCACGCCATATTTGGTCGGCTTGGCGGCGTTGGCCTGCAATGGCCGCGGCACCATGTCCTGGGCGGTCTCGAATTTACGCACCAGCCGCTGCATGTTGTCGGCGTAGACAGCGCCTTCCTCGGAATAGCGCGCGTAACGGTCGCGCGAGGTGCCGCGGGTGAAGAACGAGCCTTTGGTCGGATGCGTACCGGGATAGGTGCGGTAGGGAATGCCGTCACCGTCGACGTCGAGGTAGCGGCCGAAATCGCGGCCGTCCTCCAGCATCTCCGCCGTCATCACCTTGCCGCGGTCATATTGCCTGGCATCGTCCCATTTCAGCGGGCGGCTGAGCCGGTGGTTCATGCCGATATCGAGATCGAGCATGACAAAGATCGTGGTCTGCAGCCGCTCGGCGAGATCGAAGGCCTGGGCGGCAAACTCGAAGGCTTCGGCCGGGTCTTCCGGAAACAGCAGCACATGCTTGGTGTCGCCATGCGAGGCATAGGCGCAGGCGATGATGTCGCATTGCTGGGTGCGCGTCGGCATGCCGGTCGACGGACCGGCGCGCTGCACGTTCATGATCACGGCTGGAATCTCGGCAAAGTACGACAGGCCGATGAACTCCTGCATCAGCGAGATGCCGGGGCCGGAGGTCGCGGTGAAGGCGCGCGCGCCGTTCCATGACGCGCCGATCACGATGCCGATCGAGGCCAGTTCGTCCTCGCCCTGCACGATGGCATATTTCGCCTTGCCGGTTTTCGGATCGTGCCGCAGCTTCTTGCAGTGGCTGGCGAAGGCGTCGGCGAGCGACGATGACGGCGTGATCGGATACCAGGCGCAGACGGTAGCGCCGCCATAGACCGCGCCGAGCGCGGCCGCGCTATTGCCTTCGATGAAAATGCGGTCGCCGACCTTGTCGGCCTTCTTGACGCGCAGGCCAGTCGGGCATTTGAGGTTCTGCAATGCCCAGTCACGGCCGAGATGCAACGCGTGGACGTTCGACGACAAGAGCTTTTCCTTGCCCTTGTACTGCTCGCCGATCAGTTGCTCGATCAGTTTCGGGTCCATGTCGAGCAGTGCGCACAGCGCGCCGAGATAGATGATGTTCTTGAACAGTTGTCGCTGGCGCGGATCCGTGTAGGTCGAATTGGTGATCGCCGTGAGCGGCACGCCGATGACATTGATGTCGTCGCGGAATT
>Ga0116135_1001557_pt1 | contig 11400 bp, 10 predicted proteins | sample June2015DPH_20_1_FD_89738 | JGI IMG/M metagenome (GOLD analysis project Ga0116135, IMG submission 89738) | Peatland microbial communities from SPRUCE experiment site at the Marcell Experimental Forest, Minnesota, USA - June2015DPH_20_10 | ecosystem: Environmental > Terrestrial > Soil > Wetlands... | reverse complement strand
TGTTGGTGCGGCCGATCAGGTTCCAGTCGCCATCGGTTTCCACCGCGCGCAGGAAATCATCCTTCAGCGACACCGAGTTGTTGGAGTTCTGGCCGGATACCGTGAGATAGGCCTCGGAATCCCAGTCGGTGTCGTAGATCGGAAAATCGATCTCCTTGTAGCCTTGCTTGGCGAACTGGATCACGCGCTTGATCATGCCGTCGGCGACCATGGCGCGGCGGGCGAGTTTTATTTCGCGGCGGAGTGCCGGGTTCTTCTCAGGGTCAAAGCAGTCGTCGCCGCTTCCTTCGCAATTGACGCAGGCTTTCAGCACCGCCTTGAGGTGGCGCTGGTTGAGCTTGGAACCGGTCACGAGGGCGGCGACCTTCTGCTCTTCCTTCACCTTCCAGTCGATATAGGTCTCGATATCAGGATGGTCGGCATCGACCACCACCATCTTGGCGGCGCGGCGCGTGGTGCCGCCGGACTTGATCGCGCCCGCGGCGCGGTCGCCGATCTTGAGGAAGCTCATCAGGCCCGAGGAGCGTCCGCCGCCGGAGAGCCGTTCGCCTTCACCGCGCAGCCGCGAAAAATTTGAGCCGGTGCCGGAGCCGTATTTGAACAGGCGGGCTTCACGCACCCACAAATCCATAATGCCGCCCTCGTTGACGAGGTCGTCATTGACGCCCTGGATGAAGCAGGCGTGCGGCTGCGGATGCTCGTAGGAGGATTTCGACTTGGTCAGTTTGCCGGTGAAGGGATCGACATAATAGTGGCCCTGGCCCGGTCCATCGACGCCATAGGCCCAATGCAGCCCGGTGTTGAACCATTGCGGCGAATTCGGCGCCACCATCTGCTTGGCCAGCATGTAGCGCAGCTCGTCGGAGAAGGCGCGCGCGTCCTCTTCGGAGGAGAAGTAGCCGCCCTTCCAGCCCCAATAGGTCCAGCAGCCGGCGAGGCGGTCGAACACCTGCTTGGCGGAGAGTTCGCTGACATAGCGCTCTGATTCCGGCAGATCCGCCAGCGCGGCGGCATCGGGCACCGAGCGCCACAGCCAGGACGGCACGGTTTCTTCCTCGACCTTCTTCAGGCGGGCGGCGACACCGGCTTTACGGAAATACTTCTGCGCCAGCACGTCGGAGGCGACCTGCGACCAGAATTCCGGCACTTCGACGTTTTCCAGGCGAAACACCACCGAGCCATCGGGATTGCGGATCTCAGATGTCGTTAATCTGAAATCAATCCCTGCGTAGGGTGACTGGCCTTGAGTCGTGTTGCGCCGTTCGATTCGCATTGGTCGTGCCCCGTTGTTTTTGACCGGTCCGCAGCCCTGCGGCGCCGGATGTTATCCTTGAGCGAACTGTTAGTCCGCGAGCTCTACCGGTGAACCCGGCCCTGTTTCTCTGGCCGCCAACCTGGTGCGAACACCCGGTCTGCCGCCGCATGGTCTGATGGAACGGCCCCGTTCCGGTCAGTTCATGCTCTCAACGCCACTCACTCTGAGCCGTTTTTGGCTCGTTTTTTCGCTCCGAAATCCCCAATTTCAGGGACAAAAAAGCCCGCACCCGCTGCCTCGACCGGCTGGCGGAGTGGTCATTTTTGGAACCCTTTAGGGAGCGACCGGCGGGACCCAAACACACTCGCGCCGAACAGGATCGAAGCTAGGACGACTCCATCGCGCCCGTCAAGGATTAGTACGAGTTCCTGAATCAAATACTAAATATGGTGGAAAAGGGGGAATAACAGGGGGTGGCCGCGCCTGTGATCTGGCCACAAGTATCAGTGAGTCCTCAGGGATTCCCAAGCGAAAAAAAGTGACTCCGGGACCCAATCGCGGGCTTCATCCCGCTGTTCACAGGGCAACTATTTATTGTGGTCAAGGGATTGCCTCGGGAAGACTCACGTGAAGCTACGGGAAGGTCTGGCGCGGCCGATTTGGCATCGGCGCGGTACCCGGCGAATCGAGGCGCGAAGACCAAATCCGGCAGCCGCGGCGCAGACTCATATTTTCCAACAGGCAGGCATGTCCGCCGGCCGATGGCCAGTGGCGGCGATAACCGGCAGGGTGGCGCCGATTCACACCGGTCCCAACTCCCATGACACTGCAGCACCAGACGGGCGCCAAAGCGCGCATCGCGCCCGCGGGCCTGATGTTCCTCGCCATCACCTCGGTGGGCTGGGGGTTCAACTGGCCGATCACCAAGCATCTCGTGAGCGTGCTGCCGCCGCTGACGTTGCGCGGCACCACCGGCGTGGTCGGGGCTGTTTTGCTGGCGCTGCTGGCACTGGCGCGCGGCGAAAATCTGCGCCTCGCCCGCGCGCTCTGGCCAAGGCTGGTGCTGGCCGCGTTCCTCAACGTCGGCTGCTGGATGGTGCTGATGGGATTTGCGCTGCTCTGGCTTCCGGCCAGCGAAGCCGCGCTGATCGCCTACACCATGCCGGTATGGGCCTCGATTCTGGCATGGCCGATTCTCGGCGAACGGCCCAATTTGCTGCGCGTCATCTCGCTGGTGATGGCGTTCCTTGGCATCAGCGCCATCCTCGGCGGCAATGGCTTTGAGGCCAGCCTTTCCAAACTGCCGGGGATGATCATGGCGCTTTGCGGCGCGATCGGCTTTGCGGTCGGTGCGGTACTGGCCAAGAAGCTGCCGCTTGGGCTGCCGCCGATACCGGCGGCGGCCTGGCAGATCGGGGTCGGATGCCTGCCGGTGGCGATCGCCGGCCTCCTGATCGAGAACGCCCATATCGCGGCTCTCTCCCATCTCGACTGGCTGCTGCTGAGCTATTCCACCGTGATCCAGTTCTGCGTCGCCTATGTCAGCTGGTTCGCCGCGCTGGCGCGGCTGCCGGCCTCAGTGGCGGCGATCGGCACCATGGCGGTGCCCGTGATCGGCGTGGTGGCGTCGGCATTGGCGCTGCACGAGCCGCTCGGCATCGGCCAGATCGCGGCCCTGGTGTTCACGCTGGCGGGCGTCGCCTTGGCGACGCGATCCTAGACCGCGCGCTGGTGACGCGATCGTAGCTGCCCCGGCAGAACGCAGGGAACCACGCGCCGAATTAGACGCGGAAGCGGCTTACCCGGCCGCGCACAAAATGCTAGGGTTGTGTCTGTTATACGGAACAACTGGGAAGGTTGAGCCGTGGCACAGGCAATTGCTGTTTGGTTCAAATTAAAAGCAATTTTTCAGGCTGCAGCCGGATGGATCGCGAGATCGGCTTCGCTCAGCAACATCATCGGACTGAGCTGGATTGTCATCTTTGTCGTGATCGGCTTTCTCATCGCGGAGGAAGTCGCGCGTGATGTCGTCACGATCGAACCGATCTCGGTGCCGAAAACGTTGTCCGATAACGGCTATACGCCCGAAGTGGCCGGTCATCGGCTGCTCGATGCCATCAAACATTACGCGAGCATCAACAGAGCCGCCCCGCTGATTGAAGTGCTGAATATTGCGCCCAGCGATGAACTACCGGATTTCGTCATTCCGCAAATCGGTCTGTCGCTCAATGCCGTGGTCTCGTCGCTTCGTAGCGTGCTGCATTACGGCACCGGGCGACGGATCTCTGGCGAACTGATTTTGCGCGACAAACTGGCGTTGCGGCTGCGCGTTGACGGCCACGAGGTCTACAGCAGCGGATTCGATGCCGAGAATCCTGACGAACTCCTGACCAGCGCCGCGCCCGCCATTATGGAAAAAATACACCCCTATATCGCCGCGCTGGCCTTGTATCGCGAGCATCCGGAGCAGGCGGTGGAGAAAGCCGACGATATCATCGCCAGTTCGCCGGAAAGCGATCCGAATGTGCAGCTCGCGTATGTCTTGAAGGGAGATTATTTTTTTGATCGCGGCAATTATGCCGAGTCGGAAAGGTTTTTGCGAAAGGCGGTCAGCCTGAACTGGAGTAATCCAGGGCCGCACAACAATTTGGGTCGCGCCTTGTGGCGTCAGAACAGATTTGATGAAGCCATTGCGCAATACCATCGCGCCCTCGGCATCAACCCCAGATTGGCGGTGGCCTATAACAATCTGGGCATCGCGCTGGGCATGAAGGCGCTGCCGAACGGGAGCCAGGCCGACGCCATCGCGCAATTTCGGCGGGCGATCGAGCTCGATCGACGTTTTGCGCTTCCGCACAACAATCTTGGCCTCGCTTACTATCACCAGGGCAACGTTGTCGACGCGATCACGGAATATCGACGCGCCATCGCGCTTGATCCGAAGATTGCGCTTCCACACAACAATCTGGGCATGGCGCTATATCGCGAAGGCAAGGCCGAGGAGGCGATCGCGGAATTTCATCGGGCGATCGAGGTCGATCCCAAGAACGCAACGACCCACAATGATTTGGGTCTCGCATTGGCCAGTGAGGGCAAGATCGAGGACGCGATCGCGGAATACCGCCGCGCGATCGAGATCGCACCCAATTACAAGGGCGCCAAGGAAAATCTGGAAAAAGTGCTGCAGGCCAAATCGGCGGCCAAATAGCGGCGGGCTGTTGCCGCGCGTGCCGGCGTCGCATGGCGCTGCAATCAAATTGGTGCGGCGCATTTCGTCAATTAATATCATCACCCGGCGCCGCCGTATCGGCGCCGGGTGCGGCGGTCGCTTTCGGATTCGACAGCTGGTTCTGTTGCGCTGCGATCTCTTAATTCTAGTCTTGCGACAGGTTGACGGTCGGCGTTCCGTCCGTGTCGTTGCCGCCGTTGATGTTGTTGGTCTTGTAGGACAGGGTAGAACCGGCGGATGTCACCAGGCCGGTGGTGTTGCCGAATATGGTCGTGTTGGTGAGGAATATACTCGATTTGGGACCCGAGGCGCTGGCACCCGTTACGTTGTTGATGAGGGACGATCGATCGACAAGGATTGCTATCGCACCGCCGCCGCTCGTCGGGGTCAGTGCCAAAATACCGGCGGCCGTAGCACCAGCCGACACCGTATTGATGACATCGATAACCGATTCCGCCGTCGTGGCACTGCCATCTGCAATGATCCCGGCGACATTGCTGAACGCCGATACGCCGTTGATGGTGACCCGGGCGGCCCCGGTACCGGACGGCTTGATATCGATCGCGCCGCCGGTCGTGCCCGATCCATTGTTGGCAATCGTCGTATCCGAGACATAGAGGCTGCTGGCACCGGTCGGCTGGAACAGAATTCCGAACGACCCTGACGAGAGGAATTCGCGGATCGTGCACTTGTCGACCAGAAGCGCCTTGCCGGTATTGAACGCGATGCCGCTCAGTCCCGGCCCGACCACCGTTCCGATAATATCGAGGCCGCGCAGGATCACGGTGTCGGCCGCGCCGGCATTGACGACGAAGCCGTTGGTGCCGGACACCAGAACCCCGGCTTCGGTACTGGTGCAATCGATGGTGATCGCCTTGGTGATGGTGAGGGCGCCGAAGCCGCCGGGATCAATGCAGTTGATTTCACCGCCCGCCGCGGTCTTCGAGATGGCTCCGGCGAATGTTTTGCACGGCGCGGTGCGGCTGCATGGATTGACGTCGTCGCCGACACCCGAAACCCAGGTTCGCGTCGCCTGCGCCTGTGCCGGCGCGGCATGCAGGACCACAGCGAGTAGCAGTCCAAGCAAAGTCAAAAACCGTGAAATGTTCATCATGGTGATACCTCCCTTGTTGTCATTTGTTGTCATATCTCTTGGGGCAAAAAACGCGCCGACAGTATTGTTACCTATAATTGTATTGTTATGGTAACACACCGGGACGATATTTAATATTTAATGCAGACGTTTTTCGTCCGGTGGGTGCCGATCCGCAGGCGAGCGAAGCTCGCTCTCCGGGGGCCGGGGGCCGGGGAGTTGCGAAGGCAACCCCGCGACCGTTCACTTCGCCGAAGTAACGGCGCATTCATAACGACAACGGCGCATCCATAATGAAAAAGGACGGCGCATTGAATTGCGCCGTCCTTTAATTTCGCAAATCCCAGCCTTGGTTACGGGCAGGGGTGCCTCAGGCCATCATAACCGACATAGGTTCCTGACCTCGGATCGTAGGAGCGATAGGTCTGCATGCAGTAGGCGACGGTATCGTCGCCGCCGCCCGGACCCTGGACGACCGCAACGGGGCCATCATTGTCATATTGGTCATCGTAGTAGCCCGGCGCGTAATAGCCCGGTCCGCCATAATAGGCGTTTGACGTGAGCGCGCCGCCAATCACGGCACCCGCCACAGCGCCGGGGAAAAAGCCGCCGCCGCCGCGATTGCCGTAACCACCGCGAAAACCACCGCCACCGCCGCTAAAACGCGCGCCCGCCGCAGCGCCATGGAAGCCAGCGCCGCCGCCTGCGCGGACACCGCCGCCTCTGGCGCCATGGCTTTGGGCGAAGCTCGCGGTTGGCACCGCCAGTGCGAGAACCACTACGGCGGCAGTACTCAAGATTTTAAGATTGATCATTTTCGGCTCCATGGACGAGACACACCAATCCCCTGGGAGGGCGGATGTTCCCGAGCCCCGCACCCAATCGTGCGCGGCCGGAGATTGCGAGACGTCGACTGTACGCGGAATGAACGGATTGCGCTGATTCCATGGCTTCGGTGAGGTCGGCTGTATCCGGTCGAACGGACTTTTGTACCGGACTTAACTGGACAATTCGGCCCGCCAATGGCATCAGAACTCCAGCGCTTCTCGAACCGGCCAGGCCCCATGAAACTGTTTTTTCTTAAACTCTTCACGTGGTGGAATGGCCAGACCTTCGGCACGCAATTGTGGACATGGCGGTTCGGCGAACTGGTCGGCCAGGACGAGCAGGGCAATCGCTATTTCCGCACCAAGGGACGCAAGATCGATCCATCGCTCGGCTTCGAGCGGCGCTGGGTGGTCTATAACGGCTATGCCGAGGCGACCCGCGTACCGCCGTCATGGCACGGCTGGCTGCATCACACCGTCGACGTGGCGCCGACCGAGGAGACCTATACGCCGCGTGAATGGGAAAAGCCGCATCTGCCCAACATGACCGGGACACCGGCGGCCTACCGGCCGGCCGGCTCGACGCTGGCGAGTGGCCACCGTCCGAAGGCCACCGGCGATTACCAGCCCTGGACGCCCGGCAGCAACTGAACTTCCACGCGTTGTTATGTCGGTACCCGTTTGACGACGTGAGCAAGCGCGAATGCGGTATATTGCATTCGCGAACCGCCTGTGAACAACGGGAACAGCGGGGACATTTACCGACGCGTTCTTGAGTTCAGCCCGCGCTGGTGGCTCAATCACGTCATCTTATGGAGGTGGGAAACCATCGCGTCGGTTCGGGCTCCAGTTCGCGACTGCCCCGATTTGCAGCGGCTGCCGATCAGAATACGGCTGGGAGATAGGCCCCCGGCGCAGAGTTTCTGAAATCGCCCGTCAATGTGGAGCTGCCGTAAGACAGGAAAGGCCGTCTGGGAAACCAGGCGGCCTTTTTCTTTGCAGCGCCATTGAAACGTCGGAACGGCGTCAGGCCATCCGCGCGGCGGCGACGCGGTTGGCTTCGCTGCGGCGCTGCTGGCCCGGCGCATTCCGTTCTTTCATGCGGGCGAGAATTTCCGGCGGCGCGGTATCGGGCGAGCCGGCATCGAACGGCGGCGCCGGATTGTATTCGAGCCGCAACTGGATCGCCTCGGCGGTCGGCCGGTCGAGCAGGATCGACACCAGCGTCAGCGCAAAATCGATGCCCGCGGTGACACCGCCGCCGGTGACGCGATTGCGGTCGATACACACGCGCGTCTTCGTCGGCGTCGCCCCATAGGGCGCCAGAAAGTCCATCGCCGTCCAATGCGTGGTCGCCCGGTAACCTCTGAGCAATCCAGCGGCGCCCAGCACCAGCGATCCCGTGCACACCGAGGTGATGTATTTCGCGCCCTTGGCCTGCCGGCGCAGGAATTCCAGCATCTCTTCGTCATTGATCATGTCGTCGGTACCGGCACCGCCGGGAACGCAGATCACGTCGAGCTGCGGGCAATCCGCAAAACTGACGGTCGGCGTCAGCGTCAGCACGGAATCGCTCGGCACCGGCTCGATCCGTTTCCAGATCAGGTGCACCTGCGCACCGGGCACGCTCGCGAATACCTGCAGCGGACCTGTGAAATCGAGCTGGGTCACTTTCGGGAACACGAGAAGTCCGATCTGGAGCGGTGCCGACATGACGAGCCTTTCGAGGTTGGGGCGATATACGCGGTCAAGGACGGCCAGAGCCTGCTTGACCCCGAGATCCTGACATGATTGGTTTGTGTCCTGAATGGTTTATTTCCCTCATTTTAGGACATGACCTAATCATGATCGCCGTGCTCGTATTTCCCGACTTCCAGCTGCTGGATGCCGCCGGTCCGATTTCGGTGTTCGAGATCGCTGCGCGCCTGGCCGCTGTGGCCTCGTCGACCGGGGTCTCGTTGACCAAGACTTCGTCAATCAAGACTTCCTCAATCAAGACCTCGTCAATCAAGGTGCTGGCGGCGACGCCCGGTCCGGTACGCAGTTCGTCGGGTGTCGAGATGATGGCGCGCGGCCTCAGGCCCGATGGCGCGATCAGTACCCTGATCGTCGCAGGCGGTCAGGGGGTGCGCGAGGCGTCGCAGTGCGACAAGACGCTGGCCTTCGTGAAGGCGATCGCCAGACGCGGTGTCCGCGTCGCCAGCGTCTGCTCGGGCGCCTATATCCTGGCCGAAGCCGGCCTGCTGGATGGCCGCCGCGCCACCACGCATTGGGGGCGCACCCGGCATTTCCTGTCGGCCTATCCCAAGGTGAAACTGGAGCCCGACCGGATTTTCGTCCGCGACGGCAATATCTGGAGTTCGGCCGGGATCAGCGCCGGCATCGATCTGGCGCTGGCGCTGGTGGCGGAGGATTTCGGTGACGCCATCGCGCAGGACACCGCACGCCAGCTCGTGCTCTACCACCGCCGCAGCGGCGGCCAATCGCAATTTTCATCGTTGCTGGAATTGAAGACGCCCGCGGGCCGCTTTGGCCCGTTGCTGACCTGGGCGCGCGAGCATCTCGACGCACCGCTGACGGTGGAGGATCTGGCCGAGCAGGCCGGCATGAGTTCGCGGCATTTTACCCGCGCCTTCATCGCGGAGACCGGCACCACGCCGTCGAAGGCGGTCGAGCGGCTGCGGATCGAGGTGGCGCGGCAGCGCGTGCAGTCCTCCAGCGAGGCGATCGAGCGGGTCGCCGAAACCACCGGCTTCCGCGATCCCGAGCGGATGCGCCGCGCCTTCATCCGCGCCTTCGGCCAGCCGCCGCAATCGCTGCGCCGCGCGGCGCGGGCGGGTTAATTGAAAAGTCTGAGCCGATTTTTTTATTGTTATCCCCGCTTTAATCGAACAGGGGCGGCCTTATCTTATTGCTTGATGTAAGGTGCTGCCCATGTGGAAAGGGATTGCATGATGGTGAGTCAGTCGATGGCTTACACAATTCTGTTTCCGTCTTCCTATTCGATCGCAGTCTCCAAATTGCGGCAGCAACTCGACGAAGCGCACCTGGCTTGGTCGAAAGAGTGGAAAGAGCGACAGGTTGATTTCAAGATCGAGAACATCCGTTTCGTCCATGATCCGCACTGGAACAAACGGTTTTTCAGCTTGCAAGCCGCGCACGACGGATCGACTTGGTTCTGGAGCGCCACGCATAGGGTCGTGCTCGTCGGTGTATTGCCGATCTGAAAAAGGCGATCGGTGACCGGCCCGAAAGCCAGAGTGAGACCGCTCGACGGTCATTTGTGCCGAATGATCACGATGTATTTGGCGGGGACGTCGTTCTGATTTTCGAATGTGACTGCGCGCATCACATCGAAGTCGAAACAGTCTCCTTCGCCCAGATCGAAACACTTCAGATCGATGTAGACGGATATCTTTCCGGTCAGCATCAGCAATTGTTGTGTATAGGCGCGCCGTCCCCAGGGACTGTATGAAACCCGCGCGCCGGCGGGTAGATCGACCACGATAATTTCGATTCCGCTCGACACGTTTTGCGCGGACGCATGTCGTCGGCGATAGCCTGTTTCCGGATCGCGCCAGACCGGCTGGTCGGCGAAGCGTGCCAGACGCTCGGGAGGACGATCGCTAAGACCAATGACTGAACTCAGCGTGACATCCATCGCGGCGCACACCTTGCCCAGCAGTACCGCGGTGGCGCTGCTTTCGCCGCGCTCTACTCGCCCGATCATTGCGCGGCTGACGCCGGAACGGGCGGCTAGTTCATTCAAGGTGAGGCCCGCGCTTACGCGGAGACCTTTGAGCCGGCCTCCGATGGCCTTGTTCAGTTCGTCCCGGGCCATTAAACTTTCTCAAGCAACGAATTCGGGAGCTCCGGGAGAGACGAAGCTCCCGAGGCGATCAGGCCTTCCGCGAGATCAATTCGACGAAACGGTCCGACGATATCACGGGCGCGAAGAAATTGTTGATGCGTTCCATCGCAGCGGCTTCCTGTTCAGGCTTCTGGCACGCGCAGGCGTCACCGATAACGATCGGGAGATAACCCGCGTCGCGAGCCGCGCGTGCGTTACCCTCGATGCACCAGTCCAGATGTATGCCGGTCAACACGATCGTCTGAATCCGCTTGCGGCTTAGTTCGAGGGGCAATTGCGTGCCCGCGAAGGCCGTCTGCAGAGCGAGCTCGTTGAATTCGTTATCTCCAGGTTGTACTAGCGCTCGTAGTTCACCGACGAGTTCGCCGTCTCTCTTTTTCATTTCCGGCGTGAAGTTCAATCCCTTCACCCAGCTTCCGTATTGGACGCGATCGAAATCGGTCTGCGGATAACTTTCCCTGAAGACTTCATAACCGATCCAGTTGAACGATTTGAAATTAGCAGCCTTGCGGGCTGCTGTCGCAACCTTGACGGTCGCGGGCAGGCTTCCACGTTCTCGATGTTTCTCGCCGGCTTGCACCCCCCCAGGATCATATAGCGACTTGTTCTGGCTGACCGACATAAATGCCGCCGGCCGAGACAGAATTTCCACCAGATCGAGCTCTTTCCAGTGCGATGCAAGCTCGGGAATTGCATTGATTCCACCCAGGCTTGCGGCAGCGCTGGCGTTTTCGTTGGCAACAAAAGCTGAAGTTGCGACGACAACAGCAGCGCCAGCCAGCGCTTGTCTGCGGGAAGTAACAGGCAAATTCATGGAAATCTCCTTGATGCGTTTGAGGTTGAGCGATTTCGCTGATCACCGACCATGATGATTTCCCGAAATAGCTTCCCAAACGCAGCAACGAGCATGCCTTCCAGCGAGCGTTCCGGCTAATATATTGGAATCTCACCCGGTGCTCTACTCGGGGATGGCAAGAATAGGCGTGCTAGCCCAGCGCCTTCAGCCACGCGCCGATTTCGCCGGCTGCGACATTGGCCTGTTGCAACAGTTTGCCCATGGTGAAGAAGCCGTGGAACTGGCCGGGGAATGTCCGCCAGGTCACGGCCACGCCGGCTTCTTTCAGG